>Ga0207080_1011_pt2 | contig 51021 bp, 59 predicted proteins | sample Alteio_BWMinHeat_58_FD_153532 | JGI IMG/M metagenome (GOLD analysis project Ga0207080, IMG submission 153532) | Enriched cells from forest soil in Barre Woods Harvard Forest LTER site, Petersham, Massachusetts, United States -... | ecosystem: Environmental > Terrestrial > Soil > Temperate forest >...
ATGATTGAGATACGATTTAAGTCGTTAAGCTTTCCTAAGCCCGTATGAGAGCCACCAAGGGCTAATAGGGGAGAAAGCTCTTTAAATGAAAATTCTTGGTTAGGTTTATTTTCACCAAATCCAAATGTAAACTCACCCTTTTCATCTCTCTCAAGAAGGATTTGCGGATGATAAAATCTTAACTGCTTAACAGAGACGTCCCCCAACAACAAACGATAAAGTCTTATGGATATCGCTATATGGTCAATTTTAAGCCAGTCAGGGCTTTGATCTTTTTTAAGATGAGCCCCTACCAGCTCTATCTCAAACGGATGCTTCCAGTCCCGCCAAACAAGTTGGGTGTGCTCTATGGAGGCACTGAGTCCTGCTTTAGGGATAACGAGGGCTTCTTCAATATCTTTCGTTAAGAAATCAAGGTTAATAGGGCCCATGGAAAGACGACCTAAGAGAATAATAAGGAGGACGAAAACAAGTGCTATGAGAGATCCTGCTACTTCTAAAGCCAAGCGAAACCATCTTTTTCCCAAAAGGCCTTTTCTAAAAAGGGTTGTTAGAGTATGGTTCATGATATTTAAATGCACTCCATAATATTAAAGGAGATATGCCGTATGACGTTAGCGATCGGTGATTCTGCGCCACCCTTTGATCTTCCTGCTGATGGGGGGAGAAGAGTCTCGCTTACTGATTTCATTGGCGAAAAGGTCATTGTCTATTTTTATCCTAAGAATGGCACATCCGGTTGTACAAAAGAAGCTTGCTCTTTCAGAGACTTGAAGCCTAATTTTGATAAACTGAACACTCATATTATTGGTATTTCTAAAGATTCTATCAAAAGTCACGATACTTTTAAAGCAAATGAAAAACTTAATTTCACATTAGCTTCTGATTTATCAGGTGAGGTGTGTGAAAAATACCAGGTATGGGTTGAAAAATCTATGTACGGTCGGAAGTATTTTGGTGTTCAACGATCTACGTTTTTAATTAATGAAAAAGGGTTGATCTCAAAAATATGGCGAAAGGTAAGCGTTCCCGGCCATGTAGAAGAGGTTCTGGAAAATGTTTCACGTGAAACATTTTAGGAGAATTTGGGTTTTTCTTGCAAAATGAAGCACCATCACCTCTCCCCTTGTGGGAGAGGTCGACCCTTTAGGGGCGGGTGAGGGGCCGCCAAACCATATTCCAAAACGACTTATAGAGAGTATAGATACCCCTCACCCGCCGCTGCGCGTCGACCTCTCCCACAAGGGGAGAGGTGATGCCTTATCTTCCCTTGGAAGAAGAGAAAAGCAGGACGAGAGAGAGCCGTTTCAGTCCGTGGGAATTGGGGTTCCCTATCAGAGACTGAGGCAAGGATGGGTTGAAGGCAGGCAGCAATAGTTGGGGTGTAATATTGCTGTGATCAAAACCCAAGCTTGCTGAGGTAGGATAAAGCCTCTCAAGCCTTAGCTTTTCTCTTCCTTCAAAGGAAGAGTATGATTAAGGCGTCATTGCGAGGCGGACCGAAATTAAACATGAGTACTCCTTTAACTGCTTTTCAAAATAATGCTGTAAAAGGTAGATTTAGGAAGGTAGACTTTCAGAAAAAGTTATTATATACTCCCAAATATGTAAGCCTTTTACAGGTTTTATGCTTTTGGAAGGTTAGTAAAGAGACCTCCCATTCTCTTTTTGGTGTTTTTAGATTAAACATTTTTGATAGTTTGTATACCATAAATTTGAGTTGTGTTAATTTTTTTTTGAGTGGCATATTTTGGACTTATTCAGATATTAATTCTATACTAATGTCATAAAAGACTTGGTTTTAGGTAAAATGAGAGCGTATGGATTCGGAAGTAAAAGAAAAAATTATTGAGCGCATGGAAGAAAGAAATTTATCCATTGCGGAGTTAGAGAGACGCGCAGGTTTAAGCATTCATTCAGTCAGAAACATTCTGAAAGGTCGCATAAAAAAACCCAGTGCACAGTCTCTTCAAGCCATTGCTGAGGCATTAGACTGTTCCATTATTGATTTGATGAACAATTCACCGACAGCCATAGGCCAGCACTCCCTTGATCTTGAAAGAAAGTTTAAAAAGAGTCCGATCCTCGAGTGTCCTGATCTTATGGTCGAATGCACGAGCACTGTCTTGAAGTTGATCAAAAAATCAGAGACGAAGGTTACTGTTGATGAATATTTGGATATCGTAAAAAAGGTATATTTTTACTCATCTAAGGAAGAGCCCCGTAAACTGGATATACGATTTGCAGAGTGGCTTATTGAAAGTCAACTCGGCATTCAGAAATCCTCAGCTTAGAAAAAATGCAGCCTTCATTAAAACCTGAACGTCCAAATTTTTCCTCAGGCCCCACCTGCAAGAGGCCCAATTGGCGCATTGATAAGCTAGATCTCATAACAATCGGAAGATCCCACCGTTCGTCTCTTTGTTTGGACCGCATTAATCACTTAGTCGATCTTACGAAAAACGTTCTTGAGATACCTGAGACGTATCATGTTGGAATTCTTCCAGGGTCGTGTACAGGAGCTATGGAAGCTGCGATGTGGTCGCTTCTCGGCCCACGGCCTGTTGATTTTGTGAGCTTTGATGTGTTCGGCAATGTATGGATTCATGACGGGCTCAAAGAACTCAAGCTCAAAAATACGCAAGTTTTAACGGCTCCTCCAGGATGTTTGCCGGATCTCTCAAAAGTAAATCCTTCACACGATGTTGTTTTTACCTATAACGGATCAACGACGGGAGTTTGTGTACCAAATGGCGAATGGATTTCAGATAAGCGAGAAGGACTAGTAATTTGTGATGCGATTTCGGCTCTCTTTTCCATGTCTTTCCCTTGGGAAAAAATGGATGTCGTTAGTTTTGCTTGGCAAAAGGGGTTAGGGGGTGAGGCGGCGCATGGGATGCTCGTCTTAAGTCCACGTGCTGTAGAAAGACTCGAGTCTCATCGTCCACCATGGCCTATTCCCCGTGTTTTTAGGCTTGCTGAGGAGGGTAAATTTTCAAAGCGCATATTTGAAGGAATGACGATCAATACGCCCTCAATGTTCATTATAGAAGATTTCATCGATGCCTTGACATGGGCCCAGGATATAGGTGGACTTCCTATTTTGATTTCTCGCTCAAAAGCAAATTTAAAGGCTGTGGAAGAGTGGGTAGAGAAAACGCCATGGATAGAGTTTTTAGTTCAAGACCCAGAGATCAGGTCTTCGTCGACGATTTGTCTTAGATTTCCTGAAGATCCCGTGGGTTGGTTGTATCCTAAAGCTATTGCCAGCCTGTTAGAAGACAATGGAATTGCTTATGGGATTCTTGGACATACGTCTTCAGTACCTTGTTTGCGGATTTGGGGAGGGCCCACCGTTGAGGCGTCTGACATTAAGGCTCTTCTTCCTTGGATAACCTGGGCTTATGAACAAGTGAAATCAGCATGATCTTTCAAACGCCTCTAGTGAAGGGCCACCTCATCAAGAGATATAAGAGATTTCTTGCTGACATTGAGCTTGAAGATATCGGGTTTATTACAGCCCATTGTCCGAACTCTGGAGCCATGCAGGGTATCAGCGATCCCGGAATGCCTGTGTGGGTGTCAAAGTCTATGAATGCTTCTCGCAAGCTTCCCTACACATGGGAAATGGTAGAGGTAAATGGGACATATGTTGGAATGAACACCTCAAATCCAAATCACCTCGTCGAAGAGGCGCTTCATGCAGGAATCATCAAGGAATTACAAGGGTATGAAACGGTCAAGCGAGAGGTTCCCTATGGTCAAAATTCCCGCATTGATTTTTTACTGACGGACCATCAGAAAACATTGACTTATGTAGAAGTGAAAAACGTTCATTTAAAAAGAGGGACAGTGGCTGAGTTTCCGAGTTCCGTGACGGCTCGGGGCGCAAAGCACATGCGAGAGCTATCCGACATGGTAAAACTTGGGCATCAAGCTTACGTCATCTACGTTGTTCAACGAAATGATTGTGAGGGGTTTGAAATCGCAAAGGACATCGATCCCGTGTATGCGCAAGAAACGCTTAAAGCTATTGAAGTGGGTGTTGTGCCCCTGGTTTATGCCTGTGAGGTGAGTCCTCAGAAAATTTCGACAACACATCGACTGAAGTAATTACACCTCTCCCCTGAGTGGGAGAGGTCGCCTCGAAGAGGCGGGTGAGGGGGAAATATGACTTTAAAGAAATGTCAAAGAACACTGCGTACGGCCTACCCCTCACCCGCCGCTGCGCGTCGACCTCTCCCACAAGGGTAGAGGTGAAAGAGTAAATGTATAGCTTGTTGTATTCTTGAAAAAAGAGTACACTAAATGTCTTAAAACAAAGGGAGTCTAATTCATGAAAAAAATATATTTAGGATTATTATCTGTAGCCTGTGTAGGTGCATTTGCAACCTGGCTCGCGGCTGATACGAAATCAGTCCAAATTCCAGTAACGCAAGCTCAACCCCCAGCATCTAACTTTTCAGCAGGACAAATCGCAGAAATTGAAAAACTCGTCGGAGATTATATTGCCAAGCACCCGGATATCGTCATGACGTCGATTCAAGCGGGTATGGACCTTCAACAAAAAGCCGAAATCGAAAATATGGAAAAGGCCGTCGCTGAGAATAAAGCAAAAATATTCAATGACCCGTCTTCCCCAGTTATTGGAAATCCAAAAGGAACTCAGTCTTTGGTGGCTTTTTTGGATCCCTATTGTGGATACTGTCGTAAATTCCATGGCGAACTCACGACTCTTTTGTCAAAAAACAAAGATGTGAAAGTGATTATAAAGGAAATTCCCATCATGGGAGATGACTCTGTTTTGACGATTAAAGCTTTGCTTGCTGCAAAAAATCAGGGGAAATATGAACAGCTTCAAACAGCCGTTTATTCATCAGATAAGCACCTGGATGAAAAGCAAATTATGAAGGCTGCAAGTTCCCTCGGTATTGATACAAAAAAGTTGAAGGCTGACATGGATGACAAGGCCATTCAAACGGAAATTGACCAAACCCTTGAGCTTGCAAAACTTATTGGCGTGAATGGAACGCCGACGTTAATTGTCGGTGAAAAGACAGTTCTTCCTGGATTCATCTCTGCTGAAGATTTGAATAAGAAACTGGAAGAATCTGTTGCGACTGATGGGAAAAAAGAAGCAACTCCGAAGCTATAATGAGGGGTGATCCAAAATGTTTCACGTGAAACATTTTGGGTTAAGGTGTTGTAAAATATGGTTTTCTTTCACCTCTCCCCTTGTGGGAGAGGTCGCCCCTTCTTTTGGGGCGGGTGAGGGGTTCGTCAACCCAAATGCAAACAGACATTATGTATTATAGATATCTATATCCTTACTAACAAACAAAGAATCTTACTGATATTACGGACCCCTCACCCGCCGCTGCGCGTCGACCTCTCCCACAAGGGGCGAGGTGAAGTCCCTATCCCCTCTTCACCAGTCCGTGACGCTTCTTTCCGGCGGAGAGCTTGATCATATCATCATCATTAAAAGACGTGAGAGTGAGGGTGAGGAGCTCATCTGTAATGGGTGTATCGTTAAGGCGGGCGCCACCGCCCTCGATCAATCGACGCGCTTCTCCCTTAGATCCTGTTAAATTTAAGCGATGAAATAGGTCAGTTACGGAGACGCCCGCCTCGAGCTCCGCATCACTTAACAGAAGGGTCGGAAGGGCCGCTTCATCGAGACTGGCACCTTGTACCTCAAACAGTTTTGCTGCTGTTTCTCGGGCAGTCTGAACGGCTTCAGGCCCGTGAATAAAGAGGGTGACAGCATCCGCAAGGATCTTCTTGGCTTCATTAATCTCAGCCCCCTCAAGCTTTTCAAGGCGCTTAATTTCATCAAGGGGAAGATTGGTGAATAGTCTTAAAAAGCGACCCACATCCGCATCATCCGTATTGCGCCAGAACTGCCAAAAATCGAAGGGGGGCAGCAGATCGGCATTCAACCATATCGCCCCTTTTGAGGACTTGCCCATCTTGGCGCCACTCGCCGTTGTGATCAGAGGGGTTGTAAGACCGTAAACCGTTTTGTGGGTCACGCGTCTGACCAACTCAACGCCGTTAATGATATTTCCCCATTGATCAGATCCTCCTATTTCAAGAAGACATCCATAACGCTTATAAAGTTCAAGGAAATCATAGGCTTGCAGAATCATATAATTAAATTCAAGAAACGTCATTGGCTGTTCTCGCTCAAGACGCAAGCGGACGCTTTCAAAACTGAGCATGCGATTGACCGTGAAATGATGGCCAAAATCTCTTAAAAAAGCTGGATAATTTAGAGTATCAATCCAATGGGTGTTATTGAGCAAGACCGCATCCTGAGGACCAGTTCCAAAGGTGACGGCTCTTTCAAAAATCCGGGATAAACTGATGATGTTTTTGTCAATTTCAGCATCATCTAAAAGCTTGCGCGATTCGTCTTTGCCTGAGGGATCCCCAATCTTTGTTGTCGCCCCGCCTAAGAGAACAAGCGGACGATGGCCACATTTTTGCAGCCAATACAATAGCATAATCTGAACGAGATTCCCGACATGAAAGCTTGGGGCCGTCGCATCAAATCCGGTGTAGGCAGTGATGGGGCCTTCTGCCATCTTATCGTCAAGAGCTTCCAGGTCCGTTCCTTGATGGATAAACCCTCTCTCTTGAAGTATCTTTAAAAACTCGGACTTCATTGAGGATCACTTTCTTTGAATTGTTTTCCGGTAACTAATGTATAGACAGCTTCTGCAATATTTGTTGATTGATCGCCTATCCGTTCAATATTCTTTGCTGCAAATAAGAGTTGTGTACACGGGCCAACATTCTTTGGATCAGCAATCATCGCATTAAAAAGTTCAGTGAGATATTCATTAAATAACTCATCGACTTCACGGTCCATGTGCCACACATGAAGGGCCAGATTCAAATCGTGGGTCGCGAAAGCAACAAGGGCCCGTTCAAACATCCGCTTCGGAATCTTAAGAAGTGCGGGAAGCCCCTCAACGAGCGGTAAATGGGGCATATCATGAAGCATGAGAGTCCTTCTTGCGATGTTTGTTGCATAGTCAGCAATTCTCTCAACTTGGTTGGAAATTTTAAGGGCCGCAACAACCGTCCGCAGATCAAATGCGACGGGTTGCCGCAAAGCAATGATTCTCACAGCCAGTTCATCAATCTTCACTTCGAGGAGATTAATTTCATCATCCGTCTCAATCACTTTATGGGCAAGTTTTTCGTCACCCTTTATAATCGATTGAATGGCTTTATCAATCTGCTGAACCGTCATTTCTCCCATATGATGAATAAGTTCATGAAGGGTGTTGAGTTCATCGTCGTAGGCTTTAACAATATGATCTGTCATCCGTAACGTCCTGTAATATATCCTTGTGTGCGTTCATCTTGTGGTGTTGTAAAGAGTGCCCCGGTTTCACCCTCTTCGACAAGGTAACCGCTATGGAAAAAAGCGGTTTTTTGGGACACACGAGCGGCTTGTTGTAAATTATGAGTTACGATAACGATTGTAAACTTTTCTCGCAAGTCATCAATCAATTCTTCAACTTTTGCTGTAGCAATAGGATCGAGGGCTGAGCAGGGTTCATCCATAAGGATCACTTCCGGATTTACAGCAATCGCTCTTGCGATACAGAGACGCTGTTGTTGTCCCCCTGAAAGGCGGGTTGCGGGTTGATGAAGGCGATCTTTCACCTCATTGAAAAGGGCTGCACGCGTCAGGCTACCTTCAACGATGTCATTGAGGTCGGCTTTGCTTTTAAAGAGCCCATGAATACGAGGGCCGTAAGCTACATTTTCAAAAATGGAGCGAGGAAAGGGATTCGGCTTTTGAAAAACCATGCCAACCCGTGTTCGAACCTCAACCACATCAACAGAACGCGCATAAATATCTTCTCCGTCAAGGATGACTTGACCCTCACATCTTGCGGAGGGAATGATATCATTCATTCGATTAAGGCATCTTAAGAACGAACTTTTGCCGCATCCTGAAGGTCCAATAAGGGCTGTCGTTTGATGGGATTGTAAACTTATAGACACGTCATGGAGAGCTTGCTTCTCCGCGTAAAATAAATTTAAGTGTTTAACATCAATTTTGATATCCATCTCACGCCTCAAACTTCTTACGAATGACGACAGCGATCCCATTCAAAAGGGCTAAAACAAAAAGTAATACCAAAATAGCACCAGAGGTGTTTTCAATAAAACCCATTTCAGAGCTCCGAGACCAATTAAAAATCTGGACAGGTAAAACTGTTGCTGGATCAAGGAAGTGTTCAGGGGGGAGAGCGATAAAAGCAACCATTCCGATCAAGAGAAGAGGAGCTGTCTCGCCCAAAGCACGGGCAAGACTCAAGATAACACCCGTCATAATGCCAGGAAGTGCTGTTGGAAAGACATGATGAAACAGAACTTGGAGGGGCGTTGCACCCAAGCCCAGAGCGGCTTCCTTTAAGGTTTGAGGGACAGTGGACAGGGCAGACCGGGTCGCAACGACAATGACGGGCAAACTCATCAACCCCAACGTGAGACCTCCCACAAGAGCGGAAGGACGGGGGAGTCCTAGGATTTGAATAAAAAAGACGAGGCCTAAAAGACCAAACAAGATCGAGGGAACGGCCGCAAGATTATTGATGTTGGCCTCAATTAAATTCGTGAGACGATTTTTTGGAGCAAATTCTTCGAGGTAAATAGCGGTGCCGACTCCTAAAGGAAATGCGGTAAGGAATGTGACAATCAGGGTGAGAAGTGAACCATACAGCCCTCCCCAAATACCGGCAAGCTCAGACTCCTGAGAATCTGAATGGGTGAAAAACCCCCAATTAAATGCTTTTCGAATGTGTCCTGTCTCTTCAAGGGATTTTATGGCTTGGAGTTGGGGAGGCGTTAAGTTTCCCTTGTAGCCCTTTTTGACATACATATCCACGTCACTGTTTGCGGTGATCCAACGATTTGTTTCAGGAGAATGAGAGGCATGGGCATTTAAAAGATCAGGTGTTGCAGTTCCCGCTTCAATTTCTGTGGTGATAAAAGCGGAGTACCCTTTATAGGCAATATCACCCAATATCCCCCCTAAAAAGAGAAGGGCAAGACACAAGCTAAAGAGTCCAGCTCCCTGGAACAATCTCTCTTTGAAGCGCCTGAATTTTAATGTTCGTCTCATGTAAGCTTCTTTAAAATAAAAAGAATGAGATTAACAATTATGGTGATAAGCAAAACAACGACACCAACAATCAAAAATCCAAAAACAAACAAAAGGCCAACAACTATAAGGCTTATAATGACGAGAATTTGCTTCCACGTGAGACGTTTTGAAGGTGTCTCCCACTGCCAGCTTTCCACTTTAATTTCTGTGTCGTCTTCTGTATTCTTCGGTGGTTTTTTAGCCATAGATCCTCTGGTATCTTTTTACGCCGTATAGAGCGAGTATATTCAAAAACAAGGTAAGAATAAACAAAACAAATCCTAAGCCAAAGGCAGCCAGTGTTTTCGCATTATCAAAGGCTTGATCACCGGTTAAAAGACTGACAATTTGAACTGTCACTGTCGTTACAGCCTCAAAGGGATTAAAGCTGAGGTTTGCTGCAAGTCCTGCGGCCATGACAACGATCATTGTCTCCCCAATAGCTCTTGAGAGGGAGAGTAAAAACGCAGCCATCAGACTAGGAAAGATGGCCGGCAAAAGAACACGTATGATCGTTTCAGAAGGGGTGGCTCCCAACCCCATGGACCCCTCCCTTAAGGTTGTGGGGAGAGAGTGGAGCGCGTCTTCACAGAGTGAGGACATATAAGGCAGAATCATCACGCCCATGACAAGTCCGGCACACAGAGCACTTTCACTGGCAATAGAAAGATTAAAAAATCCGGCCACATCACGGATTAAAGGGCCGAGGGTGGCTACAGCAAAAAAGCCATAGACGAGGGTTGGAATCCCTGCCAGCGTTTCAAGAAGGGGTTTTAGAGTTTGCCTTATTTTGGGGGATGCATATTCGGATAAATAAACCGCGACCATGACGCCGCAGGGGACCGCAACGGCCATCGCGATAAGGGTAATCAAGGCTGTTCCTGTAAAAAGGGGAATGGCACCAAATCCGATCTCTTCCCCACTCTCAAGAGTATGAGGTGCCCAATTCAGCCCAAAGATAAAGTCGAAAACATTCACACGGGCAAAGAAACGAAACGCTTCACCGATTAAGGAGACAACGATCCCAATCGTAATAACAACGGCCCCTAGGGCACAGAGCATGAAAAAACCTCGGACGAATCTTTCTAGCCAGACGGATCTCACTTCAGACTCCTTATGCCACAGCCGTCATTGCGAGCGAAGCGAAGCAATCTGGGAATTACAGAGTCGATCGCAAAGCGATCGAGAAACGCTGCGGCACCAGATTGCTTCGCTTCGCTCGCAATGACGGCTTTACTTTTGTAATTTACTACAGGCTTCTCCGCTCCATAGGGGCGGCTTTTTGTTGATGACGATGAATTTTTGTTTCCTATATCAATAGCTCTTTGATACATTTCCTTTTGTTCCCGTTCATTTAGAGGAATCAGACCTTTCGCCTTTAAATAACCTGTCACACCAATAGCAGCCGTTGACATAAATTCACGAACGAAGATAGCCCTCGAGGGATTCTCGTTGATATTATTGGTCTTAATATATAAGTACAGATCTCGGCTCAAAGGGTAGGTGCCGTTATGAATAGAGTCCATGGTGGGCTCAACGCCATTAATGGGCAGGGCATTCAACCGATCTTTGTTTTTCTCATAATAACTAAAAGTGACGATACCTAACGTATGTGAGGCATTTAAAACCTTTTGGATGATAAGATTTTCATTCGTCGGAGCTTCAATATACGCACCGTCATGCCTGAAATAAGGACCACAGGTTCCCCCTATTTTTTCTCTCAAGATATCATAGGTTCCCGAAGTTGGAGCGGGACCGAGAACGCGAATCGGATCATTGGGCAAGTTTGCTTGCACATCTTTCCATGTTTTGTGGGGATTTAAGATACAGGAGCTGCCCTCTACTGTCTTCTCATCGAGTGCCTCAGTCAAATCCTTGAGAGTCAGAGCGATAGAATCCTCCCTCTTATTTTGAAAAATGACGAGACCATCTTGACCAATTTTAAACTCTTGATAAGTGACATGATGGGCCTCACATCTCTCTTTTTCGCTTTCCGTCATAGGCCTTGAGGCCACAACGCCATCGGGGGATCCTGTGCTTCCACAAAAGAGTTTCACCCCAGCGCCTGTGCCGGTGGACTCAACAATCGGCGTTGGTTCATTTGTTTTGTAATGGAAATGTTCAGCAACGGTGGCTGCAAAGGGAAAAACCGTTGATGAGCCAACAATACGAAGAGAAGAAGCCGCAAGCGATTCCTGAAGACATAATAAGGTAAGGAAGGCTTTCCACATGAGCGGTTATAGTTCCATTCTGTTCATTGGGGAGAGTGTAGCATAGTTTGGAAAAAACGAAAATATACGGGATTCTTTATTCACCACCCATTAATTGGTAATAATTATTACCACTTTAGGTGATAATCGGTAATAATTTTTACCACTTACTTCTGGTTAAGCAAGAAGCGCCAAATGGGTATAACTTCTATCCATCTGCCCTCGATGTGTATCTTATCTTCCTCGTTTCGAGTGACAATGATACCAGAATCTAAGTTTAATTCTTCCATAGCCTCAACTAATGCTGAAACTTCTCGCTTACGCGTTTGATCATTCGCTAAAGTTTCACACACTTGTACAAGCATCTTTGTTCTACCTTGAGTTTGAACAATAAAGTCAACTTCGCGGCCGCTCTTCGTTTTGTAATAAAATATGTTTTGAAAAACGCTTCTTAAAGAGATAAACACCAAATTCTCAAGTAGATGCCCTGAATTAACAAGAATTTTTGATGAGATAGACGTAACGAAGGCATGGTCTATGCAATAGATTTTCTTAGGGTTTGCTTTCCTTCGTGAAAGTGATGCGTCAAAAACACTTACGGTGAATAAGAAATATGCATCTTCAAACCAATCTACATAGGATGAAACGGCTGATTTAGGCGCTTTATGATGTAAGGATTGTAAATAACCTGTCAAACTGTTGATTGAGTAAAGGGATGCAGTCGTATCGATTAATTTATAGGCCAAATCCATGACGGCATTTGGATGGGGAATGTCATAACGTTCAACCAGATCACGATACATAATTGCTTGAAAATAGTCTTGATGAATTTTGGTTCTCAAGTGTTGACTGAGACCAATCACTTCAGGAAACCCTCCTGATTCCCAATACTGTTGAAATCCCTTCTGAACAAGGAGCCTCTTCTTGGTTGAGAGAGATTCAGCTGACTCTATTCCTTTATAGTCTAGAAATTCTTTGAAAGAGAAGGGGAATAACTCCCATGATAGTGCTCTTCCTCTCATTTGTGTGGCGATCTCTTTAGAAAGCAATTGAGCGGAAGAACCCGTAATATAAATTTCACAGTTTTCAGTCCGCTGTACTCTATCTATAAAGGCTTCCCAAGCCGGGATGACCTGGATTTCATCAAAGAAACAATAAATTTTTTCTGTCCCTTTTTTCTCGGGATAAAGAGAAAAATAGGCTTCTAGGACATTTCCTAACCCATCATGATGCAAATTATGTAAACGATCATCAAAGAAGTTCAGATATAAAATGTTATCTCGGGATACTCCTTTTTCGAGGAGAGATCTCATGACTTGAAACATGTAGGTAGATTTCCCACAACGGCGAACACCAACACAAATTGTTGCTTTTCCGGGAACAGGTTCAATCTGTGTCACCCTACTTATTCCTGTTTCAAGAGGTGTTTCTTGAAAATCCAGAATTAAGGTCTTCAATGTTTCAAGCATTTAATACGATCTCTTCAAGATTTCTATCTGGAAATAATTATTACCACATATGAGGATTATCGGCAAGAATTATTTCCACATTAACTATCTCGATGCAGTGAAAAATGGGCCAGCTCCTGTAGAGCAGCTTTCAAAGGTGAGTCTGGAAAGAGGTCCAAACACGTTAACGCATCACTCACATAGTCTTGAGCCTTATGCTTTGTTTTGATCAACGCGCCTGATTCCTTGAGAAGGCGGATGGCATGGGCTAGGGCGCCAGCATCACGTGTTCCTCCCTCAAAGGCTTCCTTCCAAAAGACAGGGTCACTGCCACTTTGATATGCAAGAATAACGGGCAATGTGACCTTTCCTTCTCTGAAATCATCACCGATGGCTTTGCCCAGCTTTTCTTGATCGGCTGCATAATCCAGCACATCATCCATCAGTTGAAATGCAAGACCGAGAGCATATCCAAAATCCCGCAATGCGACTCTTTCCTTGTTCTCAGCTCGAGCAACAACGGCTCCGACTTCCGTCGCAGCCGAGAAAAGACGGGCTGTTTTGGCACTGCAAATTTTAAGATAAGTTTCTTGATCAAGACTTAAGTCATGGCTTGAGGCCAATTGCATGACTTCCCCCTCAGCAATAACAGAAGACGCATGGGATAGAATTTTAAGCACATCAGGGGATCCATCCTCAACCATCAGCTCAAATGCGCGGCTAAAAAGAAAATCACCGACCAGAACACTGGCCTTATTACTCCAAATGGCGTTTGCAGTGCCTTTGCCTCTACGAAGCTTGCTTTCATCAACCACATCATCATGAAGAAGGGTGGCGGTGTGGATAAACTCAACGCTTGTTGCGAGTTGAATGTGACGCATTCCTTCATATCCGCACAACTCAGCACAGGCGACAGTTAGCAAGGGACGTAACCGCTTTCCCCCTAAAGAAACGAGATATCCTGCAATTTGTGGAATCAACTCCACAGGGCTTTTCATTTTCTCTAAGATACAAGCGTTGATAGCCTTCAACTGAGGCTCGAGCAAGGTTGTTAAGGAATTTTGCGCTTGTATAGGCTTTAACGAGGGGATCATAAACGGCATTTCCTGTGATTCTTTTGAAACTTAACATACTCTAACTTGTATTGGTTATTCTAGTCTTTTTATCTAGGAAGAGGACTAACCCACACGCAAAAACAGAGAGGGCAAGGATGTAGAGCAAAGGGCTTGCGGGAACCCCATTGAGCGCATAAATCCAAAAGCAGATGAAGGGGGCACTTCTTCCAAAAAGTTCAGAACCTAGGTTATAACTGACACTATGCAACAAGTACTTATCCTTTCCAGCCAAGAGTTTATTGGTCCAAGGAACAAGTGCGGATGCAAATCCAACCCCTCCGATGACCATCATAAGACGCAATATAAAGAGTCCTGCCCCATTGAGATGAGGTAAGGTGAGAAGAAGCGTCACTCCAATCATAAACAGAAATGCTGAGGCTAAAAGACCGAAACGCCAATTATAACGGTTAAGGAGGAGGGCAACCCCAGGAAAAAGGAATGCATCTAGCCAGAAGAGGGTGTTCGTATGTTGCAGTAGGGTCGATAAGGGAATATCAGTTGTTTGTGTGAGAAAGGGGTTTAAGAAGACGAATATAATCGAATAGGTTAAGTAGGAGAGTCCATAAATGGGGATAAGAGCTAAGAGTAGTCTTGAATTACACTTGAGGCGTAAAAAAATTTCACGATATGAATGGGAAAAACTGGAATCCAAGGGGCTCGTTATTTCACGATAATGAAAGCGTAACCAAAGGGCCCAGAGACCGAGGAAAAATCCTGCAATAAAGGGATAACGCCAGAGATCCTCAGCGTGTTCTGAGAGAAGGACGAGGCTGCTGATGGAGGACGCAAACAGAATCCCTGTAATGGTTGAACTATGGTAGAGTCCAGACCAGGATAAGTGCTTTTTTTCTTCTGTATTTTCAATGAGATAATATCCAGCTATCGCGCTTTCGCCTGCGGCACAAAAGCTTTGGAAAAATCGAACGATGATAAGGAGAAGAGGTGCAAAGATTCCAATATCATTGGCTATAGGAAGAAGCCCCATAAGTCCTGTCGAAAAAGCAACGCCGAGCAAAGACCAAGAGAGGACGCGTAAGGGGCCATATTGATAGGTTAATTTGGAGAAGAATATTCCGCCGAAGGGACGAGCAACAAACGTAATGAGGTAAACACTAAAGGCGAGAATGATCTGATAAAGAGGGGAAAACTGCGGGAAAAAGACCCGTCCTATGACAGGCGCTAAAAACCCATACAAGGAAGAGTCAAAGTGCTCGAGAAGGTTCCCGATGATAAGGCTCCACCGATGAACTTTTGCGCGTTTATGTAAAGCAAGGTTAGATGAAGTCTGCATCTCAATTTCCTCCGCCGGCATAACCCGGATCAGGTTGTACGGGTATAATCTCAGCTCTTACCATAAGAGCACCCCGATGAGTGGTTGTTTTATAGGTGAAAAGGGGGAGAGGGTCAAGAGGGAGAATAACTAAATAATATTAAAATAAATAGCAATAAAATAATAAACGTGATATAATAGTTGTAACAATGAAAGAAGGTGATGAAATTATGAATTACCATGCAATGGCAGCAACAGTAGCTTACGTCCTTGTTATCATAGGAGCTCTTAATTGGGGTCTTGTTGGTTTATTTGGGATTGATCTCGTTGCACGCTTATTGGGACCGATGACTATGGCTGCACGTATTGTCTACGTACTGATCGGTGTATCGGGTTTATACTTACTTTTCCTGATGCTGTGAGAATTCACCACGTCATGGGGAAAAATTCACCACGCTGTGGGGAGAATGGTTAATGCGTTGTTTTTATTTCGAAAAAAATAGCTCTGAAAGTTTTGTATCTTTCAATTTACTTCCGCGAGAAGATCCAAACTCAAACGCATAGGCATCCTTAAGGCAGGCCCCGAAAATTCCTGCAATTGTTGAGATAATTCCAACGGCCTCTCCAGGTAGGCTTGATCGATAAAGAGTAATAGTAATGAGGCAGGAGATGAGCCCTAAAGCCGCAGAGATAACCATAATGTCTGCTCGCATGTTGCTTCGCCCGGCTTGAGCAAGGGCAATGTCCCTCAATCGTGCATTTTCTCTGTCTTTGACCTCTGTTAGCTTGAGATCATGATCCATTTTGAGAATGGCTGTTTGAAAGTCGGCCACGAGCTGTGGATTCCCTTTTAAAGACAGCAGAACTTTGGCAGGGTCTTTTTCACCTGTGATTGACTGAGCAACATCAACAACCTTTTGAATCACTTTATCTTCTTGTTCTCCTTTGATCCACCGCCTAAGAAAGGGCACGAATTCTATTAAGGCATAGGCAAGATTTAACATTGAAAAGCTCATGATTCCTCCTCAAGTTAGGTTATAGAAAATGTGGTGACCTATGCGCAGTTTAATTTTGTCAGGGTTTGCCCACGACGGATTGCAGGATGTTGCATGATAATGGTCGCAACCTCTTGTTAAATCGGGCCAGCTGCCTTTAACAACCTTTTTCGCGACTTCAAGGCAAAGCATGAAGAGAGGCTCTTTTAAAAACTCATTTCCCTTCAGAAGAGCATAATTGGGATCATTTTCATTCCAGCAAGAAAACTGCTTTGGCTTCAAGCAAACCTCAGAAATGGTTTTACCAAATCGCTTCCCTTTTTTCAGACGATTCATGATGACATTTGCAATTGCAATTAAAGGTGCGAGTCCGGAGGTTGCGTATTCACCGCGTGCTTCTCCATACATAGTACGCGCAAGAATATTGAGATCTTCTTCGTTCATAAGATGTCTCCTTTCATAAGTGTTTGCCATGATTTTCCGTTAAAATAAATGAGTGTTGGACTTGTCTCATCAAAGAGGAGTGCCATTTTTCCTAACTCATCTTGTTTGGGGAGAGTTGCTTTTTCAAAGAGGGGGAGTGAAGGCGATTTTGTTGTCACCACATCAGAAAGTATAACATCACTCTGAGAGGGATTAGGGAGAGGGAAGCTTCCAAAATCCGTTCCAAAAGATCCAGTAATTGTCAGGGTTTCATTTTGATAACTGATGTTACCAATCCCCTCACTCGTCTCGTTCGTCTCTTCTAATTGAGAGAGTCTCTTTTCCAACTCACGAAAATTCCCGTCGAGCTCTTGAGCTGTAAGAGGGGAACCCTTCTCTTCACGATAAATAATGCCCATAATGGCCTCCTAGGTTTTAGGTGTAGAAAGGGTCTCAATGTGATGGGGTTTCTTCACCCCCCCTTCTGGGAGAGATCGCTCGAAGAGCCACTGCCATTAAGTTAAGGGAAAGCCACCCCCCGCTGGCGTCGTCCTGGGGATGAGAAATGCTAAGCGAAGCTTAGATTTCTCATAACCCGGGATCCAGGACAACAACTCATTGCGAAGCAATGGTGTAATATCTTTCTTTAAGATGCAGTTTCATTGCTACGCAATAAGTTATTGGTATCTGGATCCCGGATAACAAGAAGACTTGAGCTACGCTCAAGATATTCTTGTTTCCGGGACGACGCAGGTGGTGGGCAGTTTGCTTAACTTAATGGCAATAGAAGGCGACTCCTAAAGTGTAAACCTCACACCAAGTGTGATTGGGAATGAAAACTGTCCTCCCGTACTTCCAACTTTAAAAAGTTGGACGGGGGGTCTGTTTATAAGAAATGTTCCCTTACGGCTAAAGGAAGCCAGTGCTTCAGCTTTGAAGACTAAGGAAACATTCTTCAACAATTGCCAATTAACACCAACTTGAAATCCGCCAGCAAATGAGTTTTTCTTACCGAAATAAGCAAAGTTGGTGTTTTGAGAAGCCCCAAATCCAGTCACAGTTTGGTTAACTTTCACGCTGTTTTGGCTAAGTATACCAATCTTTGCGCCGACAAAGGGTTTAACAGGACTGCATTTAAACGTGAAATAATAGCGGGCTCCGAGATAGTTCCCGTAAGCATTATATTTTGAAAACTTTTGATCAAATGTAACGCCATTTTGAGTGAAATTATATGTTTTTCCTCCCCCATGACTCCAATCAAAATTATAAAAGACTTCCAAATCGTTCTTTACAACGTATCCAAGTTCCCCAGCTAAATCAAAAGGCATTTTAAATTGCTTGCTGAATTCAGGAGGTTTTACACCGGTTAAAGCCGTTGTGTTATTTGGTGTTTTTCGACTCATGTAAAATGCTGGCATAATACCCACATTAGCACTCGCTGAGAACTTGCCTGCATTCGTACTGCTCCACGCCCTTCCATGGGATTCGGCATTCGCATTGGAAATAAGAACTGAGCTAAGAAGAAGAGATGTGGTGAGGAGCTTTGAAAACATTTGTTTTTCCTTTCGTTGATCGAATATTTTATTGTTATGGGATGACCTTACTGCACTTCTCTAAAAAAATAAATAGAGATCAGATGCCTTTGTTTACAATTCTAAAAGCTTTTCAAGATTTGGCACATCTTCAAGGCTGAGAGCAAAATTTAAGTTAGCGTAACCACGGTTACGGAACTGAAGCTCAACAGATTAAAGGGATCAGATTGGCTTAAAATAAACATCAATAAGGTTCGGGTGACCCACGATAGGCTCACCAAAGGTAGAGGTGAATTTTGTCACGCTCCCCTCATATTCGACTAATAGAGAACAAAATCCTTCAGCGAGAGCCCCTGACAGGCTTAAATAGTGGTGTCTTTCAGGAGAAGGATGAAACAAAATTTGCTTATTAAAATCACGACCTCCTTGGGGTGCAGGTGTGTGCTGTTCATGTAAAACAGTTGAAGAAAATAATCTTACCCGAGTTTTATTCTCGACAGAGGTTAGCGAGTAATAGACTTGCTGGATATCTTCAAGTTTTATGCCCTCTTTATAATACCCTCCAAAACCACGCAGGATTCTTGCGTTGAGGACACCTGGTGGAGAAATGAGTATTTGTCTAGAAGGCAAAGATGTTGATCTTTCAGCGTAAGACTGGGATTCCACAGAAAAGGGTTTTACATAAAGAGGATTTGCACATCTGATACAACCTTCTTTTAAATCTGCGCCCTCAAACACAAACGCCTCACCGCCTTGAACTCCTCGACCCTTCCCTGTATAGTCCAGAGCAATGCCCTGAACCATTGAGTGTTCAAACTCTCTTTCATACCCATAGGTGAGGGATCCTTTATCATAGAGTAAGACGTCTTCAAGAGGATTACCCTCAGAGATAAGCCTCACCTTTATATCCTGATTCAGGTATGGAATGGGCCTCAGAGTACAGCGAAGAATGAGGGTTTCTGCAACAAGTTTCGATTCCTCAATAAGGTCGCACTCGGATGAAGAGCCGATATCGAGCACTCCTTTCTCTGTGTTCAATTCAGGGGGTGAGGGCTCATACCCGTCAGTGATTTTAGAGGGAGGAAGAATACGCATTGGCTTAAACCCCCACGACGTCGCACTGAATGACATGCTCTATACATTCCTTTGTGCGGTAATCATTAAAATGAAGTCGCAAGCGGGTTGGTTTGCGAGCCATTGCTTTTTTCAGGTGAGAGGGCGTCCTATGGTTCCGCATGTCAGCTTCTTGCTCAAGGGGGCCGTTGATAAGCTCGAGCCCGGTCAAGAGATTCCCTTGTCCAATGGACGGAGGGGTTTGATCGTCATATCTATAATATTGAAGTCCTGTGGGCGTTTGAGATAAATGGTTCTCTTGAACCTGATACGTTTCTTCGCAATATGTCTCCAAAACATAAACGGGCTTTGGCTTCGTTGCTTTCTTCTGGATAGACTCTTGAGCCTTTGAACAAAGAAGGGTGACGCGCCCAAACAATTCTCCCGTTTCACCCTTTGCAAGGAGGGCATACTTTACGACCTTTCCCTTGATTTCCCCCTTAGGAAGCCGTGGATCTTTCAATCGCACCGATGAATCGGTCGTGATGGACTTTAAATCTTCCCAGGATGCTTCAAAAGAGATTTCAAGGGTACGCGTGCTCTTTATAAGCTCAACTCTCGCTCGCTCAAGGGCATGTTCAAAAGCTTTATATCCTCTATCGTTAAGAAAAAAAGAGGCGCGGGCAGGACTTCCTATCGGTGTATGAAACTTCTTTTTAAATGTCCAATTTTTCTCATCAAACGTCATTGAAGATGTATGCGCTGTATGACAACGATAGTAAGAGCTCCCCTGGCAGATTTTATCACCCACCCTATACATTGTAGCAGGTTGCCAAGGATAGGATTTAGGATCGGGGTTAATGTTCTGCAACCTAAATTCTAACTGTTTATGATCGCCTTCCCCCTGATATGAGTTATGGTTGAGCGTAAACGTAATCGTTTCCTTTCTTTTTTGATGGGCTTGCCAGCAAACCCACAAGGTTGGTTTGAACCAATGTCTTCTTAACCGATGCTGCTTGATTAAACCTTTCGCATCTTCAAGGGGAAGTTGGGGGGAGTATTTAGGATAAAGGGATGAGGGAGGATTTACAGCGCGCAACTTACTTTTAATAATCCATACGCCAGATCTTCCAATCCTTTTCCCCGTCTCTGGCCATTTATCCTGGAGCGCATCTTTTGTATAGGTGTTCACTTTGTAGTGAGGGAAAGCCCGACGAATCGCAGGACTCAGATTTGCGATACCGCCTTGTCTTTGAATCCAATGGGCATGCACTTGAAGAGAACAGGCTTTAAGAGGTTTTCCAATTGTTTTTATCTGAAGAGAGTCTTCAAAGAAATTTCCATTCATATCAATCACTTGATTTCCATTGAACCAGTCGGACAGAGATAACTTACCAGTACGGCGATCACAATAGAGAGAGGCTGCTCTAACGTCTTGCCTTTCTTCAACATGATTCAATTTTTCAGGACGTATATAAAGGGGATCCCAGAAAGGGTGAACTCTCAATTCCTTTTGTATGTCGTTAAGTTGATTCAAAAAATCGACGGGTTTTGCAATGAGCACAATCTCTGCAAAGTGTCCAACTATTTTATGCGGGGTGCTCTCTAGGACGCCTTTAAAAAGAATTTCGTTTGCATCAATGTAGAGAATTCCTTCCGTCCCTATCTTTGGAAGAGGGGCAAGAGCATCTATTAATAGCTTTGCTTTTGCAAAGGCTCCCTCTTCTTGAGAGATTTCAACCTCAAAGAGTGCGGTTGAGTCGGAAAACGCATTCCAGTTAAGGTGTAAATTCATTCTTAAGCCTTTCTTAGAAAACAAATTGATTGACGAATAGACAAAGCATCACTAAATACTATGTGTCTATTTAGTTAACAGATGAGTATATGTCCGTGACGTCACAAACATCTTGGTTTAATTCAAAAGGATACCTCCAGGGAATTTTCTGGATGGTTGTCGTCTGTGCCATTAGCAACATGAATGATATTCTCACGAAATGTGTCGGATTTCGTTTGTCCGGCTTTGAAGTTGCTTTTTTTCGATTTTTCTTTAGTACGCTCGTCCTTCTTCCCTTCATGCTTCTAAAAGGAAAAGGGGCCTTTATCACCCATTACCCAGGGGCGCAGCTCATTCGTTCTTTATTGCTCGTTTTAGCGATTGCTCCTTGGTGCTATGGTGTTGCAGCCCTTCCCCTCACCCTTGCAACAACCCTCTCGTTTACAGTTCCCTTTTTCGTTCTGCCAATGGCCAAGATTTTCTTAAAAGAACATGTGGGATGGCAACGATGGTCAGCAACTCTCTTTGGTTTCTTGGGAATTTTAGTAAGCTTGCATCCTTCAGGAAATGCCTTTAATCCGCTGGCTCTTCTTCTTGTCGGTTCAGCCGTTATGTTTGCGTCCCTTGATATCATCAATAAAAAGCTTTTGATTGAAGATGAAACCCTCCTCTCAATGCTCTTTTATTCGGCGTTAGGGACAACCGTACTCGGGTTTATTCCAGCTCTTTTGACGTGGCAAACACCAACACTTCAAGAACTTTTCTTTCTTGCTCTCTTAGGCGCCGGAGGGAGTATGATCCTTTTCTGTTTACTGAAAGCCTTTGCTGCTGCTGAAGTCTCAGCTCTTTCACCGTTCAAGTATTTTGAATTTGTGTTGTCTGCTTTCTTTGGCTTTCTTATTTTTCAAGAGTTCCCAACACTGAGCACGCTTTTGGGAGCTGCGATCATTATTCCTTCAACACTTTATCTAGCTGTTTACGAGACGCGCCAGCAGCATCGCCGCGTTGAACGTGCAGAGCTGCGCACCGCTGTTGTTGGAAATTAGGGATTAGATTTCTTCGAGGTCTAACGTCCACCCAACGGTTAAACCCCATTCATCTGTCTCCAGGGCATAGTTTTTTACCATCATGAAAAGGATGGGTTTATAGGTCATAAATCCCCCTGGAAATCCTGGAGAAATTGACATCCAACGGTTCTCAGAGGGTGTTGCTGGCCAAACCCCGGATCCATAATCAAAGAGATGATGATCGAATCCTTCCCTATCCATTTGTACGGCGAGGCACCCAGCATTCACGGGTTGAGTCACAGGCTGTATACACCCCACCTTAAGAGTCATGCCTTTCCAGAGGCCGTCAAAGGCGGGAGGGGCCTTGTCCTTACACCGAATGGTCGAGAGAAACTTCTGGTGACCATGGCTGTTAATACATTTAAGATCGCCATTCACCGTTCGCCGAAAAACGGCTTGAGGAATGGTCGTTAAGGTTTGGTGACATTCGCGCGCTGAAAAAGGGGAAATAAGATCTCCTTTGCCCATAACTTCTAATTTTAAATCCGTATTCATCATTCTGGCCTCCCTAATAGTCGCGTTTTTAACTTGAACGTATGAAGTCGTGTTTGACCGTCTTTCAGAAGTTCAAGACTGCTTTCTCGAATTTTTAGGCTGTTATTCCTGTAGTTTTGAATGACGGTTTCAACTTCTTTCGCAAGTTTGAGAATTTCTATGGTTCCTGCATACCGACTCCAAATTTTTATTGAGAATGTGGCAACTCTAGGCCCCCACGGTAATCCGAGTAGAACAAGATCGGGTTCAAGGGTGATATAAGGGTAGGGTGTTTTCAGAGGAACATGAACATAGGTTGGGATGACGGCAGAGAGCAGTGATGAAAGATTGATGAGGAGCTCACGCATGGGGCGTCTCCACAACTGTCATTCGCAAGAACCGATTGTTTTGAATCAGGACAGGTGTGTTCACAACCATAAGACGCTTCGTTCCCTGCCTGAGGTTCCAGAGGAAAGCAACCTTCTGGGGAAGGTGGATTCCCGCCCTCATGAAAACGCGGTAGCGTGCTGGCGCTGGGGTTTTAAGATAGCCTATTTGTGAGGCCATGGGGCCCCCTTCATCTTCATTGTGAAAACCATCGGAGTTGAGTAACGGCCATAGGGAAGCCCATATGCGAGGCCCTCTCCTCCAGATATCCTTTGTACCGCCCTCTTCATCTTGGACAGTTTGAGCAAGCAGGAGTGTAAGGGATTCTTTCAAATCCCGTGCTGTAATGTCTTTCATCGTCTATTCCTTTTTAAATGAATCGATAAACTTTATAGGGGTGAAGGAGAGGTAATTCAGTGATGTCGCCGTCATAAAAAAAACGGGTGGCCATGAGAGTCGCGAATTTCAAATCGGGGGGAAGAGACTCAGCGCTATCGCCATATCCCGCACTGTAAGTGATTGTTAAATCTTGATCCCAAAGATTATTGGAGAGTTTGAGGGAGTTCTCGGACGTAGTGAAGGGAATGGACTTATTCCCGGCTTCAACAGTCAGAACCTCTATGAGGGGAGGCTTTGGGAGACGAATCTCAAGTTCAGGTCCTTTAAGACGGACAAGAGGTGAGGATGGGGGATAGGGAGGTTTGATCTCCATCGTCCAAATTTGTTTTAATAGGGAGCGACCCGTGACGCTTTCCACATGCGCCCGAGCTGCTGTTATAAGGAAGGGTAAAAAAGAGTCTTCATCATCGGAAGAGAGTTTTAGATAGGCTTTGACCTCATCACCTGTGAGTGGCTCATGTAGGGGTGGCGTTTTAAGTATTAATTTCATTTTATCCTCATCGTCAGAAATGGTGTTATTTCAAGGGCACTAGCCCCAAGGCCGTCATTGCGAGCATAGCGAAGCAATCCATCTTTCTTTCTTCTCTTAAGGTGGATTGCCGCGTCGCCTGTGGCTCCTCGCAATGACGATTATTTTAACTAATACTTAACTTATAATATGTTATATTAAATTATAGCTTGGTTTTAGTGTTATTAGGATGGTTAGTACGGAGGGTGTCATGACCAGTAAAATAAGTGTTCAGTGTTCAGTGTTCAGAAAAAACGGTGGCTTCCCTACACAGGGATATTTTTTCTGAACACTGAACACTGAACACTGAACACTGAACACAGCCTTTCTATGCTGCGAAATTAAGAACCTTAAGCGCTTCAAAATTCAAGACATCTCCACCAACTCTTCTTGTTGTGTAAAACTCGACATATGGTTTTGCACTGTAGGGGTCCCTGAGGACACGAATTCCTGTCCGGTCCACGATTTGATATCCTTCCTTGAAATTCCCGAATACAATGGATTTAGAGGCGTGCCCTATGCTCAGCGTTGGCATGTCATCTGAAATGACGATAGGATACCCCAGCATTGTCGGGTTCGGAGAGCCTGCCAGCGGTGGCTGCCATAAGTAATGATGACTTCCTGGATCTTGAAGCTTTCTCAGTGCACCTTGCGCAACCCGAGACATGAGCCAAGAGGCTCCGGGGAGATATTGAGGTTTTAAAGCATGAAAAAGATCCAATAAAGTGCTCGCTCCATGCCCCTCTTCAAAATTACCATTCACCCCAGACTTAATATCCTCAAGCTTTCCCCACTCCCATTGCGCTTTGGAGACCGTTTCATAGCTAAGTATACCCTTTGGCTTGTTATCTCCATCGCCTAAAATGAACGCCGCATTTTCCATCAGGGCCATTTTATGGGCGATCTTTTGGGATAACCAATCTTCCACGTTCAAACTTGCATCATCTAAAAGCTTTTGTGTTGCTCTTGGTTTTGCGTACATCTCATGAACATTGATGCGGATCTTTGCGAGCTCGGGTGTTTTTGTCTCAGGCCTCTCCTGCTTTTCAGACACCCATCCAACATCCGCAGCATCTTTATCTATGAGTAACTCAAGGGCTGAACTTGAGATCTCTCGAACGGTTGCAAGGTCTCGCATAACAGATGTGGCTTGAAGAGTAGCATAGAGACGATCGTGAAGACCAGAAGGCACCAAATAACCCCCATCACGATCAGGCGTTGTCGATAGGCTTTTTTGTTCAATATCATGCAATGAGGCATCAAGGCCTTTACGAATATAGTCCATGAAGGCATTTTGATGCGCACAAAAAGGATCATGAGCTGTTTCAACCTGTGGACGATTTGAGAGAGCCTCAAGTCGCTTAAATTTTGTTTCGGCTGAATCAAGGCTGCACTCAATGCGATCCAGCTTTTCTTGGAGAACTGGATCCACATTTCCTTTTTTTTCAAGGCTTTTGAGCCTTTCCTCATTGACGCCTTTAAACTCCTCAAATGTGCGTGATAAATCATCCAAAGTTGTTTGAATATCATAGTCGTGCATTCTTTCCTCTCTATTTTATGGTTATGAAAAGCCACCTTGTTTAGGTGACGACGAAACAGTGATTACTGATCACTGATGACGTGGGCGGTTGCGCAGGCATTCGCTCCAAAAGTTACTAAGGAAATTTCAATTAAATCGATATCAAGTAGGGTACGTGTTTTATGTCCCTTATCATGGGACGCTTGTATGGTTCTGAATCCAATGGAAAGTCCATCGATCGCTCCCTGCTTTAACAAAAGATAAGCCTCATCAGCTTTGGAAACCCCAAGAGCTAACTTGCCCTCTGCAAAAAGACCGCGCTCATCTTCAAATAGGCGGGTCCACACGCCAATGGGTTGTTTGGGATCATGTTGCCAGAGCATCTTTGGCATTTTACCAAAAATCTTTGCGGCTCTTAGTGTTGCTTTAAAGGCACCTTTTGCAACACGATCTCTCATACGATCAACGACGTTAAAATAACTGGCGTACCCAGCAATCATGCCGTGTTGACTCTTAATATTATTCGGCATGTGAGGGATCTCCTTCAGGGATATAAAAAATATTCCATAAGACGTTGATTCTATTGATATAATCTCTGTTTTTTAAAAAAATAATCCATTATTAATAAAATATTATCTATTTATCATTACACTCAAACGTGAAGAATAATAATAAGAAGAATATAACTTTTAACATTAAGGAGAAAGACGATGAAAACAGTAACAACTTTTGCATTTTTAGCTGTTCTAGCTTTGAGTACAGCAGCAAGTGCTAACAACGAAAAAAGACAAAACTGGTTCTACTATTTTGGTGGTCCAGTCGCTGCAGCACCTTGTGCAAATCCATGTGCACCAGTGTGTCCACCAGTATGTGAGCCAGTGTGTGCGCCAGTTTGCCCACCACCATGCCCTTGTCCTTGCCCACCAATTCGTGGAATCTTCTGGTAAGACAGGCTTAAGGCTAATGTAACCGATCCCGAAAGGGATCGGTGCATAGCTGATTACTTTTTTATTGATTTATTCCTCATTCCCGATTACCTTTTTTCCTACGAAAGATAAAAATTGATCAATTCACAAAAAAAAGGAAAAAAGATGAAAAAAATCTCAACTCTTGTTTTTCTTGCAGCCATCTCAGTCGGAGCAGCAGCAAGTGCAAATAACGTTAAACAACAAAACTATCTCTATTATTTAGGCGGTCAAGCACCTTGTGCGCCAGTCTGTCCTCCACCATGTGCACCAGTGTGCCCACCTCCTTGTGAGCCAGTCTGTCCGCCTCCTCCTTGTGAGCCGGTCTGTCCTCCGCCATGTGAGCCGGTCTGTCCTCCGCCATGTGAGCCAGTTTGCCCACCACCACCCTGTGAAAAGCCTTGCTGCCCACCAATTCGTGGAATCTTTGGTTAAGGTATAAGATTGTGTAACCGGTCCCCATCCGGGACCGGTTCATATCCTAGGGTAGCCCTCTTTTCATTAAGCGTCAGAAATGACGCTTTTTCAATTTTCCCCCAAAGGGCTTCTCGTTTCGGTGCTAGCGCCGGAATTGAGTCTAAATCAAAATCAAGGAATAGATTCTCTCCAAACAAGGGCAAGAGCCATTTATTCAATTCACCTTTAATCATTTCTAAATGGGGCAAGATTGTATCTTCCCACAAGTGATAACGGGCTTCCTTATAGTTTGAAAAGGTTGCGTCTCCAGGTACGCCAACCAGCATGGGCGGCACGCCGTAAACTTGTGCAATTTCCCGAGCGGACAAATACTTCCCTTCAATAAAGTCTAAGTCCTTAGGCGACATCCCCATTTCCTTCCAGTCAAAGTCCCCTTCGAGAATCATAATCCGTCCCGCATTTCGCTGCCCTTCGTAGATGTCTTTTAAATCCTGACGCAAGGTGGATCGTTGTACTTCCGATAATATGTTACCATTACTATCTGGTTTCATAATAAAGGCGCCCGAAGGACGCGCACCATTTTGAAGTAAGGCCAAGTTATGTCCAGCCACCGCATTATGTTGATCAATTGAATGAGCCGCAGCCTCAATCGGACTCATTCCATACCAATCATGAAGCGGGTTAAAGGTTTTGATATGTAAGATTCTGGACTTACCATTCAGCGGATCGACAGGAATTGTGAGGGCCTTTCCCCCAAGGGTATAAAGGAAAGCCTCAGGCACACCCCCTCTCCCAGGGACAACACGGACCCGATCTGGTCTTAAGAGATAAAGCTCTAGAGGTTCCTCTTCAGGCATAACGGCCTCAATATAAACATTTCCTGAAAGAAGAAGGTATGAGGTTAACGCTTCCATAAAGCGGCCCAAACTTTGCCCGGGATTGGGGGCGTGAAGAAGGTTTAAAAGGGGATGGGTTTCAAGGCAGGTGTCGCCTCGATAGAGTTTCCAGGGAACACTCCCCACACCCCGTGCGATTAAAGAGACACAGCGGTAGACCACTATATTTTTCTGATAGCCTTCTTCCGCAAGAGTATCGTATTGACGGGGTGTCCAGACGGGTTGATGTGATCCTGTTGAGAGCAAGAGAGGAGCCGTAGCACTCGCTTTTTTTTCAGACGCGTGCAAGAGGTGATGAATCCAATTTTTCATGAGGGGTCTCCGGGATTTTATAGGCACAATTCTTCGATTTTACATTTATGACGTTATCTCAATTTTCCAATCTGTCAATGAGACGGACTGGACGATAATTGCCCATTTGCATCACCTCTCCCCTACGTGGGAGAGGTCGATCCGAAGGATCGGGTGAGGGGGCGCGAACCAACGCACTGATGGAAACGGGTTCTTGAAAAGAATGATTTTAAAGCCCCTCACCCGCCGCTACGCGTCGACCTCTCCCACAAGGGGAGAGGTGAAGAAACCTTGACAGCCCAGGGTTACGAACATACCCTATGAAAAAATGGTGAGAAAACGATGTCTGATGACCCGGCATTAGAGAGCTTAAAGCGAAAAATCAAAGAGGCTCAAAAACCCCCTGATAAAGAAAACAAACCTGAAACGTCTGCGGCTAAGTACTTTAACGTTGGTGTTGAACTTGTATCCGGCGTCTTAGTGGGCGTGGGTGTCGGCCTTTTTATTGACTGGATGTTTGGGACGTCCCCGTGGGGTCTCATTTCTTTGTTTATTCTTGGCGCGAGCGCAGGTATGCTCAATGTGTATCGCGTGCTAACAAAAAAGGAGGACACAGATGGCTGATCCTCTTCATCAGTTTGAAATTCACAAGCTTATCCCCTTAAAGTTGGATGGGATTGATATTTCTTTTACAAATTCATCGTTGTTTATGGTGTCTGCTGTTCTCCTCACAACCGTCTTTCTTGTCGGTGGAATGATGCGCTCCCAACTCATCCCTGGGCGCTGGCAATCGATGACGGAGATAACCTATTCCTTTGTCGCAAACTTGCTTGATGAAACGGTGGGACTCAAGGGCCGCCAGTATTTCCCCTTTATCTTTACGATATTTATGTTCATCCTCATGGGAAATTTGATCGGTATGCTTCCCTATACCTTCACCTTTACAAGTCACATTATTGTGACATTCGGCCTTGCCGTGATTGCCTTTGGCGTTGCGACACTTATCGGATTTATGCGTCATGGCTTCCACTACTTTACGCTTTTCGTGCCCAAGGGAGCACCTGTGTACATGCTTCCCTTGATTGTCCCTATTGAGATTCTCTCTTACCTCTCCCGGCCCATTAGTCTTTCTGTGCGTCTTTTTGCGAATATGATGGCAGGGCACACCATGCTCAAGGTATTTGCAGGCTTTACGGTGGCTTTAGGGATCTTTGGTGTGGCCCCACTTGCGGTCAATACCCTGCTTACGGCCTTTGAAATCTTAGTTGCAGTTTTACAAGCATATGTTTTTACGATATTAACGTGTATATATTTACAAGACTCAATTAATCTACATTAAAGAAGGAGAATAGACATGGATGTTGAAGCAGCACGTATGGTTGGAGCAGGGCTTGCAGTTGTAGCTCTTGCAGGGGTGGGTCTCGGTATTGGGATGATTTTCTCATCCTTGATTACGGCGATCGCAAGAAACCCTTCAGCGCGGGAACAAGTCTTTCCTGTTGGTATTTTAGGGTTTGCGCTTACAGAAGCTGTGGCTCTTTTTGCCCTTCTGATTGCCTTTTTGATCTTGTTTAAATAAAGAGTCCTTGAGGGAGCTAAGGTCATGCCTCAATTAGACACATCTACATTTGCGTCCCAACTGTTTTGGTTGGTGATATGCTTCTTAGCTCTTTATTTTATATTGTCTTATATTGCCCTTCCGAAGATCTCAAAAGTTCTTGAAACGCGAGAGCAAACGATAGAGGCTAAAATTAACAAAGCGAGCCTTTACCGCGAACAAGCTGAAGATCTCCTCAACGAGTACGAAGCGATCCTTGCAAAGGCAAGGGAAGACGCCCACCTCCACTATAAATCAAGTGCGAGTGCGATATCAGCCGATGTAACTCTCAAACAAAAAGATATAATCGATAAACTGAGCAATCGCCTTCACCTTGCTGAGCAAACCCTCTACCGTTCCCGTGTTGAAGCAGGGAAAGAGATGGGCTCCATCGCTGAAGAAATAGCAAATTTGATCCTTGATAAGCTAACGGGTCGCTCGCCACGAAAGAAAGGTGCCTGATGTTTTCAACACCTGAATTTTGGGTCTTTATCGCGTTTGTCCTTCTGATCGCCTCCTTTGGAAAAAGGGCTTACATTTTTGTGACCCAAACTCTGGATCAGCATAGTCAGAAAGTGACAGACCAACTCGCAAAAGCCGAGAGCCTTCATGATGAAGCACAGAGTCTTTTAAACTCATATAAAAAGAAGCATGAAGAAGCGCTAGAGCAAGCCAACAAAATTATTGCCTATGCAGAACGCGAAGCTCTTGAATTAAAGCAGACGAGTGAACGTGAATTAGAGAAATTTATAGCTCAAAAGGAAAAGGCACTTCACGAGCGCATGAACATTGAACGAGAAGAAATGAAAGCAAAGCTCATTTCAGAGGCGACGGATGAAGCCTTAAAAATTGTAGAGCGTGTCTTGGCGAAGTCTCCCGCTGATCTGAAGACACTTACGGAGGCGTCTTTGAAGGAAGTCGCGAAGCTACACGTATAACCTCTCCCCTTGTGGGAGAGGTCGACGCGCAGCGGCGGGTGAGGGGTGTCTCCCCAAGAACTCGTATGCGTTGATTAGCTTAGATCTCTTGCACTGTAGGTTACATTCCAATGAGCTTAATTATCTGTGTTCCCTCCCCCTCACCCGACCTTTCAGGTCGACCTCTCCCACGGTGGGGAGAGGTGATGGTGCCTCGCAATTTCATGAGGTAACCCTGAAGGTATAAACACCTTCTTTGACAGTTTTTCTCAATTCCGATACGATACGATATGAAGCAAATATTACTCATCATAACCGGCAGTATTGCAGCTTATAAAAGTTTGGAGCTTATTCGTTTTTTACGAAAGGAAAACGTTCGGGTTCGCGTTATTTTAACGCCTGGGGGCGCCGAATTCATCACGCCCTTATCGTGCGCAACCTTGACGGAAGAGCCTGTCTATTCTGACTTGTTTTCTCTGACAGAAGAAACGGAGATGGGACATATCCGTCTCGCGCGTGAAGCCGATCTTGTTGTCGTTGCTCCTGCAACCGCGGACATCATAGCAAAAGTTGCGGAAGGGCGGGCAGATGATTTGGCCTCAACGACCTTGCTCACCACAACGAGACCCATTGTTATAGCCCCTGCGATGAACGTCGAGATGTGGAATAATCAGGCAACTCAAAGCAATGTAAAACTCTTAAAGCAAAGAGGAGTTGAATTCATCGGACCTGAGGAAGGCGAGTTGGCTTGTGGAGAATGGGGTCGTGGGAAAGTGACGGAGCCGTCCGCTATCAGTGCCTTTATCATCGACAAATTGTTCGGGGATCGACCTTTAAAAGGATTCAAGGCTTTGGTGACAGCTGGGCCCACGCAAGAGCTTATCGACCCCGTCAGATTCATCTCTAACCCTTCTTCAGGTAAGCAAGGATATGCCATTGCAGAAGCTCTGCTTCAGAAAGGGGCCGAGGTTACTTTAATTTCAGGGCCAACAAATGAAACACCTCCAGAGGGCGCTCACCTAAATCTTGTTCAAACAGCTGAAGAGATGTGGAAAGCAACTGAATCAGTCCTTCCCGTTGATCTTGCGATTTGCACGGCAGCTGTTTCAGATTACCGTCCAGACCATCCTTCTTCTCAAAAAATTAAAAAGAAAAATGAAGCGTCTTCTCTTACGATGATTCCAACCGTTGATATTCTTGCAAGTCTTTCTAATCACAAGAAACGCCCTCGTCTTCTGATCGGATTTGCAGCGGAAACAGAAAATATCGTTGAAAATGCAAAAACAAAATTAATCAAATGCGATTGGGTTATTGCAAATGATGTAAGCAAAGGTATATTTAGATCAAATGAAAATGAAGTTTACCTGATAACGCCTAAGGCAAATGAACATTGGCCTCGGATGACAAAAAAGGAAGTTGCTATCAAGCTCGTGGAACACATAATAAAAGAGTTAAAATGATTACCGTCCCCCTCATTAGATTCCCTCATGGAGAAGATCTCCCCCTCCCAACCTATGCCACATCCTTAAGTGCGGGTCTCGATCTTATGGCCGCTATCGATGGGCCCATTGTGTTAAAGCCTTTTGAGCGAAAGCTTATTCCAACGGGGATCTCGATTGCCTTGCCTGCTGGGTATGAAGCCCAAATTCGTCCTCGTTCCGGTCTTGCTCTCAAGCATGGGCTAACCGTCTTAAACACACCGGGAACAATTGACGCCGACTACCGCGGTGAGATTCAGGTCATACTGATTAACTTAAGCCAGGATGAATTTACGATTGAACGAGGTTTAAGGATTGCACAAATGATTTTGAGTCCCGTAACTCAACTCCAGTGGACTGAAAGGGATCAACATGATGATATCGCTCAACAAGAGCGCCAGGGTGGCTTTGGTTCAACAGGAATGATGCAACGATCATGAGAAATATAATGAAATTAATGCATAGTGAAGCACCATCACCTCATAAGGACGAAGTCCTTCACCTCTCCCCTACGTGGGAGAGGTCGACGCGCAGCGGCGGGTGAGGGGGATATATGACTTTAAAGAAATATCAAATGACACTGCGTGCGGCCTACCCCTCACCCGCCCTAAAGGGCGACCTCTCCCACAAGGGGAGAGGTGAGGGTGCCCTGGCATCTCGCAATGACGTGAATTTGTTTATTGCGTTCCTCGCAATGACGATCTTTTTATTTCTCTCCCCCCTGTCGGCGGCCGATAAAAATCCCGTCCCTCGCTTTGTCTCCTTAAGACCCAGTGAAGTGAATGCAAGAGTGGGCCCTGGGCCTGAATATCCTGTAAAATGGATTTTCGTAAAGGCGGGTCTTCCTGTTGAAGTCACTGCAGAATTTGATACATGGCGGCGGATTCGTGATGTTGAAGGGTCTGAGGGATGGGTCCACCAAAACATGCTCTGCTCCAAAAGGCGAGCCGTTGTGTGTTGTCCTGAAGCTCTTATGTACAGTGAAGAAAATGCCTTCAGTCCTCCCTTAGTACGTCTCCAACAAGGCGTCATTATCGAGTTGACAAAGTGTCGCGGCGACTGGTGTCGTGCGCAAGTGGGTGAGTATAGAGGATGGATTAGACGCGAATTTTTATGGGGTGTCTATCCTCAGGAAAATGTCGGGTAATCAATCCTTCACCCTTCAAGCTTCGAAAAATCAGCAATTTGATGAAGGGTTTTGCGTAAATAAGCCAATAAATGCAAGCGGTTAGCTCGCACCTTTTCTTCGTCCGCATTGACAATCACTTTCTCAAAAAACTGATCGACGAAGGGCCGAAGGGTAGCTAAGTCTTGTACAGCCTTTACAAAATCTCCTTTTTGAACAAGAGCTTGTATCTCAGGGGACTTCACACTTAAATTTGCAAAGAGGGTTTTTTCTTCCACTTCTTGTAAGACACCCTCACTAATCGTTCCTTCATAGCGCACCTTATCTTTTTCTTCTTCTATTTTCAATATGTTAGAGGCGCGTTTGTAGGCCGCGAGCAAGTTCTTTCCGTCCTGCCCTCCCATCAATTGATCCAGGGCTTTCACCCGTGAGGTTAAATCCGCAAAAGTGGGATGATCATGCGCGACGCCTAAAACAGCATCCACATGGTCATAGGGGCTGCCCTGACCATCTTTCAACATAAATTTAAAGCGCTCTAAAATGAACTGCCATAAGTCGTTGATCGCCTCTTCCCTCTTTTTCAGAACGGGAGGGGCGAGTTCGGACCAGGGATAGGTATCATAAGCCCATCCCAAAGCTTCGAGGATGGAAAGCTTGAAATGAGGGTTCAACGATAAGGCGATCAACGCAAGTCCCGCGCGCCTCAGGGCAAAAGGATCCTTAGATCCCGTTGGGGAAATGCCAATCGCAAAAAAGCCCATGAGTGTATCGAGACGATCCGCCATCGCAAGAATCACACCTGACACAGTTTGAGGAATCGGACCTCCGGATACTTTTGGCCAATAATGTTCTTCGATAGCCTGAGCAACTTCGGGAGTCTCTCCTTGATTGAGAGCGTAATACCGCCCCATAATGCCTTGCAGTTCAGGGAATTCACCGACCATATGACTGCCGAGATCTGCTTTCGATAAAAATGTTTCACGTGAAACATTGATGGGATCGATAGATGCCTTCGATGCGATTAAGGAGGTAAGCTTTCCAAGACGTTCAACCTTATCTGCTATGCTTCCGAGATGTTGATGGAACAGGCGGGTTTTGAGTGCGATGTTAAAATGCTCTAACGGTTTGAGTTGATCCTGCTCCCAAAAGAATTTAGCGTCCGCAAGGCGGGCTCTTAAAACCCGTTCATTCCCAATGACAATGGTCTTTCCCCCATCGGTTGCGGTTGTATTGGCGCAAAATCCAAAATAGGGAGCAAGCTTTCCTTTGGAATCGACCAAGGGAAAATACCGCTGATGAACCCGCATCGGTGTGGTGATCACCTCATTAGGAAGATCCATAAAGTGTGCATCGACTTGTCCTCGAAGTGCAATTGGCCATTCTACAAGCCCTGCAACTTCATCAAGCAATCCCTCATCTTTGAAGGGAGTTAAGTCACCCGCAACCTTTTCAATGTCTTTTTCAATAAGGTTTCGACGTTCCTGCCAATCTAAAATCACAAAGTGATCTCTCAGTTTTTGTTCGTAATCCTTAAAGTTTTGAACCGTAAAGGGCTTTGGTGCTAAAAACCGATGACCCCTTGTTTCATTCGAAGCCGTAACTCCTGCATATGTTAGGGGGATAATATGCCCCTCAAACACATTTAAAAGCCCACGGATAGGCCGAACCCATGTTTTCGTCTCACTACCCCACCGCATCGATTTCGCCCACCGAAACTGCTCTAAAAAGGACTGAGAAAGGGTGGAGAGAATCTCTTGTATAGGCTTGCCTGGTTGCTTCACAATGACAAACAGGAACGACCCTTTTGGGGTTTCTCGGACTTCACAGTCCTCACGCTTGACACCATTGGTTTTCAAAAAACCTTCCAAAGCGGCTGGCGGGGCATCCGTACGAGGACCTTTTTTTTCTTCAATCTTTTCAATCGTTTGCAAGGGAAGTCCGTCTACAACTAACGTCAATCGTCGCGGGGTAACAAATGTTCTGATCCGCTCATACACCAAGCCTTCTTCTTGAAAAGCCTTTTCCGCTAAAGTCTTAAGCTGACCCGCTGCATCCTGTTGCATACGGGAGGGAATCTCTTCCGAGAAGATCTCAAACAACCACTCAGTCATGGGCATTCTCCATCCACAGCTCACAACACTGGCGTGCCAATGCGCGCACTCGTCCGATATAATTCGCCCGCTCTGTCACACTAATGACCCCTCGTGCATCCAAAAGATTAAAGAGATGGCTCGCTTTAAGGCAATGTTCATAGGCCGGAAGAACGAGCTTTTTCAGGGCGAGATGGCGACTCATGGCTTCAGCATCCTCAAAATGCCGAAAGATCATGGACGCATCGACTTCCTCAAAACTGTAGGCTGAAAATTCTTTCTCCATTTGATGCGCAACATCACCGTAGGTCATCCGCGCGTCCCCTTCAGCCCCATTCCAATCGAGATCATAAACATTCTCAATACCTTGCAAAACCTGGACAAGGCGCTCTAACCCATAGGTGAGTTCAGCACATACAGGCTCACAAGGAAATCCCCCGACTTGCTGAAAATAGGTGAATTGTGTCACTTCCTGACCATCCCCCCAGACTTCCCATCCCAGTCCCGAAGCCCCTAAGGTCGGACTTTCCCAATCATCTTCCACAAACCGAAGGTCATGCAGACTGGGATCCAACCCAATATACTTTAAACTCTCAAGATAAATATCCTGCACATCGGGAGGAGAAGGTTTCAGAATGACTTGATATTGATGATGACGATAGAGCCGATTCGGGTTCTCACCATAACGGCCGTCCGCCGGCCGTCGTGAAGGCTGAACATAGGCAGCTTTCCAAGGCTTTGGACCAAGAGCCCTCAATGTCGTCGCGGGATGGAATGTTCCAGCACCAACTTCCGCATCATAGGGCTGTAGAATGACACAGCCCTGCTGTGCCCAAAATTCCTGGAGCTTTAAAATGACAGTTTGAAAGTCGGTCTTCATATGATGAATAGCCTAAGTAAACGTTTGCTGAGACAGTAGCTTTACCGGGTTCCGGGGTCAAGTTCGTAATACATGATCATTCCTCATCCTTGATTTTCGACCAAAAGCGAATCCATTTTACCTTGAAAAACGACCAAAAGTACCTTCAAGTATCCTTGATTTTTGACCAAAAATGTAGTAAAGTATCCTTGAATTACGACCAAAAGTGAAAAAATATGAAGCGTAGCATAGACTTTTATCTTGCGAATTGGAAAGACAAAACCACAAGAAAACCACTTATCCTTAGAGGAGCTCGACAAGTGGGAAAAACCCATGCGATTCGACGTTTTGGTGGGTCCTTCGACAACTTCGTTGAAATAAACTTTGAGAGTACACCCTCTACAAAATCTGTTTTTGAGGCTGACTTATCACCTCAGAGAATTATCCGTGATTTGGGCCTTTTAACCCAACAAACGATTACGCCTGGTAAGACTTTGTTATTTCTGGATGAGATTCAGGAACAACCGAAAGCTCTTCTCGCACTTCGGTATTTATATGAAGAGCTACCAGATTTACACGTTATTGCGGCAGGTTCCTTATTAGATTTTGCAATTGATCAGGTTGGAATTCCTGTAGGGCGGGTTGAATTCCTCTTTATGCGTCCTATGTCATTTATTGAGTTTCTCTGTGCATCGGATAACCGAGGCTTAGCAGAAGTTATATTAAATCAAAAGGCAGCCGACCCTTTACTTGAGAGCATTCACCAAAAGATTACCAGGTTATTAGGAGAGTACTTAGCAACCGGTGGAATGCCTGAGATCATTCAACTCTGGATCAATGATCAAGACATTAATTCTGTCCTTGCGGCACAACAAAATATTGTAAATAGCTATATTCAAGATATTCCGAAATATACACGTAAAACTCAGATTTCGACAGTCGATGTCGTTTTTAAACATATCCCTTACATTTTAGGACAGCGATTTAAAACGAATGCTATCAAAGGTGAATACCGCAAACGTGAAATCATTCCCGCTTTAGATTTGCTTGATAAAGCTATGATTATACAAAAAATAGTTCACACGTCCGCCCAAGGACTTCCCCTTGCCGCCCAAAGTGATCTCGATAAATTTAAGCTCATATTAGTGGATTTTGCCTTAAGTCAAAGGCTCTTGAATAGTGATCAAAGAGAATGGATTTTAAATCCCAAAGAAGCAGCCATTAATAAAGGACCCGTTATTGAAGCATTCATTGGCCAAGAGCTCCTTTGTTATCAAAATCCTACAACTCCTGGAGAATTGTTTTATTGGCACCGTGAAGAGCGTAGCAGCTCAGCAGAAGTTGATTATGTCATCGCCGCGGGTCGAGAAATTCTACCTATTGAAGTCAAGAGTGATAAAGGGGGCAGTTTAAAAAGCATGAGAGTCTTTCAAGAGACACATCCTAAGTCACCCTATGGAATTCGGTTTTCTAACCATAATTATTCCATCGTAGATGATATTCACTCTTATCCTCTGTATGCAGCAGCTGCACTCTTTCCTGAACAACACGCTGCTCTCCTTGCTTTATAAATCTTCTCCTTAACAATTTCTTCACACTTATCCTATATCCTCACTCTCATGAACAAAAGATTTGGGAGACATTCAATGAAGTACTTCGTATTGACCATAGCCCTCGGGTTACTCACTCTTTCTTCAGCCATGGCTGATGTCACACTCACCATTAATAACAAGGATTTCCCAACAAGCTCATCTTGTCGTGGGACGGGGGAAACTGTGGTTAAATTGAGTGAAGGGACGAAATACGATCTTAAATTGGCGTCTGACTGTTCTGTGATTGTGAAGAAGATTCAGTAAGCTTAATGGCTTACGTCCTTTTCAAAGAGGATCTTCTTACAAGTCCTCGCGAAAATATACATATCAAAAAGAAAGCTCTGTCTTTCTAAATACTCTTTATCCAGAAGAACTTTATCGGGGATCGGCAGTGAATCCCGCCCATTAATTTGTGCCCAGCCCGTAAGTCCTGGTGTGAGCAAATGAATCCCGGATTCCGTTCTTAATACCACCAAATCATCCTGATTAAACAAGGCTGGTCGTGGTCCAACAAAGCTCATATCCCCTTTTAGAATTGAGAATAGTTGAGGAATTTCATCAAGGGATGTCCGTCTTAAAAAGGGGCCGATAGGTGTTAAGTAAGCCTCTGGATTTGTGAGTAAATGTGTAGGCAATGCGGGGGTATCAATGCGCATGGTTCGAAATTTAGGCATTTTAAATAAGACGTTATTTCTCCCCACCCGGTCTGACCAATAGAGGATAGGGCCAGGGGAGGTTAGTTTAATAGCAAGGCTTATGATAACGATCAGAGGGAGCAGGATAAGTAACGAAAGTAAAGCAACACTGAAATCGAAGAGGCGTTTCATGGCATCACACCCTTAGAAACCCAACGATTTCCTTAATCTCGTTCATGTTTTTGATGGCGATCTCATTCGCTCTGTCTGACCCTTTTTTAAGGATGGCATCAATTTCAGAGGGGTCCTTTAAAAGACTGATCATCTTCAAACGGATGGGTTCCATGGTTGCAACGATCTGATCTGTCAGCTCTTTTTTAAACGGGGCAAATGTAGATCCTTCAAATTTAAGACAAGCCTCTTCAACGGTCATATCTGCAAAGGCTGCATAAATACCGAGCAAGTTCAGGGCTTCCGGGCGATCTTTCATTGCATCAGGCGTTGCTTGAATCGGATCTGCATCCGTCTTTGCTTTCCTTATCTTGAGCGCAACCGCATCCGGATCATCCGTAAATTGTATACGGCTATAGTCGGAAGGATCAGTTTTGCTCATTTTGGAGGTTCCATCCCGTAAGCTCATAATGCGGGAGGCTGTTTTTAAGATATAGGGTTCGGGGAGCTCAAAATACTCAACCCCATACTGACGGTTGAATGCGCCCGCAATATCGCGTGCCAATTCAAGATGCTGTTTTTGATCTTCTCCAACGGGGACGTGGGATGCCTTATAAGCTAAGATATCTGCTGCCATCAGAACGGGGTAAGCATAGAGCCCAAGATTGGCGTCTTCTTTATGCTTTCCAGCTTTTTCCTTAAACTGCGTCATCCGATTGAGCCATCCAAGGGGCGTGAGACAACTAAAAATCCACCCCAGTTCACAGTGAGCTGAGACAGCACTTTGCGGAAAGACGATTGATTTTTCAGGATTAATTCCAGCAGCAATATAAGAAGCTGCCACTTCACGAATCCATGTTTTCATGTTTTCTGGACTGGGAAGTGTCGTTAAAGAATGGAGATCGACAATACAGAAGATACTCTCAAACGAATCCTGAAGTTTAACCCAATTGCGAAGGGCGCCTAAGTAATTGCCAATATGGAAATTTCCCGTTGCTTGTATGCCTGAAAAAATACGTCCCATTATGTCCTCGCTGAAAACATGAGTTTAAAATCATTAAAACGAAAGGCTCCCAGAATATGGGAAAGGATGAAAAAGCCAAGAAGACCTAATACAACAAGTCCCACAACGGAGAGATCTCTCACCAGTTCTCCTCGTGCAAGCAAAGGGTGAATAAGGGATAGTAAACCCTTTAAAAGAACAACAGTTCCTACACATGTAAAGGCGATGCGGAAAGCAAACTTCTTAATCCGAACCTCAAATCGCAAGTACCCTTGACGCCATAAGATATATCCAAGCCAGAGCGCATTGACCCAAGCGGCTCCTGCTGTTGCAAAGGCGATGCCGACTTGTTGGAAGGTTCCCATTAAGGCAAGGCTCAGGCCAATATCAACAAGAACGCCAGCACAGGCTGTATACACAGGCGTTAACGTATTCTGACGGGCAAAGAAGCTTGAGCTAAAGACCTTAATCAAAACGTAGGCAGGCAAACCACACGCCAAAGCTTGAAGGGTCATGGATGTTGCCATTGTGTCTTTTGCGGAAAAGGCTCCTCTTTCAAACACCATCATGACAAAGGGTTCAGCAAGAAAGCCCAGAGCAAGGGCCGCCGGCAATGTTAAGAGCATTGAAAATTCAAGGGCTTGGCCCTGAGTTTCGTGGGCCTTTTCCCAAGATCCTGCTCGAATTTGCCGCGAAAGGATCGGAAGGAGCGCCGTGCTCACGGCCACACCGATGACACTTAAAGGCAATTGATTCAATCGATCAGCATAATTGAGGTAGGAAATAGCACCCGTTGGAAGCCAGGATGCGATAAATGCGCCCACAAATAGATTGATTTGCACAACACCAGACCCGAAGGCGGCGGGGGCGAGAACTTTAAAAAATTTCTTAACATTCCCATCAAACTTTGGCTTTACTAAACGAAGGCCAACGCCCTGCCTGAGAGCGGGGATCCATACCCAAAGGAACTGCAAGATCCCACACGCTAAAATGCCCCATGAAAAAGCATAACCAGAGGATTCAAATTGATTATAAAAACACATGACAATCGCAATTATGATCATGTTCCCAATCATGGGAGATGAGGCAACGACTGCAAATTTATCGAGTGAATTAAGAATGCCGCTGTAAAGGGCTGTCAGAGAGATAAAAAAGATAAAAGGGAACGTAATACGACTAAACTCGATCGCATAATACAAGCGCTCTGGTGTTGATTGAAAGCCAGGGAGAAGATAGGTCATGATCTGGGGTAGGAAAAGTTCGACCACGATCGTAAGAAGAAAAAGAACGCCGACCCAAATCGTCAAGATTTGCTCTGCAAACGTGCGGGCTTCCTCTTTCCCTTTTGTAGCCAAGAGACCTGCAAACAAGGGCACGAATGACGCATTAAACGCCCCTTCAGCAAAAAGGCGACGAAAGAAAGACGGAAGTTTCATGGCGATAACCAGCGCATCTGCAGCAGGTCCTGCCCCTAAGAAGGACGCTGTCAGAATCTCACGCACAAATCCAATCATACGGCTTCCAATGGTATAGCCGCCAACCGTTGTAATAGATCGCATAAGATTCATGTTCAAATACCCAGTACCTCTGCACTGGCGTCGTCCTCGCGAAAGCGGGGATCCAGTACATTTAATCCATTCCGATAGGAATGTAAGAATTTCTCAACAAGAATTAACAATTTTACATTGCTTACGCAATAAATTATTGTCCTGGATCCCCGCGTTCGCGAGGACGACGCCAGTGTTTGATTCATTTTCACGATAAGAACTGATTCTTCATCGCCTTTTGAAGATCCCGAAAATGGAAAGCCCCAATAAGCCGCGCCGTCATCACATAAGCCATAAAGCCACCCGCAATCCATAAGCTCACGAGGCCCACACGCAGGTGAATCTCTTCTGGAAAGGGGGTGAAGACTTGAAAGCCATGACAAACTCCTCCCATGAGGAGTGACGACACAACAAGACGAGGAAGAATGGATTTGAGGCGTGTATCCATAACGATCCACTGTTTCACATAGAGAATACTGCCCAAACAGATCGCATTAAACCAAGCTGCGATAGCTGTGGACAATGCGAGTCCCACATAGGAAAAAGGACCAATGAGAAGGCAATTTAAGATAAAGTTTAAACCCACAGCAGCCATCGCCACTTTCATAGGTGTTTTCGTATCTTGGCGCGCAAAGAATTGAGTGCTTAAAATCTTAACAAGCACATAAGCCGGAAGGCCTGCAGCAAAGGCGGATAAGGTATATCCTGTAGCAAGAGCATCATCACTTGTAAAAGCTCCCCTCTCAAAGAGGAGGGCAACGAGGGGTCCTCCCAAAATGATGAGGCCAACAGCCGCAGGCAACGTAATGGCAAGGGCAAATTCAAGCGCTCGATTTTGGGTGTGCTGAGCTGCCGCATGTTCCCCTGCCTTAATGTGCTTCGAGAGAGCCGGCAGAAGGGCTGTACTCACAGAAATTCCAATAACACCTAAGGGGAGTTGATTCAGGCGATCCGCATAAAACAAATAAGATACAGATCCCGTTGGTAACCAAGACGCAAAAATCATATCCATGAAGAGATTCACCTGAATGACACCTGCACTAATAGCGCCAGGAATACCTAATTTTATCAATGACTTAGTTTGAGGCGAAAGTTCCGGAAGCGCTGGCCGAATTCCCATCCCTTGAAAATGGCAGGAAAGCCAGAGCCACCCGAGTTGTAAAATGCCCGCAATAAACACAGCCCACGCCAGCCCTTGCCCAGGAGAAGCGTATTCAAATAAGGCCATGAGCAGCGCTGCGATCATGGTCAAATTCAAAATGATGGGAGTGCCTGCGGGGGCTGCAAATTTGCCCATGGAATTGAGAATACCCCCTAAGAGAGACGCAAGGGAGATAAAGAGAATATAAGGAAATGTGATGCGCGAGAGGGTAACAGCCAAGTCAAAACGTTCAGGTGTGGCTTCAAATCCGGGTGCAAAAAGATAAACAGCAACGGGCATGAAATTCTCAAACAGAAGCACAAACCCCGTGAGCGTGAAGAGAAGAAGAGCAAAGATTTTCTCCCCATAGAGACGAGCCGCCGTAGGCCCGGAAGAGACGAGAATTCCTGAGAAGAGAGGAATGAAGGCGGCATTAAAGGCCCCTTCAGCAAAAAAGCGACGGAAGAAATTCGGTAACTTAAAGGCGACAAAAAAAGCATCCGTAAGGCCGCTCACACCAAGAATCCCTGCGATAAGGGCATCCCGAACAAAGCCCGTTAAACGACTGGCAAGTGTAAAACCCCCAACGGTTGCAATAGATCGATAAAGATTCATAAAGAACCCCCGTAATTACGTGAGCAAGATAGTCCGGGAGGTGAGTGACGTCAAGGAGACATAGGTGTACTCATGAAATTTGTGAGGCACCATTACCTCTCCCCTTGTGGGAGAGGTCGACGCGTAGCGGCGGGTGAGGGGTCTTTAAATCATCTCCAAGACTCCCTCTATGTTATTCAACGCATCATTATTCCAAAAACGGATAACCTTTGTATGGTAATTATTCTAAAACTCTTGATCTGCATGCTGTCCTCTATCGAGCTTAGTAACCAGTTTTCTCTCGTGGCAAATACCCCTCACCCGACCCTATGGGTCGACCTCTCCCACAAGGGGAGAGGTGAACAACATTACTCTTCCCGATACGTCTTCTCAAGGCGCTCGTGGCGTTCTTGTGCTTCTAGACATAAGGTCGCAATGGGGCGGGCATCGAGACGCGCAACACCAATAGGAACGCCTGTTTCTTCGCAAAACCCATACGTCCCATCGTCAATCCGCTCGAGAGCTAGATTAATCTTGAGGATTAACTTCCGCTCCCGGTCCCGTGTTCTAAGTTCGAGTGACCGATCTGTTTCAGTTGATGCTCTGTCATTAACATCAGGTTCGCTTAAGGATTCCTCTTGCATATGATGCAGGGTTTCAGCCGTTTCCTTCTGAAGATCTTCACGCCATTTGAGCAGTTTTCCCCTAAAATAGGCAAGCTGATCTGGATTCATGTAGGTTTCATTTTCACTGGGTTTATAGTTTTGTTGTACGCTCATACTGTCCCCTTACAACCAAATTGATTTCTGGCAATATAATGACTGATATTAGCAGTGCTCGCAATCTTAAATTTTATACCCTCGATGCAGGGCGACAACACCTCCCGTGTAGGTATCATATGAGGCTTTCTCAAATCCCACCTTTTTCATCAAGGCCAGCAGCTCTTCACGGGTTAGAAATGTCCGAATACTCTCACTTAAATATTGATAGGAGTCTCGATCTTTTGCGATCAACTGCCCAAGGCGAGGAATGATCTGGAAAGAATAAAGGTCATACAGTTTTTGGAGTGGCGCTTTTACTTGGCTAAATTCAAGGCAAGCAAATAGTCCGCCTGGTTTGAGAACCCGAAACACCTCCGCAATCGCCTTTTCCTTATGGGTTACATTCCTCAACCCAAAAGCAATGGTTGCCACATCAACCGAGTTATCTTGGAGGGGTAAGCTTTCGGCGTTGGCACACATCCACGTTAAATTTGGGTGACGCTTTTTGCCAACGTTTATCATTGCAGGATTAATATCAGTGGCAATGAGGTCGCTCTTAAACCCAAAGCGTGTGAGGCGTTCGTGAATCCCATGAATGATGTCGCCGGTGCCCGAGGCCATATCGAGATAAACTCCCTCCTGGCGAAGGGGAAGGCTATCTACAAACCAAGCCTTCCACAATCGATGAATGCCAAGGCTCATCATATCATTCATCAGATCATAGCGGGAAGCAACGCGCTCAAAAACTTCGGCGACGTCTTCTGTCTTTTGAGTCGCCGAAACCTTTCTAAATCCAAAATCAAACTCGTCTTGGGGTGACATCGGGTTAAACCTTCGTTATTCGTATTTCTTTGGTTTGATCCTACAGGCAAGTCATGTAGAATGCACAGACAAAATAATAATAATCAAGAGAATCAGGGGCATGGTTGATTCGTCAAATGGGGGTTTTAATAACCGCGAAAAAGCATATGAGGCTAAATATCTCCATGATGAAGAGCTGACTTTTAAGATCAACGCAAGACGAAACCGTTTATTTGGCCTGTGGGCTGCTGAGCTTTTAGGGTATACGGGTGAAAAGGCTGACAGTTACATAGACGAAGTTATTGTCGCGGGCCTTCAAAAAAGTCATACTGATACTGTTTTTAGTAAAGTCCTTAAGGATTTAAAAACAGCAAAGGTGGATATGAGTGAGCATCGTGTTCAAAAAGCATTTGAGAGGTGCTTGGAGGCGGCTCGAGCGATGCTGATGCAGGATAAAGAGGAATAGGGATGGAAAAAGAACAAGCAGAAACAATTGCACTACAAGCGCTCTCTTTTCTTGTAAAAGATGAAGACCTGCTGGAGCAATTCTTAACGAACAGTGGTCTTACAGCAGATGAGCTCAAGAAACGGTTTAATGATCCGCAACTCTTAGGCGGCGTATTAGATGTAATCCTTGGAGATGATACAGTCCTCCTTGATTTTTGTAATGCAGTCTCGTTAAGTCCGGATACGCTTGTCAAGGCACGCAGGGCTCTTCCCGGAGGATACGACATCTACGGGAGTTAAGGCTTGCTCCTGCGTCATCGGCGTGGCATAAATGCCACAAATTAATGTTGGATAAAATGAATAGTATAGGACTAGACAAAGGAACGCGAATTGTTGTCGCCATGTCAGGGGGCGTTGACAGCTCGGTTGCGGCTGCTTTGATGGTCGAAGAAGGGTATGACGTCATAGGGATGACGCTACAGCTTTATGATCAAGGGGCGGCAGCGGCGAAGAAGGGTGCCTGCTGTGCGGGGCAAGACATTTATGATGCCCGTCGTGTGTGCGATAAATTGGGCATTCCTCATTATGTGCTTGATTATGAATCTCGGTTTAGCGAAGCGGTTATTGAAGATTTCGCGGATAGTTATTTGAGGGGGGAAACCCCCATTCCTTGCGTACGGTGTAATCAACAGGTGAAGTTTAAGGATCTTCTAACAACAGCCCGTGATCTGGGGGCAAAAGCGCTCGTCACCGGTCACTATGTCCAGCGCGTTGGGGCTGAGACAGGGGCAGAGCTTCACCGGTCATTTGACCCAACGAAAGATCAGTCTTATTTTTTATTTGCAACAACCCAAGCTCAGTTGGATTTCCTGAGGTTTCCACTCGGTGGTATGCCGAAATCTGTCACCCGAGAGCACGCCCTCCGTTTTGGGCTTGAGGTTGCTGATAAGCCGGATAGTCAGGATATCTGCTTTGTACCCAATGGATCTTATGTGAGTGTTCTTGAAAAGCTTCGCCCCGGTGCGCTTGAAGAAGGAGATATCCTTCATATTGATGGCCGGGTTTTAGGCCGTCATAAGGGCATCATTAACTATACGATTGGTCAACGTAAAGGTCTGGGGATTGGGGGAGCTGAGGCTCTCTATGTGATTCGACTGAACCCTGCAAATCACCAAGTGATTGTGGGTCCCTATGAGGCCTTAGCTCGCACTGATATTGAAGTTAAAGAACTGAATTGGTTAGGAGATATTCCCGACGGTCCTCTTCACTGTGAGGTCAAAGTTCGCTCAACACGGCCCTCAGTGCCAGCCACTGTGACCCTGGAGACGGGAAACCGAGCGAAGGTGCTATTCCATTCCCCTGAGTACGGCGTCGCTGCTGGGCAAGCTTGTGTGTTTTACAGTGGCGAGAGAGTTTTGGGTGGAGGATGGATCAGTGCTGGATAAATACATAAGAATAGACGTCATTGCGAGCCCCTGAAAGGGGCGTGGCAATCCCTGGGTTATAGAGTCGATCGCAAAGCGATCGAGAAACGCTGCGGCACTGGATTGCTTCGCTTCGCTCGCAATGACGTATTTTTTTGTGTGCACCAGCCCGCCGTCGCTACTTCGTAGCTATGGCGCGCAGCCTCCGCCCTAAATGGACTCCGGCTGGCTTGCCAGCCGAAGCCCAAAGGGCGAAGGCTGGTGGGCGTAACAGGGATTGAACCTGTGACCTCTACGATGTCAACGTAGCGCTCTCCCGCTGAGCTATACGCCCTCTTCAGTGAACTGATATAGCCTTGATCTTTTCAAGACGCAAGTCTATTTAGCTGCCTCTGATACGTGGGTTCGTAAAATTGACGCCATAACTCTTGGGAAAGATCTCGTGGAGTGTTGGATTCATCACATGATAGCGATATCCTTTTGAATTAACGAAATCAAGCGCTTCAGACAGGGAAGGAAAGGTAAGATGGAGTTGTTCATTTGTATCCCGAGAGCTAACCCATCCCATAAGAGGCTCGGCCAATAAGGGATCATGTGTGTCAAACTCAAGCACCCACTCACCTGTTTTTGCAAGGCCGGCTTGCATTGCTGATTTTGATGGTTGATAAATTCGTACTGTCGTCATAGGCTCCTCATTATAATTTTATAGCATATAGAAGTAAGAAAAGCATCATGCACATTCCTCAAAACCCTTTCGTGTCCCGTCGTGGCTTTATGCTCGTATTATCCTCCCCCTCAGGCGTTGGAAAAACAACGATTTCCAGAGAAGTCTTAACTCAAGAGACTGACCTTGAGCTTTCGATTTCCGTGACAACACGGCCTAAACGTCCCTCTGAAGTCGAAGGGAGAGATTACCATTTTGTGGATGTCCCTACCTTTGATGCTATGGTAGAGCGCAATGAATTCTTAGAGCATGCTTACGTTTATGGTTATCATTACGGGACGCCCAAATCATCCATTGAAGGTCATCTGGCTTCGGGAATTGATGCTCTCTTTGATATTGATTGGCAAGGAACACAACAACTTAAACAAATTTCGACCGGAGATTTAGTGAGCGTGTTTCTCTTGCCCCCCACAATGGGGGCTTTGGAAGATCGCCTGCGAAGGCGCGCAGAAGATCCTGAGGAAACTATCCTTATACGCATGAGCAAAGCGTCGAATGAGATGAGCCACTGGGCAGAATATGATTACATCATTATTAATAATGCACTTGAAGATAGTATTCATGCGGTGAGGTCTATTATTCAAGCTGAACGTTTAAAAAGACGCCGTCAACTGGGACTGGCACAGTTTGTCAACACGCTTAAGCGAGAAGATTAATGCAATGTATATTGTTCTGCAACGTAACGAGCTTCTGGAATTCCAATGACTTCCGACTGAGCCACTTTGACACTATATAATTTTCCCTCGAGATTGCGTTCCCAATACTCTAAAAAGGCATGCAAACGTGGAAAAGCTGGAGAAATATCAAATTCTTGCCAGATATAGCTTTGAATCAGTTCAGGATAATCTGGAATCCGATAAAGGATCTCGGCTGTCGTTAATCGGAAACCTTGAAGTTCGAGTAACAAGTCAGGAGTGGAATGAACGCGCATATTAACCCCCTACAAACGCAACCACGTCATCCGAGGGTCTTATGACAGGGTTGCCTTACAGGAACAAGAGACCCTCTTACTTTTAGTGTGTCATGAAGTAGTTAACAAATGGTTAATATTTGTTAAATTATGATGAATATTTGCATTATTTAAAAAATTCATTTACGATGAAGAGCGAGCATGTACTTTTAAATATCAGGGTAACAGAGTAGATTTTCATGGCTATCAATGTTATTTTTACAGTCTATAACAGTAAAGGAATAATATGGCAGTCACACCCTCAACGATGATCCCGCTCCAGACAAAAGCACCGAATTTTGAACTTATTGACGTATTGAGGGGAAAACTTGTGACGCTTGAGGATAGAAAGTCCGATAAGGCAACGGTCATCGTTTTTATGTGTAATCATTGTCCTTTCGTGAAACATATTTTACCTGGTCTCATTGAGGTGGCGGATAAATATATTCGTAAAGGGATTAGCTTTGTAGCCATAAACTCAAATGATGTGGAAACCTATCCTGATGATTCCCCTGAACATATGAAAACGGTGGCTGAAGGTCTGGGCTTTCCTTATCTTTTTGATGAAACGCAAAGTGTAGCCAAGGCTTACCATGCCGCCTGCACACCAGACTTCTTCGTTTTTGATAAGGATCTCAAGTGTGTTTACCGCGGCCAGTTTGATGACTCACGTCCTAGAAGTGATATTCCTGTTACGGGACATGATCTGAGTGAGGCCTTGGATGCCGTCCTTGCAGGGAGGCCCGTGTCAGAAAATCAGAAACCGAGTATTGGGTGCAATATTAAGTGGAGAACCTAAGCGTCTTCACCTCTCCCACAAGATATAAGGGGAGAGGTGACGAAGTCGCGCCTTGTTCTTAGAAAAATATTCACTCCCCAGACGCCTCCTTTATCGCCTCCAAGAATTTCCTGTTCTGTTGCTCATTTCCAATCGACACACGTAGGGAATTTTCGATCGTGCCAGAGCAATTCAACACATTGATTTTATGGGCTTTTAAACGCTCTAAAACGGCTACAAAATCATTGAAAATAGGCATGATAAAGTTCGTTTCACTTTTATAGATTTTCTTAACAGCCTTTAACTTTGAAAGTTCAGAAACCAAGGTGTCACGATTCATCTTTATCCTCGCCCAAGAATCAAAGATTTTATCGGGGTTGAGTAAGCTTTCCTTTACGGTTTCTTGGGCTTGCGTCGATAAACCAAAGGGCAATTGGACATACCGTAGGGCATTAATCACAAGCTTATCTGCAAGAATGGCGCCGCACCGCACACCAGCCATTCCCCACGCCTTTGAAAAGGTTCGTAAAATGATCAAGTTCTTATACCGCTTGAGATAATAGAGGGAGGATGGATGATCTGAAAATTCAATATAGGCTTCATCAACCACAACGAATCCCTCAATGGATTCACAAAGTTGGGGGATTATACTGACATCGAGCTTTGAGCCAACTGGGTTATTGGGATCACATAAGAAAATCATTTTTGGATTGATATCCACGATAGCTTTGATGAAGAGATGATTCAAGTTCTCACCCAAAAGAGGTACGTGCTTTACGGTTAAATTGTGAATCAAGGCCCAGTGTTCATAGGCTGAGAAGGTGGGCGATGTAAGACAAATTACATCCGTGTTGGGCTCAGCGAACGTTCGAATCATCAAGTCCAATCCTTCCATTGATCCAACGGTAAATAAAACATTATCTCTTGTTATTTTTGGCTTCGTTTTAGGGGAGGGTTTGAGGGAGAGAATGGTGCTTATATAAATATCCTTGAGGTGATTTTGACAAATGTCCGGATAATTGGCCAAGCTTCCCACATAAGGATTTGTATTGTTACTCAAATCAATCTCCCAATCCTGGTGCATAAAGTATTTCTTGATGGGGGATGGAATAGACAGTTTTGAAATAAGCGGTCGCGCTTTCGCATGAATCATCATGGGGTTCTCCTCTTTTTGATGAAGTTTTAAGTCTTTAGAAAAGGACTTTAGAAATTGCACCGAAATCAGGGGCAATTACCAGATATGATGAAGCATATATATAAAATTTTAGGGATTCAAGTGAAATTTATGATAGTTTACTGATCGCTGTTGAGAAGGACAACGTTACTCGCTTCTCTCTTTTTTAACCACTGAGTGGCGGCATCTGGCTTCATGGAACGGCTGACGAGGAATCCTTGAACGGCGTCACATCCCCATTCTTTTAAGAGATTATACTGGTTATGAGTTTCAACACCTTCTGCAATCACTTCCATCTTCAAGTCGTGGGCAAGGGAGATTGCATTCTTTACAATAGCAGCCGCCGCAGGATTGTGGGAAATGGACTGCACGAAAACCTTATCGAGCTTAATAACGTCAATAGGAAGCTCAAAGAGGTATTGTTGTGACGCTTGTCCTGTTCCAAAGTCATCAATAGCCACTCGAACGCCCACTTCTTTCAAATCTTCTAACACTTTAGAAAGATGGGTAAGACTGGAAGCAACAGACGTTTCAGTGACTTCTATTTCAAGAAAATGTGGCGGAATCTTATACTTGTTCAGAAGCTCACTAATGCTCCCCATCAGAGCTGGATCATGAAAGTTTTTATTCGAAAAATTAACGCTTACGGGTACAATGATTCCCTGCTTTTTCCACTCAGCTAATTGAATGACAGCCGATTCTAAAAGCCACTTCGTAAGGGGATTGATCAAAAGCGTATCTTCGGCAAGCGGAATAAAATCCATAGGATTTACTGTCCCAAGAAGGGGATCAACCCAACGAACGAGTGACTCAAAACCCATAACCGTATCCGTTTGGATGTACAGTTTAGGCTGATATTCAAGAATCAATGACTTGTTATCAATGGCCTTTTTGAGTTGATGAAGGATCATCAGGTTTTTCTCAGAGGCATCATCTGATTCTTTATCAAAGTGACTGATACGCTCTGTTTGATTCCTAGGAATATTTATAGCAATTTGAGCTTTACGCGTAAGATTGCTTAAATCTCTGTCGTCATAAGGATACCGAGAAATCCCAAAGCGCATTTCAACAAAGAGAGGGATACTTCCCACATGATAAGTGGCCTCCGAAAGAGGCGTACATTTATCTAGAATCGCTTGAACGTTATTTTCATCGGGAACAATAAGGGCAAATCGTTGAGGTTGAAAGTGCCCTAAAATGGCCTTATCACCCACAACGGTTTTTAACCCAGCCGCAACTTGCTTGATTAGGTCGGCGGTTCCCTCTGTTCCTAAGGCACGATCAATCTCACCCATTTG
>Ga0207080_1012_pt1 | contig 50899 bp, 44 predicted proteins | sample Alteio_BWMinHeat_58_FD_153532 | JGI IMG/M metagenome (GOLD analysis project Ga0207080, IMG submission 153532) | Enriched cells from forest soil in Barre Woods Harvard Forest LTER site, Petersham, Massachusetts, United States -... | ecosystem: Environmental > Terrestrial > Soil > Temperate forest >...
TATTAAGACTATGGCCAGGCCTGATGATGCACCAAATTATGGAACAATTTTCCATTGATGCAACTTCCTTTGGGCTCATGGCAGCCTGTTATTATTATGGATACGCTGGCATGCAAATTCCCATTGCTATATTCCTCGATCGATTCGGGGCTCGACTGATTGTGTTCTTGTTTGCAGTCCTCTGTGGACTTGCAACGATCCTCTTTACCTATTCTGATCATTTTGGGCTTGCACTGCTCAGTCGATTTTTGATCGGTGCTGGATCAGCCGTCGGCTTTCTCGCAACCTCTAAAGTGATCTCGGAATGGTTTTCCAAAGAAAGCTATGCACGAATGATCGGCTTTTCCTTCACGTTTGGTCTTATGGGAGCGGTCTATGGGGGAAAGCCTGTTAGCTTATTGATCGAAGCCTATAGTTGGCAAACCGTTGCTCTGGCTCTAGGGCTCATCTCAATTGGTATTGGGTGTGCAACGTATCTGATCTTAAGATCGCCAAAAGAAGGGTCAACACCAAAAGCCCCTCCCCTCAAATTGCGAGATTTTGGAAGTCTTCTCTCTTCTCGATCAATCTGGTTACTTGCTCTTGCAAACTTACTTATGGTTGGCTCTCTCGAAGGATTCGCTGATGTGTGGGGAGTGCCCTATCTCATGGCAGCGTATCATCTTGCCAAAAGTGATGCAGCCGGAATGGTTTCCTTCATTTTTTATGGAATGCTTATTGGTGGGCCCCTGCTTGCTTTTGCGGCTAAGCGAATTGGCACCTACCCAGTCATCGCCCTTAGCGGACTAGGTATGGCCCTTGCCTTTGTATTGCTGTTCTTGAGCCCCATTTATAGCTGGTGGCTCATCGCAGGCTTGCTCTTCTCCATAGGGGTTCTCTGCTGCTATCAAGTCATCGTCTTTGCGGCAGGCTCTGAGCTTGTCTCAACCCAATACCTCGGTGTAACTGTTGCCTTCCTGAATTGCATCAATATGCTGGGAGGATCCTTTTTCCATACATTGATTGGGAAAATAATGGACCTATACTGGACAGGTGCCATGGGTGATAATGGGATTAAGCACTATAGCTTAGAGGTTTATAAATACGGCCTCAGCCTTATTCCCATTTGTGCTGTTATGGGAGCCGTCATCATTTGTATCGTCGGTTTTAGGTCAAGACAGCTACAACTCCAATCAAAGGGGTGATTTACGAATCAAATCCTGGATCAACAGTTGGGATACCCAGCCCTCATACTCATCTGAGGTCCAGGATTGCTCACACACGAGCATGCGGTATATATCTCGTCCTGTTAACGCCCAAAGGATGTCGCGTGCTTTAGACTCACTGAGACCAGGTGCGAGCGATTTCTCTTCCACCATCAACTTAATCGTCTTTGCTTGGCGATCATACCGGCGCCGTTCTCTCTCATTTTCAATCTCTCTAAATTCAGGGGCAATAACGGAAGCGCCCTGTAAGAACTCCATTTGCTCCCGTTCTGCATCATAAAGTTGCCGGGCGATCTTAGCACTTATTTGCAAACGCTTTTTTGGATATTTTTCAGAATAAACCTCTTTTAGGAGATTCTCAAAGTGTGCAGAGGGCAGAGCTTCATCCAGTAAAGCACGTAAAATACCACGCTTTGATAGAAACATAGTATATACCGTTGGGGAAGAAATTTTAGCGTGCTTCGCTATCTTTTCAATTGTTGTGCATTCAAATCCACCCGATTTAAAGAGCGTGCGAGAAACCTCAAGAATGCGCTGCCTTGTAAGAGCCGCTTGTGCTTGCCTTCCTTCTGAATTATACTTTCTTTTTTTAAGTTGTGACATGGCCTTATTCCTCAAATTCGATGTAGTTTACTATATTGAATTACAAAAATCAAGCTCAAGGAGACACTCATGAGTCAAACAAATATGGAAATTGCAGAAACATTTTATACGCTGATGGGAAAGAAGGATATTTCGAGCTTGGAAAAGTATGTCCATCCCGACATTCATTTCATTGCTCCCTTAGGCGAGGCAAAAGGAAAAGACGCCTATCTTGAAAAGACAAAGTTTTTTATGGACAATCTCAAGACCGTAAGCATACGCTCAATCTTCGGATCTGGTGATCAAGTCATGTTTGCCTACACCGTTGATTTTCCTGAACCTTTTGGTTCTGTAAGATCTGCTGCGCTGATGACTTTCGACGAAGGTTTAGTCAAAAAAGTTGAGCTTTTTTATGATGCTCGTCCTTTTGTTAAATAGGGGAGATTATAAATGGAGGAATCGTGCCTCATCAATAAATCATGCGTTCCTTGCCAAGGGGGAACGCCTCCCTTGGATCAATCAACTGTTGAAAAACTATTGTCTGAGCTAGGAGGAAGTTGGCAAATCAACCCTGCGGGGCATGTGTATAAGCAATTCAAATTTAAGGACTTTATGGGCCCCGTTGGCTTCGTCAATAAAATTGCTGAAATCGCTGAAAGAGAGGGACATCACCCTGACTTAAGTGTAGCTTGGGGATTATGCGCGGTCGAGATTTGGACACATAAAATAAATGGCCTCACAGAAAGCGACTTTATCTTAGCGGCGAAGATTGAGGCGGCTTTCGCGGGGGAAAAAGCAGAACAGGTTTATTGAGTTTCACCTCTCCCCTTGTGGGAGAGGTCGACGCGCAGCGGCGGGTGAGGGGTTTGGACATTCATTAAGACCCCCTATTTGTTAATAAGAATTTTTTTCTAAAATCGATAACTTGAATCAACAATATCGTTTTTTAACTGTGTCAGCGTACCCCTACCCGCCCCATAGGGGGACCTCTCCCACAAGGGGAGAGGTGAAGGAGCCACATTCCCATTTACAGACTCCCCCGTCCCTGCTAGGTTTCGACAAACGTAATTATGTGAAAATAGTCCATGAAACTTATCGCCTGTAATAGCAACCGTCCTCTCGCTGAAGGAATTGGTCAATACCTCAATTTACCGCTCACTAAAGTTATTGATCGTCATTTTGCTGATGATGAGATTTTCCTCGAGATACTTGAGAATGTGCGGGGTGAAGATGTCTTCGTCCTTCAATCCACCTGTAAACCTGCGAACGATCATCTGATGGAGCTCCTCGTGATGATTGATGCTTTAAAGCGTGGGTCTGCAAAAAGAATTACCGCCTGCATGCCCTACTTCGGATATGCGCGCCAAGATCGCAAGACAGGTCCGCGAACACCTATTTCTGCGAAGCTTGTTGCAGACCTTCTCACAACCGCAGGGGCGAATCGTATCTTAACGTTGGACTTACATGCTGGGCAAATCCAGGGATTTTTTAATATCCCTGTGGACAACCTCTTTGTGACTCCTCTGTTTAGTAAAGATATCCTTGAAACTCTCCCCCACGACAATTTGCTTATGGTTTCACCGGATGTGGGGGGTGTGGTAAGAGCGCGCGCTCTCGCAAAACGAATCCCTTGTGGTCTTGCGGTCATTGATAAAAGACGGGAAAAGCCAGGTGAATCGGAAGTTATGAACGTTATCGGAGACGTTCAAGGTTTCCACTGTTTGATCACTGACGATATTATTGATTCTGCTGGAACGCTGTGTAATGCAGCAACCGCTTTAATGGAAAACGGCGCCCTTTCTGTCCGCGCTTATGTGACCCATGGTGTGTTTTCCCCTCCAGCGTTTGAGCGAATTGAAACCTCACCTCTTCTGGAAGTTGTCGTAACGGACAGCATCCAAGCCACCGAAAACGTAAAAAAATGCAAGAAAATACGTCAAATTCCTCTTGCCCCCTTGTTTGGGGAGGCAATTGATCGTATTAATCATGAAAAATCTGTTTCAATTTTATTTGATTAGTGTATGACTATATCCAAATATCGTTTAAAGGAGTTAATTTATGAGCGCAGCATCACAACTTGAAGTCCAATTAAGGGACACAACAGGCAAAGGTTCTTCACGGGCCCTCCGCCGCACCGGCCGCATTCCTGCCGTACTCTATGGGGGAACAGAAGCCCCTGTACATTTTTCACTGGAACCTATCCAACTCGACAAGGAAATCCATAAGAAGGGTTTTATGTCCCGTATTTTTGAAGTTCCCTTGAGTGGGAAAAAGGAAAAGGTTATTGCTCGAGCTGTTCAGTTCCACCCCGTAACGGACCGTCCTCTTCACCTTGATTTCTATCGCTTGCAGAAGGGCGAGAAGATCAACGTCAGCATTCCTATTTCATTCATTAATGAAACGGAATCCCCAGGGCTCAAGAAAGGTGGTGTCTTGAACATCATCATTCACAACCTTGAAGTCTTAGCGGACATGGACCACATTCCTGCAGGAATTGAAATCGACCTCACAGGTCTTGAAATCCATGACACAGTCCACCTCCCAAGCCTGAACCTTCCTGAAGGTGTGGTTGCTGCTCATCCTGAAAGGGATAACGATATTGCCAATATCGTGGCTCCAACCATTATGAAGGAAACAGAGGAAGAAGCGACGGAAGAAGGAGCTGCTGAGGAAGGTGAAGCAGGAGCAACACCAGAAGAAGGGGGAGAGGCTTAAATCCTCTTCTATCCCTAAGATATGTATCTTTTCGTGGGACTTGGAAACCCGGGGCTTGAATACGCAAAAAACCGCCATAACGTAGGGTTTATGTGTATTGATGAGATCCGAAGAAGTTATGGGTTTCCCCCTGAAAAGGCCAAGTTTTCAGGACTTCTGACAGAAGGCCAAGTGGACGGCGAAAAAGTGTTTCTTTTCAAGCCATTAGCCTATATGAATCGATCTGGAAAGCCCGTTGCCGAAATGGCTCGTTTCTATAAAATCCCGCCTGAACACATCATTACCTTTCATGATGATTTAGACTTAGCCCCTGGGAAAATTCGCGTCAAACAAGGCGGAGGTCACGCCGGCCATAATGGGCTGAGAGATATGGATGCTCACATTGGCCAACAGTATTGGCGGGTTAGAATAGGGATTGGGCGCCCCCTTCACAAGGGTGCCGTAACGTCACACGTTCTCTCTGACTTTTCAAAGGAAGATCATGTGTGGCTTGATCCCCTCTTAAGCCTTTTAGCGGATGAAGTAGACCTTTTATTTTTAGATAACCCGGATGAATATACAGCTAAAGTGATGCAACTTCTTCCGCCCCCCCAACAGAAATCGGAGACATAAAATGGGATTTAAATGTGGTATCGTCGGTCTTCCTAACGTAGGCAAATCAACGCTCTTTAATGCGCTCACAGCAACTGCAGCGGCGGAGGCCTCGAATTATCCGTTTTGTACGATTGAGCCAAACGTTGGGCGTGTGGGCGTTCCTGACAAAAGACTGTTTGAGCTCGCCAAAATTGCTACGTCAGCGAAGATCATCCCAACTCAGCTTGATTTCGTTGATATTGCAGGCCTTGTTAGAGGGGCGAGTAAGGGAGAAGGCTTAGGCAATCAGTTCCTTGGCCATATTCGTGAAGTCGATGCGATAGTCCATGTTGTCAGATGTTTTGAAAACCAGGATATAACTCATGTGGAAGGGGAGATCAATCCCATTCGAGATATTGACATTATTGAAACTGAACTCATGCTGGCTGATATGGAAAGCCTTGAAAAGCGATTACCCGCGCTTGACAAGAAGATCAGAACTAAGGATCCCATAGCAATCATCCAACAACCCTTAATGGAAAAGGCTTTGGTTCTTTTAAAAGAAGGCAAACCAGCCCGTTTCGTTGAGTGTACGGCAGACGAAAAGAAAGAGCTCCCCCATTTAGGCCTCATCACAACAAAGCCTGTCCTTTATGTGTGTAATGTCTCAGAAGAAGATGCAGTGAAAGGCAACAAATTTACGCAATTGGTCCAGAAAAGAGCAGAAGAAGAAGGCGCTCGTGTCACCCTCATCTCTGCAGCCATTGAATCAGAAGTTGCGTCGTTAGATTCGGAAGAGGAAAAAACCGAGTTTCTTCAAAGCCTTGGCCTAAGTGAAACGGGACTTGCCCGTGTGATCCGCGAAGGATACACCCTTCTTAATCTGATTACGTTCTTTACGATTGGACCCAAAGAGGCCCGCGCCTGGACAGTTCATAAAGGGGCAAAAGCGCCCCAAGCTGCAGGCGAGATTCATACCGATTTCGAGCGGGGCTTTATTTGCGCAGAAACAATTTCCGATCAGGATTACGTATCCTGTCAAGGAGAACAGGGGGCGAAAGCCGCTGGAAAACTTAGACTTGAGGGAAAAGAGTATGTTGTGCATGATGGAGATGTCTTTCATTTCAGGTTTAATGTGTAAATACGTGGAGAAAATGACGAACTCACACACACAAGCGTCATCCTCGCGAACGCGGGGATCCAGCCTTCGCTCTTACGAGCTGCGGCTGGCAAGCCAGTCGAAGATCGTTAGAGCGGAGACTGCCCGACGAAGCTTTAGCGAAGGCGGGCTTGCATTGCTTCGCAATTGTTATTTGTCCTGGATCCCCGCGTTCGCGAGGATGACGGCAGTGCGGTTAAGCCTATCACTTTTGAGCTTACTTTTGTTTCGTGTATCAGCATTTGCGGAAGAGGATGAAATTCAAACGCTTCTGCCCAAACCTGAAATTCCAGAAGGCTCGGCCATCGCCCATATTAAGGTCAGTGAAATTAATGCTAACCTTTTTTCTACAATTTTCGATTTCATCAAATCGACAACTGCAACCTTTTCAGAAGGATTTGTCTCCCTTAAAGATTTCATTGAGACGGGAGAATGGTTGTTTGCAAGCCTTCAGAATCCTGAGATGCAAGCACAAGTTATGTCGTTTAGTCTTAGATTCGTCATTGTTCTCGTTGTATCTTTAGTTGTTGCGCAAGGCTTGGCACGGTGGATTAAACCTAAAATACAGACTCGGCTAAAGTGTAAGAACTCGAACCCAAATGAAAAACTAAAGAATGTCTCAATCGCGCTCCTTCTAACCGCCCTTTCCCCTCTTGTTTTTGGTTTTCTAACCTATACGCTCTTCCGAGTGTTAAATCCTTATGACGGTGTATACCTTGAAATTGTAAGCTTTATTTGCTCAGGCTCTGTAACAATCTGGATCCTTTTGAATATTGCTCATCTGTTCCTAAAGCCCCCTTCGCCTAAGCATCAGCTCCTTCCTCTCTCTAAAGATGTTCTTTTAAAACAATACCGTTGGATACGCAGAATTGCATTTGTGGCTCTTTTTGGCTTTTTCGCTCATGAAATTGGAATAATGATTTACCTGCCTTCCTCAGGCCAGAGACTCCTACTTCAAGGAACAGCCTTTATCATTACCATTATGGCTATCATAATGGTCTTCACACTTAGATTAGCCTTAAAAGACTGGATCAAGAAAGAACGCGCAAAACAAAATCTATCGAAGTTAAAGAGAGGACTTCTCTTTTATCTGGAGTATTGCTACCTCCCCCTCGTCGTTTTCATTGTTATGAGTTATATAAGCTGGCTCTCTCATGACTTAGATCCTCTTCAAATAACAATTTGGAAAGTTCTCTTTACCCTCGCCTTATTGCCTGCATTACGTTACGGAACCTATTGCATTAAAAAATGTAGACTTCTCTACATCCATAAGAACTTAAAACGCCTCTCGAAGACCTTTGCGGAACGAGGACTGTTTTATGGTCGTCAAATTGACTTTGTTCTTACGATGCTTATGTATGGCGCTGCAACCCTCCTTGTTCTCGATATTTGGGGGTTAAATCTTTCTTTCTTCCTCTTCTCTAACATCGGAAGACTCATCGCTGAGAAAGCCCTTAGCATATTTGTCATTATCGCCGTCGCCCTCTTTATTACACGCATGGGAAATCGACTATTAACCAAGTACCTGAGTGCTGAGAGAGGACAACTTGATGATACACAAAAGCAACGTCTTGCTCGGTTTAAAACTATTTTTAGCGTAAGTCGTAACGTTCTCCGTATTGCCGTATGGACGCCAGCAATACTCCTCATTATTGTCGAAATGGATGTCGACATCATGCCCATTTTAGTGTCTGTCGGTGTGCTTTCTGTTGGACTTTCCTTTGGTGTCCAATCCCTTGTGAAAGACCTCGTCACAGGTTTCTTCATGCTTCTTGAGGATGCTTTTGCCGTGGGAGATCTCATGGTTATTAACGGTCAAATGGGTCGCATCGAATCCTTGACCGTTCGTGTGGTTCGCCTCCGAGCAACCGATGGTTCCCTTTTTACCTTTCCTTATGGAAATATTACCAGCATCTGTAATCAAAATAGAGATTTTTCAGCTGCAGTTGTGCTGTTCCAAGTCGGAATAGACGCAGACATAGACCAAGTATTTGATATTATTGAGAAAATTGCAAAGGACCTTCGAAAGGATCCCGTAACCCGCAAGTTTGTTGCTGGTCCCCTTGAGATAAGTGGCGTAAATGAAGTAAGTGATCATTCGGTCGAGATAAGAGCTATCCTCAGAACGAAGCCAGGAGAACACTATAAAGTGAGATGGGCCTTTAATCGCCTTTTAAAACAATACCTTAAGGAGTATGGCATTCCTAGCCCGACACCACGCAGCGTGGCCTATAACTACGCCGTTGAAAAGTAACCAATCTTTTTTAACACTTTTTTAACTTTCCTAAACGACCAATTTTAAAGGTTTATTTTGGGTTGACTTGCAAATAACATACAAATTTCAAGTTCTTGAGGGGGGCTGGCCTTGGAATTAAAAAAATGATACATATATAAGTGTTAACGTAGTTTTAATATTTGTTAAATATCAGGTCTACAACTCTGTACATAACTTTAACGAACGGTGGGTGAAAAATGGCGAAAATATCTTCCTTCTCTTGCGGTCATCATGTAGTGTATCCAGCACATGGTATCGGTAAAATCAAGGCTATAGAAACTCAGGAAATTTCTGGGCATACCCTTGAAATGTTCGTGATCTCCTTTGACAAGGATCGTATGACTTTACGTCTTCCTGTTGCGAAGGCAAAGACATCCGGTCTAAGACCTATCAGCACGTCTAAGGACATGGCAAACGCTATCAACTCATTAAAAGCCAAAACCCGTGTGAGACGCACGATGTGGAGCCGTCGTGCACAAGAATATGAAACAAAAATCAATTCTGGTGATCCTATTTACTTAGCAGAAGTTGTTCGTGAACTTTACAGATCAGACGCTCAACCTGAGCAATCTTATAGTGAACGTCAAGTTTATCAAAATGCGCTCCTCCGCCTTGCCGGTGAAATTGCTGCGATTGATAATACTGATACGGATAAAGCCATCGAAAAGGTTGAAAAAATCTTAGAGGCTGCTTAATACTTCACCTCTCCCCTTGTGGGAGAGGTCGCCCCTTCGGGGCGGGTGAGGGGGCGGTCAACACAAGTACAGACCGACATTATTGGTTAAGAATGTCTATATCCTTACTCATAAACAGAGTCTTACTGAAACAACGGCCCCCTCACCCGCCCATTCGGGCCACTGCCATTAAGTTAAGGAAAAATGCCCACCACCTGGGTCGTCCCGGAAACAAGAATATCTTGAGCGAAGCTCAAGTTTTCTTGTTGTCCGGGATCCAGGGAAAAAACTCATTGCGAAGCAATGGTGACTGATCTTCTCTCAAAATAAAGTTAAATTGCTCCGCAATAAGTAGTTGTCCTGGATCCCCGACCCGCGCTTCGCGCTCTCGAGGACGACCCTAGGGGTGGGCAGTTTGCTTAACTTAATAGCAGTGGCCCATTCGGGCGACCTCTCCCACAAGGGGAGAGGTGAAGAGCCATTGCGATCCTCATTCTGTTCGTATATAAAAAACCATATCCCTATCACCAACTGAATGAGTCAAATGCATATTCATGAAACAGATCTAGTCATTATTGGAGCAGGACCCGTTGGTCTGTTTGCCATCTTTGAAGCTGGTATGATGGGCATAAAATGCTGCGTCATTGATTCTCTTGAAGATGTTGGTGGACAATGCACAGCCCTCTATCCTGAAAAGCCAATTTATGACATTCCTGGGTTCCCTAAAATACTCGCAGCAGACCTTATTGAAAATCTAAAGCATCAGGCCCAACCTTTTGGTCCCCTGTATCACATGGGGCAACAAGTCACGAGCCTTGAAAAATTACAAGATGGCCGTTTTCAAATTTTGACCTCAACGGGTACCGTTATGGTAACGAAAACGATACTGATTGCTGCAGGTGTCGGAGCCTTTGGTCCTAACCGCCCTCCTCTTGAAAAGCTTGAAGAATTCGAAGGCAAGAGTGTGTTCTATTATGTTAAAAACCGTGAAGCCTTCCGTGACAAGAAAATCATGATTGCGGGTGGAGGAGACTCTGCCGTTGATTGGGCCATCTCCCTTTCAGAGATTGCCAAGAAAGTAACAGTTGTTCATCGCCGCCCAAAATTCCGTGCGGCACCAGAAACGGAAAGCCAACTCAAGAAGCTCGCTGACGACGGCATCATTGACCTCATGATCCCTTATCAATTGGATGGTCTTGTTGGCAATTATGGGGCCCTCCAGGCGGTAAAACTCCAATCTATGGATGGCAATACCAAGGAGATAGAAACCGATGTTCTACTCCCCTTTTATGGGCTAGCTATGGATTTAGGGCCTATTGCCGAATGGGGGTTACACCTCAATACAAATCATATCACCATTAACCCAGCAGATTGTTCCACAAATATTCCTGGAATTTTCGCGATTGGTGATATTGCAACCTATCCCCACAAGTTGAAACTCATTTTGACTGGATTTGCTGAAGCGGCTCAAGCGGCCCACGCGATTCGCGCCTTCCTTCACCCTGGTCAAGTCTATCACTTTGAATATTCAACGACGAGTGGAGTTCCTTCATTCACTTGAGGAGTCTTAGGAAGATATAACGATACTTTCGTTCCTTGATTAACCTCGGATACGAGCTCTAGTCGTCCCCCATGAAGTTCAATCAGGTTTTTCACAAGCGCAAGCCCGATACCCGCACCTGTCTTACTCTTACCGTTTCCTCTTTCGAACTTGTCAAACATGCGGTCTTGATCATTGGCAGCAATTCCAACACCCGTATCTGTGACTGAAATTTCAAGTTCTTTTCCAATAACATTTGCCTCTAGTGTTATTGTTCCCTCGGCTGCCGTAAATTTAATCGAGTTGCTGAGAAGATTGATGAGAACCTGCTTCAGTCTTCGCTCATCGACCAACCAGTCTTTCACTTTGGAATCACATTTAAGGATAAGCTTCTGTTTATTGATTTCCGCTCTTTTCGAAGCCAAATCAACAACGTCTTGAAGTACGGCAGGTATATTAGCTTTTTTAGTGTGAAGTAAAAAATAACCCGCTTCCATTGAGGCTAAATCAAGAATATCATTAACCAAATGATAGAGTCTATTCGACGATTCCAAAACTCCCTTTAAATAATCCGCTTGTTTATCATTTAATTCGCCGACATATTTATTGTTTAATATTTCTGTAAATCCAATAATTGTATTAAGGGGAGTTTTTAATTGATCGGAAATATTAGCGATAAACTCAGATTTCAATTGGTCGGCTGTCTCTAAAGCTTCGTTTTTTTCTTGTAAAGCCTGCTTGACTCGACTTGAATCCGTTGCATCCGTATAGCTTAAAAGATGATCACCGTTGGGAAGAGGAACATATCCAAAATCAACAACGGTCCCATCCTTACGTTTGAGTTGTCCTGTTTTAGCAACACGGTCCGTCGCATTTTCAATAATCTGAGCTTTGAAGGGTTCCCATTCGCCTTCATACTCAAAGAAATCTTTGATTTTATCAATAATCTGACTGAGATGCATGTCAGGCTCAATATCAGCTTCTGAGAAATTCCACATCGTCAAAAAGCTAGGATTAAAGATCTTCAATCGATTATCACTTCCGATGACAATCACACCTTCAAAAAGATTATCAAGTGTTGTTTGGTATGCATCTAATAGCGCTTTATTATGTCTTTCAAGAAACAAGTAATCTGTTACATCTTCTAGCATAAACAACAAACCACCCATCGGATGGGGGGCTGTGAACATTCGAATTGTCCGCTCATCGGGCAAATGAATGAGTTCTTCAAAGGGCTCTGTTTGTTCAGTAAGCTGTTGAATAAGTCTCTTTTTATAAGCTGGAAAATCAGCATGTTCAGGAAGTTGCCGTCGACTCCTGAGATCTTCAAGCACTTGGTCAAGTCCTGGTTTTGACTTCAAGAATTCCTCATCAAAACTCTTTAAGGTCACGTAAGCTTGGTTAAAGTATTGAAGGATCCCCGTAGAATCAAAAATCGCAATGGCCGTTGAAAGATGATCAAGGACATCATTATGGGCATCAACGATTCTTTTTGTATTGAGTTTGAGCTCGTTGAGATCCGTAATATCATAAGCAAACCCTAATGTCCCATTGCCCTTCTTATCAGGCACTTCATAAAGGCGAAAGTGCTTCCTTTCTCCGTCAGCCGTTGCAGGACTTTCAAGGGTTTGTAACTCTTGCTGGTTGTGAGCTTTGCGCGCTAAAGTCTTTGCGAAACGCGTTGTAATTAACTCGATATTATCAGCATAGATTTTAGTCGGCGTTGATTGAACTGCTTTTGCGTAAGCAAGGTTACAATAATCAATTTTTTGATTTTCATCCCGATGCCAAACAAGAAAAGGAAGACCATCCATAATACTTTGTAATTTTAAAAGAAGGTGTTCGTTTTTCTGAAACGCTTCCAATTGAATGTGTTCAGCAAGCATTTGATTCGTAATGTCCTTAAGCCAAAAAACGGTCTTTCCCTCTTTTGACTCACCATTTAGCTGATAATTAAAACCATCAATAGAGTCTGTAACTCTCATTTGAAAGGGCTTGTTGTTTCGTATGAGTGCGTTGATCGCGGAAGATACTTTAGGAGCTGCTTCAGTATCCAAAAATGATTTGAATTCTGAAAGAGATGTCGCTGGAAAACCAGTAGAATGATCGATGATCTGATCACCCTCACAGAGAGCCCATTCTTCACGTCGCGTTAAGAGTAAGTTTTTTAGATTTTGAGAATTTGTCCGAGATTTTAACCAGAGAATACAAAAAAGACAGGCCAACAGTAGAAACAATGATGGCCAAGAAACGGCAGAAAACAAGCCTGCTGCCCAACATATTGATGGGACAGCCCCTATAAATAGAAATAAGGCTGTGTTTTTTATTATTTTAAACGCCTCCATGTCTTCTATTAACTCACAAAAAACGCATTTACACAAGAGGTGTGTGTTGAGTATGTGCGTTGAGTATGTTGAGACTAATCTTACCACCCGACATTTCCCCGCGATCGTCATTGCGAGGCGGACCGAAGGTCCACTGCCATTAAGTTAAGCAAACTGTCCACCACCTGGGTCGTCCCGGAAACAAGAATATCTTGAGCGGAGCTCAAGTCTTCTTGTTGTCCGGGATCCAGGACCAATACTCTTTCCGGAGGAAAGAAGGAATCATTACATTGCTTCGCAATGAGTTATTGCCCTGGATCCCGGGCTATGAGAAATCTAAGCTTCGCTTAGCATTTCTCATCCCCGGGACGACCCCAGCGGGGAGGGCTTTCCCTTAACTTAATGGTAGTGGACCGAAGGTCCACCGAAGCAATCCATCTTTCTTATTTTAGGTGGATTGCCACGCCCCTAACGGGGCTCGCAATGACGAGTGTGGGGGGTCATTTTCCTAAAGTTTACCTGAAGGGTGACGCGTCTGGGTTTCTAATCAATCCTTCTACACGGCCTTCTCAATATATGGCCAAAGATCGTCAAATATTTTCTGATAGAGCTCTTTTTTAAAGGGAACAATGAGCTCCAACAACTCTTCTTTCTCTGCCCATCTCCATGAGCAAAATTCAGGATGGTATGTGTTAATGTTAATATCTTCATCCTTCCCTCTGTAGCGCAGGACATACCAAATTTGCTTTTGACCTTTATACTTTCCACTCCACAAACGTTCTGCAAGATCGAGGGGGAGGTCATATTTATACCACGTTTTGGATTTCACAATAATTTCGACATTCTTAGTCCCAATTTCTTCTTCCAATTCCCTCAGCATCGCTTGATCCGTATCTTCGTGAGGACCTATACCTCCTTGAGGCATTTGCCATGCTGGATCGCGACTGTCTGTACGTTGCCCAATAAAGATTTTATTCTCAGCATTAAGCATCATCATGCCAACAGCGGATCGATAATAGGGGTCTCCAAAATCATTTTTTTTAATAGGCATCTTCTCCAGCTCTAATGTAAGGACTCGCTCATACCTCCAAGAGTGCCATCCATTCGTTAATAAATGCGAATGGAAGCATTTTTTAACCACGAGTGGCATCTTAGAAAATATTTTGATTTTATTTATTTATTTTTTATTCTCTGCATCATATCTTTGTTTAATTGCCATCGCATGAACGATATCAATAGCACGCATGAGTTGATAATCCTCTATTTCCTTTTTCTTCTTTACTTTTTCAGGATCTAAAGCATCTTCCTCTTCTTGCTTCTTTTCAGCTGCAGTTAGGGGTTTACTTTCTTTCTTAAAATCAAGAGCCCTCACAAAATCCTGCTCTCTGATGCGCTCGCCTTCATCAACTTTTTCAAGTTTATTGTGGGCTTGCTCTATGACAATATCTGGCTCAATCCCTTTGGCCTGAATTGAACGCCCAGAAGGTGTATAGTACCGTGCTGTTGTGAGTTTAATACCTCCGCCATTCGTTAAAGGAAAAAGTGATTGGACAGACGCTTTACCAAATGATCTTGTGCCCACCACAACTGCCCTATGATTATCCTGCAAAGCGCCTGCTAAAATTTCAGATGCTGATGCAGATCCACCATTAATAAGAACGACAATAGGAACGCCTTCAACTTTATCCCCCCCATCAGAATAGACACGAGCATCCATTTGTTTGTTACGTCCACGGGTTGAGAGAATCTCCTGTCCTTTCGGAAGGAAAATATCTGTGACTCTAATCGCTGAATCAAGCAAACCACCCGGATCATTACGAACGTCAAGTATAAGGCCCTCAAGCTTTGGTCCAAGTTGCTTTTTAATACTAGCGAGCGCTTCATTCAATAAACCAACCGTGTTTTCATCAAATATTGAAATACGGATATACCCAACGTTCCCTTCAAGACGCCATTTGACAGCCTTTACGTGGATGATTGCCCGTGTGAGCTTGGTTTCAAAAACATCTTTGCCTTCACGCTTAATGTGGATTTTTACATCTGTTCCTGGCTTACCCCGAAGCAACTCAACGGCTTCTTGTAAAGTCATTCCCATAATTGGCTTTTTATCAATTGCAACAATGAGATCTCCCGCCTGAAGACCCGCTTTTTGGGCAGGTGTATCATCAATGGGAGAAATGATTTTAACAAGACTATTATCCATCGTCACTTCCATCCCTAAACCACCAAACTCACCTTTGGTTTGCTCCCGAGTTTCTTTGTACTCTTTAGGAGTGAGATAAGAGGAATGGGGATCCAAAGCAGCGAGCATCCCATTCAGGGCTCCCCCAAGAAGTTTATCATCTGTCGTTTCCTCGACATAATCTTCCTTCACACGTTGAAGAATGCTATCAAACATATGGGTATCAAGAGACTGAGCCGCATTTTCCTTTTCATCAGCCCCTTGTGACGTTTTGTTCTCTGTTGCCTCACTTTTTGGATCAGCATTCAAATATAAACTCGTCACTCCAACAGTTGAGAGAAGAAAAAAACTAAATAATACTTGTACACGAGTTGTCATTCTTGGCTCCATTTTTTATTCAGTAAAGTATGGCTTAGGATCGATAGCCTTACCCTTTTGCCTTAATTCGAAATAAAGCTTAGGGGCGCCTGATCCATAACCTGCCATTGTTCCTAATTTTTCTCTAGCATATACTTTTTGGCCAACATATGCATTAATTTTATCCATTCCCATGAAAACACTGTGAACGTTTTTACCGTGATCAAGTATCAAAATTTCACCTTGTTCACGAAAAGGTCCTTTAAAAACAATGGTCCCACTGGAAGGTGAAAGTACTTCTGCATTCATTTTTGTTTCAAAAACAACCCCTATGCTTTTGGGGCTGTATTTGTTCTGAATAGCCTTATCCTCTATAATCTTTCCGAGGACAGGGCGCTCAAGACGCCGGAAAGGCAATTTCTTCGACTTTGATGCCGTATTCGCAGACCTCTCAACCTTTGAAAGCGCTGCCCGACTTTCATCAAGCAAGGTGTTGATATCATCTACATCAGCGAGTCTGTCTAGTTCCTTTTTCTTGACATCCTCTATGCCTTCTAATGCATCTACTTGATTTTTCTGAAATTCAATGGCTTGCAATAAATTTTGTTGAATTTCTTCCCTTCCCTCAAGTTCTTTTGACATACCCTCTATTTCTTTGAGTTCAGCCTGCACCTGCTGGATCTGACCTTTAAGAGACTGAGTTAAGGCTCTCATTAAAATTATGCTACGAAGGGTATTTTGGCCTGTCTTAGGATCGGCTAAAAGCTTAATAGAATTAACTCGTCCAAGACGAACAAGCAGAGGAAAACTCTTAGAAACCTCTTGCTGTTTTTTCGAAAGATTGACCTGTCTTTCCTGTTGAAGCGCTTTGAGAACTTGAATGTTCTTCTGCAACGCATCAATTTCATCAAGCAGTCTCTTTTGTTCAATCACTAAACCTTCTTTAAGTTTTTGATTTTGATAGTCTTTTTTCTTATCCACTTTTCCATAGGCGGAAGATACAGAAAGCACAGCGATGAATAACCAAATAAATTTACGCATTTTTTGTCTCCAACAGAGATTTTCCAGTCATATCAATAGGTTGAGGAAGCTTTAGGATCTCCAAAATCGTTGGAGCTATATCCGATAACTTTCCCTGATGAACTGTCCCCTTGGGCCCTCCCACCATAACGAATGGCACAGGGTTAAGTGTATGCGCTGTGTGGGGTGAATGAAGCTTATCATCATACATCATCTCTGCATTCCCATGATCCGCCGTAATAAGAAGACAAGCTCCTGTCTTTTGGACAGCGTCAACAACACGACCTAAACAGGTATCAACAGCCTCTACTGCTTTTCGCGCAGCTTCAAAATCACCCGTATGACCCACCATATCCGTGTTGGCATAGTTGACAACAATAAGAGAATACTTCTTGCTGAGGATGGCTTGTACAAGACGATCCGTCAGCTCAAAAGCCGACATCTCTGGCTTAAGATCATAGGTTGCAACATCAGGCGATGGAATAAGTATCCTGTCTTCTCCAGGAAAAACTTCCTCTTGTCCCCCATTAAAAAAGAAGGTGACGTGAGCATACTTTTCCGTTTCAGCAATCCGTAACTGTTTTAATCCAGCGCTTGAGATAATCTCGCCCAGCACATTCAATGGTTGTGTAGAAGGGAACAGAGTTTGTATCCACCCATTTAGGTTGTCTGTATATTGTGTCATGCCTAAAACAGCAGCAAAGACAGGTTTTCGGGACCGCTCGAAGCCTTTAAACGCGGGATCGAGATATGCTGTTAAAATTTGACCTGCCCTATCGGACCTAAAGTTAGCCATCAAAAGCCCATCACCATCCTTCATTCCTGAGAAAGAACCAATCGCGACCGGATGCACAAATTCATCATTTCGACCCGCCACATAACTTTGATGAAGGTAAGCCAAGGCATCAGGTGTTCGTGGCTCACCTGTGACCATTGTCTCAAAGGCTTTTTGAATGCGGTCCCACTTTTTATCCCGATCCATCCCATAATAGCGCCCGCCTATGGTTGCAAGGCTTACACCCGGATGGTCTTTCATGAAAGCTTGGAGTGAAGAAATATAAGCCTCTGCACTTTGAGGAGGAGTATCCCTGCCATCCAAAAAAGCGTGAATTGCAACAGGAACACCTTCCTTTGCGATAATAGCAGCAAGAGCCTTCATATGCCTCTCGTGGGAGTGAATGCCACCGGGTGATAATAACCCGAGCAAATGACATGTCCCACCAGACTTTTTAAGGTTTGCGATAAACTGAGTCAGGGCTGGCATCGTCTCAAGTGTATGCGTGTTAATAGCCTCATCAATACGCGGAAGATCTTGGAGAATCACACGCCCTGCCCCGATGCTCATATGTCCGACTTCAGAGTTGCCCATTTGCCCCTCAGGCAGGCCTACATCAAGCTCGGAAGCTTCGAGAAGGGTGTTAGGGCAGCTTGCAATTAAAGCATTCCAATGAGGGGTCTGCGCACGAGCAATGGCATTGTCAGAGACATTTTCTCTGTGCCCCCAGCCATCTAAAATACACAACACAACGGCCTTAGCCATTCGCACATCTCCTCATCTCAAGGAGCGATATTAGGAAAATATACGCTGAAAAGCTAGAGGGGATTTATTTAATCTCCCTTCTCTGCATGTTTCTCTTCTGCTATAATAATACCTCATTCAGGGAGAGAGCACCAAAATGGAAATTCAAGCACTACTCTATCAAGTCATAAATGTCGTCGTTACCATTATTAACCTTTTTGGAATTAGCGTCGTCTTTTGGGGATTTGTCGTTGCTGCTTATGATTTTATTAAAATGAAGACTCACCGTCGTGGCCCCTCTGATTTTATCATTGAATCCAATAGTATTCGAGCTGTGCTGGGAACCTATATCCTCTTTGGGCTTGAGTTTATGATCGCGGGCGACATCATCCACACCTTTATCAAACCGAGCCAGGAAGACCTTATTGTCCTTGGAACAATCGTTGCCATCCGTACGGTCATTAGCTATTTCCTCGGCCGCGAAGTCGATGAGGCGAAGAAAGAAGCAGCTCATAAAAGTAAAAAGGCGGAGGTTACAACTTAGCCTGTTGTTTCACAAAAGCAGCAATGCGGCCTATGGCGTCCTTTGATTCTTTCAGAAATCCACTGAAGACAGGGTAGACATGAAACATCTTTTCATTAACATCAAAGATCACATCAACACCTGCAAGCTTTGCCTTCTCAGCAATGCGAGCCGAATCATCGTATAAGACTTCACGACCACCCACCAGAATCATAAGAGGGGGCAGCCCTTTAAATACCCCATAAAAAGGAGAGATGTAAGGGTCTTTCACATGTTCTGGATTGACAATAAGGGAGACAGCTTCCGCCTCACCCTTGGAGGAGAGCATGGGATCTATATCTTCCCTGGCCCACCGCGATTCTCCTGTCCTGCTTAAATCACTCCAGGGGGAAATCGCAATCGCAGCTTTGGGAAGAGGCATTCCCTCATCTCTTAATCTCATAAGTAAGGCTAAAGTAAGGCCACCGCCTGCTGATTCGCCAAGTATGTAGAGATTCTGAGGATCAACCCCCCGAGAGAGAAGAGTTACATAAGCCTTATAAGCATCATTGAGAGCTGCCGGAAAGGGGTGTTCTGGGGCGACCCGATAATCAACACTCCAGACTTGCGCCTCACACATCTGCGCTAAATCTCCCGTGAAGTATGGAAGAATCATAGGCATATCATCAATGGCCATAAAATAAGCCCCACCATGAAGGTGTAGAATAACGCGATCCGTTTCCATCTTACTTTCTGTTCTTAAGCATCGGATCCCTCCCAAGGTATCATCAATCCACGTAATGTTCTTTTGAGAAGGGAGCAAAAGCCCGAGAAGATTGTTATAAAATTGAGCTTGCGTTCGCGTCTCTGCAATGTTTAATGGCAACCCTAGCCTACGATGTTTTGCTCTCGCGGATTTTCTTAATTTTATAATTTTCATTAATATATATGATTTAATACTCATATATTCACACTCATTATATTTCTTGATCTTTAAGGCTCATTTTATTCTCCCCATACATATCTAGTTACTACTCAGGCGTATACCCCGTCCGCGTCGTCCTCGAGAGCGCGAAGCGCGGGTCGGGGATCCAGGACAAACTACTTCATTCCGTAGGAATGTAGTGTTTTCTTATTAAAAACTTATTGCATTGCTACGCAATGAGTTTTACCCTGGATCCCGGGCTATAAGAAATCTTGAGCAAAACTCAAGCATTTCTTATCCCCAGGACGACGCCTGATTAGTACCATATCTATAAAAATAGCATATATTATACTAATTAATACTTTATTAAGTATTTAAAAAATATATATATTATTTATTTGTTTAATTATTTTTTTACCTTTTCCGGGTTATAATGAAATTATAAAACAAGGGGAGACTCAAGCAATGACTACGCATTATTCACCGGAAGCACGTCACGAAATCGTAGATGCTCTCAATGGCTTTCTTGCGGACACGACGATTATCTACTATAAAACCCATGCTTTTCACTGGAATGTGGAAGGTCCTAACTTTTATGGCGTTCATCTCATGTTTGAAACATTCTATAAGGATCTTTGGGAATCCATGGATGATATCGCTGAACGCATTCGTGCCTTTAGTGAAAAAGTCTTCCCAAATCTTGAAATGTTACTTCAACATGCATCCATTGCGGAACTAGAAACAGCCCCATCGATTGATGTTATGGTTCAAAATTTAAGGGATGATTATATCGCCTTATCGAAGAAAGCAATGGCAATTGGGACGATTGCTGAAAAGCATGGCGATCTCGTCACTTCTGACATGATGATACAAAGGTCAGCCTTTTTAGAAAAAGCAGCTTGGATGCTTCAAGCAACCGTTAAGTCATCGAGCTAAGTCTGCCTATTTTGAACCGAAGGTAAAAGCAAAAGCTTCGAGTCCCTCTGATTCAACCTGAATCTCAATAATTCCCGAAGTCAGCTCTTTGAAATTAACAAGTTCATAGAGCGTGCTTCGGTTTACAATGACTTGCGAATCCTTGACATCTTTCCCCGCAAAATCTCCAACAGGTTTCCCATCAAATAAAACACGAACCGTTTGAGGAAGTGTAGGATCAATTGGCGCCATCACAAGATAAACCTGCTTTGCCTGGAAATGATATCTGAGAGAAGCCCCCTTTTTTTCGGCTACAACCTTTTCCCCTAAAATTCGCCAAGGTCCATTCAAAGCCCACTTATTTAAGGCCAATTCATTCGGATAAGTAAAATTCCGAGCACTCATTTCTTCAGGACTCGCAAAGCCCTCAGTGCGCTTTGTTCCTAAATAAGTTTCTGGCGATTGCATAGGGCTAATGGGTGAAGAGGCCTGGACAGGAGGTTTAAAATCACTCATCGTACCGAGACCGAGTAAATACCTGATATTATTTTCGGTTATATCATAATCCCCTTCACCAAAATGGGTATAGATAACTTGCCCTTGGCTGTTTATCAGGTAGTGAGCTGGCCAATAGCGATTCTCAAAGTTACCCCATGTTATGAGCTCATTATCCATTGCAACGGGATATTTAATCCCATCATCTTTGACAGCTTTTTCAACGTTGGCCACATTTTTCTCAAACTCAAATTCAGGAGAATGAACCCCAATGATCACAAGCCCTTTGTCATGATATTTCTCATACCAACTTTTAATATAAGGCAACGTGCGAACACAGTTGATGCAGGAATATGTCCAAAAATCAATGAGGACAACCTTCCCCCGAAGGCCTTCAAGGTTTAAAGGCTCCGAATTTATCCATTTTGTAATCCCCTGAATCTGAGGCGCTGGATAGGGACTTGCAAGCCCATCAATAAGATGGGTTGCGGGCAAGAATTCCTTCGAAGCAAGGGGAGGCCCGCCTAAGTCAAATAGCTTCTGCCATACATTAAATTTCGTAAAGAGCATGGTTATAATAATGATGGAAGCCAGCACCTTTCGAACGATTTGAGTATGGTGTGATAACACACGAACATGCTGAATAATCCTTTTACTAAAAATCGTAATGATCAGCATCGGAACGGCAACACCAACGCTAAAGGCCGTTAAAATAAGGAAGGCTTGGGCATCCGCTTTTTGCTGAATCGATTGAACGAGAACAGCGGCCAAAATTGGTCCTGCACACGGCGTCCAGATAAGGGCAATCCCGCACCCTAACAGAACACCACTCCAAAATCCTTTGGGAAGACGGGCCTCTGCCTTATCTGAGAGGGTTTGTCCAAAATTGGCAAGTCCTTGAAAATAAACACTAAATTTCTCACTTAAATAGTCTGAATAGAGAATCACACCAAAGGCGAGGATCAGATAAATCGTAATATCCTGCAAAACCATCGGGTCAACGTTAATGCTACTAAAAATCTTTCGTGCAAAAAATGTAAAAAGTACAAAAGTTGTAATAAATCCAACGATAATCCCATAGGGTCTTAACTTGCCCCCTTGAATACCGGTCACAAGAATGAGAGGCAGTATGGGGAGGATGCAGGGTGACAAGATCAGCCCCATTCCTTCAATAAAAGAAAGCCCTAAAAGATATATGTCCATTTGTTATCCAATCTTCTGAACAAGTGTTGCCTCTAGGAATGCATCTATATCGCCCTCTAGAACACCGTGAGCATTCCCCTTTTCCACGTGGGTTCTTAAATCTTTAACCATTTGATAGGGTTGAAGAACGTACGAGCGGATCTGATGTCCCCAACCAATCTCCGATTTATTGGCTTCATTCGCTTGAGACGCTTCCTCTCTTTTTTTGAGCTCAACTTCATAAAGACGCGCTTTTAGCATACTCATCGCTTGAGCCCGATTGCGATGTTGAGACCTATCATTCTGACACTGCACAACGACCCCTGTGGGGATGTGGGTAATACGAATTGCACTGTCCGTTTTATTGACGTGTTGCCCTCCCGCACCCGATGCCCTGTAGGTATCAATGCGCAAGTCTTTATCTTCAATTTGAATATCGATCGCATCATCAACTTCGGGATAAATCCAAACGGATGCAAAGCTGGTATGCCGTCTCGCATTCGAGTCAAACGGTGAGATGCGAACAAGACGGTGAACACCACTTTCTCCCTTGAGCCAGCCGTAAGGATGGTTTGCATCCTTATTGGAGATAACCTTAAACGTTGCTGACTTAATCCCTGCTTCGTCACCGGGACTTTCCTCAATCCATTCAATCTTATATCCCTTAGCCTCAGCCCATCTCGCATACATCCGCACAAGCATTTGTGCCCAGTCTTGGGCTTCAGTCCCTCCTGCACCCGCATGAATTTCCACGAAACTGTTATTAGCATCAGCTTCTCCAGAAAGAAGGCTTTCGAGTCTCAATCTTTGAATCCGTTGATGAAGCGTCTCTAAATCTTTTTCAGCCGCATCTGTAATGTCTTGATCTGCTTCTGCATGACCCAATTCGATGAGTTCGATCGTATCTTTTAATTCGGTCTCGATCTTTTGAATGTGGCTGAGAGCTTGTGAAAGTTGATCCCTTTCGCGCATTGTCTTTTGAGCCTGTTCTGGATCATCCCACAATTTGGGATCTTGGACTTCGTTTTCTAATTCAGCTAATCGTTTGCTTGAGACGTCCCAGTCAAAGATGCCTCCTGAGGAGTGTCAGGCCCTCCTCTATTTCATGAACAAGTGTTTCCATTTCAGCACGCATATTAATAAAGCCCCCCGATGCCTGGCATAGGTGAATCCTCTGAGGGAGGCGGAGGCATAGCTACCGGCTGAGCTTGAGGTGGCACATTATAACTAGGTTGGTGCGGAACATTATAGTTAGGTTGCTCTGGGGCTTCATAATAGGCAGCATTATCCCGCTCATCTTCATGAGGATCTTCATACTCATCTCCTCGCCTTGGTAGGATATCATCACTTGAATATGTGGACTCATCTGAATAGGAAGAGCGCCCGCGAAGGTTTTGATCATCCTTTAAGGCTTCATAAATGACCCCAGCATCGCCTGACTGCGCCGGCTGGCCTGACATTTCTTTCATGCGGATCAATTTCATTCCAGGAGGGACTTTAAAGGGTTTGCTCGGAATACCCTCCAGCGCCTTTTCTGTAAAATCAACAACAACGGGAAGAGCAACGCGGGAGCCACCCTCCATATGTCCTAAAGACTGAGGTTTGTCATGCCCAATATAAGCCCCCACGACGAGATCGGGTGAATATAAGAACATCCAAGCATCTCTCTCATCATTGGTTGTACCCGTTTTACCTGCGAGAATTTTCTTAATAACTTGGGCTTTCCGTGCAGAACCAGCGCGGACAGCACCCTCAAGCATTGACGTAATTTGGTAAACACTTCGTGGATCTGCGAGTTGCTCACGATGATCTTCAATAACGGGTGGGTTTTGGCTTGACCATCCTTGATCCTTACAATTCGTACACAGACGCCTATCAGCCGCAAAGATCGTTTTCCCATGGCGATCTTGCACACGATCAATAAGGGTGGGCTCAAGTCTTTTCCCACCATTCGCAAGCATTGCATAGGCTGTTATGAGCTTTAAAAGTGTTGTCTCTCCCGCACCAAGAGACATAGCTATTTGCATGGGCACACGGTCCATAATGCCGAATTTCTCAATCATTTTCGCCACCGGCTTCATACCAACATATTGATGCACAAGCCTGATGGTCATCCTATTTAATGACTTTTGAAGACCCACACGAAGCGGCACACGACCGTACAGGTTGGTCGTCACATTTTTTGGAGCATAGGTACCTAAGCCACGACCCATAGCGATTGATATTTGCGAGTCAGAAATAACCGTTGCGGGTGAAAAGCCTCTCTCCATTGCCGCAAGATACACAAATGGCTTAATGGCTGATCCTGGCTGACGCAATGCTTGGGTTGCTCTATTAAATTGACTTCCCTCAAAGCTAAACCCGCCCGACATCGCAAGAATACGGCCTGTATGAGGATCCATAGCCATCAATGCACCACTCACAGCTGGCTTTTGTTGGAGACTATAGGTATTTTCCTTGTCCTGAACGCTTGCTACAAGAATAACATCCCCTACATTTAAGACTTCACTGGGATGTCCAATCTCAGGGCCCACATGAAGAATCGGCACCTTAACATCTCCCTCAGGTATTCTCATAGGAAGAGCTTTTCTTGCCCATTTTAACTCGGAGAACGGAATGGTCCCTTCTTCCCCGGAAGCTAAACCAACCGTTGCTGACTTATCTGAAACTTTAAGCACGATTGCCATCTTCCAGGGCGCAATTCCAGGAATGGCCGGCACTTGAGAGAGAAGCGTCTGCCACGTTTCTTTTCTCAAATCTTTAAGCTCCACGTGTTGAATAGCGCCGCGATATCCATGTTTACGATCGTAGTCAATCAACCCTTTGCGCAAAGCCCAATCTGCAATTTTTTGAAGGCGAGGATCAAGCGTTGTTCGCACAGTGAGGCCACCCTGATACAGATTCAATTCTCCATACTTTGCAATAATATTACGCCTGACTTCCTCAGCAAAGCAGTCCGCTTTGACAACATGTGTCGGATCAGGACGCTTGAGTTCTATAGGCTCTGCTTTAGCGGCAATGGCTTCATCACGGGTGATAACGCCCTCTTCATACATACGGGTTATAACCCAATCCCGTCTCGCTTTTGCAGCATCATATTGATGTTTTGGATTGTATTTGCTAGGTGCTTTCGGAAGCCCCGCTAAGAAAGCAGCTTCTGCAATTGAGAGCTCTTCTAATGATTTATTGAAATAGTTGAGGGCAGCTGCCGCAACACCATAAGACCCACCCCCTAAGAAAATCTCATTGAGATATAACTCGAGAATCCGGTCCTTACTGAGAGCTGTCTCAATACGGAAAGCAAGAATAGCTTCTTTTATCTTCCGTTCATAGGACGCTTGATTCGCAATACTCGAGAGAAGAAGGTTCTTTGCGACCTGCTGGGTTATCGTTGACGCACCTTGTGGTCGTTTGTTTGTCCCACGTTGTGTAAAGTTAGAAATAGCAGCACGCATAATCCCAAAGAAATCGAGGCCCTTATGCTCATAAAAATTCTTATCTTCTGCAGCTAAGAAAGTCTGAATCACACGCTTTGGGATCGCTTCAATAGGAACAAAGACACGCTTTTGAGTTGCATACTCAGCAAATAGACGACCATCACTGGCATAAATCCGACTGACGACTGGGGGCTCGTACTTTGCAAGCTGCGCATAATCCGGAAGGCCTCTTCCAAAATAATAGAGGACGACAAGGGCTCCCCCTCCTCCCATCAGGCAGAGAAAAAAGACAATTGTAAAAGCCCAGGTAAAATAGCGAATCATTGTTTACAGTGTTCTTTCAAATATTTATGCACTTTGCCTAGAGTTGCATTGGGGGTCAATAGGAAAGATGAAAATCTTTGGATCACGCGAGTTTACGCCTTAGCATGCTCTCAAGTATCCTTATCGGGGCGTGATCAGGGCATTTCATATCTGCAACATCCAGATAAAACGTTTGCTCCATAACGTATTGCCCCGTCATGGCAGCGTGAGAAACCAGATCCGTAAACACAATCCAAGAGGTCCCGGGGATAAAATCAAAAGCTTCTTGGCTGACCTCCTTTTGATATTTTGAGTCCGCTTTCATACGGTTATGCATCTTCAACATATAGTGGTCATAATCACTTCTCAGTGTTTTCGTGATTCCCATCGTCTTCAGCAAAAAGTGCTTGCCCTTTATAGGGGTTGAAATCTGTGGCAAGAAAGACTCAGCCACATTCGTAAAAGGCTCACCTATACGCCAATGGCGTGGTTTGTTGTGCGGATTAATGTTGCTAAATACCCTCAAAATTCGTTTCCCCTGATTTGGATTTGAAGGGAAAGCATCCACATGCAGGCGCGTATCATCCTTGCGGTAAGAACTCTCACGACCCTGTATTTCAACCGGACGATAGCTTGTTTTACCAAGCTCATAATGGCCTTTATAATGGGGAAAAAGGGAGTCGATCAGTTTCTTGGAAAAATCAACATACCGTTGCATCATTTCAACCATTCTCTCTTCCACATCGTGGGAGGCTTTCATACCCCGCAAATCTTTGGTGAGAGCGTTATAACTAATATTCTTTACGCCTGGCTTAACAAATTCGGGTGATAAAAGGAGGGCTTCCTCTTCGCCTAGAGCAAAGGGAAGCTTTGGGAGATACACAACTGAACCCTTTTCAAGGGATGAGGTCGCATCTTCACAAATCCCCGTATCAAAAGTCGTCGTTTCAATTGTTTTGATGAGGCGCATGGGTCACCATTTTTATAAGCTCATAAAATGCCTTATAGCCTATTTTGGTAGAGAAGAAAAGAGGGTGCACAACCAGGTTATTCGTTTTAAACTTTCACCTGGTTGATAATTTTATTGAGCCGGTTTTAATTTAAATTTACAAGGCTCGTCTTGTATAATAGTGAATACATCCGAATCCGACTCTGTGAGAGCTAAATTAAATTGAATATTATCACTGGAAGTACAGACTAAGCTTGCCTTGTCAACACTCACACCCTCTAGGAACATGTCTTGTAAAGAACTAAATTCATAACCAAGATCTTTCCACACCACTGATTTAGAACTTCCTTCTGCCAACTCGCCTAATGTCAAAGTTTTATTATATCTACCGACTGAAGAATTAGTACGGTAATAAATGGTCATAGACACATCTGACAAAGGTTTCCCGGTGGAATTTGTAACGGTGAATAAGGGCTTTCGAATGCTCGCTTCAAATAATTCCGTTGGATCAACCATTGCAAAACAATTTCCTGAAACAGCCACACTGGCGAGTACTGATAATAACGTAAGAGACTTTATTGACATTTTATAACCTTTCGAATTGTTCATTACGCTTATAGAATAGATGCAATGTATATGTCAAAATAATAATCACCAGGACATTCCCTCTTCAAGGTGAATGGGTCCAATAATTCTTCTTGTCTATTTTAAAGAACTCTTTTAAAGAAATGGTATCTCATTTGTAACAGCTCAGGTGCGTCGTCCTCGCGAACGCGGGGATCCAGGGCAAATGACTGATTGCGTAAGCAATTCAATCGACGCGCGGGGTGAGACGTTACGCTCATTTTAAGGAACGACGATGAAAAGAAAATTAATCAAGAGAACGGTGTGGACACTCTGTTTTGTGCTTGTGGGACTCACTGTATTCTTGTCCTTTGATGCATTTTATGGCGGTCACAATTTTCGCACAATGCAAGATAAGATTGCTAAATCAGAGACTGTTAATTTAACGGGTTTAAGAGAAATCAAAGCCTCAGGCGGTGCTTTCCCTCGTTTTCCTTATCTTTCATGGCAGCTTGGACACGTCAAAGAAGATATAATCATCCTGGATGTGAAGGCAGATTTTCATGGATATATAAAAGGGTTTCCTACATGTCTTCTTGGCTACAATCGAAGAGAACCTGGCCTAAGACATATTCCAAGACGACTTGTCTTAACAGGAACAACTGCCTTTCGTCCAGACTTGGTGACTCCAGAAGCTGAGGAAGCGAAGAAATATGGCTATCAGTATAAAACAGTGGACATTGGCGCCAAATTTATAGCTACACCTGATAAAATTGATGAACTGGTCTCCTTCTTAGATAATTTACCTAAAGATAAATGGGTTCATGTCCATTGTTCTCATGGGTCCGGCCGAACTTCAACGGCGTTAGTTATGCTTGATACCCTTAGAAACGCACCAAACGTCAGTTTAAATGATATCGTTAAACGTCAACATCTCCTTGGATCTGTTGATATATTTGATACGTCAGTTTGGCCCGGTGGCACATATACCGCTGCAGAACTGGAAACGCGGAAGAAATTTGTTGAAGACTTCTATGCCTTTGTTTGTCAAAGAAAAGAAGGTGGAATTCAACTCTGGTCAGAGTGGATAGGACAAAAATAAAATAAACGTAAAATACTTGCGTTTTCTTTATGATTCTTTTAAACCGTAACTGACATTCTAGCTTTGCTCTTTTGGGAAAAGAAAATGAGAACGTTGTTTCGAATAAAATATGGTTTGGCTTTATTATTTATTATTGCACTCTCTGCTTTAACATATTATGTGTTTCTTGATGGATACTTTGTCTTTAACTTTAGAACAACTCAAAATACGATTAGTTCCACAGAGTACGTTGATTTAAAAGGGCTAAATGACCTAAATGCGTCAGGCGGCCCCATGATTAGGTACGACTCTTTAAAAGATAAACTCAACCCCTTTAAGGGTGAGAAGATCGTTGTTGATGCCATCGGAAGTGAAAGCGGATTTGTTAAAGGCTTCCCTTCTACTTACTTTTCCTATCAACAGAATCCCCCCGAATGGAGATATTACTTGAGGCGACTCCTGTTTACGGGAACGACTCAAGTGCGCACGGATTTATTCATTCCTGAAGAAAGCGAAGCCCAAAAATACGGCTTTAAGTTTGTTCAATTTAAAATTGGTAGTAAATTTGCAAGCACTCCAGAAGCCGTCACTCAATTTGTTACTTTTATTGATTCGTTACAACCGAACACTTGGGTTCACTTTCATTGTCGGGGCGGAAAGGGCCGAACCACAATGATGCTTGTTATGTATGATATCATGAAAAACGCTCCCGATGTTGCCTTGGCGGACATTGTGAAACGCCAGTATCTCCTGGGATCAATTGATCTTTTTGATACAACGGCTTGGTCAAGAGGGACATACCGTGTTGAGGCGCTCCAAGAAAGGAAAGCCTTTATTGAAAACTTTTACGCTTTCATTCATCAAAGAAAAACGGGAGGGATTCAAACCTGGTCTGAGTGGATTCAGCAACAAAAGGTGACCCCTTCATGACCCGTTCAACACTCAAAGCAAGATGGTTTGTCTTTATTGGAATTCTGTTGATGGCCTCAATTGGCCTGTTTTATGTTTTATCAACAGATGATTATACAGAAGCTAAGTTTCGCACCATGCAAGATCCCATAGCGAATTCAGAAAATGTGAATCTTAATGGCCTTCGTGAACTCCAAGCTTCAGGCGGGCCCATTGTTAATTTTCCAGAACTCAAGAACCAGCTTAAGGGTAAAGGAGACGTCGTTATTGTCGATGGGATTACGGCCTATCATGGGTATATAAATAACACACCAACGACTTTTTTTGGATACCATCGACCCCATCCAGATTTACGCTACAAACTGAGACGCCTTCTTTTCACAGGATCAATGGACGTTAATGAATCCCTCGTAAAATCTGAAAGCGACGTGGCGCGTGACTATGGGTTCGGGTATAAAAATATTAAAATTCACAGCAAAGCGCGAAGCTCCGATGAGGTGATCGATGACTTCGTGGACTTCATTGATCATTTAGCCCCACAAACATGGGTTCATTTCCACTGCCGTATGGGAAAAGGAAGGACATCAATCATGCTTGTGATGTTTGACATTATGCATAACGCTCCACATGTTCCCTTGGACGACATTGTGAAACGTCAACAATTGTTGGGTTCGGAAAATTTATTTGATGTGGCTGTTCGTAAAGTTAAAAAAGTTTCTCATGATGGAGGTGTTTATACAAAATCTTCACTCAAAAATCGTAAAACATTTATTGAGAAATTCTATGCCTTTATGGCTCAAAGAAAAGCGGGCGGCATTCAAAAGTGGTCGGCGTGGAATACCGCTACACCAACATCTTAAGCCATTCCTCTTCGCCGAGAATTGTAACACCCAACTCCTTTGCGGCTTTCGCCTTAGAGCCTGGATCTTCTCCAATAACCACATAATCCGTTTTAGCGGAAACTGAACTTGAAACTTTCGCCCCTAAGGACTCCGCTTTCACCTTAGCTTCAGAGCGCGTCATATGCTGGAGTGATCCTGTAAAGACAATCGTTTTATTCGCAAAAGGACTTGAGCCTATATCAGGCAACACCTCATCGAGTACCTGGATTTCTTTAAGAAGTGCTTCCAAAACATCAAGGTTATGAGGCTCATCAAAAAAAGCAACGAGATCCTCGGTCACACTCGGACCTATTCCATCGATGGACATGAGGTCGCTAAACGCCTGACTATTTTGATCCTTTGCCAAGATCATCGCCTCTTTCCAACTAAGGTATGAAACATAATGACGAGCCAACAGTTTAGCTGTAGCTTGACCCACTTGCGGAATTCCGAGGGAATAGATAAAGCGGTGTAGTGAAATCTCTCGACGGTCAGAGATGGCTTTAAATAGATTTTGAGCCGACAAGGGGCCCCACCCTTCTCGAACTCTTAAGGGTGTCAAGCTTCTTGAATCTCTTGCCTCAAGCGTGAAAATATCTTGAGGATATTTAACCAAACCTTCTTTATAAAAGGCATCCACATGCTTTGACCCAAACCCCTCAATATCAAAGGCATCTCTTGATACGAAATGACGAAGCCGCAAAGCAGCTTGAGCAGAACAAACCAGTCCCCCTATGCATTTTCTCGCAACTTCTCCCTCCAAGCGAATGGCGTGAGAGCCACACACGGGACAAACATGTGGAAATTCAAAGGGTTGCGAATCGGCTGGTCTTTTCTCGAGGACAACACTCACAATTTGAGGAATAACGTCCCCTGCTCTTTGAATAACAACTGTATCTCCAACGCGCACGTCTTTGCGGGCAATTTCATCCTCATTGTGAAGGGATGCCCTTGAGACGACCACACCTCCCACAGTGACCGGTTCAAGCGCTGCAACAGGGGTTAAAGCACCCGTACGGCCCACCTGAATAAAGATATCATTCAGTCGTGTCTGTGCTTTTTGAGCCGGAAATTTGTGGGCGATAGCCCATCGTGGCGCCCGAGTTGAAAATCCCATACGGCTCTGCCAATCAAGACGATTTACTTTGTAAACAATTCCATCAATATCATAGGGAAGGGTTGCGCGCTCTGCTTCAAGCTCATGATAGAAAGCCAGAAGCTCCTCAGCCGATTTACAAAGACGCGCCAGAGGATTCACAACAAAGCCCCACTCTTTTAACTTTTCCAAAAATTCCCAATGGGTTTGCACTTGAAAAGAACTGTAATCATCACAGGAATAAGCAAAAAACTTAAGGGGCCGTTTAGCCGTGACGCGGGGATCAAGCTGACGGACTGAACCAGCAGCCGCATTGCGAGGATTAGCAAATATCGCTTCACCTTTCGCATTGCGTTCCTCATTCATCGCCATAAAGTCTTCGTGGCGCATATAAACTTCACCACGTATTTCCGTCGCTTTCGGGAAATCAGAAGCCTCAATGAGTCGTGGAATGTCTTTGAGCGTTCTTAAATTTGCTGTGATATCTTCGCCTTCATTCCCATCCCCTCGTGTCGCACCTAAGGCAAAGTGGCCCATCTGATAATCCAATGTTGCAGACAAACCATCAATTTTTGGCTCAGCAACAATCTCGATAATTGTTTCACGTGAAACATTCAGAAACCGACGGATACGCTCGATAAAATCAAATATGTCTTGATCTTCAAATCCATTATCAAGGGACAACATGGGCTTTCGGTGCTGAACTTTTTTGAAAGGACCTATCAGAGGCGCCCCGACCCGGAGGCTTGGACTGTCATCCCGGATGAGATGGGGGAAACGTTCTTCTATCGCACTATTGCGAAGACGTAACTCATCATACTCAGCGTCACTAATTTCAGGGTTATCTTTTAAATAATACAGAGTGTCATGATGAGCGATAAGTTCAGATAAATGCTCAAGCTCTTTTGCGGCATCCTCTTCAGATAAATTTTCTACTGGAATGAGTCTCATCTTGCCTTCCCGATTAAGCTTTTTGCTGCCGCTCTTGCTTCATCCGTTATTTCTTCTCCCGCAAGCATACGTGCAACTTCCTCATATTTTTCTGCCCGATCTAATGCCCTTACATGGGTCGTTGTCTCCTTCTCAGCCATAACCTTAAAGACAACAAAATGTTGATCCCCGCTTGAGGCAATCTGCGGCGAATGGGTTATGGCTAACACTTGCATGGTTTGAGAGAGAACCTTCAATCGATCACCCATGGCAGAAGCTACAGCCCCTCCCGTTCCACTCTCAATCTCATCAAAGATTAATGTCGGAACTGATGCTGAGCTCACAAGAACGGCCTTTAAAGCAAGCATAAGACGGGAGAGCTCTCCACCGGAGGCAATCGATGCCAGGGGCCCTTCAGGAGAGCCTGGATTTGTTTGAATATAAAATTCGACCCGATCAAACCCATTAGGTCCCCAAGCCGTTTCTTCAAGAGGCGCAATATTGACTCTAAATCGAGCATGCTCAAGCTTTAAGGGAGGCAGCTCTTTTCTGATCGCCACCTCAAGCGCATGAGCCGCTTTCTTTCGTTCTTCGGAAAGTGTTTTGGCAACCTCTTGATAGGCGCCTTTCAACACGTCTAACTGTTCCTTAAGAGCATGAATATGATCCTCCCCATGATCTAAAAGTGAGAGTTCTTGGCCGCTGCTTTTTAAGTACTCTAGAATATCAGCACATTGATACTTTCTCAGCAGTTGCCTTAATGAATGGAGACGATTCTCAATCACTTCAAGATTTCGAGGTGTCCCCTCAACGTCACTTTTGAGGTCCCTCATTCCTTCAACCACTTCTTGTATTTCAACCAGTGCCCGATCGGACGCTTGTATCAGAGGAGTGAGTTTTTCGGGCAACAGATCACAAATACGATTCAAGGCTTTATGAGACACAACAAGATCTGAGAGGGCACTATCACATGATTTTTCAACAATGGTAATCGCCTCAGCTATTTTGGCATGATGAGAAACAAAGGCTCGCTCAACTTCAAGGGATTCTTCCTCCCCTGGAAGAGGCGCAACCTTTTCAATCTCTTCAATAGCAAAGTTTAGAAATGTTTTGCGTTCTAATGATTTAGCCAAATTTGTTTGAAAAAGTTGAAGATCCTTTTTTGCTTGATGATAGGCTTGATAGGCATCTTGCACCCGCACTTTTTCTAGCGCTCCATAGGTATCAACAGCCTCAATATGTGACTTTGGATCAAGCAGTCCTTCAAACTGCCCATGAATTTCTACAAGGCTTTGCCCTAGGCGACGCATAAGGGTTTGACTTATAATTTGATCATTCAGGAAACACTTGCTTTTCCCATCCACATCTAAGTGCCGACGGAAGATCAGCTCTCCCCCAACCTGTTCAATTTCATGAACATCTAACTCTTCTAAAACGGGATGATTTTCTGGCAAAGAAAATGTGGCAATGACTTGAGCTTTTGTGGCCCCTTGACGAAAAAGCCTTGCTTCTGCTCGGCCCCCAAGTGCAAGACCAAGAGCATCGAGCAAAATTGATTTTCCAGCACCCGTCTCACCCGTTAGAACGCAAAGCCCCGTTTCGAAATCAATCTGAAGATCATCGATTAACACAATGTTCTGGATTGAAATGGCCTTTAGCACTGGCGATTACCCCTAGTCCCTCAGAATACCTTCATGTTCATTAAACGATCGATCCACGAGCCCTCTTCCATTTTGATCCACGCAGGTCTCAAATCCTGACCTTTGAGGAGATAGTATGTATCTGCATACCATTCACTTCCTGGATAGTTATGCCCTAAGACAGCAGCAACACATTGGGCTTCTTTTCTAAGTCCAACGGCAAGATAGCATTCCACTAAACGGTGCAAAGCTTCTGCAATATGAGTTGTTCGAGGATAAGCATCCACAACTGTCTGGAACCTATTGATAGCAGCCAAATAGAGTTCCTGACTCATATAATAGCGTCCAACGGTCATTTCTTTACCAGCAAGGTGATCGTTAACCAGATCCTTTTTAAGCTGAGCATCACGAGCATATTTCGAATTCGGAAACTTCTTTACAACCGTTGATAAGGCATTCAACGCTTCAAACGTATTTTTTTGATCACGTGTTACCGCAAGGATTCTATCATAATAGTTAAGTGACCTTAAGTAATACGCATAATCAATGTTCTTATAACCAGGGTGAAGCTGAATAAAAGCATCTAATGTTCCAATAGACTTGTCATAATCGCCGTTCAGATAACTTGCATAGGCGGCCATAAGCTGTCCACGTGTTGCCCAATCGGAATAAGGGTGCTGACGCTCAACTTCATCAAATGATTCTGCAGCATCCTTATAGTCGCTCTTTAAAAGCTCGTTATATCCTTTAAGGTAAATATCATCCGCAGGTCTTTCCACATAAGGTTTTTCCTTGTCACCACATGACGCTACTGCGATGAGAGCTATGCCTGTTCCAATCTTTAAAAGGTGTTTTCTCATTCCATTCTTCCCATACCAACTTCATATCTAGCTTATAAGGGGTTTATGGATTTACGGCAACAGTAATCAGTGTTCAGAAAAGAAACCCTTGAGACGTAACTTTATTTAAAACTGAGATAAAGATCTTTTTGTGTTAACTCTATTTTAACCCGTTTCGTTTAGGATCCAAAAGCTTAAATCTGTTTATGAAACAATAAAAAAAGGAATTATTAAAATGAAAAAAAGTATACTTCAATTTATTGCTCTCGCTGGCCTTCTTACAATCTCGATGGGGAGTGAGGTTTATGCGAATGCATGTAAAGAAAAATGTGACGCTGATCGTAATGCGTGCATGGCTAAAATTGCTGGCAAGAAGGGTAATGAGCCCTTTTGGTTAGGAATGGATTGTGATGGAAAACATATAGATTGTTATAAAGCTTGCGCTAAAGCGAATACAGAAGCTGGGAACAAATAATACATTGATCAGTTCAATGATTTACCCGTATAGGAAACCCGCTGGAGTCAGCGGGTTTCTCATTTCTACCAGATAAATTTTTAGTCCTACCGTGCTTCAACAATCCAAGCTTTAGGATCAGCAAAGAGTGCCAAAAGCAGCTTGTGATGAAGGCCATGACCTGTGCGAACGCCATGGAACTTGCCAAGGATAAGCCCACCGGCAAGGTGAAGATCTCCGAAAGCATCAAGAGCTTTATGGCGGACACATTCGTCCTCAAAACGCATTCCGTCTTCGTTGATAACTTTTGCGCCGTCAAACACCAGTGTGTTGTTCAAGGAAGCCCCTTTTGCAAGGCCCATTGCCCAAATTTTTTCCGCATCTTCGAGAAGACCAAACGTACGCGCTGCAGAAATATCTTCAGCGAAATCTTGTTCAAGCGGGCGAAAAGAGAGGTGTTGGGCAGGAAGATTATTCCGTCCACCAAAATCAAAATCAACCTCAATCTCATAAGTAGAGGATGGCGAAAGAGACGCCTTACGGTCCCCTTCTTCAACGGTCACAGTTTTCAAAACGCGAATCACACGACGCGGAGCGCGCATAGATTCTACGCCTGCTTCTTCTATAAGTGTTACAAAAGGTTGAGCACTCCCATCTAAAATAGGAAGCTCTGGCCCATCAATCTCAACACGGATGTTATCAATCCCACTCGCTGCAAGGGCCGCCATAAGATGCTCAATCGTTGAAACCGTAACGCCCTTCCCATTTCCAATAGTCGTACAGCGACGTGTATCGACAACAGTCTGCCAAGTCGCTTTAATTTCGATACCGCCCAAATCAGTGCGAATAAAGGTAATCCCACTCCCAGCTTCAGCAGGACGCAGTGTCAATGTAACGGGTGCACCTGAGTGGACGCCGATCCCTTGACAAACGACAGAACTTGCTATTGTCTTTTGACGATGTTGAACCCGTGGCTCAAGCTGAGGAAGCGGCACATAAAGCGGTTGCTGAACCGTATTGGTTGATATTGAGCGAAGTGCCGTCACTGTGAAATCCTCATTTATTACTTTTCTAGCCTTAGAATAAAACGAAGCAGCGCGCTAAACAAATCACTCATTGTGACGGATTGTTACACGGTCCTTTTTTTCTTGCAATGAATATTGCCATATGCCATACTAATGATAAGCAATTGGCATAGGAGTTTATCATGCGTCCCTCTTTTCCACATTCTGATACCATCAATATGGCTCTTGTCCATCGCCTTCAAGAAGGACTTCCAACAACGGTTGTCGACTCACTTATAAAGCACAAGGCCCTTACGCGTCAGGAACTTTATACACTTATTCCTCCTCGCACCTGGGCACGGCGCGTTAAAGAGCATCGTCTAAACCCCGATGAATCTGAAAAAATTGCGATGGTTGAGCGAATTATTGATTTTGCAGAAAAAGTGTTCGGGGATAAATCTAAAGCTTTTCAATGGTTGAGAACCCCCAATCATTCATTTGAAAATCAACGACCCTTTGACTTTATCCAAACTGAAACGGGAAGGCGCCTTATCGAAACCATTCTGGGTCGTATCCAACATGGAATATACTCTTAATGCATGTTTTTCGACTTTGCAGCGAAGACTACAAGGCATTGGATGGGGAGGGTGCTCGACTTTACGGGGGCCGCTGGAACTCTGTCGGTCTCCCACTCGTTTATACATCACAACATCTCTCTTTGTGCCTCTTAGAACAATTGGTACACTTGAGCCCCTCTCTTTTTCCCTCAAATTGGGTTGCCATTAAAATTGAGATTCCTGATTCGATCAAAGGCGAAGAGATCTTTGCTCTTCCAAGAAATGAGGTTGATGCCAAAACGATAGGAGATGACTGGATTCGATCAAATCAAAGTCTATTTCTTAAGGTTCCTTCCTCGATCATTCACAGTGAGTACAATGTCCTCATTAATCCCTCTCATCCGGATTTGAAAAAAGTAAGGGTGATGGAAACCTCACCCTTTATTATTGACGCTCGACTCATATGAAATATGAAAGAAAATCGTATACAGAACCGGAACGACGAAGAGGGTCAGAACCGTTGCAAAGGCCAGCCCTGACATAATCAAGACAGCCATACTCACGAAGAAAGGATCGAATAACAAAGGAGCAACACCGAGTATTGTTGTGAGAGCCGCAAGACTCACCGGCCGCGCGCGACTAATAGCTGAGTCAACAACAGCCTGAAGCTTTTCTTTTCCTTCAGCAATATCTATATCGATTTGATCAATAAGAACAATCGCATTTTTAATGAGCATCCCTGTTAAACTCAAGAACCCAAGAAGTGCCATAAAATCAAAGGGTTTTCTCGCGATAAGAAGCCCAATGGTTACGCCAATAATCGACAAGGGAACAGTCAACCAAATGATCAGAGGCTGTTTGAGTTTACTAAACAAAAGAATGACAACAAGAATCATCAGCACGAAACCAATGGGAAGCTTACTCGCGAGAGCCGCTTGTGCATCATGTTGGGCTTCATGTTCACCTCCCCAAGCCAGTTCATACCCTTGAGGAAATTTGATCGCTTCAATTTTAGGCTGCAAACGATCAAAAACAATACCTGTTGGCTCGGACACAGGATCTGCGGAGGGCGTTATCGTTTGTTTCCGATCTCTCCTGTGAATACGTGTATCTTCCCAACCCGTTTTAAAGTCTTGGACAACTTGCTGAATGGGGACATTCGCACTCTTCACTGGACTCCAAATAAACATATTGTACATAGAATCAATGTTATTTCTCTCGGCCTGCGGTAATCTCGAGACAATGGGGATAAGTTCATCCCTTTCGCGGTAGAGACCGACCTGACTCCCTCCAAAGCTCGTCTGAAGTGCATTGTTAAGGTCTGCACGGGTTATACCCGTCGCTCTTGCCAGAGATTCCGAGTAGCCTGGCCTTGATAACAGTACTCTTTGTCGCCAATTATCTCTGATACTTTCTGTGCCTGGATCTTCAAGCATGATCGCTTTTGATTCAGCAGAGAGTTGTCTAAGGATATCTGGTTTAGGACCACTGATGCGCGCTTCAATTTTACCATCAGGACTAGGGCCCACCACTATCTTTTTATATTTGGGATCAGACTCAGGAAAATCGGCGTTCAAATAGGCTCGAATTTTCTTCTCAATCTCAGGGATCTGCTTGTAGTCCTTCGTTTCAACAATAAGCTGAGCAAAGCTTGAATTCGGAGACTCAGGCGTATAAACCAGCATAAAGCGCGATGCCCCTTGCCCAATAAAGGAACTCACCTGCTTGACCCCTTCAAGCCCCAGAATATGCTTTTCAATCTTTGAGACATCCTGAGTTGTTTTTCGAATATCCGTCCCTTCGACAAGCCAGTAATCTACGTAAAAAATGGGTGTCGTTGAGTTCGGGAAAAACCCAGGAGGCACAAATGTAAATCCAAGAACGGAAAGCCCCAGAACAATCCCTAAACCTGCCAACGCTTTATTGCGATTTTTAATGCAGCGTAAGAGTATATTTCTAAAGAGCTTGTAGAATCGACCCGCATAAGGATCCACTTGATCTGTAATTTTAGGCTTGAACAAAAGATCTGCCAACATGGGTGCAATGACGACAGCTAAAAACCAACTTAAAAGAAGCGAAATCAGAATGACCTGAAATAAAGATCCAACGTATTCACCCGTCTTGTCCTGAGATAACCCAATACCTGAAAAGGCAAGGATACCTACAACCGTTGCCCCAAATAATGGCCAAATGGTTTGTTTGACAACTTGATCACTAGCATCAATCGTCTTTTGTCCTTGCTGACTTCTGACCAATATACCATCGACGACCACGAGCGCATTATCAACCAACATCCCGAGAGCGATGATAAGGGCTCCCAGAGAGATTCTTTGCAAGCTAATGTCAAGCAAGTACATGAAACAAAGTGTTCCAGCGACTGTTAATAAGAGGATAGCTCCAATAAGAATCCCGCTCCTCAACCCCATAAACATCAAGAGAATCACGATAACGATGGCGAGCGCTTCAATTAAATTAATAATAAAATTTGCAACTGATGCATTAACAAGTATAGGTTGGTTATATATATAATTTATATTAACACCTACTGGTATTGTTCCCTTCAATTTACTAATTTTATTTTCGATGGCTTCTCCGAGCTTTACGATATTCCCCCCAGGAACGAGCGAAACGGCCAAGGTTAAAGCAGGCTCCCCATTATAGTGAATGAGCTGAGTTGGTATTTCCTGATATCCTCTCGTGATCGTCCCAATGTCTTTTAAGTAAATCGTTGAGTTGCCTTTCGTATTCGGGATCAGAAGATCGCCAATGGCTTCAAGAGATCCAAACTCTCCTGTGGGTTGAATCCGAATCCGATCCGTCCCAATCGTTACATTTCCTGAAGGAATAACCTGGTTTTGCGTCTTGAGAAGATTTGAAATCGTATCCGGCGAAACACCAAATTGAGCAAGTTTCGATTGGGAAAGTTCGATAAATATCTGCTCTTCAAGAGCACCACCTATCGTGACCTTCGCAACATTAGGAACGATCAGAAGCTCTTTCCTTAAGTTCTTAGCAATCTCCTTCAACTCGGCATAGGAATACCCGTCTCCCGTGAGCGCCAGAAAAATACCGTAAACATCCCCATAGTCATCATTAACAATGCTAGGTCCTGCACCTGGGGGAAGCTGACTTTGAGCGTCATTCACTTTCCGTCTTAACTCATCCCAGACTTGAGGAAGCGTTGTTTTATCGTACTTATCCTTTATTGTAACCGTTATCTCTGATTTTCCAGCGGTCGAAACGGAGGTAATATATTTAACCTGGCCGAGTTGCTGAATCGCCGATTCAAGTCGATCGGTCACTTCCTGCTCAACCTCATGGGGACTCGCCCCCTTATAGGGGGTAATGACTTTTGCATCTTTAATTGTAAATTCCGGATCTTCATACCGACCGAGCAATCCAAATGCGATTGCACCAGCAACTGTAAAGACAACGATAATGAGCCATCCAAGAACTTTATTTTCTATACAAAGGCGACCTAGATTCATGGGTTACTCTCAAGAGGTCGGACTTTCTCACCATCCATGAGAAATTTAGCTCCAGCGGCAACAATATCCATGCCCGGAGAGAGTCCCTCAGTGACTTGGATACTTTCATTTTCTAGCTTACCAATCTTTATAGGATGCTTAAAAATTTCATTGGTCTTAGGATCTATCACCCAAACGTAACTATTATTTTTTTCATCAGCAAAAACGGCACTGGCTGGAATCATATATTGTCCTGTATTTGTCCCTGTGGTTGACTGAAATTTTACAAAAACTGTTGCTGTCATTCCGGGCAGAATATTCAGACCTTCAGGTGCCGGCATTATGAGTGTTGCCTTATACGTTTGTGTATCCGGATCGGCCTTGGCAGAGACCTCTTTTACAGATGCTGAATAATGTTTCCCCGGAGCCGAATCAAATTCAACTTCAATTCCTGTATTCGATCCTTCTTTATAGTGAATTGCGATACTCTCAGGAACTTGAACAATAATGTCTATATTATCTCGATTTTGAAGACGAACGATGGGCTCATTCACCTTAACTGTTTGAAAGTTATCCACATATCTTGTCGAAATTTCCCCAGAGAAAGGTGCTACAAGGGTTGCATACGTTAGATTTTGTTTCGCCGTGTCAAGATTAGTATCTGCAACACGTGAAGCTGTTCTTTGAGCTTCAAACTCTGACTTTGACACAAAGCCCTTTTCGACGAGTGTTGTCTTACGTTCAAGCTGTGCTTTCTCATATTCTGCTTTTGACTTAGCCTCTTGTACAGCGATCTCAAAGTCTTTCGGATCTAGCTTTGCAACGAGTTGCCCCTTTTCAATTTTTTGACCTTCCTTGACGGGAAACTCAATAATCTTACCCGCCACAAGGAAGGCTAAATCCGCTTTACTCGATGCATCGACTTTGCCTGGGAAACTTCGTTGCACAATTTCTTCAGGCCCAGAAATATGAAAGACTTTAACAGGACGAATTTCATGGGTTTTCGTTTGTTTTTCGTCAGTGCACCCCGTGACGGCCAAGAGACACATGAAAAGAATAAGGTGTAATTTCTGCTTCACGATTGTTTTTCCCTGGACTTTTCTTATTAATTATTTTTTAATCTTACGGGGATAAAAGTTAAATAAAAGTAAAAAAATGCATGCAATGCCAATAAAGAGAATCCTTCCAAAATTTACCTCACTTGGACTTCTATTATTCATTGTCTTCTTTTTTGTGATCGCCCCCTTTTTTAGTCGCGGAGATGCAGCACGTTTAGTGCTCGATTTATCCGTCATCTCCCTATTAATTCTGTCAGTTTATTTGTGTTCAGACAATAAACGATATCTCCTAATTGGGGTTATTCTTGCAAGCCCTGCTCTTATAAGACTGGTATATCCAAGCGTTGCAGTGAATGAGATAACCCTTGCCTTTAATGCTGGCTTTTTTGCCTTTGTCATTTACGTCCTATTAAGCAGACTTTTCCAGTCAAAACAAATCACAACGGATGTCATTTTCGCAGCCATTACGATCTACATTTTGATTGGTGTTTTTTGGGGCATCATTTATATGCTTCTGGAATATTTTTGGGCGGGCTCCTTTCTTCTCCCCCAAAGCCCACTGTACGCCGATTTTGGACAGAATTTGCTTTACTACAGCTTCATAACCCTCACAACAGTCGGCTATGGAGATATTCTTCCCCTCTCACCACCTGCCAAGAGTTTTGCAACCCTTGAGGCAATGACCGGCCCTCTTTATTTAAGTATTCTCGTTGCTCGTTTGGTGGGGATGCACATTTCTCAGAAAGCTGACTAATACAAAAAAATATATTTCTTCCCCACTTGTAGCATCGATCATCTTGTTTTAGAAAGAGGATAGGACTCGCATCATCATAGGATAAAAGAATGCCCATATTACCCGACTCTTGGATTCGAACCCATGCCAAACAAGGCATGATTGAGCCTTTTGTAGAACATCAAGAAAAACAAGGGGTTATCTCTTACGGCCTTTCATCTTATGGCTATGATGCACGGGTTTCAGATGAATTCAAGATCTTCACAAACATCGATAGCGCTGTTGTAGATCCTAAGAACTTCTCCCCCACGGGCTTTGTAGACCGCACGACTGATGTCTGTGTCATCCCCCCCAATAGTTTCGTTCTTGCTCGAACTGTTGAATATTTTCGGATTCCTCGTGATGTCCTTGTGATCTGCCTTGGGAAGTCCACCTATGCCCGTTGCGGTATTATTGTGAATGTCACCCCCCTTGAGCCCGAATGGGAAGGCCATGTTACCCTGGAATTTTCGAATACAACTCCCCTCCCCGCTAAAATCTACGCGAATGAAGGTGCCTGCCAATTCCTCTTCCTCAAAGGAGAAGGCGTATGTGAGGTTTCTTATAAGGATCGCAAAGGAAAATACATGGGTCAAAAAGGGGTCACTTTACCTAAAATTATTAAAGGTGATTCAGTCACCAAACTTGAGGTTATATAATGGATAAAATAGCAATTCGTGGCGGAACCCCATTAAAAGGTGAGATAAAGATTAGTGGTGCAAAAAATGCCTCCCTTCCCCTTATGGCCGCCTGTCTTTTGACGGATAAACCACTCATCCTTGAAAATGTTCCCCAACTTTCTGACATCGAGAGCATGGGTGAACTACTCACCCAACTCGGCGTGAGTGTTGATGTGGGCCCTGATTCCACAACCCTTTGTGCAAAAGATCTCAACAGCACAACGGCCCCTTACGATGTTGTCCGGAAGATGCGAGCCTCAGTCCTTGTCCTTTGTCCTCTTGTTGCACGAGCAGGTGAAGCTCATGTATCTATGCCGGGCGGATGTGCAATCGGCCCTCGCCCCATAGATCTTCACCTGAAGGGCTTAGAAGCTCTGGGAGCCACGATTACCCTTGAAGAAGGCTATGTGCATGCACACGCTCCTAATGGGCTTATAGGGGCCACATATACGTTCCCCATGATCTCCGTTACAGGCACAGAAAATCTATTGATGGCTGCCACTCTTGCGAAAGGTGAAACACGTCTCGTTAATGCAGCAAGAGAGCCGGAAGTGGGAGATCTCGCCGATTGTCTTAATGCCATGGGAGCGAAGATATCCGGCATCGGAACCAGCACCTTAGTTATTGAAGGGGTTGAATCTCTAAATGGCACAACTCACAAGGTGATCGGAGACCGGATTGAAGCCGGGACATACGCTATGGCCTCAGCCTTAACGGGCGGTAATGTCCGACTGCGTGGCATGCGCCTTGATCTCATCCCAACCGTTGCTGCCTTCCTCCGTCAAGCTGGGGTTCAACTCGATGAAGAGGGGAATGATATTCTGGTTAAAGCCCCTAAAGGACGCTTAAAAGGGGTCGATGTCATGACAGAACCTTTTCCTGGATTTGCAACCGATCTACAAGCCCAATGGATGGCATTGATGTGCACCTCTGATGGCGCCTCTATGATTACGGAAACCATCTTTGAAAATCGTTTCATGCATGTGCCAGAACTCTGCCGTATGGGAGCTAATATCACGGTTCATGGATCCTCTGCTCTTGTTCGTGGCGTTGACAAGTTAAAGGGAGCGCCTGTGATGGCAACTGATCTTAGAGCCTCCGTATCCCTTGTGTTAGCAGGACTTGTGGCTGAGGGAGAGACACTCATTAGCCGTGTTTATCACCTAGATCGCGGCTATGAAAAGGTCGAAGAAAAATTACGTGCCTGTGGGGCTAACATTGAGCGCAGAGGATAACTATATAAGGATTAAGATATTAACTTTGAGATGAACGATGACATATAAACCGTTAAAAATTAGTGCTCTGGACGCCCAAGATCTTCATGTTATCGCATCCTGTTTACAAGATGCCCTCGTCCCTTTATCAGGAATGCAGTATGATGAAGCCGCGTGTCAATTTCATTTGGTTGCCAACCGTTTTTGTTGGGAGTGTTCACCTGAAGTCATTGAAGAAGTCCCCTATTACTCAAGAGTCGCCTCCGGCCTTGCCTTTCATAATGTAACGCAGGTTCAGAAGAAAAACATTGAACTGGGAAACAAAGACGAACTTGTGAATCTCCTTACGATTCATAAAGTTGATGATGACTGTATTCACCTTGTCTTTTCAGGTGGGTCCGAGATTAAACTCAAATTCGATAAGCTCTGCTGCCATCTCAAAGATGTTGACCAGCCTTACCCTACCCAGCATAAGCCGGATCATTCTGGAAAAGACTGACCTCCCACAGTCGTCATTGCGAGGAAGGGCGTAAGCCCTGACGCGGCAATCCATCTTCCTTTTCATTTCACCCCTTGAATGGGGGTGAAATGAAAGCTAGTGTAAGGAAGAAGATGGATTGCCACGCCCCTTTCAGGGGCTTCTAATGACCGAAATATGTAACTTACTGAAAACAAACAAAAGGTCGTCATTGCGAGGTGGAACGAAGTTCCGCCGCGGCAATCCATCTTCCTTTTTATTTCACAAAGATAAGAAGGAAGAAAGATGGATTGCCACGCCCCTTTCAGGGGCTCGCAATGACGAGTGTGGGGGGTCATTTTTATATAGTTTACCCCGAAGGGTGATGTGCTCCTCGCAATGACGATTATAGTTGGCGATTAGGACAACTACCGTTCAATACAAATAATCTCATTACCTTCGAGGTAACCCGTTGCATGGCCTCGATTTGGTATGTAGGCGTTACCATCTGTCCAACCTGCTTGAGTTGAGATAGTATAAGGCTTACTTCCATCTAGAGGTTGAAATGTGAATTTTCTGGTTCCGGAAAGCTCAACATTTCCCTTGATTCCGCCGGGCTTATTCTTAAAGGCAACGCACTTACCAGGCAAAGTTGCTTGAACTTTCGCTTTCATCTTCGTAATCGTTCCAATTTCCCGCCTTGCTGTTGTAAGATCACCCGAAACAGTTTCTGCTTCTGTATTAAAAGCCGCAATTGAATCTGTTGGCTTTTGACTAGCAATTGTCTTCTCCAGTTGATCAAGATCAGCATCAACCGCAGCTATTCTCTTATAAACTGCAGGATCGGAACCCTTTTCCTTATTGAGGGCCTCTAACGTAACCCTGAACTTTTTGATGATATTCGACATACTTTTGAAATACTCAGCTTGAGGCTTCATCAGGTCTGGAGCCGCTGGAACTTGCATTTTTTCGGAAGTCGCTGCTTGCGCCTGAACAACAGTTGGAACCAGTGAAGTTCCAGCGAGTGCAGCGAGCAATGTAAGTGTAGTTAACTTATTCATTTTTTTCTCCTAGAGTTGTAATAAACTAAATCTAGCAGAAAGAAGTTAAAGTAAGGTTAAGAATTACTAGCTCCAGCCTTCTTTCTTTCAACCTGAAGTTGGCGTAACTTCCTATGCAAAGCAGACCTCTCCATCCCAATGAAAGTCGCTGTACGCGAAATATTCCCAGCAAATTTTTGAACCTGCGCAAGCAAGTACTCACGTTCAAAGTATTCCCTCGCTTCTCTAAGGGGCATGGCAAGGAAATCGGGACCATTTGTTGTGGTTAAGGACGCAAGTTCTTCCCCTCTTACTTCAGGAGTCAGCTCTTCTGGTGTCACATTGGCATCATTCGCTGCCGGAGACATAATAAGGGCTCTCTCAACGACATTACGAAGTTCACAGACGTTTCCAGGCCATTCGTACGTCTTCATCAACGCAAGCGTTCCTTCCGTAAAGTGGCGCTTTGGAACACCAACTTGTTGAGAAACCCAATCAACAAAATAAGACACAAGCTCAGGAATATCTTCAACACGTTCCTTCAAAGGAGGCAAATTAAGTGTCACCACATTGAGACGATAAAAGAGATCCTCTCTAAAAAGACCAGCCTCAATCGCATCCATTATATTGCATTTTGTTGCAGCAAGAATCCGAACGTCAACGGCCACTAATTGATGTCCTCCAACACGTTTAAAAGTGTTCTCATGGAGAAAACGAACCAGTTTCGCCTGAACATCAAGGGACAGCTCTGTGACATCATCAATAAACAGAGTTCCTCCGTGGGCTTCTTCAAGTAAACCAAGCTTTCGATGTTGAGTCGCATTGGCCTCAGAACCAAAGAGTTGTTCATCAACAAGCGCTTGCGAGCCTATGTTGCAATGCAGAATAAGGAAAGGATTTTGCGATCTTTTTGATTTTACATGGACTTCTCTTGCGGCGAGCTCTTTTCCCACACCCGACTGCCCCATCATTAAGATTCGACTGTTTGTTGGCGCCACTTTATCAATTGTTTTACGAACACATTGAATGGCCGCAGAGCTTCCAACCATTTCTGAGGGTATAGCTTCTTCTTTCAAGTGCCGATTTTCTCTGCGCAAATTTGCTGTCTCAAGCGCACGTGAGACGACAAGCAACAAACGATCTGTCTTGAAGGGTTTTTCGATAAAGTCATAAGCCCCTAACTTTATAGCTGAAACAGCTGTTTCGACTGTTCCATGACCGCTGATCATCACAATGGGAAGATCTGGATTCGTTTTTTTGATAAGGTCCAAAATCTTTAATCCATCATATTTGGGGTCACCCAACCATACGTCTAAGATTAAAAGATTGGGTTGTCGCTTAGAAATTTCCTCTAGGGCCTTTTCACCTGTCGATGCTTCCCGAGTTGAAAATCCCTCATCAGACAAGATCCCTGAGAGAATCGACCGAATATCTTTCTCATCATCAACGATTAGAATATCTTGACCCATTATTAACTCCCCTAACCTATAGCTTTTTGCAATGAATTCAACCGAGTAAACATAACCTGAATAACAGCGCCTCCCCCTACGCGATCATGCAGACTTAAAATGCCGTTATGATCTTCTACGATTTTTTTTACAATCGCAAGCCCCAGTCCTGTCCCTTTTTCACGAAATGTTACATAAGGTTCCGTTAACCGTTCTCGACCCTCAGGAGGAAGGCCAATTCCAGTATCAGATACGGTGAGAATAACTTTCTTTTCAGAATCCTGTAAATCTATTTCTATCGATCCATCGGAGGATCCTTTTTGTTCAATCGATTCGACAGCGTTTTTCAAGAGGTTCGTTAAGACTTGACCGATTTGACCACGGTCACAATCAAAAATAAGCGATTTTACTGAGGATTCGAATTTAAAAATGATGTCAGGATGAGCTTGTTGTTGTAGAAAAATTTCTTCCCTGCAAATAGGGACTAAATTCTCAGTCTTTAAAACAGGTGCTGGCATCCGTGCAAACGACGAAAACTCACCCACTAACTGCCCCAAACGATCAACTTGGCGAATAATTGTATCTACGCAATTTTGAAAAGTTTCAACGTCTTCAGTGATTTGCTTTGAGTATCGTCTCTTTAAGCGCTCAGCAGAAAGTTGAATCGGCGTTAAAGGATTTTTGATTTCATGAGCAACGCGGCGAGCAACATCTGCCCATGCTGCCTTTCTCTGTGCTGCTTGAAGCTGTGTAATATCATCAAATGTTAAGACATACCCTCTTATTTTATTTCGAGCTCGTTCTGAAGTAATTTGAACCAAGAGGGTATGATTATGTCCCTCTCTATTGAGAACAACTTGCTTCTCGATGAAATCAGTCTCTATCTCTTTGATTTCATTGAATAATGGAGCTAGCTCTGGAACAATTTTAATAAGTTTTTTCCCTATTTTTTGATGTAAATCAAGATGGAGGATTTCACTTGCGAACTGATTGATTAAATGGATATTTCCCTTTGCATCCAACCCAATCACACCCGCAGAAACTCCCCCAAGAACAGCTTCCGTAAACTGCCGTCTTTCATCATTTTGTTCATTAGCAACCATGAGATCATGTCTTTGAGACTCTAGCTGTTCAGTCATGCGATTAAAGGCCGACGTGAGGGAGGAAAACTCGTCAGATTCCTCCTCAGGTATTCTAACCGATAGATTTCCCTTACAAACCTCATCAGAAGCTAAGATCCAATTTCGCACAGGCCGGGCTAATCTATTTGCATAGAGAATGCCACCCAACACAGCAGAAAGAAGCAAAAGAATAGCGATCCCAACAAATATTGCGGCAAACTTAAGAGCAATACTGGAGCCTTGTTCTTCAAGGCGCGCGTATTCTTTCGCTGCATTTTCTGCATTTTCGACACGACTGATCACAGTCGGAGAAACCGTACGACCGACAAGCAAGTAGGTATTCGTTAGTGGGTTGATGGCTACAAGGGCTCGTACCTTATCGTTTTGCTCGCTTTTATGAATAACCGGAGCTGTTTTTGCACGAATATAGTCAGCTGGTGAAAAGTCTCCTAAATCCAAGAAAAATGAGAAACGAGACCGCCCTAAAATGTCTGCCTTATCATTAAAAACAATAGCTTCATCAAGACCCCTGAGTTGAACCTGATCGGTCAGTTTTTGACTAAGAATTTCAGAATCAGTTGTAAAATCTTGCACATAAGGCGCAAGATCGGCTGCCATGGCCTCCGCATTGGCGCTAATGACCTTTTGGTGTTCTTCCAGGTACGCACCAGCAACGGCAATAGATTCCCCAATAGCTGTTTCCACACGTTCGTTAAACCAGCTTTGAATAACAATATTAAAAAAAACGGCAGAAAAAGCAGCAATAAAGATCGTTGGCGTTATAGCCAAGAGGCTAAAAATCGCGACCATACGGCTGTGAAGTTTAGACCCCGCTTGATCGCTTTTCCGCTCAGCCCATAAGGCCGCGACATGTTTAGCCACAACGGCTGCAAGAATCAAAAGAAAAGCAAAATCAAGGCTTAACAGAAATATGAGAAGCTTACCTTTTTGAAGAAAGGGGGTGGCTTGCGTGAGCATAACATAGGTACCGATGACAGACGTCGTCGCACCAACACCTAAAAGAATAAGAAGCTTCCGCCCGATATTGTGACGGATCGCCAATTCATTCATTTTTTCATAAATAAGTTCAAGCTTCATTCGGAGGCTTCTCTATCGATATGTTCAGTTCTTTAATCTTACGTCTTAAGGTGTTTCTATTGATACCTAATAATTTTGCAACCTTAACCTGATTCCCATTCAGCCTGCTGAGTGTGACTTCAATAAGGGGTTTCTCAATCTCCTTCATCACACATTGATACAGACCCTCCGCAGGCAAAATATTTCCATGAAGATCATAATAATTTGTCATATATTTCTTAATAATTCCAGGAAGACCTATTTTATATATCTGATTATTTAATTCATCCATAAGCTTCGTTTCTCAAGTGTTTATTATAAAACGTTTCAATTAAAGCATTAACTTCATTACAATTGGTTGCCTGGTTAATAGAAACACGAAACTCAGCAGAACTCGTGAATCCCTTACTATACCAACCAATATGCTTCCTCGCCATTAAGAGACCTGTGTGTTCTCCATAATGAGATAACATATCCTGAAAATGCTCTAATACAAGTGCCTTTTGTGCTTCAAGAGATGGATCCGACAGTTTTTCACCCGTCTTAAGGAAGTGAGACACTTGATTTAAAAACCAGGGGCGACCATAGGATCCGCGTCCCACCATAACACCATCAGCCCCTGATTCATCTAAAAGATTCTTAGCATCTTCAACGGTTACGACATCCCCATTCCCAATGACAGGTATCCCTACAGCTTCCTTCACTTGCCTTATAAAAGGCCAATCCGCCTTTCCGTTATAGAGTTGACACCGTGTTCTGCCATGGATTGTTATCATTTGAATTCCGCACTCCTCAGCAATTTTTGCAAGACGAGGGGCATTTCGTGTGTCATCACACCATCCTGTGCGCATTTTTAAGGTTACGGGAACATTGACGGCCTTAACGGTTGCCTCAAGAATTTTGGCTGCATGCACTTCATCTCTCATCAGTGCAGATCCAGCATGGCCATTGACAACCTTTTTTACAGGGCACCCAAAATTAATATCGATAAGAATAGCCCCACGATCGACGTTGAGTTTTGCAGCTTCAGCCATAACATCAGGCTCACATCCCGCAAGTTGAACAGCCATAGGATATTCTTCAGGGGTGTGGGATGACATAAGCAAGGATTGACGCGTTTGCCGAATCATAGCCTGACTTGCAATCATTTCAGAGATAACAAGAGCAACGCCACTCCGCTTCACAAGCCGTCGAAAGGGCATGTCAGTTACCCCTGACATAGGAGCAAGGATAACGCGATCTTCTAACTTAACTGAACCAATGCTTAAAGACATGTCATTCCTTTATAATAATACATAGGTGCACCCTACCTCTTTTCTTAAAATAAATTCAAGTTCAATAAAATTTCACAAATTAACGAATAAGGAAGGAAGCGTTAACCGAGAATTTAATCTTTCCTGATAAAATGTATCTGCAATCAATGGAGAAACACAATGGAAACAAGAGTCATCAAAAAAAAGAGGAGCCTAACCTACAGGCTATTTCTCTTATTGATGACGCCTCTTTTAATTGGATTCTTCATATTTTTAATTCCTCAAGCTCATTCCGAATGGCAAAAAGAAACAAAAGAAATTATTCAAAAATCCCCAATCAAGCAAGGCTGGACACAAGTAGAATTTAAAGACTAGCCTATCCTGCAACACAACAGACTTAAACCTAACACCCCCACCGGGGTCATCCCACTGCCATTAAGTTAAGGGAAAGCCCTCCCCGCTGGGGTCGTCCCACTGCCATTAAGTTAAGCAAAACAGCCCACCACCTGGGTCGTCCTCGAGAG
>Ga0207080_1014_pt1 | contig 49340 bp, 47 predicted proteins | sample Alteio_BWMinHeat_58_FD_153532 | JGI IMG/M metagenome (GOLD analysis project Ga0207080, IMG submission 153532) | Enriched cells from forest soil in Barre Woods Harvard Forest LTER site, Petersham, Massachusetts, United States -... | ecosystem: Environmental > Terrestrial > Soil > Temperate forest >...
AACACTGGCTCGTGGGTCATAGTTTTTATACACCCGGTGACCAAAACCCATGAGACGGAAAGGATCCTTCTTATCTTTTGCGCGTTTGATAAACTCTGGAATTTTATCCTTATGACCGATTTGCTGAAGCATTGCCAAGACCGCTTCGTTAGCCCCTCCATGGGCTGGGCCCCACAAGCAAGCAATGCCTGCTGCGATACACGCAAAGGGATTTGCCCCACTTGATCCTGCCAAACGGACGGTTGATGTGGAGGCATTTTGTTCATGATCCGCATGTAGAATAAGGATTTTATCCAACGCATCGGCGACAATCGGATTGACTTTGTAGGGCTCAGCTGGTGTTGAGAACATCATATAGAGTAAGTTTTCTGCGTATCCCAGCTCGTTCTTTGGATAAACGAAAGGTTGACCCGCTGAATATTTGTACGCCATGGCCGCAATCGTCGGCATTTTCGCAATGAGACGATGGGATGCAATCTCCCGTTGTCGCGCATCATGAATGTCAAGGCTGTCATGATAAAAGGCTGAAAGGGCTCCGACAACACCCACCATAACGGCCATCGGATGGGCATCCCGCCGAAATCCGCTAAAAAAGCTCTTGAGTTGCTCATGAACCATTGTGTGGTGTGTAATATTGTATTTAAATTCATCATACTCTTCTTGAGACGGGAGTTCACCCTCCATAAGAAGTGCGGCAACTTCTAAGAAGTTACTCTTCTCGGCAAGTTCTTCAATGGGGTAACCTCGGTGCAGGAGTATACCTTTTTCCCCATCAATAAAGGTTATTTTTGACTCACAACTCGCAGTGGATGTGTAGCCTGGATCATAGGTAAAACAACCCGTTTCACTATAAAGGCTTTGAATATTCAAAACGGCAGGCCCTAAGGTTCCATGAAGAATAGGAAGATTTACATCAATTGAGCCGCCAGGACGTCCGGGCAAAACCTCGAGATGTGCCAACTCATCATGATCTTCTAGAAACTGTGGTGCCATTTCATGTCCTCTCCTCAATAATTATTGCTCAGTGTAGCAGTGTTCCGATGCTCATCCAACAGCTAAACACAACCGATCCCTGCCCTCATTTTTCGCGCGGTATAAAGCCTCATCTGCTGAATCGATAAGGGCTCGTGCTGTTTTTCCATGTTGAGGAAATATTGAAACACCAAGGGATATATTCATTTCCTTCAAGGTTTGATTTCCAAACTTAATGGGCAACTTCTTTACAACTTCTCTGAGCGTTTCTGCACGTTCGAGGACTTCGCTTTCATGTGCATCCCTCAAAATAATGACAAATTCCTCGCCTCCAAAACGACAAACGATATCGCTTTCTCTAAAATAGTCTTTGAGGAATTGTCCTAAAGTAGAAAGAACTAAATCACCAGCTTCATGCCCATACCTGTCATTAAATTCTTTATAATGATCAATATCGAACATAATAATTCCAAATCCAGAGCCATTTCTTTTTGATTTCGCTATCTCTTGCAGAAGCATTTCTTCCATATACCGTCGATTATACAAACCTGTTAGATAATCACGAATCGACAATTCCTGGAGGGTTTCCCTGAGTCGAACATTTGAGAGCGTGAGGCCAATATCACTCGCAAGCCTTGCCAAAGTTGTAATTTCATCATTAGACGCAGACAATGACCCAAAGGAAAGTGAGATAAGTCCTAAGATCTCTCCACCTACTGTAATGGGGATACAGGCATACCCCCCCTTCGTTTCGATATGATTACATCTTGGCGTATTTGACCCAGGCTTCACTATATAAAGCTGATTTTGGAGGAGTGCCCAACAATCTTGCGGTGTAAAATTAATATCAATTTTATTTTTCTTATCTCCCCAACTAGAGACACATTCAAGATCAACTTTGTTTTCTGAATAAACATACAATTGACCCTGATAGTGGGGAAATAATTTGAGGGCATAATTAGAAAAAACCTCGTAGATTTCATCATATTTTGTACAAGCTGGTAAAAGCTCGCCGATTTCACTGAGTAACTCTATGAGACGAGATTTTTGTTCTAACGCCTCTGATTTTTTTATGAGTTCATGATTTGATAAGACTAACAATTTATTAGCCTCAACGAGTGCAGCTTCAGCCTTTTTTACTTTAAAAAAACCTGGAATTTCAAAGTTCTTTACATCCTTAACAAGTTCAGGCTTTTTCTTAAGATAATCCTCAAGATATTCTTGGATACGTGAGGCGTGAGCCATGATAAAATGGCATGTTTCATCCCCCTTTGCGCGACAGGTTAGCTCAACAGCAACGAGGGGAATTCCATAGCTTTGCTCACACCATCCCGAAGAATAGCCCGCACTCATAATACAAACAGGGAGGTCGCTTTTTTTTCCAGCCTTAATCCACGCATCCGCTTCAAAAGAAAAGGGATGGTCATAAATATTAATGAAATTCTCGTCTGGGGTCGGATTTGATTCTGGATATAACTTAACGTTTGCCCAACCGGTGTAAGCAAAGTGAATCGGACCTGCTGAAAGTTTGTCAATGGGATCTTTAAGATTCATTTGTTTGTGAAAATGTTCAGCATCTTTCATACCAATCGCATGACTAATATCAAAGAGAAGTTGGCGTGTCGTGAAAGCAGCTTCCTTTTTATCTTTGTCTCGATATAGTCCCATAACACATTCAAAGAAATCAACGGAAAGTGAAGAAGCTCTTACGAGCAAATAACGCTCACCCGATATCTTAATCGTCGCCTTAGCTACATCAATCTCTTTATTCTCAAAAAACTGACCCACTGTAGTCTCAGCCTTTTGAAAAATCTCTTCAAATTGTTTAGGTACGGTTACTGTTTTGAGCATGTTTATCTTTCATTGTTGATATAGGGTATCATACAGGGAGAAGAGTTAATTTTGAGTAAAATAAGAAAAATTCAGGACTTCTGTATTTTTTATCGGCTTTCTGATAAACTCTAAAAAAAGGATAACGAACACAACATGAACCAAGTCCAGATTTCAGTCTCTCTCTTAGCTGCTGATTTTGCCCGTTTGGGCGAGGAGATCAAAGCTGTTGAGCCCTTTATTGACATGATCCACATCGATGTCATGGATGGTCATTTCGTCCCTAATTTAAGCATGGGTGCACCTGTTATTGAAAAACTGAGATCATGGACAAAGCTCCCTTTTGACGTTCATTTGATGATTGCCCCTGCTGATCCTTTTCTCAAAGACTTTGCGAAGGCTGGGGCTAATATTCTCACCGTTCACCCAGAGGCAGGGCCTCATGTTTACCGTACGCTGCAAGAAATTAAACACCTTGGATGTAAGGCAGGTATTGCTTTAAATCCCGGAACGCCTGTTGAGGTGATTCATCCTCTTTTTGATATCGTAGACCTCATTCTTGTGATGACTGTAAATCCTGGCTTTGGGGGGCAATCCTTTCTGATGAGTGGCCTTACAAAAATACGTGATGTCCGAACGCTCATTGATGAATCAGGTCGAGACATTCAACTCGAAGTTGATGGCGGGATTACGCCTCAAACTGCTCCCCAAGTTATTGAAGCTGGCGCAAATATTCTCGTTGCGGGTACAGCCATTTTCAAAGGAAATGATTACGCTAAGAATATACAAGATCTGAGGGGAAAGCATGGTTGAGAAACTTACCCCCACAGAACGTAAAGAAGCTCTTACAGCCCTTACTTTTTGGAATGAAAGCGATAAGGGGGGCTCGATTACAAAAAGCTACCAATTCGAAACTTTTACAGATGCCTTCGACTTTATGAAGCAAGTCGCTGAATTCATTGAAGAAATTAACCATCATCCGACCTGGACAAATACACACAATAAAGTAACGGTTATCCTCACAACCCATGACGCAGGCGGCGTGAGTGCAAAAGACATTGCCCTTGCACATCACATGGAAAAAGTTGCTTATTTCATTTTTAATCGCGGTACGATTGATCCTTCTGATCTAATTTTCTAAGCAAAGCCGTAAAGTCCCGAATCCCAAAATCAGGCTCAAACTCCCTCACATCAAGCGCCGCTTGCTCACAGACTTTTGCAGGAGGAATGGTGACCTTCTGACCACTGGAAAGAGCCGTAACTTGAACCTTACAGGCTTGCTCAAGGAAATACATATAAAGGAAAGCCTCATGAACCGTTGCCCCGCAGCTCAAGGTTCCATGGTTGCGCAGGATCATGGCCTTCTTGTTCCCCAGGTCGTGAGCCAGATTTGCGCCTTGGCGATCATGTTCAAGCGTCAATGCATCATAGGAATGGTAGGCGAGACGATTATAAAAATGGAAAGAGAATTGGCTGATGGGAAGAAGGCCGCACTCCATCGCTGAAACTGCGACACCAGCAATTGTGTGGAGGTGGAAGACGGCATTCACATCCTCACGGGCCTTATAGATATTCCCATGAATCACATATCCCGTTCGATTGTATTGGCTTTCTTTCCCTTCCAGAATTTCACCGTCTAAAGACACTTTGAGAAGCGAAGACGCTGTGACTTCCTCAAAAAGTTGGCCAAAGGGATAAATTAAATACCAATCCACGCCTGGAAGGCGGGCTGAAAGATGGGTATAGGTCAAATCATCCAACTTCATCTCCGCAAAAATACGGTAGGCCGCGGCTAATCTTATGCGCAGCAGTTTCTCTTGCGTCGCTTCTTTAATATCACATAAAGATAAAACAGATTTCATAAAAAACTCCCTAATTCATTGTTATCATTAATTGGATTCTGTGAGGCCGTAAAGCATCCACCGTGCAATCTTATCAGACGATAAATTTGTTTCAACAGTTTTGATAGTTTTTTGAAATATTTTTTAATTTGATGATCCCTGTCACCTAATTACAACTTGATCTTTAAGACAAAAAGAATAATCTGAGATCAGCATCTCAAATGAGATGCGTGGCGCCCAAGTGCTAAGAACACTTGAAACGCCACTAACCATAACTAACCAGGAGTTAATCATGGGTAATGACAGAGTAGCTCAACTCGAGCGCATTTCTCAACAAATAAACTTCCAAATCCAAAATGTGAACCATTTAATGGCACAAGCAGGGTTTGAAATGGAACTGACTCACCATCTTATAAAAACAATGGGGGAGACGTTTAATGAATTTGTGGAGGGACGACAGCCTATTTGACTTCCCCCGAAAGAAATGTAAATTATGAAATATAAGATTTGAGAAAGTTTCCTGAAACCCATCTCAGTCGGTCCGACTTGCCAAATTCACGTATAAGAATGGTGATAATATGAAAAACAACCAAACATTGCCGCCAAACGACATCGTATTTTATGAAACTGATGATGGAAAAATTTCCATAGCTGTGAGAATTGAACATGAAAATTTCTGGCTTACCCAAAAACATATGGCGGAGCTATTTGAATGTTCTACTGATAATATTTCTCTACACTTAAAAAATATCTATGCGACTGGGGAATTAAATAAAGAAGCAACTACCGAGGAATTCTCGGTAGTTCATTCAGAAGGCAAAAGGACTATAACTCGGAGTGTATTATTTTATAATTTAGAAGCTGTGATTTCAGTTGGTTATCGCGTTAATTCAGAACGCGGAATTGCATTTAGAACTTGGGCGACAGATAAGCTTAAAAACTATATTTTTAAAGGATTTGCAATCGATAGTGAAAAATTCAAAAAAGGTTCAAAATTTGACGTACGTTTTTTTGATGAACTACTCGAAGAAATCCGCGAGATCAGAGCAAGTGAACGTATGGCCTATCAAAAAATAACTGATATTTATGCTACCTCAATGGATTATTCACCAAAATCGGACAGTGCAACGACATTCTTTGCGACTGTTCAAAACAAACTACATTTTGCAATTACAGGGAATACAGCAGCAGAAATTATTGCCAATAGAGCTGCTCATGAGAAACCAAATATGGGCCTCACCACTTGGCGGAAGGCACCTACTGGAAAGATTTTTCATTCAGACGTACTTGTTGCTAAAAATTACTTAAGGAAAGAGGAAATTTCAGCGTTGAACAAGATTGTAAATATGTACATCGATTACGCTGAATTCCAAGCCGCCAGAGGTAAAGTTATGAAAATGAAAGATTGGTCAGAAAAACTTAATGCCTTTTTGATTTTTAACGAACAAGAAATATTGGAAGGATTAGGGCAAATATCCCACGAAGTTGCAGTGGCCTTAGCAGAAAAGGAATACGATATTTTTAAGAAAAAACAGGACCAATTCCACCAGTCGGATTTTGACAGACTCATAGAAGTTAGCTTAATAAAAAAACTTTAAATTATTGAGGAAGAAGCAAACCACTATTTATTTAGGTAAAGCCTAACCTCACGTCCAAAACGCGGGCTTGGGTCTGGTGTCTATATGAACAAAGTTAGATTTCGGATAGTACCCCACTCCCCCGGCTTTTAAGGACCGTGCAGCGTTACTAAGCTCTTTGAGGGAGACATGCTCAAGCCGAAGGTCAATCGCCTTTCCTTGGACATGCTGGCTGTTCTTTGCAACGCCTTTGCTGGCCTTATGCATTTTGGCGTTAGATTCTGCCGAGCGGTATCCACAAATGATGTGGTACGGATCCTTCGTTCCCAGGGTGGATTGAAGCTTATGCATAAGATCAAAGAGCTTTGGGTCTATCGGATGCCTTTTGTTGTTTCTGCGGTCCCTCAACACATGGGCAAGCCGCATGAGGGCCTTTTCATCATAATGACCGCCTCGCCAAAAGGCACCTTCAAAGTCCTCACCCGTATGGATATTATAAAGAGAAAGCTTACGCGCCGGAACCAACGCCCGAGACGTTGCAGCGCTCAAAGGGGAAACAGCTGTCACAGCCATAAAAGAAGAAGCAAGAACAAGAAACTTACGTCTTGATAGGACTAAGTCAGTCATAATACCCTCCTTTGAATAAAACACATTCTTCCTTAATACTACCCATACCCCTTCAGGGCAAGGTTAAAATCCTGTATTGAGTCCACCATCGAATCCTATGTATAAACGATTTCTCCTTCCATGCTCGCAATTAGCAAAGTCCTCCTTTTGTTTAAGAAAGACTCTGCTTTCATCCTTAATTAATTGAACAATTTCAACAAAAGGCTTTTCGGACTTTAGCATAGCCTCAACGCGCCATATGAATCCTGCATTTAATTCATTTGCACTTGTACATTTTGCCAGACAATCAAACGCAGGAAGGACGTCCAGAACAAGGTCTGTATGATCAGGAGCATAAGCAACAACTTGCTTTACTCGATCAAGATACTCTCTTTCATCCTCGTTATAGATAGACGCGAGATTAAGGCAAAGATCACGGAAGAGCTGGGCTCGATAAGGTGTCAAACACTCTGGAAATAGACTCACTAATGAATTTAATTTTTCAAGTCTATTTTCTCCTACCATATTAGATAAGATATACCCAAATGGGTTTCTTACCCCATAAATTCCGAATCCAATTAATTCCTTTCTCTCCAAACCTTTTCGTATTTCTTTATCACTCTGGAGAGCTGAAACGACAAATTCAACTTCTGAATCTGTCAGACTTTTAATTTGAACCCAGTATTCAACACCAGTTTTTCTGCTTAGAGCACTCAATACAGATGGAAAATGTCTGAAGAGAACGAAATGGTGGGGTTCTAAACTTTGCACAAAATTGAGCAATTGAGTGTTATCAGGACTTGGATCAAGCAAATCCAAAATATTCTGATCATCAATATATGGACACCCATAGGAGTACACGGAAACATGGAGGAGTGGAATAATTAACGCTTGTCTTCTTTGTAGATTACGAGCAACAAAATCCCGAGCCGCTTGTCCTATCTTCGATTGGCTTTCTAAAAGACAAAGCATTTTAAACTTTGCGGCATATGGAAGATTGATGAGGCCTGATTCGGGAACAGCGGTATAACGCGCAAGGCGCTTTGAGACTTCTTGTTCGATAAGCGTACAAAAAGTGAAATGACAGCTTGCGGTCACACCCAAATAAATTGCTGGAACATGACTGAATACAACCGAAAGGGTATCTTTTGTAAGTGGATCGTATGTAAGCCCTCGTTTTTGACCGGGTAACATTGTGAGCTTTCCTGAGTCTGGTTCTGGAAAAGGTAAATCCCTAAGTTTGGGCTTCGATTTTGTCGTTACGGAAGGTCTAGGCTTGGAGAGCTTTTCTCCTGGTTGCTTATCATCACCATCTCTTCCACGTGAATAGGCTTGGTGAGTTGTAATCAACGTAAGCGAAAAAAAAGCTAATAAAACTAAATGCCTCAACATATTTTCCTCAAAATTCAAATTATAAATTACAAATAGTAAGTTCTTAGAAAATTTGCAAGTCTCCCAACCGGTAGACCTAAAGACGCCCTCTCGACGGCCCATCAGAAATCTGATAACGTACTGAAAAACGGAATGGAAACCAATGAATAGATCTGCGCTCTTAACTCTCACCTGTTTCTTAACTGGATGCTCAATTCTAGGGGGCGACCCGTTACCTCTATATACCCTTAAAAGTCAAACGATTGAGCCGACTCCGGTTCTCAACGACACGATTGCTATTGATGTTCCCCTCAGCGAAGCAAGCCTCAACACTGACCGTATCGCTGTCACCTTGCCCCCCTACCAGAGGGATTACCTAGCTGATGGTCAATGGCCAGATCGTTTGCCAAAGGTCGTCCAGGAAGTCCTCATCGACAGTTTGAGTCAACGCTGGGGCGGAGCCCATATCACACGTTTGAGCGCAGGCCTACAGTCTAAGTATATCCTGCAAACGGAAATTCAGGACTTTTCGGTTATGAATCTGGGAACGGAAAAGCCCATGGTTCATCTTAAAATCATGATGAAGCTTGTCGATTTAACTGGCAGAAAAGTCTTAACCGCTCAAACCTTTGAGGAAACCATGTGCCTGAGAAGTGCTACTGTGACAGGAATTGTGGAAGGATTTAACTGTAGCCTGCATGCCTTAATTGAAAAATCAATTCCGTGGATGGAATCTGAGTTTTTAAAAGAACGCAGTCTTAACTCCCGTAATGATAAATTGGGTCGCGAGAGCCGTTAGAATAATCCCAAACACACGGGTGATTACGTTTGATCCTGTTACACCTAGCATTTTTTGAATGAGGGAAGCAGAGCGCAGGAATCCATAGGTAATAATCATGATCACAAGGATAATCCCCACCAAAATAGCCTGATGCATCCAGGAGGACTCGCCTTCTTGCATCAAAAGGACGACAGTCGTAAGAGCTCCAGGGCCTGAAATCAATGGAATGGCTAAAGGAAAAACAGTGATGTCCCTTCCGCTGCTGGCTTCCTTATCCTCACCCGGTGTCGTAGATGTCATGCCTGTATGGTGAGCGATCACCATTTCAACGGCCGCAATCATCAACAAGAATCCACCCGCAATTTGAAACGCAGCCTCAGAAATGCCCATGAGCTTCAAGAGAATTTCTCCCCCAAAGGCAAAAACAAGCAAGAGAATGAAGGAGATCCAACATGCCTTACTGGCATTCTTATTGCGGTCCTGAACGGTCATCCGCCCCGTCAGAGAAATAAAGACAGGAACAAGCGCCACCGGATCGATGATCACTAAAAGACTGATGAATGCATTGAGGTATGAGTTAAGCATTCTCTATTCTACAAGATGAGGAGGGCGTAATTCAAGCTCATTCATACCAGGGCAAATTAGCGGGGTGTCTTCACCTCTCCCCTTGTGGGAGAGGTCGCCCGAATGGGCGGGTGAGGGGTGTCGCCAACACAAATGCATACATACAATATGTATTATGGATATCTTTATCCTTACTGACAAACAGAGAATCTTACTGATATTACGACCCCTCACCCGCCCCGAAAGGGGCGACCTCTCCCACAAGGGGAGAGGTGATGGTGCCTCACAAATTTCATGAGGTGACACCATCATTCACACTTCTTTAATATAATGCAACTATATTTAAGAAAAATAGCATGAGGTGTGACAATGCATACGACTCTTGATGTACTCATTAAAGGTAAAGGGGCCAACGTTGTTTATGGGAAACCAACGGATAGCGTCTATGAATGCGTCCTAAAAATGAAGCACGCAAGAATTGGTGGTTTGCTCATCCTTGAGAATAAGACAATCGTTGGCGTTTTTACAGAACGTGATCTTATGCTCAGTATCGTTGCTAAAAAGAGAGATCCGGAAAAAACATTGGTTTCTGAAGTCATGAACAAGGAAGTCATTTGCGTTAAACCAACCACCACGACAGAAGAAGCCATGTTCATTATGACCGAAAAAAGAGTGCGCCACTTGCCCGTTTTGGAGGATTCAACCCTCGTTGGAATCATCTCCATTGGGGACGTCACGAAATGGCTGAGTTCAAGTCATACGAAGCAAGCCCAAGACATTGATGATCTGATAAAGTTCATTAATAGTGGGTATAGTGGGTAGATCAGTGTTCAGTGTTCAGTGTTCAGTGTTCAGAATGAAAGGTCGTCATTGCCAGAAGGCAATGACGATTTTCCTAAACAAAACGAATCGAAAGCGGATAGCGATAGATACCGCCGTCTTGTGCCTTTAGGGACGCAACGATAATAAATATGAATTGCATCAGTATTAATAACGGAATGAGTATAAATCCAATAAATATAAATATGAGCAAGAATGCTACAAACATATATATTGTAAAACTTATTTGGAAGTTCAAAGATTCTTTACCTTGAGCATCAATAAAGGAGGACTCCTCCCGTTTCATCAGCCAAATAATGAGGGGGCCGATAATATTTCCAAAGGGTACGACATAACCCGCAAAAGCAGCTAAATGACAGAACATCCCCCAATTTCTTTCATCCTTTGACACCTTTGGTTTTGAGTGAGAGACGACTTTCTCTTGCACTGATTTCTTAGGGGCTTTTTTGACGGGGGTCGCTTTTTTCTTAGGCTTTATTGTTTTTTTCTCGGCCATTTTTTTACCTCTTTTTTTCTTTGACTTTATCATTTCTGCCTAAAATTTCAAAGCAGTAAATATTAAACAACTTACCACCCGACAGTGAATACGTCGGATGGTAAGGATGTTTGTCATTACTTCACGTCTTCAACAACGGCACCCTCAACTTTACCATTAATTTTTGCTGTTGAACTTTTCTTAATCACGCCTTTTCCAGATTCGAAAACAATATTTCCTGTAATATTATTCTCGCCTTTTAAGGTAAGGACTTGAGGCTTTGAGGGAACATTTTTAACATTAATATTATTTGCATGTACGTTTTCAAAATTAATTTCCGTGCCCGTAAACGTCAAGTCATTGAATTTACTATTTTGAGCGCTTAAAGCCCCTGTTATGTCAAAGTGACCCGTTACTTCAATATAGGAAACGTCGGCATTCCCTTTTTGGGTAAACTGATCGATCCTCACATTTGAAGCCTTGAACTCTCCTGTTTGAGTTAAATTCTTGAATATCCCATTATTGCCTTTCACAGGACCGGTAAAGGTAGCGTCACCTGAGACAATCAATGAGTCAAATGTTGTTGGCCCAGAAACAGTTAAAGAGGTCGTCTCAACATAAGCAAATGTAGAAGGTCCGATCACATTGAGAGTCTTTGCTTTGACATGGTCAAGGGTTGTTGGACCTGAAAATGAGCTGTCCCCAAGAACCTTATTGGTGAGATTCGTCATACCCGTAAAGCTCTGTTGTTGCGTTTCTGCTAAAGCTGGTTGAAGTGAAAGGAAAATAGCTGTGAGTAAATAAATGGGTTTTTTCATTGTTGTCTCCTATTGTTTTTCTTGGATGATACACTTTTCCTAAGAGATTGACAAGAAAAGGATATCCCTCTCCCAGGGTCACCTCCTGAAAATCGTATATTCTTTCTTAAGGACGAAGTCCTTCACCTCTTCCCTACGTGGGAGAGGTCGACGCGCAGCGGCGGGTGAGGGGGATATGACTTTAATGAAATGTCAATGAACATTGCGTACGGCTTACCCCTCACCCGCCCTAAAGGGCGACTGCCATTAAGTTAAGGAAAAATGCCCACCACCTGGGTCGTCCCGGAAACAAGAATATCTTGAGCGAAGCTCAAGTTTTCTTGTTGTCCGGGATCCAGGGAAAAAACTCATTGCGAAGCAATGGTGACTGATCTTCTCTCAAAATAAAGTTAAATTGCTCCGCAATAAGTAGTTGTCCTGGATCCCCGACCCGCGCTTCGCGCTCTCGAGGACGACCCTAGGGGTGGGCAGTTTGCTTAACTTAATGGCAGTGGCCCTAAAGGGCGACCTCTCCCACAAGGGGAGAGGTGACGATCGACCCCGTCACACTATTTGCAAATGCCTTTTCAATGACAACATCAACTGTCTGACCAAAAAGCCGAGGGTGAGCCTCAACGTAAACGGATTGAAGATAGGGTGTCTTCCCTAAGTACTGACCATCGGTTTTACCCTTTCGATCGAGTAACACAGGCATTGTCTTCCCTATCGTTCCCTCATTAAAAGCTTGTTGTTGTTGATTCAACAGCTCTTGAAGACGTGCCAGCCGTTCTGTCTTAACATCCTCAGGAACTTGGTTGTCCATAACCGCACCCGGTGTTCCTATGCGAGGACTATATTTAAAAGAATAGGCTTGAGAAAACCCAACCTCACGAACAAGATTTAGGGTGTCTTCAAAGTCTTGCTCTGTCTCTCCTGGAAATCCAACGATGAAATCGGATGAGAGGGCAATATCGGGACGAAACGTACGGAGCTTTTCAATAATCCCTAGATAATGCGAACGGGTGTGCTTCCGATTCATGGCTTCTAAAATGAGGTCCGACCCTGATTGAACGGGCAAATGCATAAATGGCATCACTTGAGGAATGTCCCGATGGGCAACCATCAGCTCTTCTGCCATGTCCCGAGGATGGGACGTCATGTACCGAAGTCGCGCAAGACCTGGTATGGTCGCCAAGTGCTCCATGAGCTTTCCTAAGCCCCATTCTTGTACGTTAGATTCACCATGGTAAGCATTTACATTTTGACCCAACAACGTGATTTCTTTAGCACCTTGCTTCACAAGTTGCTCAGCTTCTTCATAAATGGCTTGAACAGGCCTTGAATACTCAGCACCGCGCGTATAGGGAACAACACAAAAGGTACAGAATTTATCGCATCCCTCTTGAATCGCAAGAAAGGCTGAAGGACCAACGTTTGAATGTGCTTCGGGCAAGTGATCAAATTTCGATTCAACAGGAAACTCAACGTCCAAAACCCCGCGTCCTGGCCCATTCTTCTTATCTTGTGAACGATGCGCACGAGCAATCATTTCAGGGAGACGGTGATAGGTTTGTGGACCTAAGACAATATCGACGTAAGGCGCGCGACGCATGATCTCTGCCCCTTCAGCCTGACCCACGCACCCCCCAACGGCAATGATCATTTTGTCATCTTTAAAGGGGCGAATACGGCCCAGATCTGAGTAAACTTTCTCATCTGCCTTTTCCCGAATATGACAGGTATTCAGAATGACCAAGTCAGCACCTTCAGGGCCATCCACTAATTCATAGCCTAACGGTTTCAATATGTCTGCCATACGACCAGAGTCATAGACATTCATTTGGCATCCATAGGTTTTTATATAAAGTTGTTTTTGTATCATGCTTTGAGCCTTTGCTGCGAAATTGGACTCGCAAAGGCATTGACAAGCCCTTGTTGAACAGCTGTAAAACTTGCCTGGGCGAGTTCTTTACGGGAAGCAAAATCTTGGGGGTTGAAGGGCTCGTGAAGTTCGACAACAACTTGAATTGTGCCAATTTGAACGAGCGACCAAAGATGGGGAAGGAGACTCGTGTCAGGGCTAAACCAACTGCACAATTTGCGCATGAACCTCGGCATAGCTAAACCGTCCCACCCCGCATAGCTCACTGTAATAGGCTGAACGACAATATTTTTCTTAACAGCGACATCAAAAAAAGAACTTCCAAAAGGAAGGATCCGACAGCTATCTGATGTAGTTCCTTCAGGGAAAAGAATGAGACTCTCCCCTTTATCGAGAAATTCTAAAAGCTTGTCTGCGCCTTCCGCGATCGCATTCCGACTCCGGCTTATATAAATTGTCCCTTGATTCGTCGCGAGCCATCCCATAATAGGCCATTTTGCAACATCATCCTTGGATACAAAACGTGCGGGTACAAAAGTTCCCAAAACAAGAATATCGATATAACTCGAGTGATTGGCGACATAGAGAGTCGGCTTAACTGTTGAAAGTTGGCCTTTTATGATAAGCTCGTATCCTAAACACTTACGCCACGTTGAAAGGTAAAAACGGCCAAATCGAAATCCGAGTGGCTGATTTATCTTCAACAAAACCCAATAAATCGGTGTAAAAGCTAAAAAGACCAAAACGACTAAAAAAAATCGGAAAGTTGCAAGTATCGGTGCGCGTGGCATTAGAACCCCTCGTCCAAGGGTGTGTACCTTTGAGAATATCGCTCGGTTACGGTTTCACGTTTAACGATAATGCATACATCTAGACAGTTAAATTCATGATCAACAGAGACACCTTCACCCACATATCCTCCGACACGCAAATAGCCTTTGATGAGAGGAGGGAGTTGACGCATGGCCTCTTTCCGATCCACTTGATCGGCCGGCATCAAATTCATTTCTTGATAAAAAGCTGGGAGTGCTTTTGCTCTCAATTCAGGAGGAGCTAAATGGAAATGATAGAGATAAGACAATGCCTGTTTATAGGACTCTGGATCTGTTCCTGGAAAACTCCCACATCCAAAAAGAAGTGAAACCTGGAAAAGTTGAACATAAGATCCAATACCGCGCCATAAAAGCTGTATAGTGGGCTTTGTTCGATAACTCTTTTCGACACATGAGCGTCCGAGTTCCATGATTTGTCCGGGAAACGCGATAATTTTGCTGATCTCAAACTCTGAAGCTGTATAATAGTCTCCGTACTCAGCCGCTGCCTCTCTCAACATAAATCGGTAGGTGCCCACAATTTTATTATGAGCATGGTCAATGACTAAAAGAACGTCACAATAATCATCAATTGGAGAAACATCTAACTTTAGACGTTCTATAGTAGGATCCGGTTTAGCCCCACATTCTTCGTAAAACACTTCATAGCGTAGTTTCTGTGCAGCCCTAATATCTTCCTCAGATTTTGCAAGGCGCACCTCTAAAGATCCTGACATCAATTTAGGAAGCGTTTTTGAAAAACGATCAAAGGGAAATGTTTTAACGTTAGACTTCATTGTGCTCAAGCTCTTTTCCAGTTCTTTTCAGTGGAACTCCGTATAATTCAAGGCGATGACCGACTAACTGATACCCCAAATCCTGTGCAATTTCTTTTTGAAGGGCCTCTATCCGCTCATTATGAAATTCAATAATCTTACCCGTATGTGTATCAATTAAGTGATGATGGTGCTGACAAGTTGCTTCCTCGTACCGCGATCTCCCATCACCAAAATCATGTCGACTTAAGATATTCACTTCTTCCAGTAAGCGCAAGGTCCGATAAACAGTTGCAAGGCTAATCTTTGAATCAATTTGACTCACACGTTTATGAACCGCATCAACATCAGGATGATCTTGTGCCTCAGACAAAACACGTACAATGATACGTCTTTGGTCGGTCATCCTTAAGCCTTTTTGTTGGCATAGTTTTTCTAAATGTGTGGAATTCATAGATACCTTTAATAAAAACACCGATGCTGCTTAGAGCGACATCGGTGTCATACTGACTATAATTTAATTCGAAGTTTTTATGTTCTTTACGCGGCTTTTCCCTAGACCAAAATCTTTTGCAAGATGGCTTCGACGTTTTGCGTAATTCGGAGCAACCATTGGATAATCTGGAGCAAGCCCCCACCGTTCCCTATATTGGTTAGGTGTCATGTTATAAGTTGTCTTAAGGTAACGCTTTAGCATTTTCAGGCGACGTCCATCTTCAAGACACACGATGTAGTCGGGGTGAACAGAATTATTAATGGGGACAACAGGCTCTGAACGCCCTTGATGGACATAAGCACTGCTTGATCCTACCTCAGTTAAACTTCTGTGTATTTGTTGAATAAAGCCCGGCAACTCTGACGTGGGTATATTATTTTTTGAAACATAGCAGGCCACAATATGCGCAACCAAGGATATAGTATCTAATGATTCTGTTTTTTCTGTCATTTTTATAACCTTTTTCCAAATCTAATTAGATTTCTATATATTACATTTGAAAAGTGTAATCAACACAAAAATTTAGAGCTTCTTTATGTAATTCCATGCTGAAACATATTTATTTTCTTCTCGTTGGTAATAATTTGGTCTTTTGCTTATTAAATTAAACCCCTGTTTTAAATAGAAAAGATGAGCTCCTTCATTATCTTCAGCCACTTCGATAAAGAGAGTTGAAACCCCTTGCTCCCCAAGACGTTGAAAAAGGGCGTCTAACAAATGACTTCCCAGCCCCCTTCTCTGGAAATCTGGGGCTACGACAAGTGTTAATATTTCAGCTTCCTCTCCAATCTCTCGCCACAGGATGTAGCCACATAGCTTTCCGCCTTCCTCACTCTTCAACCCTTGAGTGAGAGGATCCGCCAAAAATTCTTCGAAATCCTTTTCCGACCAGCCTTTATAAAAGGACAGCTGGTGAAGACGAGCGGCGTCTGGACAGTCCGTGAGGGTTAGCTTTTGGGTGCGCATTTTTCAACGGGAAAGGATACATCGGCTTCTCGCACGTAAAAGGGAGCAGGATCACCGAAAAGGTCTGGTGTTTTGAAATAAGCGTTTGCCAATAGTTGTGCCCCTTGTAATGAAGGCTGAATTTCTTTAAAAGATAGCCCGTCTAAGAGGGGATGAACACCACTTCCTGCAACAATCGAAGTGATGAGCTCTTTTTCAATTTCCTCTCGCGTTAAACTACGCGCTATTTGAGGAATCCCTTTTTTAAAGCGCCTTGCATATACGTCTTGCCGCCTTGCCTCAATGAGGATAAGAACATCATCCTGCGGTTCAATTCCAAGGTAGTTTGCCGTAAAACTATCGATTCCTTTGATGGGAATATTCCACCCCAGCCCAAGCCCTTTCGCAAAAGCAATTCCTAAGCGGATACCTGTAAAGGAGCCAGGCCCGACATTAACAAGGATTTGATCAACCTTATGATCGCCCATAACTTCTTTTACAAGCTCAGGCAAAAGGGCCGCTTGACTCCTCTCTTGGTCCCGTTCTCCAAAAGCAATTTCATGATGATCTTCCCACAGGGCACATGAGGCAACCCATCCAGCGGTATCAATCGCAAGAATCTTCATACGTCCTTCCACCGACGATGAATCCAAAGCCACTGACTAGGGCGCTCTTTCACCCATTCACCCACCATATCATTGATGTGGAGAAGCAAATTATACATATCCTTTGGTTGATCCCCACTCGGTTTAAAATCAATCATCGGATAAAAAGTGACACGAAATTTAGCATTATCAAGACGTTCACTACGTGCAGGAAGCAAAGGACAATCTTGATTGAGGTACATTCTTGCAACACCCTTAGCGGTCATGGCCTCACGCCCCAGAAAAGGAACGGAAATCCCTTCACCCATCTTTTGATCAATCAAAAGAAGCGCATGCTCCCCATTTTTAATAAGAGACAGAAGGTTCCGAGGGCCATCCCCCTTCTTCGTTATCACGTTCTTAACGGCTAGCTTTTGACAGTAAAGCATCAACGCATCCACGTAAGGGTTATTCGCATTCCGGTACATTTGAGTCAGGTCAAACCCAACAGATTGAGCCGCAAGTGTTATCATCTGCCAATTGCCCGTATGGGCCGTAAACATAATTCCTGGCTTGCCGTCATTTTGAAACTCTTTCAAATGCTCAAGCCCCACGATTTCGATATTCTTCAGGGTTTTTCCGTCCCAAAAAGCATCCGCATTCGCGTATTCTGCCGCAAGCCGACCATAGTTATCCCACATATCCGCAACAATGATCTCAATCTCTTGTGAGGTCAGTTCCGGAAAACACTTCTTCAAACTTGACCGCGCTCTTTCACTATAGGGAAGCAACGGCCCTGCCTTACGCCCAATCCATCCCCCAAAGGCAATCGAAGGCTTAGACGGCAGCAAATAATGGAAAAGAATGAAGGCAATCCAAACAAAGAAGGCTTCAATTAAATGCCTAATTTTCTTGAAATAACGACGCTTCACTTGTTCACCTTTCGTACAACTATTTAGTTAAACAGCACATTATAAAGTAATATGCAAGATAATCCTATTCATCACGGTAAACGCATCTAAATAGTAAAGAAACCCTATCCCCACTGGCGTCGTCCTCGCGAACGCGGGGATCCAGGATAAACAACTCATTCCGATAGGAATGGAGGGCTCTCTTTTATAAAAGGATGTTGAATTGCTTACGCAATAAGTCATTTGCCCTGGATCCCCGCGTTCGCGAGGACGACGCCGTTGGGGACGTTAGGTGCTCCCTAAACTTTAGATGCGTTTACCCTGCCTATTCATCGGTTTATATAAATTGCTCGGGATATGTTAAGAGAAATTCATCGAGAGGGATATTCTGAACGTTTGTACATCATATCTCCTAATTTTACTCAATACATTGAGCAATTTTGCTCATTATGTCAAACAATTTCACTCAATATCTTTCCAATGTGTTGAAAAACAACAACAAATGATTTGGTATGTATGTGAGTTTGATCTAAGTGAATTTGTTCAATTTGAGGATGACTTATGTATAAGACTTGGAATTCGGTTTCAGCATAACAGTTATATAAACCCTTAAGATAAAAACTTCTTTCAAACGTTAGATTTTTTTGGTAGAGTAATAGTAAGAAAGTATTCTTAAATGAAGTGCACAAAATGAAACAAAATACAATTCTCAACTCATTAAAAAAAGACCAGAAATACCTCACAGCTAGCGGAGTGCAGTCGTTATCGATTTTTGGATCATTTGCAAGGGGTGAAGAAAAGAAATCGAGCGATATTGATCTTCTTGTAACTTTCAATAAGCCTATAGGATTATTCGCATTTCTTAAGCTTAAAGATCATTTAGAAGGAATTCTTGGACGTCGTGTTGACCTCGTAACTGAACAAGCGCTCCATCCTCGCTTACGCAATCAAATTCTTAAAGATAAAATAAATGTCCTCTAGAGATTAATTCGACTCTTAATAAACTGATAAATCCCTTCAGGATCCTCAAACTCGATCTTGATATCAAGGACGTTCACCTGATCTTGCCAATCTTTTGGAAGTTTCACCCAGTCCTTGCGGGTTGTAATCAATTGCGCGTTATGTTCATTTGCGAGGGTTAAAAGCCACTGCAGATCCTTATCTTCATATACATTGTGATCGGGAAAACTTTTCTTCGCAATCAAATCTATCCCTTCCTTTTTCAAGGAATTATAGAACTTCTCAGGAAAGCCTAACCCACAAAAGGCAACAACACGTCCAACTTTAAGAGGTTGGGACACGGACTTTGCATTAAAAATCTGTCTGCCAAGCTGAGTCTCAATTCCCCCAATTCCGATAAAGGCATCGGTTCGCTTGAACCCCTCACTCAGCGATTCCCTTAAGGGTCCAGCGGGGATCACCTGACCATTCCCAAATCCTTGCGTCTTATCCACGACGACAAAAGAAATGTCCTTATAAAGACTTCTTGTTTGATGTCCATCATCGAGGATGATCAGCTCAGCCCCTTGATCAATGGCAGCTTGAACGCCGGAGGGTCTATGCTTCGCAACCCATGTGGGGGCTTGCTGTGCAAGTAAAAGAGGTTCATCTCCCACCTCCTGATAATTATGGTGTGAAGGTTCAACCCGTAAGGGCCCCTTTACACTTCCCCCATAACCCCGGGTTACAATATGAACATTCTTCCCCTTTTCTTGCAAGAGTAGCGCAAGCGCTATGGCAGTCGGCGTCTTTCCTGAACCGCCACTGACGATATTTCCCACGCTTATGATTGGGACTGAAAAATGCTGTGGTTTTGCAAATGAGGAGAGAACTTTTCCACCCCATCCATAAAGCCATCCTAGAGGCCGCAGAAGGGTCGAAATAACACCTGGCGGTTCATGCCAGAAGGATGGAGTTCTCATTCCCGTACCTCCCGCAAGGAGCTTAAATAAGGGTTTAAAAGTATCGTAAGGTCCTTGAGTCCCTTCTCCCGGTACTTTGCAAGAGGAGAAGGTTCTTCATAGGTTTCCTTTTTACCTTTAAGCCAAGGCGCAACATGGGACGATAATGTGTTCTCATCTGTGACAACCTGGCTCAATTTCAGGCTTGCTAATGTATCATAGAGTTGCGGATTATTAAACGTATGGACCCCGTGAAGAACATAAGCCCCCATTTGGGCAGCTTCAATAGGGTTATGCCCTCCCTTCGGCACAAACGTTGCCCCCATAAAGACAACGGGGGACAGTGCAAAAAAGACACCTAATTCCCCCATCGTATTCCCAATATAAAGCTCAACATCCTTAAGAGATTTTGTTTCCGTTCTGAGGGAGGCTTTAATGCCTTCTTTTGATGCAAGATTTTGGATAACTGAACCTCTTCCAATATGGCGGGGAACAAGGATTGTGAGCAGATCCGGATACATTCTCTGAAGGTCTTTGTGGGCTTTCAAAATAATCTCATCTTCACCGGGCTGGGTACTTGCAGCAAGCCAGAGTGGTCTATCCCCAATTTCCTTTTTAAAGTCTTCATATTTTTTAACGTCCACCCCTCCTAAGGGTGATATCAAGAGTTTTGCATTTCCCATAATAGAAATATTCTCCGCCCCTAAAGCGTGGAAGTATATGGCTTGCTCTTCCGATTGGACGGCGCACAGCTCGAGACGAGACAGAAGAGGTGAAATCATGCTCTTTAGTTTTTTCCAATTTGCATAGCTTTTTCCAGACATCCGTCCATTTAACAAAACGGTAGGAATGGCTCGGACTTGAGTCCCATGCAAAAGGTTAGGCCAAAGCTCTGATTCAATCCAAATTGCAAGATCAGGCTGCCAGTGGTTTAAAAAGCGGTTCACAGCTTGGGGAGTATCAACAGGGCAATACTGGTGGGTTACATTCTTCGGAAGCCTTGCTCCCACAACTTTTGCAGACGTTGGTGTTGTTGTTGTTAACAACACATGAATGCGGGGGTATTCCTTTTGGATGGCTTGTATAATCGTGAGCGCCGCCACCGCCTCACCCACACTGACAGCATTGACCCATAAAAGAGGAAGGTCAGGCCTTGCTATTTTTGAGTGCCCTAAACGTTCATGAATCCGGGTTTTGTCCTCATGTCCCTTGTGCGCTCTCCACGCTAAATAACCTGAAATTAACGGTGCACTTGCCCATAAAAGTCCATAATATCCACTTCGTAAGAGACTCATGCAGTCTCCTGACCACAATAGAGATCCGCCCTTTGCGTAATGTCCTTTAAGCAGGTCTCCAGCTCCAAACGCAATTCTTCTTCACTTTTTTTACTCCCCACAACATCAATCATCGGACCATAAATCACAACGCCTTTCCCAAAAGGAAAGGGGACGAAAAAGCGATCCCAGCTTTTCATAAATTTACCTCTCGTTGAGGAATAGGAAATGGGCATAATGGCAGCTCCACCAAGTCTAGCCATGTGTATAATTCCAAGACTTGCTTGATAACGCGGTCCTCGTGGACCATCTGGTGTGACCCCTGCAGATTCACCTTTTTTCAACGTCTTTACACAATTCAGCAGAGCGCGTCGCCCTCCCCTATTGGACGACCCTGCAATCCATCCATACCCAAAACTTTGTGTTGTCCGAGCAATAATTTCCCCATCGGGATGGCTTGAAATCAGCATGTGCAGCTTATGAAGACCTCCCCAAACCTTAAACATCATGAGAAGGCGTCCATGCCAAAAGCAGGCGATAACGGGTTTTTTGTCCTCCCAATAGGGACTTGGATGTTCTTTCCCATAAAACGTCCATTTTCCAGAGATCCAGATGAGCCTTACATACTGCGTGATAAGAAAGGCCGCAAATCTTCTCATGACAGTTGATCTTCGAATTTTCTTTAAAATAGACAATCCTTACTCTCCTACGACGCGACCTTGAGCGTATCGGTCACGAATTGAAGTTCCACAAGACGGGAATAAGTCTTGTTGTTTTTAAGAAGCTCGTGATGGGTCCCCATCTCTGCAACCTCTCCTTCTTCAATCACATAAATCATATCCGCATCAACAACAGTGGACAGGCGATGAGCCACAACAATCGTTGTGCGCCCTTCCATTAACCGATCAAGGGCCGCTTGGACTTGCCGCTCAGATTCCGTATCAAGAGAAGACGTCGCCTCATCAAGCAACAAAAGAGGTGCATTTTTAAGCATCGCTCGAGCAATCGACAATCGCTGACGTTGACCCCCTGAAAGACGCACACCTTGCTCTCCAACGACCGTATCATACCCTTGAGGGAGAGCCATGATAAAGGTGTGAGCCGCCGCTGCTTTTGCAGCATTCACAATTTCTTCTTCTGACGCTCTCCACCGTCCATAAGCAATATTGGCTCTAACACTATCATCAAAGAGGATCACTTCTTGACTTACAAGAGCCATTTGAGAGCGGAGCGAACTTAACGTCACTTCACGAATATCATGACCATCTATCGAGATTGATCCTGAACTCACGTCATAAAACCTTGGAATAAGATTCAAAAGAGTTGATTTCCCAGATCCTGAGGGTCCTACCAAGGCAATGCGCTGGCCCGCACGAATATCTAATGAAATGTTCTTCAACGCACTTTTACCATTTGGATAGGCAAAACAAACGTTATTCAAAAGAATTTTTCCCTTTTTCACCTCCAAATGAGGCGCCTTAGGAAGTGTTGTGATTGTTGGCTTTAAATCCATAATCGCAAAGATGCGAAAAGCGGCGGCCAAACCTTCTTGCAAGTTTGCATTGAGCCCAGCGAGTCGCTTCATGGGTTCATAGGCAAGTAAAAGAGCTGTAATAAAAGATATAAAGGTGCCTGTCGTCCGATTCCCCGCAATCACTTGAGAGCCACCGTACAGAATCACAATCACGATCGCAAGACCACCCAACGTTTCCATGATGGGATGTGATGCAGCCCTAACACGGCCCCCTTTTATATTTAACCGACAAAGGTTATCAATAAGGCGTGACACACGTTTTTTCTCATAACTTTCCATTGCGTAAGATTTGACAACCCTCATTCCCTGAAAAACTTGATGAAGAAGGATTGTAAACGCCCCCATTTCCTCTTGGGTATTGAGGGAAACTTTCCGCATTTTTTTTCCAATCTTTACAATGGGGAAAATAGCGAGAGGGAAAACAAAAAAAGCAAATGAGGCGAGCAACCAATCCTGATAAAACATCAGTCCAATCAGAAATATGACCGAAAGCGTATCCTTCCCAATCCCGGTTAAGGTCGTTGTAACAGCGTTTCGCATAAGATTCACATCATTCGTAAAACGAGAAACGAGCTCGCCACTTGACCGTGCATGAAAATAGGCCAGGTCCGCCATAACAAAGTGATCAAAAAGACGCTTTTGAATATCCGCAATGATTTTCTGTCCCACATAAATCATACTGACGGACTCTCCAAAACCAGAGATTCCTTTAAGGATAAAAACGGCAAAGACCATTAAGGCAACATGGTAAAGCATCGCTTCATTGCGCGACACGAATACATCATCGAAGAGGGGCTGAAGCAATTGGGCCAAAAATGCTGTCGTCAACGCAGCAACAGCCATGCACACAAGCCCACCCACTATATAAAGTTTGTAGGGTTTTATGTAGTCTTGCCATAAGCGACGCACAAGAGAGAGGCTCGCCTTATCAGAAAATAGGTCTAAAAAGGTCTTCATTTCTATTTTTTTAATCGATAAGATGAGAAAATACAATACCTAGAAACAATAAAAGTCCAATATAGGCATTTGATTCGAACCTTTTCATGCAATTGTCAGGCACATCTTCCCTCAAGGTTAAGACTTGCCAAAAAATCAGAAGATAAATGAGCACCCAAAAGACCCAGTAAATCCATCCCAGATTCGCAACAGCACCTCCCACACCCCAGAAGACAAGGGCCAGACCATAAACCCCACTGAGAAAGAGCCGAGGAGCCCCAGACACGAGTATAGCCGTTGACTTTACGCCTATCAAAAGATCATCTTCCTTATCTTGAAGTGCATATATTGTATCGTATCCTATTGTCCATAAGATAGCCCCACCATAAAACAAAAATGGAACCATAGAGAGCGGTTTTAAACAGAGCCATCCCATGAGGATCCCAATATTAAAAGTGAACCCTAGAAACAGCTGAGGCCAATACGTAATGCGTTTCATCCATGGATAAACAAGGACAAGACCAAGAGCCAGAAACCCCGTTAGGATGACAGGCGCTGGAAGGAAAAACAAAATAACAGCGGCACCCATAAGAAGCAGAATAAGAAACGCCAAGGCTTCATTTTTGGTGAGCTCCCCTGTGGCAAGGGGACGCGTGGATGTTCGTGTGACTTGTGCATCCAAATTCATATCAATGATATCGTTATAAACACACCCCGCACTTCGCATGAGGAGCGCCCCAAGGGCAAAAAGAATGATCAGAGAATTTGAAGGCACCCCATAACTCGCAAGCCCAAGCCCCCACCAAGCGGGGAAAAGCAAAAGCAAAATCCCCACCGGTCGATGGAGTCTCGCAAGCTTGAGGTAGGATGTAATTTTATCGGTAATGGCAGTATTCCCCGTATAATATATGAACTTTATATAAGCTTTAGAAGATAATACCATACTAACGGAATTCGTCAAATTTGGTGCAAGCTTATGCTACGCTTTGATAAAATCAATTATTGTTGAATAAATTTTTCATCTTCATCAACTCTCAAAACACCAAGTCTGTTTAAGACTCGAATAGCTCCTCTCATCGTCATTTCATTTGTTTTCGGATGGAAAGGAGAGTCTTCCTCATTTTTAATAAGAGACTTGGCCACAGGATTTTGGTTTGTGAAAGTAACAAAATCATTAACAAGGGCACGAGGGGTAAGATATTGATAAAACACATCTAAGACCTCTTGCCTGCTCCGTAACATTAGACCAGGGTTGTAATATGATTTCGAGAAATCAAAGGCCGGAGTCTCCTGGTTTTGGGGAACGTTCTTTCCCAAAAGAATCATGAAATAAGTTGAAACAAACCCTCCTGTAGGATTTGGTCTGATATCAAATCGACTCCAAAACAAAGGGTCTTCGCCTGAGAGAATTCTTTTTGTTTTACGATAACAAAGTTCGCAAATGATATCGTGGAGACTCAAATTATCTTCGGTAGGACAATTTTCCCATGTGTTAAGCACTTCAATAAACGAGGGATTGAAGGCAACTCGCATTCCTTCAATCTCTTCTCGTTCTGAATGAATAGAAACGTCTTCATTTTTCTTTACCTGAAGTGATCGATGAATATAAAAGGGAGAATCTGGGAGATCACGGCGTTCAAGGCGGTCCCTTGCAGTCTCAATCTTTTCAAGACTAATTTCGAAAAATGAACAGTACCACTCAAGTTCACTCAACAGTGTTTGTGTTATATTAAGATTTTGAGATGATAATTCTTGATACCAGTGTTTTTTAAACTCAGATTCTAAACGATACTCAATAGCCATATAAGACAACAACTCGACAACATCAGTTTTTTTAATAATCCTGCTAAACCACCAGGGGTGGTCCTCATAAGTTCTCATGATAAGGTCTGCTAAACTTTTCTCTTTTCCATCTTCTAAAAAAGTTTTGAATAAGAGAGGATGGGACCCTTCAAAAAATACTTGCATCATAGGGTTATCCTTGAAATCTTCGATAAACCTTGGAGTTGCTTTAAATCTACCCTTCCAAAATTCCGGATTCCAATTTTTTTTTGCTGAATGAACGCCAATCAAAAAAGCGATATTTGGAATCCAGGCTCTATATTTACCATAGCCAAGTTGAAGAAAGTTCTGAGTATCCTCTACAAATTCCTGACATTGAGGAAGGGGAACATCTTGTAAACCAAGAAGAATTGTCTCTCGCTCAGCAATCGTTGTTTTATCTCTCAATTGTTCGACACAGAGCTTTCGTCTTAATGTTGTTACATCCTGAAGTTTACAGCCTTCTAAAAGAGGACAAAGTGATCTGAAGCATGTAACTGTTTCTGCATCATTATCGATCTTTTTGATAAGAGGAAATACTTCTTTTGCACAAAGCATACGATGCAGAGGGGGAATAGCCCGGGTTCTTATATTGAAATCTTCTTTGCTTTGTTCATCTCCGAGCGTTTTTAAAATATTTTGAGAGCTCGTCTCAAAACTTTGCTTTCCCTTGTTACAATAGAGATGATGATCTCTAATGAGTGTAATAAATGCACTTCCTTTTGTATCCTTCTTAATAAAAGGCGTTATCAAAGTTCGCAATGCTCTCAATTCTAAGGGTGTAAATAGATATAAAACTTCAAGTGCTCTCACTGGTTCAGCGTTATCAAGCTTTATATGAGAAAAATGTTTAAGAAACCTTTGGACTTCCCAAATTTGTTCAACTGCATTTGTATAATAAAGCCCCAATGCATTTCCTTTATCTCCATCAACTAGATCACATGTCAGGCTCGATAAGGCTTGGCAGAGTGCTATTGTTTGATGAGGATCTGACTCACAAAAAGTTCCGATAATCTTTTTTCTCGTACCACTGAACACTCCTTGCATCAAAGGAGCCACGGCTCGTCCTAAATCTAGGCGTGAGCGAACGGGCACCTTAAGAAAAGTTCCAAGAACTTGATCCCTAAACCCAACTCTCTCATATCCAGTGAGAAGAGGTGCAATGCTTAAACAAGTAATAGCTCTTTCATTTTCATGAATTCCGGTAAGAATTGAAAACAAAGAGGATTTCACTGTAGAAAATTCGACCTGTTTACTCTTTGTGTTTTTTTCTACTTTGACAGGTTTCGTTTTCACATAAAAAAGTTTAACTGATTCAACAACCTCAGGAGTCACTTGAGCTTCCGGAATAAGTTCGAGAACACTCAGAACAAACGATCGTAAATCTTCAGATTCTATACTCTTAATAATAGCGTCAACTTTAGGCGGATAAGCGGAAAGAGATGAGACACAAAAGAAGAGTGAAAGCAAGAAAATGACAAATGTTTTGAACATTAAAAACGCCCTTATACAAAACTGATGTTGGCTTTTAGATATATTCATTTAAACAGAAAGTCTCAGCCTTTACAATTGTAGGAACTTCTTTTTAAGCTTATAAAAAACAATACAACTATCGAGAGATGAATGCATCGTTTATACATAGAACAAGCCTTAAGTGAAAATCAACTGATGACTCTCGTTGAGAGCCAAAGCCATTACCTAATTAAAGTCATGCGCCTCAGGCAAGGCGATGAGATCCTTGTTTTCAACGGCGTTGATGGAGAATGGAAAGCTCGGATAACAATGGTTTCCAAGAAATCAGTGATGGTTCAGGCTTTGACGCAAACACGCCCTCAAGCGAAACCCAGTGACCTTTGGCTCCTATTTTCTCCCCTTAAGCCTAAAAGACAAGAGTTCCTTGTTGAAAAAGCGACTGAATTAGGGGTGTCTTGTCTCTGTCCCATCCGGTGTGAGCGAACCTCGATACCAAAGGTAAATAGTGAGAAAATGAAGGCTCATGTGATTGAAGCCTCAGAGCAATGTGGACGTCTAACAATACCTGAGATTAAACCCCTAACCTCATTGAAAGAGACTTTAGCCAATTGGCCTCAAGACCGTTTGCTTCTTTTTGGGGATGAAACCTTAACCTCCCCGTCCCTCTCCAAGATTAAACTTGATCCTGAGCAGTCCACAGCTTTTCTGGTTGGCCCAGAGGGGGGATTCACGGCTCAGGAGTTTGATCTCTTAAGAGCACACGGAACAGGCGTTACGCTTAATGCCAATATCCTTCGCGCCGAAACAGCAGGTCTTGTTGGGCTTGCCTGGTTAATGAGACATCATGGAATAAACCAATAGTCCCAAATTATAGATAATATAAAGAGAAAGCATGATGATGCCATCTCGTTTGCTCATTTTCCCTTTTCTCCAGAAGATAATCATCATGCCGAAAATCATGATAAAGAGCCACGGAAAGGCATAGGAACGCGTAAATGAATCAAGTGTAAGTGGATTTATTGTCGCTGAGATTCCCGTAATAAACCCTAAGTTGAGAATATTAGCTCCCACAATATTCCCGATCGACAAATCAGCAACCTTCTTCTTGGCAGACGAGATGGCTGTTACAAGCTCCGGCAGAGATGTCCCCACAGCAACTGCTGTCAAACCTATGATTAAAGAGGGGATTCCCAGGGCTTTTGCAATTTCAATGCCCGAGTTAACAAGCATCTTACTTCCAACAATGACGAGCACTGCCCCAAATAGAAACGTCGTAATGGCTTTTATTAGGGGAATATCTTCCTCTTTTGAAGGCTTAGGAGCGGTTTCCTTTTTTCGTTCGAGAACAGCTCGCAATGTATTTAAAGAGAGATAGAGAACAGCTATGGCAACTAAAATGAGCCCTGTTCGTCGATCTACAACCAGGTCCCAGGCAAATACGAGGACAAGAATTGCTGATACAAACATCCACAGGGACCGTCTCCTGAAATCTTCCACATCGATCGCGATAGGAGCGAGAATCGCAGATACACTTACAATAAGGCCAATGTTTGCAATTGCAGATCCTAAAGCGTTTCCCAAGGCAATACCAGAATCTCCCATGTAGCTCGCTGTCGTCGAGACAACGAGTTCCGGCGCTGTGGTTGCAAGACTGACAATCGTTCCCCCAATCACAACCCGCGGTATTCCGAATCGCCTGGCAATGGCTGTACTTGAATCAACAAAACTATCTCCGCCTTTTAACACTAGGACAAGGCCTGCTATGAACATTGCTATGTAATAAATCATCGTATCACTCGCTAAAACGGCCCAAAGCTCTCGTCTTGGAAGTTCATTAAAGGACCTGCACCAGCAGCTATATTTACCGCTAGAGTCCCTGTTTGAGGCAACAGTTTTTCCATAAAAAAGCGAGCTGTCTCAATCTTACTCTGATAAAACGCCTTTTCTGAGCTTGAGAGTTTATCCTTTGCAACAAGAACAGCGCGGCACCATAGATAAGCGTGTGCTACTAGGGCAAACAGCTTTAGATAATCAGCTGCAGCAGCGCCTGCTTCATTATGATCAGAGGGCGCTTTCTGAGCGATCAACCCTGTGGCTTGCTGGAGACGACCAAATGCTTTTTCGAGAGGACCCACAAACTCAGCCATTTTCTCATCATTTTTGTGTTGTTCTATAAAGGCTTGGACGGGGCCAAAGAAAGTCTGCACCACACGCCCCCCACCCATGGGAAGCTTCCGCCCTATAAGATCCATCGCTTGGATACCATTCGTTCCTTCATAAAGCATACCAATCCGGGCATCCCTTAAATATTGTTCCATACCGTTCTCGCGAATATAACCGTGCCCTCCAAAAACCTGAACACCTAAGCTTGCAAGTTCAAATGCAGTATCTGTACAGAAAGCCTTAACGATAGGTGTCATCAATTGATTAAAATCTTCAGCCTCTTGCTTGGCAGCAGGATCTTTCGCACTTTGGGAGCGATCTAACTGTAATGCCGTCCAAAGGACGAGCATCCGGTTCCCTTCATTCAGTGCTTTCATCGTGAGCAGCATCCGTCTCACATCAGGATGGACAATAATGGGATCGGCCATTTTATCTGGATATTTAGGCCCTGTCAGCGATCGTCCCTGAAGTCTATCTTTTGCATAAGCTAAGGCGTTCTGATAGGCAATCTCTCCAAGTCCCAGACCTTGAACGCCAATCCCCAGACGGGCGCTATTCATCATAACGAACATATTAGACATCCCCTTAAAGAGATCACCCACTAAATACCCTGTGGCCTCATCAAAGTTCATGACACACGTTGCAGAGGCTTTGATACCCATTTTGTGTTCTATAGAGGCACACGTTGCCCCATTGCGAGCCCCTAGACTGCCGTCGTCATTCACGAGAAATTTAGGAACCAGGAAAAGACTAATGCCCTTAGTCCCCGGAACACCATCAGGGGTCCTTGCAATCACCATATGGATGATATTTTCTGTAAGATCATGCTCGCCCGATGTTATAAAAATCTTGGTGCCAGTTAATTTATAAGTCCCATCTGCTTGAGGGGCTGCTTTCGTGCGCAAGAGCCCTAAATCCGTACCGCAATGAGATTCCGTAAGGCACATCGTGCCCCCCCACTGTCCGCCCACCATTTTAGGGAGGTATTTGTTTTTCAACTCTTCACTTCCGTGCTTTTCAAGAAGATGATAGGCCCCTGTTGCAAGCAAAGGATAGGTTGAAAAGGATGAATTAGCAGAAGAAATCATCTCAGTAAAAATAGTGGAAATCGTAAGGGGCAACCCTTGTCCCCCATAGGTGGGGTTACAACTGAGGGATGACCAGCCAATGTCGACAAATGACTTATAAGCTTCCTTAAACCCTTTGGGTGTTGTAACGACCCCATTCTCAAAGTGACACCCTTCCTCGTCCCCTGTCCGGTTCAGGGGAAAGAGTGTGTTCTCACAGAATTTCGCGGCCTCATCCAAAATGGCATCCATATCAGTGTCTTGCAAGTCTTCATAGCCTGGGAGAGAGCGGAGTTGATCCGTTCCGAAGACTTCTTTCAAGACAAAGGAAATATCCCTCAAAGGTGCTTTATAACTCGGCATAATTGACTCCCGTGTGTGATCTTCTATTTGATACTAACCATGAGAGAGTTAAAAAAGAGATAACAAAGGAATTGTTACGACTCAGGCGTATACCCACTGCCATTAAGTTAAGGAAAAAATGCCCACCACCTGGGTCGTCCCGGAAACAAGAATATCTTGAGCGAAGCTCAAGTCTTCTTGTTGTCCGGGATCCAGGACCAATACTCTTTCCGGAGGAAAGAAGGAATCATTACATTGCTTCGCAATGAGTTATTGCCCTGGATCCCGGGCTATGAGAAATCTAAGCTTCGCTTAGCATTTCTCATCCCCGGGACGACCCCAGCGGGGAGGGCTTTCCCTTAACTTAATGGCAGTGAGGCGTATACCCCGTCCGCGTCGTCCCACCACCTACGGTCGAGTAGTTGCTCTGTTTTTTATTTTCAAATTAACCATATATAAATATATTTATAGTACAATAAAACTAATTAATAGGGAGGTCAATATGAGTGCCTTACGCAAGTTTAAACCAATAGATGAGGATTTCAATTTATCAGCAAAACCTCATATCAATCTTAATCAAATGAACCTAAGTCTTGATGATGTGTTTGAAATGACGAACCCATTTGAGGCATTGCTTATAAAAAATGATGCATGGGTCCATACCACCAAGAATCAGTGGGCATCTCAGGATTTAGACATCACCGAAACGATCGAGATGGAATCTCCTTCTCTGAATACTCTGGCTGGGTCCTTCGAGATTTAAGCCGCGCAACGAATCCCTTTATCGGAAAGAAAGGTTTGTAGTTCGCCGGTTTGATACATCTCTCGAACAATGTCACAACCGCCCACAAATTCTCCTTTGATATAAAGCTGAGGAATTGTGGGCCAGTTTGTGAAGGTTTTAATTCCTTCTCTCAGTTCTGAATCTTGGAGAACATCAATGGCTTTAAAAGTCAGGCCAAGTGTATTTAAAATCTGAACAACAGACGCTGAAAATCCACACATGGGAAATTTCTCGTTTCCTTTCATAAATAAAACGACATCATTCGCTTCTATTTCTTTTCGTATTTGATCAAAAATGAGGGACATCAGTTACTCCTTAGAAACTTGGGTTTTAAGAGAAAGGGCGTGAAGACGTGTTCCCATATGGCCTTGCAGGGCTTCATAGACCATTTGGTGTTGTTGAATGCGTGTTTTTCCCTGAAAGGCTTTTGACGTAACCGTGGCGGAAAAGTGGTCATTATCACCAGCTAAATCCTTAATCTCAATCAGAGCATCTGGAAAGGTCTGAAGAATGAATTCTTTAATTTGTACTGCTGTCATCGCCATAATAAGTTACTCCTAACACTCCCGTTAAATAATTACAAACTATTTGTCTTTTCCTTCTGCTTTGACCTTAGAGATTTTTAGCTGTTCTTTCATATTCACAAGTGAGCTTTTCTTACCTTTTAATTTAGAATTTGCTTCAATTAAGGGTTTAACAATTTTCTCAAATTCTTCAAAGGAAAGAGCATGCTGATAAACCTTCGCATTTATAACGAGTGTTGGCGTGACCGTAATATTATACTTTTTCATGCCTTCAAGACGCCCTTGAACAATCCGATCCAAAAGAAGTTGATTTTTAAAGCAAGCCTCATACTGTTCATTTGTAATGCCATTTTGCATGGCTATTTTTTTCAATTCAGCCTGGGGGTCATCACTTAACAACCATTCTTTTTGCTTGGAATAAAGAACTTTTAAAAAGTCCAAATACTTAAGTTCTCCCCGACACCACGCCAACTGGTGAGCGACGAGAGCAATTTGATCTGATGGATAATCTCGAATGATGATCCGAACAAGACCTGGCTTAATATATTTTTCGTCGATCTTGGGCAGAATATCTGTATGAAATTCAGCACAATGATTACACGTCAGCGATGAATAATCCACAATAACAATAGGAGCCTTTTGACTTCCCATACCCATCTCCGGCATAGGCTTTGCAGCCGGCTTTTCATCAGCCTCTGCTCGTTTGTCAGCTTTTTGTTCTGACTTAGCAGCCGGCTTTTCAGCAGATTTAACGTCCGCAGCCTGTGCACTGACTGCCATGATCGCAACTAAAAAAAAGGTTCGTAATAAAAACTGCATCTGGTTCTCCCTTGCATCCTAAAATAATAAGGAAAATCCGAGCCATTGACAAGCTCAATTAAAACATATCCAGGGAATTTGCTTGATTTTGATTTTCCCTCTTGAAAATCCATTGATCCTCGTTATGATGGCGCCTGTTAGTTTTAAAACAAGCGGGCGTAGCTCAGGGGTAGAGCACAACCTTGCCAAGGTTGGGGTCGAGGGTTCAAATCCCTTCGCCCGCTCCAGTAGGCATAGCATACGTTGTTGCGAACTGGGAGAGGCATATGTCGGAATCAAAAGCCAAACAGAAAATCCTAGACCAGATGACTGAAAACAGCGGGAGTCGAGTGCCTCAAGCCCTGAGGCAAGCCTACGAAACCTTTATCAGAATTTATTTTGCCAATGTTTCCATTGAAGATCTTAAAGAAACGCCCATAAAGACATTAGAGGAATCGGTGTTTGAAATGTGGTCGTTTAGTCTGAACCGCATTCCAGGCAAAGCAAAGATTCGTGTGTTTACTGAAAAGAGAGAGGTTCAAGGGCGATCCCTACCCAAAACAATCGTAGAAATTGTCAATGATAATATGCCATTTTTGGTTGATTCGGTTATATCAACTATTAATAGTTATGGATACTCTATCCATCTTGTCATTCATCCCGTTATACAAGTTAAACGAGACAAAAATCTTTTGGTGTCTGTTACCGATCCTGCTTCACATAATACCCACGAACCTTATGAGTCTTTCATTCATTGTGAAATTCTTGAGTCCTTGTCTCCAAAGAAATGCGAAAAACTTGAAGAAGACATAGATATTGTCCTTCAAAATGTAAGACTTGCCGTTGAGGACTGGAAGTCGATGCGACACAAACTTGGAACAATCATAAAGAATATGGAGGAAATGCCACTTTCTGTTTCCAAGGGAGAATTACAGGAAACGCTTTCTTTTCTCAACTGGATTAAAGATGACCATTTTACCTTTCTGGGTTTTGCAGAATACACCCTCAATCCAGGCAAAACAACTTTAAAAGAGAGTATGACGGCCACAGAAGGACTTGGGATACTCAGGGATCCAGCCGCACAAGAAATTAGCAATATTTTTGAAGGGGTCGAAATTACACCGTCGAATGTAAAATACTTTACCGAATCTACACCTCTGATCGTAACAAAAACCTCAAAGATTTCGCTCATACACCGTCGTGATCCTATGGATTCCATCACCATTAAACGTTTTGACAACGACGGAAGAATGATAGGATTCTTCCAATTTGTGGGGCTTTTTACATCCGTTGCTTACAGTCGAAGTGCACGCGATATTCCGCTCCTTAGAAGGAAAATTTCTAAAATACTTGAAAGATCTGGCTTTTCAGAGCAGTGGCACGATGGGAAAGCCCTCATCCACATTCTCGAATCCTTTCCTCGAGATGAACTCTTTCAAGCGGATGAAAATTGGCTATTTGATACGAGTATGGCCGTCCTTCAAATACAAAACCGTCAACGCCTAACCCTTTTTATTCGCACTGACAAATTTGAGAGGTTTGTCTCCTGCCTTGTGTATATCCCCCGTGATCGCTATGACAGCGAACTCAGAAAAAAAATTAGTGAAATTTTAGAGCAACAACTGAATGCGAAACTTACAAACTGGCAAACCCAACTGGGTGAACTTGCCTTTGCACGTGTCCATTACATTCTTAAACTCCACCATACAGGACCTGTATCCCATGATATTGATGCTATTGAGAGATTACTTGCTGAAGCCTCTCTAACCTGGCGAGATCAATTAAGCCAAGAACTTTATCAAAAATATGGGGAAGTAAAGGGACAGAAACTATGTGACTTGTATGGCAACGGATTCACGAAAGGCTACCAAGAAAGATTCACTCCAGAAAAAGCCATTACTGATATATATGAAATGGAGCAAGCCTTTGCTAAATCTCGTATCCGGGCCAACTTATCTATTGATGGCGCTACAGAGGATGCCATTCTTAATTTTAAGCTCTATTCCCTTGATGGGCCTGTGACTCTTTCAAATGTTTTACCCGTTCTAGAAAACATGAACCTTCGCGTTCTTAATGAAATACCTTTTATCGTCACTCTTTCAAATAATAAAAAAGTTTGGATTCACCATTTTGAGACGGAAACAAGAGGGGGAGAACCCTTAGAATTAGAAACTGTTCGTGATAATTTCTTAGAAGGATTTAGTCGCATTTGGCGCGAAGAGGTAGAAAATGATGGTTTCAACCGTCTTATTTTATGTGCAAAATTAGATTGGAGAGAATGTCAACTTATCAGAGCTTACGCTAAGTATATACGCCAGCTTCAAGTGACATTTAGCCAAGCCTACATGGAAGAAGTCCTCGTAAAGCACCCCCTTATTTGCAATCTCATGATTAAACTTTTCACAGTCCTCTTCACCGTTGATTCTAAAGAAGATCGTGATGCCGCCCATCAAGAAATTAATCATCGAATTAAAGTTCTCTTAACAAAGGTTGAGAACTTGGATGAGGACCGAATTATAAGCAAATTTGTGAATGCGATAAACTCAACTTTGAGAACGAATTACTATCAACTTTTAGACGGAAAGCCGAAACCCTATATATCCTTTAAAATAAATTGTGAGGCGATCGATGAGATGCCTCTTCCCCGCCCAAAATATGAGATTTTCGTCTATTCCAAACGTGTTGAAGCTATTCATTTACGGGGAGGAAAAGTTGCTCGAGGGGGCATAAGGTGGTCAGACCGCAGGGAAGATTTCCGCACCGAAATCCTCGGTTTAATGAAGGCTCAAATGGTCAAAAATGCTGTGATTATTCCGGTCGGCTCAAAGGGTGGGTTCGTTGTAAAAAACTTGCCCGAAAAAGGGGATCGCGCCACGGTAATGGAAGAAGTTGTTGCCTGTTATAGCATTATGATGAGGGGTCTCTTAGATATTACGGATAACATTAAAGGTAAAGACATCATCCCACCCCCAATGACAGTCCGCCGGGATGATGATGATCCTTATCTCGTTGTCGCAGCCGACAAAGGGACGGCCACATTTTCAGACTTTGCTAATCAAATCTCTGCGGAATATGATTTCTGGTTAGGGGACGCCTTTGCCTCCGGTGGGTCTTCAGGATATGACCATAAAAAGATGGCCATTACGGCAAGAGGCGCTTGGGAGTCCGTCAAACGTCATTTTCGGGAAATGGGGATTGATGCAAATCAAGCAGAGCTAACCCTTGTCGGTATAGGGGATATGTCAGGTGACGTTTTTGGAAACGGACTTCTCCTTTCTCGTCATTTAAAGTTAGTTGCTGCCTTTAATCATTTGCAAATATTCCTTGATCCAACTCCGGATCCTGAAGTCAGTTACACTGAGAGAAAACGCTTGTTCGATCTACCCCAGTCAAGTTGGACAGACTATAATCCATCACTCATTTCGAAAGGGGGGGGCGTTTTTGATCGTAAAGCAAAATCGATTCCATTAACACACGAGGTCAAGGCCCTCCTTGATATTAAGGAAGACCATCTCTCACCCAATGATTTGATTCGGTATATCTTAAAAGCTCAAGTTGATTTGATATGGTTGGGCGGTATCGGTACTTACATAAAAGCAAAGAGTGAAACTCAAATTGAAGTTGGGGATCGCATTAATGACTCCCTTCGTATTGATGGACATGAAGTCAGAGCAAGTGTCGTTGCGGAAGGGGCTAACTTAGGCGTCACCCAACTCGGACGTATAGAATATGCTAAAAATGGTGGACGAATTAATACGGATGCGATTGATAATTCTGCTGGTGTTGATTGTTCTGACCACGAGGTCAATATCAAGATTCTTTTAAATCAGCCCCTGACAAAAGGGAAATTGACACTTTCAAACCGCAATGCCCTTCTGATTCAAATGACAAAGGATGTTGCTACTTTGGTTTTAAAGGATAATTTCTGGCAGAACCAACTCATAAGCCTTGTGAGTAGTCAGGGATACCTTTTGTTAGATGAACAGGCCCGTCTCATGCGCGATTTAGAAGACGAAGGACTCTTAAACCGTGCTCTCGAGGGTCTTCCTGATGAAACGGAAATCTCAAGAAGAATGACAGACAGACAGGGGCTGACACGTCCAGAGCTGGCTGTTCTTCTTGCATATTCCAAGATCTCTTTAAACCACCAACTCCTCCAATCAGAAATTCCTGATGTTTCTATATTGCAGCATCGATTATTCAGTTATTTCCCAGACATTCTGCATAAACCCTATGAAGAAGAAATTAAGACCCATCCTTTGAGACGAGAAATTATAGCGACATTGTTTACGAATAGCATAATTAACCGAATGGGTATCACTTTTATCAATGAAATGAAACGAATCGCTGAGGTCCAAGGCGCTGATGTTGCAAGAGCGTATGTGGTTGTAAGAGACCTCCTTGATCTCATTTCGATCTGGAGAGACCTTGAAAGCATGGACACTCTCTCGGATGAATTCCAAACCAAGCTTATGCTTGGAACGTATCAAAACGTAAAGCGGCTTACGGATTGGTTTTTAAAATTTGAAACTGATCATGATATTGATGGAATGATCCATTATTTTAAACCATCATTCGAAATATTACGCTCTGAATTGCCGTCTCTTTTTGCACAGAAATATCGTGAGGAATACGAAGAAGAACGACATGATTATGAAGAGTATGGGGTAACACCATCTTTAGCTAACTGTCTGTTAGGTTTAGAGTCTCTCGTTTCTGCACCTGACATTATCTTGCTCAGTAAAGAGGCGAATGTCGATGTAAAGTACGTTGCCCGTGTTTACTTTGCTCTCGGTCAGCAACTCGGATTTGATTGGCTTCGCACCTCAACCTTCAGCCTTTCTGGAGAGACACATTGGCATCAAGAGGCTGCTAATGCATTGATCGAAGATTTATATGCAGGCCAAAAAGCTCTAACATCTTTGATCATAAACAAGAAGTTAAAACCAGAGACTCTCTTCACATCTGACGGAACGATTTCAAGGGATTTTCTTCACTCATCCGCTGCAGAAGCCAGGTTGCATGATGTGATGAACGCATCATCTGTTGATTTTGCCATGTTAACTGTCATGAATCGTGAGTTACGTATGTTGAGCAGTAATTAGTGAACACGGCACTCTATATCCATTGGCCGTTTTGCCTTTCCAAATGTCCTTACTGCGACTTTAATAGCCATGTGCGAGAAAAAGTTGACCAAAAAAGATGGAAAAAGGCTCTCGTTACCGAGCTTGAAAATTCAGCTGAAGAATCTGATGGAAAGTCCCTTTCAAGCATTTTCTTTGGGGGCGGAACCCCCTCTCTGATGGATCCGGATACAGTGGGAAGTCTTATTGAAAAGGCGAAGTCTCTTTTTAAAACTGACGAGACTCTTGAGATTACCTTAGAAGCCAACCCCAGCACTGTAGAGTCAGAGCGATTCAAAGGATTCAATGAGGCGGGAGTGAATCGGCTTTCCATCGGTATTCAGTCATTAAATGACGAGGCGCTGATGTTTTTGGGACGTCGTCATTCTGCTTCTGAAGCTCTCAATGCACTAAAGATTGCAGCAACTTATTTCCCCCGTTATTCCTTCGATTTGATCTATGCAAGACCAGATCAAACTCCTGAATCCTGGAAGGAAGAGCTCTCAAAAGCCTTAACTTATGCAGGCGGACATCTTTCCTTATATCAGCTCACCATTGAGCCCCAGACAGCCTTTGCAACGCGTCTAAAGCGTGGTGAGAAGATGACCCTTGAAGATGATCCTGCAGCAGCACTTTACGAGCTTACGGACGATATGATGAGGACCGCCGGACTTCCTGCCTATGAAGTTTCAAACTATGCCGCTCCAGGCCAAGAATGCCGCCATAATCTAATATATTGGAATTTTGGACAATATATTGGAATTGGTCCCGGCGCCCATGGGCGGGTGTCACGCTCAGGGGCGAAATATGCAACCTCTCGGTATAAGGCGCCAGAAACCTGGCTTGAATCTGTTGAAACAAAAGGCCATGCTCTACAAGTTTCTGATCTCCTTTCCCCTGAAGAGAGACTTCATGAATTCACTCTAATGGGGCTAAGACTCACGCAAGGATTAGACCTGAATCGTCTGTATGAAGAAACAGGCCTACGTGTTGAAGAAGCATATTCCCCGCAAGCTCTTGCGGTTCTTGAAAAAGAGGGGCTCCTCATACAAACATCATCACACCTCATTGCTACACGAGAAGGCCGCATGAGACTGAATGGGGTCATCGAATTTTTGCTTTCTTGAATTTAAGAATTTTTGTAACTACTCACCACAACCCCTGCCCGTGTCATCCCACTGCCATTAAGTTAAGGGAAAGCCATCCCCGCTGGCGTCGTCCCGGGGATGAGAAATGCTAAGCGGAGCTTAGATTTCTCATAACCCGGGATCCAGGACAACAACTCATTGCGAAGCAATGGTGTAATCTCTTTCTTAAAGATCAGTTGCATTGCTACGCAATAATTAATTGGTCTGGATCCCGGATAACAAGAAAACTTGAGCTTCGCTCAAGATATTCTTGTTTCCGGGACGACCCAGGTGGTGGGCATTTTCCCCTAACTTAATGGCAGTGGAATGACGCCGGCGGGCCAGGGTTTCTTTACTGTGTTGATGCGTTTACTGTGACTAGCAATTTAAGAATTTTACAAAACTATCAAATCATGTACACTGGAATTGATAAAATTTTAGGCAATTCGGGGGAGGGGAAATTTATGGAATTAGACTACTCAATTGGTCTTGTTATTGCCTTATTTTTGATGGGTTATCTTGTTTATTCTTTACTAGAAATTTAACAAAGTAAGAAGCATGACACTTAATGATTGGCTACAAATTGGATTCTTTTTTCTCATTCTCTTGATCCTCACGAAACCTGTGGGTTTGTATCTTTATGCTATCTATGAAAAAAAGCCTTTACCAAAAATCTTAGGCCCTTTTGAAAAAAGAGTATTTACCCTTTGTGGCATTAATCCACAAGAACAAGACTGGAAAGCTTACGCGACCTCCCTTTTGATCTTCAATGTTTTGGGTATATTCATTGTTTTTATTATAGAATCTTTGCAACCTCTGTTGCCTCTCAACCCTCAGAATTTACCCTCTGTTCCTTGGGATCTTGCGCTCAATACAGCTGTCAGTTTTGTTACAAATACAAATTGGCAAGCTTATAGTGGTGAAACAACGATGAGTTATTTCACACAAATGTCGGCTTTGACATGGCAGAATTTTCTATCGGCAAGCACAGGAATGACAGCTTTTTTAGCTCTTGCCCGTGGTCTCACGCGCCATTCAACAGAGGGAGATAAAATCACACTCGGTAATTTTTGGGTCGATTTACTGAGATCCGCTCTCTACGTTTTTTTACCTGCATCTATCCTTTTTGCTCTCATTTTAGTTTCACAAGGTGTCATTCAGAATTTTGATCCTGCTCTTGAGATCACAACTCTTGAGGGTGCGAAACAAACACTCGCCATGGGACCTGTTGCCTCCCAAGAAGCGATTAAGATATTAGGGACGAATGGTGGAGGGTTCTTTAATGCCAATTCTGCCCATCCTTTTGAGAATCCGACCCCTTTTACGAACTTCTTACAAATCATATGCTTTCTTCTTATACCCGCAGGACTCACCTATACATTTGGGAAAATGGCGCATGATAAAAAACATGGCTGGTCTATTTTTTCAGTTATGTTCTTTCTTGCCATCAGCGGTGCCTTTCTCACAACCTATTTTGAATCTCAACCGAACCCCCTTCTTAACGCGCTTCCTATCTCGCATGACCAAGGAAATATGGAAGGGAAAGAAGTTCGATTTGGCGTTGCAGGATCCTCCTTGTTTGCCTCTCTTACAACAGATACGTCCTGTGGCGCCAACAATGCATCACATGACTGCTTTACCCCACTAGGGGGCCTTGTATTAATGACAAACATATTGCTGGGTGAAATTGTATTTGGGGGGGTTGGCAGTGGATTATTTGGCATGTTGCTTTATGTCATTATCAGCGTCTTTCTGGCCGGTCTCATGGTGGGAAGAACCCCTGAATATTTAGGTAAAAAAATTGAAGGAAAAGAGGTTCGCCTCATCGTTCTCTATGTTGCCTTATATCCTATAATCATACTTTTGGGAACTTCAGCATCCTTACTTTCTTCAATTGGACTATCTTCTCTTAATAATACTGGCCCTCATGGATTAAGCGAAGTCCTCTATGCTTTTTCTAGTACAGCCCAAAACAATGGTTCTGCTTTTTCTGGACTCAATGCTAATACTCTTTGGTACAATCTTTTCTTTTCCTTTGAAATGTTTGTAGGTCGTTTTCTTCCCATCCTTCTGGGCCTCGCCATTGCAGGCTCCATGGTTCGTAAGAAAGCAGTTATTGCAAGTTCAGGAACATTTGAAACGAAGGGCTTTCTTTTCATTTGTTTGCTCATAGGAGTCATTATTACCATCGGAGCCTTAACCTATTTCCCAGTCCTCACCTTAGGACCCATTACAGAACAAATTTTCTCTCAAATCGGGAGGACTTTCTAATGGAAAAAAGAATGCATCAGCAAGGAATTTTAAGGGATGTGGTGGGCTTAACCTTCAAACATCTTAACCCCTTATACTTAAAAAACAATCCTGTCATGTTTGTTGTTTTTATAGGAGCATGCCTCACGGCAGCCATTTTTTTAAGAGATTATTATACAAATACGACTAGTCATGAACCTCTTTGGTTCACGGCTTCCATTTCATTTTGGTTATGGTTTACTCTTCTTTTTGCTAATGGCGCAGAAGCCATTGCGGAAGGAAAAGGGAAAGCCCATGCTTCAAGCTTAAAATCACTTGCTAAAGAAATAATCGCAAGACGAGTTTTGGACAATGATAGAGAAGAAAACATTCCTGCAAATGAATTGAGACGCGATGATGTGGTTCGTGTGTCAGCTGGTGATTTTATCCCCTCTGATGGTGAAATCATCGAAGGAATAGCTGCCATTGATGAGTCTGCAATCACAGGCGAATCCGCACCCGTTATTCGCGAAAGTGATAGCGATCGATCCTCAGTGACTGCAGGAACACGCGTTATTTCAAACGCCCTTGTGATTAGAGTTGTTTCTAATCCAGGAGAGAGCTTTTTAGACCGTATGGTGACTTTAGTTCAGGGTGCAAAACGACAAAGAACACCGAATGAAATTGCATTAGAAATTCTGTTAATTGGTCTTACACTCATTTTCTTAATTGTTTGTCTTACGCTCGTCCCTTTTGGTCTTTATTCAGGGAGCAAATTATCTATTACAGTTATCGCGTCCCTTCTCGTTTGTCTCATTCCCACCACAATTGGGGGACTTGTATCGGCAATTGGAATATCCGGTATAGAACGAGCGCTCCAAAAGAACCTCCTCGCTATGAGTGGAAAGGCTGTTGAAACAGCAGGAGATATTGACGTTTTACTTCTTGATAAAACGGGAACAATTACGCTTGGTAATCGAATGCCGGTTGAGCTCATTCCTTTTGAAGGCGTGGATATAAATACGATTGCAAAGGCTGCTCAAATATCGAGTTTTGAGGACAAAACACCTGAAGGGAAATCAATACTCGAATTTATTCAAACCACTTATGGTAATTTCATAGACGACACCTCTTTCGATAAAATAAAGTTTATACCATTTAGTGCTGAAACAAGAATGAGTGGATGCGACATTGAACACGTTCCCTATAGAAAAGGAGCCTGTGATACCATTCTTGCGTTCGTGACAAAATTAGAAGGAAGCGCGCCGTCAGACTTTAAACGAGTCGTTGAGAAAATTGCTCTTCAAGGTGGCACACCCATTGCTATATCTGTTGGCAATAAAATTCTTGGAATTATGCATCTCAAAGACATTATTAAACCTGGCATAAAAGAAAGATTTCTACGTCTTCGCGCCATGGGTGTCCGTACCGTCATGATCACAGGAGATAACCCACTAACTGCGCGTACAATTGCAGAAGAAGTGGGAGTCGATACATATTTAGCAGAAGCCACACCTGAAAAGAAAATGGATTTTATTAAAGCTGAACAGGCTAAGGGATTTCTCGTTGCAATGACAGGCGATGGAACAAATGATGCCCCTGCCCTTGCCCAAGCTGACTTAGGAATTGCCATGAACTCAGGAACCCTTGCAGCAAAAGAAGCCGCTAATATGGTTGATCTCGATAGCAACCCAACAAAGATATTAGAAGTCATAGAAATCGGGAAACAACTGCTTATCACGAGAGGGTGCCTTACGACCTTTTCAGTTGCGAACGATGTTGCTAAATATTTCGCAATCATACCCGCCTTATTTATCGTGACAATACCCGAATTATCCGTCTTAAACATCATGGGGCTTGCCTCCCCCTTCAGCGCTGTTCTTTCGGCCGTTATCTTTAATGCTCTCATTATTGTTGCTCTCATTCCCCTTGCTTTAAGAGGCGTAAAATATCGTCCTGTGGGAGCCAAAAGCCTTCTTGCACGCTCTCTCCTCATCTATGGAGTCGGTGGTGTTATCGCACCCTTTATCGGCATTAAATTAATAGATATGCTCCTCGCTCAAACAGGATTGATATAAATGAATAAAGATCTCTCCATCAGCCTTCGTGTTTCGTTCTTCACACTCCTCTTAACAGGAATTTTTTATCCTTATGTGATAACTGAAGTATCAAATCTTATATTTCACCACAAAGCGAAAGGAAGTCTGCTTTATGATGAAAACAAAACAGTCGTTGGATCAGAATTAATAGCGCAGTTTTTTCAAAGCAAAGTCTACTTTCACCCAAGGCCCTCCGCTGCAGGTAAAGGATATGATGGTCTTGCTTCAGGCGCATCAAATGACTCTCCGACATCAAAAAAGTTTATCAGTCGTGTCGAAATGACAACGAAAGATCTCAAAAAAAACAATGATGAGCGAATCCCAATTGATTTAGTCACAACATCCGCAAGTGGTCTTGATCCACATATCACTCCAGAAGCCGCTAAGTGGCAAGCTCCTCAAATTGCTCTCGCACGCGATATTTCATTACGAAGAGTATTATCAATTGTAACTGATAATACCCAATACCCGCAATTGGGGTTGCTGGGAAGTGCAAGAGTTAATGTGCTGAAATTGAACGTTGCTCTGGATCAATTTTTTGGCCCACCGGTTGGACTCAAATGAATACGCGCCTTATTGATCAAGAAGATTTCTTTGAGCTTCTCGAAAAAGCAACTCGGGGACGACTTAAGATCTATACAGGTCCTGTCGCAGGAGTCGGAAAAACCTATCGGATGCTCGAAGAAGCTCACGCCCTCAAATCCCGAGGCGCTGATGTCGTTATTGCATATGTTGAAACACATGGTCGCAAGAGATTAGATGAACTCTTAGAAGGTCTTGAAGTCATCCCTAGAAAAAAATATGACTATAAAGGCGTCATCATTGAAGAAATGGATTTAGAGGCTGTATTAAAGCGCAAACCTCAAATAGCAATCGTCGATGAAGTCGCCCACACGAATGTGCCACTCTGTCGTAATCAGAAACGATATCAAGATATAATAGAGTTACTCAGAGCGGGAATTAATGTCATCTGTGCTTTAAATATCCAACATTTAGAGAGCTTAGGGGACGTCATTAAAAAATTTACGGGCGTCACCATTTATGAAACCGTCCCTGATAGTTTTCTTAAATATGCTGATCAAGTCATAAACGTAGATCTCGGCGTTGAAGATATCGTTCAAAGGTTAGAATCTGGACAAATTTACAGTGATGATAAGATAACATTGGCGCTCAAAAATTTCTTTAAAGAAGAAAACCTATCTAAACTAAGGGAAATAGCTCTGCGCGAAGTGGCTGAGGTCATTGAACAAGCAGCTCAGCCCGCTGGAGTCCAATCTCTGAAATTAAAAGATGCCCTCTTTATGAGTGATCAAATTATGCTTTGCTTTCTCCCTCAGAAATGGAGTCAAAAGACACTCTTCAAAAAAGTCGCGAGACTTGCAGGTCGAATCAATCGCGAATGGTACCTTGTTTATGCTGAAACTCCCGAAGATGAACCAGAACGGATTGATCTAGAAAAGCAAAGACATCTCTTTTCCGATATACAATTTGCAAAAGATTTAGGGGCACACATTGTCCATCTCAAGACAAATGATAGAATACATGCATGGATGGAATTTGCAAAAAAAGAGAATATTGCTCAAATCGTCATTGGGCGGATAGAAGAAAGTTGGTGGAAAGAATCATTACGCATAAATATATTACAAAATCTGATACAACAAACTAAAAAATTTGACCTTTACATCATGAACTACGACACTAGAATTACCGGTGGTGAATCCTCATGAAGTTAAGATCACAAATTGTTTTTGCCCAACTTCCTTCCGTAATCGTTATTTCATTAATAGCGATTTTGTTTGTTATTACGTTGATCACAATCCAGAACAAATCCTCTACGATTTTAGTCGATGATCTTAAAAGTATTTTAGCTATGCAAAGATTTACAGAGTCCTTAGAAGAGCTCGAGAATATATCCATTAAGAGCATTCGAAGTGGCTCGTTAAATTTGTCTCAAAAAAAAGAATTAGAAAATAAAATTTCACAACAACTCATTATTCAGGAAGAAAATAAAGCGGACGAACGCGATAAAGAAAACTTGACACAACCTTTGAAAGAAAGTTGGGATAAATATAAAATTTTAATAAGTATTCCCTCTTCAACAGAAGAAGATATAGAACAATCTTATAAAGAAATTAAAATAATTGTAAAAAATATTATTGATTTGCATTTAGATGAACTTGTTCGCAAGAAAACTATTTTATCTAGTTTTATTTCAAGTTTACTTTTGTTTGTAAGTTTGGGACCCATTTTTATTTTAGTTTTTAGTTTTTTTGCATCTTGGTTCTTAACGGGTTTGCTTTTAAATCCATTAAATAAGATGGCTGAAATTATGAGACAAGTCGGGACCGAAGGCAGCACACCTCTCATCCATATTAAAGGATCAGATGAAGTTGAAAGACTCTCTGAAGAATTTAATCAGATGACCATCCGCCTTGATGAATATCACCGAAGTTCATTAGGACATGTCTTGAGAGATTATCAAATGCTAAAAGCAGGAATTGATTTCATTCCTAACCCAATTTTATTGTTTAATCATAAAAATGATCTCATTTATAGCAACCAAGCCGCTCAAAAAATATTAGGAACACAAGAGTCTAATCCTTTTACAAATATTGAGACTCCGTCACACAACACTTTGAATAATATTATCAACACTGTCGTATCCGCGAAAACACCCTTTATCCCTGACAAAAGCGCTGATGCAATTATTATAAATAGCAATAATAAGAAATTATTTTTTCTTCCATTTATTTATCCTATAAAGAAGGTAAGTGGGAATGATCAGGCAAATATTTCAGGAATTTTTATGTTTCTAGAAGATTTAACGAATCAGCGCTCGGCTGATTTAAGCATAACTGAAGTCTATGAAACCCTTCTTCATGAATTTCAGTCTCCCTTATCAGATGTTCACATGTCGATATACACATGTGCGGAAGAACTTGCTGGGCCCCTAACGGAAAAACAAAAAGAGATTCTTTATGCCGCCCGGGAGAAATGCGAAGTCTTAGAAAAACTCAGTCAGGACCTTCTCAATTTATCACAGGTCAACCAAATAACACCTGAGACGAAAACAGAAGATGTTAATCTCGTTGATGTCGTTATAAACCTCATTTCCTCTCTTCAATTAGACGCTGTTCAAAAGGGAATATTCGTGGAGTTTCAGGAACCCCCTTATTTGAAGTCTATAAAAACGAATAGAAATCAAATGGAAATTCTCTTTGGAAATCTCATGAGAAATGCCATTCAATACGCTGACCCAAAGACGATTGTCAGAATTATGCTTCAAGAAAAAAAGAATTTTATAGAATTTTCAGTCAACAATGAAGGCGCACAAATTCCGCCCAAACACAGAAAAAACATATTTAAGAAGTACTTTAAAGTCCCCGGACAAGCCTCTGAAGGAGCGGGATTAGGACTCTATATTGCTAAGCAAATTACGGATACGATGGGAGCCAAGATTGGGTTTAAATCAACAGACAAAAGAGGAACAACATTTTGGATCCATTTCCCTATAACGGATTCAAGTCAAGAGGCCAAAGTGATATCGTAAGCAACCTTTATTTATTTGCAATTTTCTCTTATCATCCTTAAAAATCATTAGATAATCTCATTCTGAACAAATGTGAGCACATTTTGGAACATCTTACAGAAATTTTTGGCTGGCTTGTAGACTTTGTCAAGGATTGGGGCTATGTCGCCGTCTTCTTAGGCTCCATGATTGAAGGTGAATCTGTTATATTCATTGCTGGTTTTTTTGCACATGAAGGGTATTTATCTCTTCCTAAAATTATTATTATAGCCTTTACGGGAACACTTATCGCGGATCAAGCTCTTTATCATTTAGGAAAATATTACGGAAACCAAATTATAGATCGCTTCCCCTCTTTTCGCCCCCGTGCAGATAGAGCTTTTATATTATTAAGACGCTATCAGAATATTTTTATATTAAGCTTTCGATTTATTTGGGGAATTCGAATTATAAGTCCCATTATCATAGGGAGCAGCGGCGTTAGTGCACTTCGTTTCACATTTTTAAATTTAATCGCTGCCGTTATTTGGTCTGTCGGAAGTTGTACAGCTGCTTATTTCTTCGCTCATCTTATCATGGATAAATTTCATCTTATTCCAAAAATACTTTTAGGTGTTCTTGTTTTTGGAGGTGGGGCCTGGTATCTTGCTTCCAAATGGAGAAAAAGAAGCGAAAGGAAGCATTAATGTCCCATAGGTATCCCGTCACTTGGCAAGAGTTTTATCGAAATGCACAAGCTCTTGCATGGCGTCTAAAAGAAGGATTTGAGTGGGAAGGTATGATTGCAATTACGAGAGGAGGTCTCGTACCAGCAGCCGTCATGGCACGTGAGCTTGGCATTCGCAAAATAGATACAGTTAGTGTCTTAAGTTATTGTGATAATGATAAACAGATCGACCCCCTTATTATTAAGCCTTGTCACGTTAAAGATGGTGGAAAAAACTGGCTTGTTGTTGATGATTTAGTGGACACGGGAACGACCGCTAAAATTGTGAGAGATATGCTTCCCAATGCACATATTACGGCTATTTATGCAAAGCCCCTCGGTAAAGATCTTGTGGATACATTCATGACAGAAGTCAGTCAAGACACCTGGATTGTTTTTCCATGGGAGGAAGAAACTTAGGCCACCGCCACTTTAGGAATAGCCTTAAGCCTTTCCAAAATATGATCAACAATATCTGAAATCCTTTTTTCATCTTCACCTTCAGCCATCACGCGAATCAAAGATTCTGTACCCGAAGCACGCACAAGAAGACGTCCCTTTTTTCCAAGCTTAGTGCTGGTTTCTTCAATAAGTTTTGTAACTTCTGGATGTTTAAGTATTGAAGGACAAAGTTTAATATTTTTCAAAACTTGTGGAAGAGGCGTAAAGAGATTCATGACTTGGCTGGCAGGCTTCTGCTTCGAAATCAAAACAGTGAGAACTTGAAGAGCTGTTAAAAGACCGTCTCCGCCTGTCGCATAGTCAGAAAGGATAATGTGACCTGATTGTTCTCCACCAACGTTACAACCCAGATCTCGCATTTTTTCTGAAACGTAACGATCACCAACAGGCGCTCGCAAAAGCTTAAGATTGCGGGCTTCAAGATAGTGTTCAAGACCCAAATTAGACATCAATGTCGCAACAACTCCTTTTCCATTCAAAAGCCCTCGAGAGTCCCAATCGGTCGCAATAAGAGCCATGATTTGGTCTCCATCTATAAGACGTCCATTCTCATCCGCAAAGACGACACGGTCAGCATCACCATCAAAGGCAATACCAACATGAGCTCCAACTTCTTTAACTTTTTCACACATTGCTTCGGGATGAGTCGCACCACAGTTTTCATTTATATTCTGACCATTGGGAGTCACATTGAGAGGAATAACTGTAGCTCCAAGTTCTTTAAGAACAAGAGGAGCTACTTTATAAGCTGACCCATGGGCGCAATCGACAACAACCTTCAATCCCTCAAAGTGAACTTCGCGGGGAATACTCCCTTTTACATATTCAACATACCGTCCCACTGCATCTTGAAGGAGCATCATCTGACCTAAATAAGAAGGTTGTACAAGGGGAAGTGCTGTCTCTAGTCGAGACTCAATCTCCGTTTCAACATCATCTGAGAGTTTAAATCCTGCAGGATCAAATAACTTAACCCCATTATCAGCAAAAGGATTATGAGACGCAGAAATCATAACACCTAAATCCGCACGGAGAGACCGTGTCAGCATCGCAACAGCAGGGGTAGGCAACGGACCAACAAGCGCCACATCCATTCCCACAGAGACAAAACCAGCAGCAAGAGCTGACTCAACCATATAGCCCGAGAGGCGTGTATCTTTTCCAATGACCACACGGTGACGGTGATCACCACGCATAAAATGAAGGCCTATTGCTTGACCCAATCGGGTAAGCGTTTGTGGAGTCAGGGGTTCATGATTCGCTTGACCACGAATGCCATCAGTTCCAAATAATTTTCTCACCGCTTTTCCTTCTTTCCACATAAATCATTTTTAAATTTACTTCTAATTAGATCTGGGCGCTATAACAATTTGTTACAATTTATTTAT
>Ga0207080_1015_pt1 | contig 49278 bp, 49 predicted proteins | sample Alteio_BWMinHeat_58_FD_153532 | JGI IMG/M metagenome (GOLD analysis project Ga0207080, IMG submission 153532) | Enriched cells from forest soil in Barre Woods Harvard Forest LTER site, Petersham, Massachusetts, United States -... | ecosystem: Environmental > Terrestrial > Soil > Temperate forest >...
TTCTCTTAATTCAAGCGGGTGGAAAACAGGGACTTGCGAAGGACCAGGCGGTTGTCTCTCCTGAAGGGGTCGTTGGGCGCCTTGAGAAAGTAGGCACCCATATTTCTCGCGTGCTTCTCCTGAATGATGTCAATTCACGTATTCCTGTCAGGACGTCACAATCTGAGCAAATGGCAATTTTATCCGGAGACGGAAGTTTTTTGCCTGCTCTTGTCTATCTGGCGGATGTCCGAAAGGTTCAAAAAGGGGAGCTTATTGTAACGTCAGGACTGGGGGGGATCTTTCCACCGGGACTTCCTGTTGGGATTGTTGATAGCATTAATGGGGGTAACATTCGTGTGAGACCCTTTGTTCCTTTTCGAAAACTGGAATGGGTTCGGGTCCTTAAGCCCGTGTCTGAGACGTATTTGGATGAGGTTAAGTCTGAGCTGGAGGGGGAATGAGTAGGCTTAGAGTCGCCCCCCCCCAGTCGTTATAGGGACGCAGGGGAATGTAAGCCACTGAAAACAAACAAAAGGGCGTCATCCCTGCGAAAGCAGGGACCCAGGGCAATAACTTATTGCGTAAGCAATGTAAAAATTCCTAAATTCCGTTGGAATGAGTTGTTTTCCCTGGGTTCCTGCTTTCGCAGGAATGACGCCAGTGTGGGGGGATAGAGGAATGAAAGCAGTGAAATCTCTATATCATATTATTCCCTTCTTAACGGTTCTCGTTCTTATCATTTGGGGAGGGGCGCTCCGTCTTGGAGGATACCCCCTACTGCCCTCTCTTTTTCTGATCCCCATTTTTTATTGGTTGGTCTTTCGCCCCAAGTGGCTTCCCCTGTGGAGTCTGTGTTGTCTTGGCGTGATCTATGATGCACTGATGGGGCATGAGATTGGCCTTACATCCTTGTTATTGATGACAAGTGCGATTGCAAGTCACTTTCTCAGGCCTTACTTAAGCCCCGATCAATTTATGTTAACGTGGGGGGCTTACGCTGCCTATAGTTTTGTTTATACAGTTCTTTATGCGCTTTTATCGTCGGGGGGACTTCCCCTTTTTGTATCATGGATTTATGGGATTATAGTGTACCCTCTTCTCTCATGGGCTTTAAGTCATGTGTATGTGAGGATACAAGTTCATGTCTGAGCGTGAAAATACTCAATTCCTGAGGCGATCGCTTTGTATAGGTGTTTTTCAGGTTTGCCTTATCCTCATTCTTTTGGGACGGATGTATTATCTTCAAATTATTGAGGGGCCCTATTATCAGCTTTTGGCTGAAGGAAATCGCATTGCAACGCGCCCTCTGGTTCCCTTGAGAGGTCATATTTATGACAGGAAGGGTATTCCGCTTTCCCATAACGAGACAAGCTTTCGGGTGGTTCTTTTGACGGATAAAAGGGATGAGCTTTTCGACACATTAGAGACGCTCGCAACGCTTATTCCCCTGACTGAGGAAGAAAAAGAAAGTGCCCTCAAGGTCGTCCGAAGGAAGAGAGGTCTTGATTCTGTCATTGTGAAGGACAATCTGACATGGGCAGAAGTCTCAACGATAGAACTGCACTCATCCGATTTGCCAGGTCTTTCCGTTGAAGTTGGGTCGGCTCGGACATACCCAGAACACCTGAAAGGGGCACATCTTTTAGGGTATGTGTCGTCACCGTCTGAGCAAGAACAAGAGATTGATCCCCTCCTAACCATTCCTGGTCTGAAGGTTGGGAAAGGCGGCATCGAGAAGAACTTTGATACACGCTTGCGGGGAACACCGGGTCACAGTGCTTTTGAGGTCAACTCTCAAAGAAAAGTCGTGCGTGAACTGCATCAAAACCCAAGTCTTCCGGGAGAAGATATTCACCTCACTATCGATTCAGAGTTGCAATCTTATGCTCAAGAGGTTCTCTCCAGCCATGATAGTGGTGCCGCTGTTGTTATCGATATTCACAATGGGGATATTCTTGCGATGGTGTCGAATCCATCCTTTGATCCGAACCTATTTCCCCAAGGCATTGGGCATAAAGACTGGGATGAACTACGGGACAATCCTTTCGTTCCGATGACAAATAAGGCGATTTCAGGTCGTTATGCCCCAGGATCTACGGTAAAGCTTTTTGTGGCCCTTGCGGCCCTTAAAGCAGGCTTAATTGATAAGGACACTTCCATCTATTGCCCAGGATTTGTCTCTGTTGGAGATCATAAGTTTCACTGTATGCACAGTCATGGATCTGTAAATGTCACGCGTGCTATTGCTGAATCCTGTGATGTCTTCTTTTATGAGATTGGAAAGAAGATGGGTATAGATCTGATGTCTTCTGTTTTTCAAGATTTGGGAATTGGCGAGGGGGGTCTTGAAGGTTTTCCCCAAGTCAAGAAAGGGCTTGTTCCCACAAAAGAATGGAAACAGCAGAACAAACATCAGAAATGGACCGTGAGTGATACGATTATGACAAGTATCGGTCAGGGATTTATGCTTTCAACTCCCCTTGAACTTAGCGTTACGATGGCGCGTCTGCTGAGTGGAAAGAGGCTCACCCCCCGTTTGGAAGGGAAGGGAGAGACGTCTTTCGAAGATATGGATTATGACAGGTCTCATTTAGACATTATATTAGAGGCGGCTCAACAGGTTGCAAATTCTCCCAACGGGACGGCCTATCGAAATCGTATCTTCCAAGAAGGATATGAAATGGCGGGTAAAACGGGCACGAGTCAAGTGCGCCGTATCACAATGGAACAGCGCAAAGCTGGAATGACCAAAACCCATCACTTGGCTTGGAAATTTAGAGAACATGGCCTTTTTGTTGGATATGCTCCCATACACGCTCCCCGTTATGCCATAGCTGTGGTGATTGAGCATGCGGGAGGATCCGGCTCTGCCGTACAAGTGGCTCGGGACATATTGCTGAAAGCGCAGCTTATTGAGAAGGGACAGTAATATGATATATTCGCAACTCCAAAAACTCTCCCAATTAAATTGGAGCATCATCTTCCTCATTATATTGATTTCAGCCATTGGATGGGGGCTCTTGATCTCAGCAGCCGGTGGAGATATTAACCCCTGGGCTTCAAAGCAGGTGATTCGTTTTTGTGTGGGTCTGATAATAATGCTAACGATTGCCCTTGTGGACTTGAGGTGGTGGCTTCATTTTTCCTATCTTTTTTATGGCATTTCTCTTGTGCTGTTGGTGGGAGTGGAATTCTCAGGGTTTATCGGGAAGGGAGCGGAAAGATGGATCGACCTCACTATCATTCAATTGCAGCCTTCTGAATTGATGAAGATTGCCCTCGTTATGGCGCTTGCGCGGTATTTCCATAGTCAAACGCCACCCCTTACACTTCAAAAACTTATCTTCCCTGCAGGATTGATTCTCATACCAGTTGTGTTGGTGCTCAGGCAACCGGACCTGGGAACAGCCATGATTTTATTGATGGTGGGCGGAGGCCTCTTTTTCGTCGCAGGCGTCAGGTTGTGGTTCTTTGGGGGAGCCATTATTGCTGCAGGGGCTAGTCTTCCTATTTTATGGACTTTTCTTCATGATTACCAAAAGGATCGCATCCTTACGTTCTTTGACCCGAGCCAAGATGCATTGGGAAAGGGATATCACATCACCCAATCGAAAATTGCCTTAGGGTCCGGTGGTCTATGGGGAAAGGGATTTATGCAGGGCACGCAAGCGTCCCTTAATTTTCTTCCTGAAAAGCAAACGGACTTTATCTTTACGCTTCTCTGTGAAGAGTGGGGCTTTATGGGGGGAGCCTTCTTAATATTGCTCTATGTGGGGCTGATTGTGATGAGTTACCGCGTTGTGATGACGACACAAAATTCTTTTGGGCGTTTTGTTGCGGCAGGAATGACGATGACCTTCTTTCTCTATGTTTTCATCAATATTGCAATGGTAATGGGACTTTTGCCCGTTGTGGGTGTTCCGCTGCCCTTGGTTTCCTATGGCGGGACAGCCATGTTGACGCTTTTGATGGGTTTTGGCTTTTTGCTTAATGTAGGACTTCATCGGACCTTGAAAATTCCTAGGCTATCCATAGGGCTATTGTAGAATGTTTCACGTGAAACATTTGTCTATCTGACTCTTGCAGGAAAGGGGGATTGGCAGTTAATGTGCTCAAGATAATTATAATAAAGGATTTCACGCCATGAGACTTAAACCTTTTGCCTGCGCACTAACATTCTGTTTTATAATGATATTTTCAGTGCAGGCTCAAGGGGATCTGCAGTTAGATTGTAAGATGATCGAAAACGTGACGGGTCACAAAGGTGATATGAATCTTTCAACGGGTGTTTTTAAAGTATCAGTGCCGCACAAAGATGTGAAGGTGAATACGATTGGTATACTTCTTACACCAGAGCTTGGCTTGACCTCGTGGGTGGATTTCAAAAAAACAGGAAGCGACGCAGAAATATCAGGAGAAATGGTGCTCATTGAAGATCAAGTGGGTGAAGTCATGAAAGCTGCCTTAGATAATGGGCTTAAGGTAAAATCCCTTTATAACAAATACTTATGGGACACACCTAAGCTTATGTATATGCAAGTCGAAGGGAAAGGTCAGATCAATGATCTTGCGAAAGCTTCCGGACAAGTCTTTGAGAGCATAAAAAAATCACGAAAAAGCTCGATTTGGGGATCGCCTCTTGCTCATATTAATGCCAGCAAAACAACATTAGATGTCAGAAACATTGAGATTCTCTTGGGAACACAAGGGATCATGAAGAGTGGTGTTTATAAAGTTGTCTTTGGAAATGAAAAAGAAACAACCGCACCTCGGGGTGAATTGACGTGGGCCGCATTTGTGGGTTCTGATAAGCAGGCTCTCATTCTTGGTGATATCGCGATGGAAGAGAATGAAGTTCAAGATGTCCTTAAATCATTGATTAAAAATGATTTTTTAATTCTTTCTCTTCATCAACATATGATGGGTGAAAATTCAAAGATACAAATTGTTCATTATATGAAGCAAGGGCCAGCGGTTGATCTTGCAAAAAATATTATGGAAACATTAGAAACTATGAAAGATGTTCAAAAAAACACGAAAGTAACCGTACATGAGCTACCCGTCAGTGAAAAACTTCCGCTTGAGGAAAAGACGGATCGGATACGGAAGCTTAAATAACCTAGGATCCCAAGTTGTCGGTCGAGTAGCCCGGGGGTTTCCCCCTGCCATTAAGTTAAGCAAAACAGCCCACCACCTGGGTCGTCCCGGAAACAAGAATATCTTGAGCGAAGCTCAAGTCTTCTTGTTGTCCGGGATCCAGGACCAATACTCTTTCCGGAGGAAAGAAGGAATCATTACATTGCTTCGCAATGAGTTATTGCCCTGGATCCCGGGCTATGAGAAATCTAAGCTTCGCTTAGCATTTTTCACCCCCGGGACGACCCCAGCGGGGAGGGCTTTCCCTTAACTTAATGGCAGTGCGGGGGTTTCCCCCCAGGCTACTCGACCGAACGTGAGAAATGAGAGAAATCAATGGTGTTTAAGTACTTGATATTGCAGGGTTTTTACAAAATTCACGCGTTTAAAAAAATCCGCTTGCAAAAATTTTAATTTGCTCTCATATTCTCTATGCCTCACTGAGTAGGTACTTTTATTTATGGAGAAAACAAAATGAAGTCATTAACATTAACACTCGTAGCTCTTTTAGCTCTTGCTAACGTTGCAAACGCAACTGGATCAAACCAATCTGGTGCAACAGGAACAGGTGCAGAAACAGTAATTATTGCTGAAGAAACATCATCTACAGAGCCAAAAGACTCAAAAGACTCAAAAGACAAAAAAGTAGAAACAACGACTACAGAAAAAAAAGAAACAACTACTGAAGCAAAGTAGTTTTTGACACTTTTTTCAAACGTTTTAAAAAGGGAAATGCGCAAGTGTTTCCCTTTTTCTTGACCCCATATCAGAACTCGTGTAATTCCTATTTATGGCTATTTTGAGTTCAAATAATTTAATCACGTCCTTCATCCGCAATCGACTTTATGAATTATGCGGTCTTAGCTTCCTATTGTTTGCAGTTGCCCTTACTGTGTCTCTTTTGACACATAATCCTACCGACCCTTCTTGGAATCTTGTTGTTGATGGAGAAACACAGAACATTTTAGGATCCTTTGGCGCGGTTTTGAGCGATCTCTTTCTTCAATTCTTTGGTCCAGCAAGTTATGTTGTCGTTTTGTTTTCGCTGGGGGCGGGTTTCTTTCTCTTCTCACGACCCCGTCGTGTTTCCCTCATATGGCGCGTTTTTCTTTTTTTTGTAGGATTTGTGCTCCTCATAACGGCTGCTGCCTTTTGGGAGCAGGGCGGCTCCCTCGGCTATCTCATTTTTACGAATTCGGGTTTTATTCCCTTGTCCTCCTTGACCACGGCTATGATTCTTATGACTTTAAGTATCCCTCTCCTTTTGATAACGAGTGGGTTCAGGATCTCTCATCTTGTGAAGAGCCTCTCTTTCCTGCAAAGGGTCTTTGAAAGCCACAAGACAGTTCCTCAAAAGAAGAGGACTCAAACTGTTCCCCAGTATGAGGAGGATTACGCCCAAGAGTATGAAGAAGAAAAGGTGGTGCCCAAAGATAGATCCATGAAGCTTATGAGTTTTGTAAAATCGGCTCCCCTAAAGCAAAAACCTGTGCCTGTGTCTCGGCCAAAACCAAGTTATGGTGATGATCCTTATCAATTACCCCCTCTTGAGCTCCTTCATTTACCAAAGAATTTCTCACAAAATCTATCGTATGATGAAGCGGGCCTCCAACAGAATGCGGAAGCCCTTGAAGCCGTTCTGAATGAATATGGAATTCGGGGAGATATTACGAGCGTCAAGCCGGGACCCGTTGTCACTCTTTATGAACTTGAGCCGGCGCCGGGATTAAAGTCCTCTCGTGTTATAGGACTTGCCGATGATATTGCTCGCTCAATGAGTGCGATTTCTGCGCGTGTTGCCGTCGTTCCTGGAAAAAATGTGATCGGCATTGAACTCCCGAATAAGTCCAGGCAAACTGTTCATTTGCGGGATCTTCTGTCCACTGCAGAATATGAGAAATCAAGCACACAGCTGACGCTTATTTTGGGCAAGGACATTAGTGGCGCACCCATAATTGCGGATTTAGCGCGCATGCCTCACTTGCTTGTTGCGGGTACTACAGGATCTGGTAAGTCCGTTGCAGTGAACGCGATGATCTTGTCGTTGATATACAGGCTACCCCCTGAGCGGTGTAAGTTTATCATGATCGATCCTAAAATGTTGGAGCTTTCGATTTATGATGGCATCCCGCATCTCCTTGCACCTGTCGTGACTGACCCGAAAAAGGCCATTGTGGCCTTGAGATGGGTCGTGCGGGAAATGGAAAGCCGGTATCAGGCCATGTCCAAGCTTTCGGTGCGGAATATCGAAGGATATAACCAACGCATTTTGCAAGCGAAGGATAAGGGGGACGTCATTTCGCGCCGTGTTCAAACCGGATTTGATCCTGAAACGGGCAAGCCCATTTTTGAGGATCAACCGCTCCCGATGGAGCCGCTCCCCTTCATCGTCGTCGTTGTGGACGAAATGGCTGACTTGATGCTCGTTGCGGGTAAAGAAATTGAATCGGCCGTCCAAAGACTGGCTCAAATGGCCCGTGCTGCTGGGATTCACCTTATTATGGCGACCCAACGTCCATCTGTGGATGTCATTACAGGAACGATCAAGGCGAACTTTCCAACACGTATAAGCTTTCAGGTAACGTCTAAAATCGATAGCCGCACCATCTTAAGTGAGCAGGGGGCTGAACAGCTGCTTGGACAAGGCGACATGCTTTATATGGCCTCGGGTGGCCGTATTTCCCGTGTTCATGGTCCTTATGTTGCAGATGGTGATGTGGAAAAAGTTGTTCAATTCTTGAAATCACAGAGTCAGCCTTCCTATATAGAAGATATAACCATCGATAATTCGTCTCCCGAACTCAATTTTGAGGGGAAGGAGATGGATGAAGAGGATGAGCTGTACAATCAGGCTCTGTCCCTCGTCTATCGTGAGGGGAAGGCGTCAACGAGCTTTGTCCAGCGCTATTTAAAGATTGGATATAATCGAGCGGCCCGTCTTATTGAAAAAATGGAAGAAGACGGTATTATAAGCAGCCCCAATCATGTGGGTAAAAGGGAGCTTCTGCAAAGAGGTCCTCAAGAGGATATGGATTGAAGATGAAACAATGGATTTATGGTATTGTAATATTTGGTTTTTCTCAAACTGCAGCGATGGCCATTCAAGGAACGCAAATATACGAAAATTATCTGAATAGTGTGAAGACGCTCTCTGGTCAGTTTACGCAAGTCAATAACCGGGGGAAATCCGTAACCGGCACGATTCAAATATCAAGGCCTGGGAAATTGCGTCTGACTTACAATCCTCCCTCTTCATTGGTCATTGTTTCCGATGGGAAATGGCTCATCAATTATGACAGGGATTCGGATGAAAAGACGTACTTGACGATGGATAAAACACCAGCGGCCTTTATCTTGAGACCCAATATTCGGTTTAGTGGAGATGTCGCTGTGACGAGTGTTGTTCCAAAAGGCGACCAGACGGCGATTACACTCATCAAAAAAGAAGATCCTGATGAGGGATACATAACCCTAGTGTTTGATAATGATCCACTCGCGTTGTCTGAATGGAGTGTCGTTGACGCACAGGGAGCTGAAACCCGCGTTATCCTTTCAAATATGCAATCGAATGTTCAACTGCAGGCTGGCTTGTTTAATATCGAAAGTCCAAATTTGATTCAACAGATATTTTAGAGTTTAAGAATCAAGTCAAAACAACCGCGGTCGTCATTGCGAGCGAAGCGAAGCAATCCATCTTCACTTAAGAAAGATGGATTGCCACGGCCCTACGGGCCTCGCAATGACGAGTCTAGTGATTAAATTATATATATCTACAGGACCTTTTTATATTCAGGATTATTATCAATAAAATCACTGACGTAAGGGCAGCTTGGAATCACTTTCAAGTTATTCTCAATGGCATATTCAAGAGCAAATTTAGTTATAGCATACATAATCTGACGGCCCCGTAATTCAGGCGGCGTGTAGGTATGTTGAAAGTCCAAGGTTTTCCCATCGGGCAACGTTTCATAGTCTAAATGGCACGTTTTCCCTTCGACAATAGCATAAAATCGTTCCTTCTCAGGATTGTGTTCTATTTTGAGATTCATAATAAGTCTCCCTATTTATTATTATATCATAAAGGAAGAGGTATGCTCTGTCACCTCTCCCCTTGTGGGAGAGGTCGCCTGAAAGGCCACTGCCATTAAGTTAAGGGAAAGCCCTCCCCGCTGGGGTCGTCCCGGGGATGAGAAATGCTAAGCGAAGCTTAGATTTCTCATAGTCCGGGATCCAGGGCAATAACGCATTGCGAAGCAATGTAATGATTCCTTCTTTCCTCCGGAAAGAGTATTGGTCCTGGATCCCGGACAACAAGAAGACTTGAGCTTTGCTCAAGATATTCTTGTTTCCGGGACGCCCCAGGTGGTGGGTTGTTTCCCTTAACTTAATGGCAGTGGCCTGAAAGGCGGGTGAGGGGTACGTCAACACATAATGAAAAACGACAGAGTTGATTGTAAATCCCCCTCACCCGACTCTTCGAGTCGACCTCTCCCACAAGGGGAGAGGTGAAGAATTTACAATATATGCTGTGGATCAAAGCGGATAGTTATTGTTTTCCATTGGTCATAACGATCAAGAGGGAGCTTCAACGGACTGCAGTTAGGATTGCTGACCGCACGACGTGCACTGTCCTTAGCTGCGGCGCTTGCACTGCTGCTTGCGCCCGTAACAACAGCTGATTGAACGGTTGCATCAGGGTTCATGACGACCTTAACATCAACGTACATATCTTTACCATCACGTGCCCCTGCAGGAACATTCCAACATGCCGCAAGCTGACGTCGAATCAGATCAAGCTCAGTCACTGACAACACATCACTTACGTTATTTGCCGCATGATCAGCCGTTGATGACTCATCTTGCTCCGGCTGTGTTTTGCCTTCCGAAGAGGATTCCACCTTATCAAGGTTATTTAAAAGAGCATTAAAGTCTTTCTTCTTCTTAGGTTTTTCCTTCTTCTTGTCCTTTTTCTTATCTTTTTTCGGTTTTGGCTTTTCCTTAGGCTTCTCTTCCTTAGGTTTTTCATCAACGATCGGCGCTAAAAGATCGTCCATCGTCATTTCAGGTTCTGGCTTTGGTTCAGGATCAGGCTTCTTTTCTGGTTCTGGTTCTGGTGTTTTTTCAGCAACGGGTGTGGGTTTAGGCGGTATGGGCTTTTCCTTAACCTCTTCCTTAGGTGTATCCGCCTTTGGCTTAACCTTAAGAGCCGGGGCCTGGGTTAAGTCAGCAATGTTCATAATTTCAATGGGAATGACGGGCGGGGGTTCGAGGTCACGGCGAAAGAAATCAGGTACCCCGATGAACAACAACAGGATAATGATACCATGCAAAAAACCTGAGAGAATTGCGCCATCACGCATGTATTTACTTCTTCTTAACCGGGGTTGAAGGGAGTTCTGTCAAAAGTGCAACCTTTTTAAATCCTGCCGAACTGACGGCGCCCATGACTTCCATGATACGTCCATAAGCGATGCCCTTGTCACCTTTGACATAAATGCGTGTATCTGGGTTTGTACCCGTTATTGCAACAAGTCTTGGGATGAGGACATCTAATTCCAGAGGCGTTTCTTGAAGATAGATGACTCCCTTGGCGTCTAAAGAAATTGTCAGGGGTTCTTCTTTCTCATTCATCACAGAAGCTTTCGTTTTCGGAAGATCCACAGGAACGCCGACGGTGAGCAATGGCGCTGTCACCATAAAGATCACAAGGAGAACGAGCATGACGTCAACCATAGGGGTGACGTTAATCTCTACCTTAAGATCCGCACGACGACGCGAGCCTTGCCTCCTTGGATTGTTAGAGAGTGCAAAAGCCATCTCAATGACCCTCATCCAGCTGACGAGAAATGATAGCTCCAAATTCATTAGAGAATGAATCAAGACGATTTGCATAGCGATTGAGCTCAAGTGAAAGCTTATTGTACGCAGTTAAAGCCGGAATCGCAGCCAACAGACCAAGGGCTGTTGCAAATAAAGCTTCAGCCATACCAGGGGCAACAACGGCAAGGCTTGTGTTGTTTGAGCCAGCAATGGCTTGGAAGCTGTTCATAATTCCCCATACAGTCCCTAAAAGACCAACGAAGGGGGCAATCGAGCCGACCGACCCTAAAAAGAGCATATGGCGCTCGAGTTTATCCATTTCACGCCCAACGGTGACTTGCATGGCTCGATCCACACGTTCTGATATGGTTACAGCTGACTTGCCATTTGATCCTGAGCGCTTCCATTCCCGCATAGCTGCTGCAAAAACAGCACTCATTGGGTCACGGGGTTGGGTCCCAATGCGGTCGAAGAGAGCATCCAAAGAGCCCCCGGACCAAAAAGCGTTTTCAAATTGGTGAGCCGCAGCAATGAGACTTTTGATACGGAAGGACTTGTTAAAAATAATCGTCCATGACCAAAAGGAAGCTGCGATAAGACCCAGCATGATGAGTTTGACCACAAGGTCGGCGGACATAAAAAGGCCCCACAAAGATAAATCGTGGGCTACCATTTCTGCGGCAACTGTTACGCCGCTAATATCAGGTAAAGGTGTTGTTTCGGGCATTTTTATTACTCCACATCTAAAAGGGTCTGACGAAACGTTTCATTTAACTTCACAGGCTTTCCAACAGAGTTGATACAAGCCAGTACCACATCAAGGGTTGCAAGGACTTGACCCTCACGTACAATTTCCTGAACAACCTCAAGCTTTGCAAAACCAGGTTTTTTAAAGCGCGTTCTCACTTCTAATACATCATCTAAGCGTGCAGGAGCAAGGCAATTCAACAGGCAAGACCTCACAACAAAGTTAACACCTTGATCTTCCATCATTTTTGTATGACTAAAACCCATGTAACGGAGTAGTTCTGTACGTCCTCTTTCAGCAAATTTTAAATAATTTGCATAGTAAACGATGCCACCTGCGTCAGTATCTTCATAGTAAACACGATACGTTTGAGTGATCATCTTATTCCTCAAAAAGAGGCAAATGAGGAGCCTTAAGCCCTAACGCCTCATAGGCTCGTGGTGTCAGCATGCGTCCACGGGGTGTGCGTTGAATAAACCCCTGCTGGAGAAGATAGGGTTCAATGACATCCTCTAAGGTATCCTTTTGCTCTGCAAGGGCTGCTGCGAGCGTTTCAAGCCCCACAGGGCCACCGCTGAAATGCTCAATGATATGCTTGAGGTACCGATGGTCCATAGAGTCCAGTCCATGGGTATCAACTTCCAGGTGGGTCAGGGCCCGATCAGCATGAGGTCCCGTAATCTGAGTGTCGCCTTCAACATGAACAAAATCGCGGATACGCCTTAAAAGCCGTAAGGCAATGCGTGGCGTGCCCCGCGAGCGTCTTGCAATCTCAAAGGCACCCTCTTCCGTGATGGGCATATTCAGAACGCGGGCTCCTCTTAAAAGCACATCTTTCAATTCATCGGGTGTGTAAAAGATAAGACGCACAGGGATCCCAAATCGATCCCTGAGGGGGGAGGAGATGAGCCCCGTCCGAGTTGTGGCGCCCACAAGGGTGAAGGGGGGAAGGTCAATTTGAACTGAGCGAGCCGCAGGACCCTCACCAATCATCAGATCGAGTTTATAATCTTCCATGGCCGGATATAGGATTTCCTCAACAGCTGGATTAAGTCTATGAATTTCATCAATAAAAAGAACGTCATAGGGTTGGAGATTTGTCAGAAGAGCCGCAAGATCCCCAGCGCGTGCTATGACAGGACCAGATGTGGAACGAAAGCCTACACCTAATTCGCGCGCCATAATTTGAGCAAGGGTTGTTTTACCCAGGCCCGGTGGCCCATAAAAAAGCACGTGATCCATGGCTTCCCGCCTCGTTTTGGCGGCTTCAATAAAGACCTTTAAGTTCTTTCGAGCTTGGGCTTGACCTACAAACTCTTCGAGGTGCAAAGGTCTTAAGGAAAGCTCAGCACTCTCGGGTTGTTCTTCAAGATTTACAAGACGAGGGGACGCATTTGTCATGTTCCACTCCGTGCCAAGTGACTGAGACCCCCGCGGATAAGATCATTGAGAGGTGCTTCCTCTCCAAGTGTTTGTTGAGCCTTACTTACGGCGGTCACAGCTTCAATACGCCTATAGCCGAGGTTCACAAGGGCTGAGACAGCCTCTTCCGTACTTGGCGAGAGTGAGGAAGGGTGCGTATATACATTACTTGCAAAACTAATCTCGGTCGGAATTTTATCTTTAAGTTCTGTCAAAATACGACTTGCAAGCTTAGGTCCTACGCCATCGGCTCGCGTTAATGTGGCTTTATCCTGGGACGCGATCGCTCGATAAATATCATTCGGTGCAAGGGCTGAGAGAAGGGAAAGGCCCATGCGCATGCCGACACCCTGAACGGTTGTCATTAATTTGAAACAGTCTTGTTCTTCGTGAGATCCAAAGCCATAGAGTTGCAAGCTCTCTGCGCGCATTACCGTTTCGATAAAGAGAACCGCCCGCTCTCCCTTCGCCCCGATGGAGGTTAAGGTTCGACTGGAGCAGGAAACCAGATATCCGACGCCGTTAACATCGAGGATCAGGAAATTCTCCCCAATGGTATCAATAACGCCTGTTAGTTTTGCAATCATTGGGCCATCCTCACATGTTGTTGAAAGGTTCGATGGTGGGCATGACAAATCGCAACGGCAAGGGCATCGGCCGCATCATGTGTGACGCCACCGCTCTTGGGGAGAAGACGTCCAACCATCATTGCCACTTGGGATTTATCGGCATGCCCTACGCCAACCACACTCTTTTTGACCTTATTCGCCGAGTATTCCCCCACAATAAGACCCGCATAGGCAGGGGCTAACAAGACAACACCTCGTGCCGTTCCGAGTTTAAGAGCAGATAATGGATTTTGATTCACAAACGTCTCCTCCACAGCGGCCTCCTGTGGGGAGTACTGCTGGATAATATCAACAAGCTGACTATAGAGACTAACAAGCCGGGTGGAAAGGTCTTCTCCATCCTTTGATTTGACGATCCCATGTTTCACGTGAAATAATTTTGATCCTTCAACGTCGATAATTCCCCATCCTGTGATGCGCAGACCTGGGTCCAGGCCAATGATGCGTGTTATTCTGGAATTATCCATCAATTCTTGCTTGCTATCTTTTCCATGACGTCATCAGACACTTCGAAATTCGCAAACACGGCCTGAACGTCGTCATTATCTTCGAGGACATCAATGAATTTGAAAAGGGATGTGGCCTTTTCTTCATCCAGCGCTGTTGTTGTTTGGGGTTTCCAAATCAATTCAGAACTTTCAGGATCCCCGAATTTTGCGATGAGCGCATCCCTAACGTTGATAAAATCTTCAAGAGTGGACTCGATCTCGTACCCCTTATCGGTGGTTTCAATGTTCTGGGCACCGGCTTCGAGCGCTGTTTCAAAGAGGTCATCGAAATTGAGAGTGCCTTGCACGTAGCGTGTGACACCGACACGATCAAACATAAAGCTCACGCTATTCGTTTCCCCCAAATTCCCACCATATTTGGTAAAGGCTGCGCGAACTTCACCAGCGGTACGATTGCGATTATCCGTGAGAGCTTCAACGATGACAGCGACACCTGCAGGGCCATAACCTTCGTAGCGGACTTCTACGTAATCCGCCATATCTTCACCACCGGCTCCTCGTTTAATGGCGCGCTCCATCGTATCCTTCGGCATGTTTGCACTGCGGGACGCAATAATGGCTTGGCGGAGGCGTGCATTGGATTCTGGGTCCGGACTCATGCGGGCAGCTGTCGTCAGCTCTCGGATGAGCTTCGTAAATACCTTCGCGCGTTTTGCGTCCTGCGCACCCTTACGGTACATAATATTCTTAAACTGTGAATGACCGGCCATAGCGTCCTCTTCGAAAATTGAAATGTTTCACGTGAAACAATTTATGTTCGTTTTGGGAAGAAGTGCAAGTCAAATAGAGAGAAGTGAAGTCCCATTGGTTTTAAGCCACTTGCGGAGGACTTTGTGGCGTGGGCAATGGTCTTCAACGAGATTCCAGAAGTCCTTACTGTGATTCATATGAGTCAAATGAGCGGCTTCATGGACACAGACATAATGAGCGACTTCCGGGGGCGCGAGGATCAGACGCCAGTTTAAAGAGATGGTTTTCCTTGCAGAACAACTCCCCCACCGAGATTTTGTGTCCCTGTACGATACCTTTTCGATCCTTTGCCCCATTCTTGATGCGATTTCTTCGATAAGAGGTGTAAAATAGTCAGCCGCTTTCTTTTTAAGAAAGTCATGCAGTCCCTTTTGTGTCAGGCGACTTGGTAATCTCATCGTTTGGGTTTCATTGCAAAGAGCCGGTTTCTTGCGCAAAGGATCGGTTACACAACGATAGGTTTTTCCATTCAACTTCACTTCCGTACCCGGAACGATTTTCAAACGCGTTGACACTTGAGACACTTGCTTTTCGGCCCACGGAACGCAGCGTTTTAAAAAAAGTTGGATTTGGGATTTGCTCGTTCTTGGCGGAATCGTCAAAACAAAAAAGAGTTCCTTTGTGGAGAATCGTAAAGAGAGTCTTTTTGCCCGTGGATTTGGTTTATACATCAAAGGATAGTCAATGTTCCCATAGGGAAAGACTGTTTGTTCAATAAGTGGTTCTGCCTTTTTAAAGATCGAAAGCATAATAACTCCAAGGGTTTTTTAACATATAGTAAGGTATATCACGAAGGTCAAGTGAGACGGGGCACCATCACCTCTCCCCTTGTGGGAGAGGTCGACGCGCAGCGGCGGGTGAGGGGTCGGTCAACACAAATACAGCAGACATTATGGATATCTATATCCTTACTAATAAACAAAGAGTCTTACTGAAATGACGGCCCCTCACCCGCCTCTTCGAGTCGACCTCTCCCACAAGGGGAGAGGTGAACAGCCTTACCCCGAATTCAACGTATGAATCACCTTCTCCTGACCAAAGAGATATAGCAACAGGCGGGCGGCTTGTCCTTGGGGGGACTCTAGTTTTGGGTCGTTTTTAAGCAATGTTTTTGCGGCGTTGTAGGCCTTTTCGAGGAGATGACCGCAGGTTAGGGGATCGGCCAATTTGTAGGAGGGCAGGCCACTTTGCTTTGTGCCAAGGATATCTCCGCCGCCGCGCAAGGCCAAGTCTTCCTCTGCTATGCGGAATCCATCTTCTGTCTCCCGCATGACTTGAAGGCGTCTTTTACCGATCTCTGAAATGGGGTATCCATAGAGTAATAAGCAGTGGGCTTCTTGGTCCCCACGTCCTACACGGCCGCGGAGCTGATGAAGCTGGGAGAGACCAAAGCGTTCGGCATGTTCAATGACCATCACGTTGGCATCTCTGACATCGACACCGACCTCGATGACTGTGGTTGCGACAAGGATTTGAGAGGGTCCATCTTTGAAAGCGACCATAACTGCTTCCTTTTCGTCACTCTTTAGGCGTCCGTGGACAAGTCCAACCTTATCGTCTCCAAACATCGCTTTGAGGTGATCATAGCGGTCTGTTGCTGCGGCAAGATCGAGGGTCTCTGATTCTTCAACGAGAGGGCAAACCCAATAGATTTTCTGACCCTTATCCATCATCCTCTTGAGCCCTTCACACACCTCATTTAGGTGTTTTAGACCGAGCACACGGGTTCCTATAGGCTTACGGCCTTGGGGCTTATCGGGGATACGAGAAACCTCTAGATCTCCATAGGCCGTGAGACGGAGCGTTCGGGGAATCGGGGTTGCTGTCATGACAAGAACGTCAACGGCTTTCCCTTTCTCTGTCAAATTCAAGCGTTGTTCGACGCCAAAGCGATGTTGTTCATCAATCACAACTAAACCGAGATTCGCAAACTGGACCGCTTCTTGCAACAAGGCGTGCGTTCCAACAACCAGCTGAATCTTGCCGGATGCTAAACCTTCATAAATCTCAGCCTTCTTTTTTTGTTTCGACGTCAATAAGGCGACCTCAATCCCAACTTGTTCGGCAAGAGCTGTAATGGTTCTTACGTGTTGGCTTGCCAGGATTTCGGTGGGGACGAGAAGGGCAGCTTGAAAGCCAGCTTCAATGGCATGAGCCATGGCAAGAAGGGCTACCAATGTTTTGCCTGACCCGACATCTCCTTGAAGAAGACGAACCATTCGAATGGGAGCTGATAAGTCCGCTTCAATTTCACTCAAAGCCTGTGTTTGACCGGGCGTTAAGGAATGGCCAAAAGCCTTTAGGATTTTATCCTTCAAATGACCCTCGGAAACAATGGATTTCCCTAAGGGATGAAGTCTGCGCACAATGCCCAGAGACAACTGATCCGCAAAAAGCTCATCAAAAGCAAGGCGTTGCCGTGCAGGGTGGAGGGGCTCAAGATCGTTCGATTCTTTTGGTGCATGTACTTTTTCAAGAGCTTCTCGCCATGTTGGCCACCCTTCCTTTTGATCGGGGGAAATCCATTCGGGCAAGTTTGGAGCCCTTTGCAAAGCCATTTTTGTGACCTTTTGGGCTTGGCTTTGAAACAGTCCCGCTGTGAGGGGGTAAACAGGACTAAAATCTTGCCAATAGGTTGCAACATCTGCGGGGACAATGCGTTCCGGATGGGCGATATTCCAATACCCATTGAAGCGCTCAAGGTTCCCGCACACAAGGCGTTTTTGTCCAACGGGCAAACGGGATTCCACAATTTTCGGATCTCCTTTGAAAAACGTTATGGAAAGGACCGTGTCCCCCACTTCACACGCCACTTTCATGGGTTGCGTATATTTCCGTGTAGGGACTTCGTAAGCTACGACATCAACGACGATTGCAATGGGCTCACCAGGCAGGCACCCCTTCAAGGATGTCTTGAGAGGAAAATAAGCAATTCCGACGGGCAGATGCCACAGCATATCGACGACACGCTCTTTATCAAGACGTTTCAGGGATTTGGCAAGCTGTGGCCCCACCCCCGCTAGAGTCTGTAGGGGAGAATACAGGGGGAAGAGAATTTCTGGTCTTGTGTTAGCTGTCATAGTGATAATTTATCCTGTCGACAGAAATATATCAAAGGGAAATGGGTACAAAGAATCTTCACCTCTCCCCTGCGTGGGAGAGGTCGACGCGCAGCGGCGGGTGAGGGGGCTTAAATCCATCTTTTTCAAGAAAACTTGTCCAATTAGTATCATAGGCATTTTGGTCTGCATGTTTTCCTCCATCGAGTCCAATCTTTTGTTTTTTCTCTAAGCTGAGGAAATCAATGATGTCGATTTGAATGTGTGTTGGCGCCCCCTCACCCGCCGCTGCGCGTCGACCTCTCCCACGTAGGAGAGAGGTGAAGACTGTTTTACTTCATTACTCACTCTTTATTAACTTATTTATGGTATACAATAACATGCGATATATTCATTACTATTTAATAAGGGGGGATAATTATAAATTTACTCAAATATATATTCAGTCTTTCTTTCTTCCTTATGACCTTTTCCGCAGAGAGTTTTGCGATGCGTGGAAGCGAGGATGATGAAAAGGGAACTGGAAGACCTCCTCTCAGTTTTAGTTCCGAGAATACACAAGCTGTAAACATAGAGGCACTGGAAGGTTTAGATATGGGGCCTCTCGAGGAGGGTGTTCAAAAAAACATTGTATCAAGAGTTCAAGACTATTTACTCACGCGATTGACGCTTAATAATTGCAAGATGTTTTCTTCATCTGATTTTCTGGAAAAGTTTACGATTCGAAATTTAACCCAACTTACGTTGAAGGGCTGTGAGGGCGTCAACACCTCACTCGTGAGTTCTTTACCCACAACATGTCCATCGCTCGAGCATTTAGATCTTAGCCATTCCCCTCAGCTCAATATGTTTGGAAGTCGAGTTGCTTGGGTCTTTGCAGCGTATGTGGACTATCCTTCGCTGCAGGAATTAAGGCTCAATCATTGTCCACTCTTGAGTGAGGTCACCCTTCGAGCGGGTCAGTTGCAAACTTTATCTATACAAGATGATCCAGCCCTCAGCTATCTCAGCGTTGCAGGTGGTGCTTTAAAGAGAATTCTCATGGACCGATCGATTGGTCTTGCCGATAGTACATTAGATCGTGTCTCTTCAACCTGCCCGAACTTAGAATCGATGTCTTGTGAGGGGTGTCCTCAGCTTAAAAACCGTGAGGTAAGAGAACGCCTCCCGTGGATATCTCAAACGACACTTAATTTAACGGTACAACCTCTCACACCAGATCCCTTAACATTGAATTTTTCTCATGCTTACATGAGTCGCCATGTCGCCAGGGAACTGGTTCGAATTCCTTATCTCACTGACATTGAGTTCAGATCCATGAATATCAGAGATGTGGCCGTCGGAATTATACTGAGCCATCCTCATTTGACATCGGCCTTTCTGATGAGTGATTCCCTTGTGCAAATAGGGGATGTTGCCTCACCTCTCGTTCTTCCGAGCTTGGAGAAATTGTGGGTCACAGAGTGCCCTAAATTAACAAGTCTGAATGTCGCAGGAGATAAATTGAAGATTCTGTCCTTGTCCTTAAATCCAAAGTTAGGAGATCTTCGTGTTGAAAGTGATTCTTTGGAGTCATTTGAACTCAACAAGTCACCAGGCGTGTCGGATAAAGCTTTGGATGGACTCGCAGAAAGCTGTCCAGGTCTTAAATCAGTGCAATGTACGGACTGTCCTCACCTAAAAAATCCGGACTTAAGAACGAAAGCCCCTCAGTTTTCTCAAGATCCTTTTTCCGTCGATATTTTAAATTCGATAGAAAATGCAATAGAGCCGGGACAGGAAGTTAACCTGCACTTACCAGAAAGAAATCTTAATGAAGATATGGTCGTGAATATTGCAGAAATTCCCCTTCTCACTTTATTAAATTTAACAGGAAATAGACATTTAGTTCGTTTAGGAGTTCCGAGCTTACCTCTTCCCCTCAGTTTCAACCACTTAAGATCTTTATATCTGAATCGGTGTTCACTCAAAGAAGTACGCCTTACAGCTGATCAACTCGTTTACCTAAATTTAAGTGATAACTCTGATTTAGCAACTTTTCACATCGACTGTCCTCTTTTAGAAGAACTGCATGTGGACCGTACGGGAATTACGTCTGACGTCTTGAGAGGCCTCACTCAAGCGTGTCCCAAAATTAAATATACCACGAATGGATGTAAAAATCTTGAACGTTCCCTTGAATTTAATCAAGGCAAACTAGATCGTCCAATGGTAGAGACTCTGAAACGTGATGGAATTCTCGTCTCTTTAAGTCTCAAACGATTTATAATTGAAAGTGATGCCTTACAAGAGCTTTTAAGCATTCCAACTCTCACCCATATAAGATTACTCAAAACACCGGTGGGGCATGGTGATATTGAGGCCTTTATGCAGAGTCAATCGCTGACGTCTTTACATTTAATGAAGTGCGGAATTAAAGATGCAGGAGCCGGCGTGATCATTAAGGCATTGAAAACAAATCCTAATTTTAATGATATAAAATTAGTGGATACGACGGTTTGTCAGGCTCAACTAAGTCTCCTTGATTTTTTAATGGAGGACAGGAAAAAGTAGATCCACTCTTTCCTATTCAACCGTAACCGACTTCGCCAAGTTGCGAGGTTGATCCACATCCGTCCCTTTAATCACAGCTGTATGGTATGCCAAGAGCTGAAGAGGAAGGGCATACACAATGGGGGAGGTCAGCAGTGTCGTCTCAGGAAGTATGAAATACTCTGCAGGAAGAGACCCTAGCTTTGCCATCCCCAATTTGTCTGTAAGAATAATGAGGTGGGCCCCGCGAGCGGCAACTTCTTGAATGTTCGAGGCGGTCTTTTCAAAAAGATCGTCATATGGCGCGACAACCACAACAGGTAGGTTCTTATCGAGCAGGGCAATGGGGCCATGCTTCATCTCACCTGCCGCAAAACCTTCCGCATGAATATAGCTTGTTTCCTTAAGTTTAAGAGCCCCTTCGAGGGCCATGGGGTAGCTGACACCGCGCCCTAAAAAGAAGACGTCTCTGGCCTTTGAGAGAGACTTTGCGATGGCCTTTGCTTTCGCATTCTGGGTCAGAACACTTTCACAAAGAGCGGGCAAGAAACGGAGGCCAAAGAGCATCTCTTCAAACGTCTTTGTGTCCAAACAGCCTCTTTTATGAGCGGCATCTAAAGCAAGGAGGGCGAGGACTGAGAGTTGGGTTGTAAAAGCCTTCGTCGAAGCAACGCCAATTTCAGGACCTGCCTTTGTAAGGAGAACAGCATCCGAGCGACGGGCAATTGAGCTCTCAGGCACGTTAACAATGGATAAAACGGTTTGGCCTTGAGACTTTGTATAATCAAGTGCTGCGATGGTATCGATTGTTTCTCCGGATTGTGAGATGAAAAGGCTCAACCCTTTTTCAGGAAGGGGCGGCGTGCGATAGCGAAATTCGGAGGCAACATCAATTTCAACGGATAGGCGGGCAAGACGCTCAAACCAATACTTTGCAACAAGGCCTGCATAACAAGCCGTGCCACACGCTGAAATTGTCATGCGTGAAATGCTATCCCAAGGCAGAGAGGGGAGATCAAGAGCGCCGTCCTTTTGGTAGGCATTGATTGTTGCTTCAATGGCTCTCGGTTGTTCAAAGATTTCTTTCATCATAAAGTGGTCATAGTCACCTTTGCCAATTGAACTCTCTGAAACCTGACTTTTTTGAATCGCCCTTTCAACGGGTTTGTCATCTTTATCAAAAATAGAGACACTTTCAGGAGAGAGAACAGCCCAATCACCGTCTTCGAGATAGGAAATTTGCTGCGTTAAAGCAACGAGGGCAATGGCATCCGATCCCACATACATTTCATGATCCCCATAGCCAATCGCCAGAGGACTTCCGCCTTGGCGAGCGGCAATCAGAAGATTGTCATAACCTGTAAAGAGGATGGCAAGGGCAAACGAGCCTTTGAGAAGCTTTAAGGTCTTGGCGACTGCTTCTTGAGGAATCAGTCCTTTTTCAATATGATGAGCAATAAGATGGGCCACAACTTCTGTATCTGTCTCACTCTCAAAGACACATCCTTTGCTTTCCAAATCCTGACGCAATTCTGCATAATTTTCAATGATTCCATTGTGAACGAGGGCCACTTTAGGATTTGTATGTGGGTGAGCATTGATTTCAGTGGGTTGCCCATGGGTTGCCCAGCGTGTGTGACCAATCCCGTTGTACCCTTCCAGCGGAGTTTCTAGGAATTTTTCCTTGAGTTTAATGAGCTTGCCTTCGGCCTTCAGTTTATGGATTTTGCCATCAGAGATTGTTGCCATACCCGCGGAATCATATCCGCGATACTCAAGTTTTTCTAAGCCATGGAGAAGTCTTTGGCCGACAGGGTGATTCCCAACAATTGCAATGATTCCACACATAATATTAAAGTTCCTTTCCTGTTCTACGCTTCTCTCTAAATTTTTCTGCACCCTTTTCTATGGTCGTTTGCGCGGCTCGCGCGAGAGCTAAATGGCCGCTCTCTACATTTTGAGTAACGACACTGCCTGCACCAACCATAGCATAATCTCCTATTGAGATTGGTGCCACTAAAGAAGTGTTTGAGCCGATAAAAACGCCCGTTCCAATGGAAGTTTTGGATTTACGGAAGCCATCATAATTGCATGTGATGGTTCCAGCCCCTATGTTGGACTCAGCCCCGATTTCCGTGTCGCCGATATAACTGAGATGCTTCGCTTTCGCTTTGGTTCCAAAAGTGGATTTTTTAACTTCAACAAAATTACCGATTTCAGCGGCTTCATGAAGGATGACGCCCCCCCTTAGGTGAGCGAAAGGTCCGACGACAGCTTTGGCTCCAATATGAGAATCGCTTATTCTACAGAAGGATAGGACTTCAGCGCCCTTTTTGATCTCAACGCCAGGACCAAAGACGACACAAGCGTGAATCGTCACATCAGTCTCTAGCTTTGTATCATAACTAAAATACGTTGTCTTGGGATCTAAAAGAGTGACACCTTCGGTCATGGCTTTGTCCCGCCACCTGTCTTGAAGGGTGGCCTCTGCAAGGCTTAGATCCCCACGAGTATTAATTCCCATAAATTCTGAGGCATTGCCTTCCACGACACCACAGGTGTAGCCTTTCCCGCGAGCAATTTTCACAAGGTCCGTTAGATAATATTCGTTTGCTGCATTGTTCGGTGTAAGACTTGCGAGGAGACTTTCTAATAGATCTCCTCTAATTAAGGCAACACCTGAATTACATAAGGCAATCTCATGTTGGTTTCCCTTTAAGTCATTGAATTCAATGACTTCTTCAAGTTCTCCCTTGTCATTAAGGACAAGGCGCGCATAGTTTTGCTTATCTTTCGGGCACATGCCGAGTAAAATCACAGCGAGGTCGGACTTCCTTTGAGCAAGGGCCAGCATGGTCTCAATTGTTTCTTGTCGAATCAGGGGCGTATCCCCAAAGAGGACCAGCACAAATCCCTCCGGCTTTAAGTGAGGGAGCGCCCACTTTACAGCGTCTCCTGTGCCACGTGCTGGATGTTGCACAACGGTTTGATGCTTAAAAGGCGTTTGAATGCCTTTTAAAGCAGGACTCACGACTAAAACGATTTCTTTTGGTGCCACCCCCCACGCCAAATCTAACACATAGTGAAGCACAGGCCTTCCCCCCAGGGGATGAAGGATTTTAGGGATGTCTGACTTCATTCGTGTACCGTGACCTGCAGCGAGTACAACTATTTGCAATTGATTCATCATATTTTAACCTTTTAATGAGATGCTCTTTAACATAAGTTGTAAGAATTCGCCAGGATTGATCTTATCACAAATCCTATCAAAATCTTTCTGGCATATTCAACGATTTGTTATTAAACATATGTATGACATACTCGGGACTATAACATTAAGGAAGGTAAAAAAATGGCTAAGAAAGATACAAAAAAAACGACGACAAAAAATACAACAAAAACAAATGCTAACGCGACGACACAGCATGATGTTCAAGCTCCTCTCGTTGTTAACAGTCAATATATCAAAGATCTATCCTTTGAAAATCCATCACCTATCTCAAATCTTACGGGCAATGAGGAAAGACCATCCATCTCCGTGCATATTGAGGCTCAAGCCCATAATTTAGCAGATCGGACGTTTGAGGTAACTCTACGGACAACTGTAGATGCGAAGCGTAAGGACGCTCAAGTCTTCTTGCTTGATCTTGAATATGCCGGTGTATTTACAGTTGGGAAGGAAGTTCCAGAAGAATATATCCGTCCGATTTTGATGATCGAATGCCCTCGGATTTTGTTCCCCTTTGCACGTAACATTGTTGCAACAACGTCGCAAGAAGGCGGTTATCCAGCCCTTCTCTTGACACCAGTTGATTTTGCGGCACTTTACCAAAATCAAGTTGCACAAGAACAAGCGCAAGCGGAAAAGAGTTCAGGTAAGGCAACAGTTCAATAAGTTGTTCGTCATTGCTGTAAAGGTAAATCTGGTGAAATGATAAGCGGAACCATCACCTCTCCCCTTGTGGGAGAGGTCGCCCGGATGGGCGGGTGAGGGGGCCGTTGTTTCAGTAAAACTCTTTGTTTATGAGTAAAAATATCGATATCCTTAATCCATAATGTCTTTTCGGAATTGTGTTTACCGCCCCCTCACCCGACCTTTTAGGTCGACCTCTCCCACGCAGGGGAGAGGTGATGGTGCCTCACAATTTTAATGCTAGTGCGTTTAAAACATCTGGACAAAATCATCAAATTTTGTTTAGTGAAAGAAAAACGCCAAGGGTAACGACCATGTCAGAAATTCATCCCACCTCAGCCAAACGCGGTATCCTCTTCATCTTAGGAGCGATGCTCATCTTTTCCCTCTTGAATGCGATCATCAAGGATACAACGGCGAAATACGATCCGATCCAGTTAGTCTTTTTCAGGTGTTTTTTTGCGGCATTTCCTGCTGGACTATTCTTAGCTCTACGGGGGGGATGGGTCATGCCTCCAAAACAGGAGTGGAAGCTTCACGCTGCGAGAGCCTTTTTACTTGCTATTGGCCTCTCTGTTCTTTTCCTAGGGATTGGAATGCTTCCCTTATCGAATTCGATGGCTCTGTATTTCTCATCGACTCTTTTTCTTGTCATTTTATCCTATCCTATTTTAAGAGAAAAAGTGAGCGCCGTTCAATGGGGGGCTGTTGCCCTTGGATTTGTTGGCGTTTTGATTATCGCCAAACCAGGAGGAGATGTTTTCCATTGGGGGACACTCTTTGTGATCTTGGGAGCGCTTATGGAGTCAGCCTATAATCTATTTGGTCGATTATTATCCTCAACCAATAACAGCTTTATGCTCACCTTTTTAGGGAGCCTCCTTCCTGCCTGTGTTTTACTTTTTGTGGTGCCATTTGTTTGGATTACCCCAGATTTTGGGGGATGGATTGCCCTCATTAGTTTAGGTCTTGGAGGCGGACTCGGACAACTTTGTGTTACGTTTGCCTATCGCAACGCATCTGCAGGTATCCTTGCGCCCATGATTTATTCAGCCATGGTCTGGAGTGTTATGCTAGATATTATGCTCTATAGTAATTGGCCAACAGAATCCTTGTTATTTGGGTGCGCTGTTATCATTCTATCCGGCTTAATGATCGTTATGATAGAGAAGCGCCGTAAACTCGCATAAAAAATGTTTGCAATTTAGGTTGACCTCTTTTCACGTTGCTTATATGGTTCACGGGTCTTGGGGCGCTTAGCTCAGTTGGTAGAGCATCTGACTTTTAATCAGAGGGTCATGGGTTCGAATCCCGTAGCGCCTACCAGTATTTCCAAGGGTTTCAGGGGGTCTGGTAAAATTGAAGAAAGACTCGGGGGAGCATATGGGGAGCAAAATAGAAAAAGTCGGGTTCATAAATTTTTTCTCGTCTCTTAGTCATTTTTAGTTGAACGTATGTGAACTAATACCCGATAAAGCTTGCTCCAAATCCTACTGCCTGACAACTTCATATCAATATCGTCCCTCAAGGCTTCATAAATCACATTTAACACTTATCCTTGTGCTGCTTAAAGCTCTGTGGATTTGGGTTTTCGTTGATGAATTTTAAAATTGCTTTCGCGCAATCAAAGGCAGATGTATGGGTTGTATCAACTGTCATATCATAAGACCTACCAGGAGTGTGGACACGTCCGATTTGATCACGACCCAAGCCAAGGGCTCTATCTCCTCGAAGAAGCTCTCGCTCTTGAAGAGTCTTTAAATCACACATAACTCCAATAAAATAGACCGTATGATGTTTGAGGGCTTGCACATAACGTTTCAAACTTTCATCTCCAAAGAGAACTTCATCCAGAATCAAGTCATGCCCGTCATCGGCAAGGGTTTGAATGACCTTAGGAACTGTTTTAACGATGGCTTGTCCGTAAGCACCGTCTTCAATCCGCATTAACGGACCAAGGTCATCATGTTCGGGAATAAAATGAAACCCTTGATCCGCCTTATCACCAAAGCCTACGTACGCTGCGGGCATCATCTGAAAGAAAGTATCGATACCAATCAATAACCACGGTTTTTCAGAGAGAAATTGAAGGGCCCGTGCAATGGCTGATTTACCCGCAGAGGAGCAACCGTTAAGGAAGATGATCATGAGTGAACCTCTTAAGTGTGACTATTTCAACGAAGATACAATTCCCCATTTGAAGATGAGAAAAGATCTTTAATTCCATTCCCTACTCCTTAATCCCGATGTAAATATCTAGAACAACATTTTGATGGTCTTTTGCACGTTCATCATAAATCTCGAAATCAGCGTGATAACGTCTTTCACCACCTAACTCTTCGTCAGTCATCTCCCATATTTTATGCCAGGGTTCCTTGACTACACGAGGCATAGGAGCAGGACCGTTGGTAAATTTGGTATAAGTTTGAGGTTTAATCGTGTGCTTTTCTAATCCTTCAGGTAATTGCTCGAATGAGCTAACCTCTTCACCAATTAAGTATGTGTACTCACCATTATGGTCACTTTCATAATCTGTATAAACACAAAAGGTTGTTCCAGGATGTTTTCGATGAGGAATCGTCTCAAAAATGCCCTCGTGAAAATATTTTTGAATACAAGGAAACATCTTTCCTTTTTCAAAATTAGACTCGTCCTTATTAGAGGTTCTTATCTTTAGCCCTACTAAATGAATCTCTGGGAGCTGAGTCGTTGTTTTTTGCATGGTTTAAATCCTTTTTTTTAGCAAAGATATAACAGCAATTATTTTTTAAACAATTGATATTTATATGCCACTCACGTACACAGGGTCACCACCCCCTTGACATTCCGTTGGAAACTATTATTTTATGTATATGCACTCTATTGAGAAGTAGAGCTTAACAGATGAAAGTGATGTAATGTCGATCAGCGACGCAAACTATTTTCAGATTTACTTACTCAGTGGACTCCTCCTCCGCTAAGGCGGAGCATATTCAATACCCAAAATTTATCTCATTAAAAGTTATCCAAATTGAAGCCCAGGCTTCTCATGGATGTTCAGAACTTATGTATATAACTAAGAGGAAAATAACATGTCATTTAAAAATAAACTTGTCGCAATTGTGAATAAAGATGCGGATGTGGGCGTTGCTATGAATGCGATTGCCCATGCTTCTCTTGCTTTAGGGGCATCATTCGGAAAAGAAGAGATGTATCTGCAGGACAATATTGACGCAAACGGTAACGTTTGGCCAATGTCAGGCATGCCCTATATCATTTTGCGAGGCAAATCAGGGGAAATTCGTAAAGCCGTTTTAGCGGCTAAGGCTGAAGGAGTGACCCAGCTTGCCTTTGTTGAAACCATGACAGGCGGGACATGGCAAGAACAAGTCGAGCGAACGTCCAAGGTATCAGAAGACGATCACATATATTTCGCCGCGATCCTGTATGGACCGTGGGAAACAGTCAGCCAAATTACGAAAAGGTTTTCGTTGTATAAATAGCATCTAATGTAGGATATAAAAAAGATGACTCAAAATTGCTCACAAATGGAAAGATTATTGGGGTTCAGTAAAGAAGGAAAAACAAAGTCATGACGCATTTAGTAAAAGCTCTCTCCCTTGATATGTCCAAAAGGATGGCGAATGCTGCTGAAGCAAAGGCGTTCGAAAAGAACATAAAAATAGTGATTGCCATTATGGATAATCATGGGAATCTTAAGTATTATCGTCGGATGGACGGCAATAATTTTATCAGTGTCCAGATGGCTCAATTGAAAGCCCTTACGTCAGCAAGCATGCCTCTTTCAACGAAAGATCTGGCCCTTAGGAACGAAACCTTGCCCAATTCCCCTTACCTGGCTGTTCCTGGAATTGTTTTGCTTGAGGGAGGTCTTCCCATTATCACGAAAGATGGGCAACATATTGGTTCAATAGGAATTAGTGGAGCAACTCCCGCCCTTGACGGAGAGTGTGCTCAAGCTGCCCTTGAAGCCATTGATGTTGATTTATAAAGAACATAGGTGGCTCTAAAGAAAGAATTGAGATTAGTCTTGTTGATGATTCAATATTGGGTGGATAGAGAAATAAATGAAAGTTCATAAACTCATCACACCCAATATTACTCTCCTGAGATCTCCATAATCTCTCTGTTTTTGATCACATAAAACAGGGTAATAATCCCGCCGAGAATGAATAAGGCGATAAGTATTCCTATATTTCGAAAGGATCCCTGGTAAAAATAGCCAGCAAGCTGAAGACTTATTGAGACTAAGATAAGACGCCCCACTTGGATGACCGCTGTTACCCGCCCCTTTGCCTTCGGCATAAGGTTTAGGCTTATGGGGAAAAGTAAATTACTCGGAATAATCTGACCTATTATAAAGGGAATCATTGAAAGTGTAATAAGGAATGCATTTGGGATATCTAGGTAAGCAACCAAAGCGATGCAAATGAAGCCAATAATGGTGATTTGAAATGAAACGGTTAGCATTTTCTTCTGGTTAAACCGAGCTATAATCAGGCCAAAGAGTAAGCTTCCGAGTGCAAATACCAAGGCGAGAGCTCCTTGATAATAACCAAAATGTGAGAGACTCACCCTCAAGTCTTCCATATAAAGCAAAGGGGACATCCCAACAAAAATCCAGTAAGGCACAGACACAAAGATAAAATGCACGAGCAACAGCGTCAGGGGTTGTGATTTGAATAGTGGGATGTATCCACGGAGCGAGAGGGTTTCCTTATGCTCAGGACGTTTCTGAGTCGGGATAAAAAGAACTGTCATCACGAAGACTGCCATACCTAAAAGGAGAAGCGCCCTAAAATTACCCTGCCATTGGAAATACAGTGTGATATAGCTCCCAAGCACAGGAGCCCCAGCAATAGAGGCGTTCATAACCCCATTCATCATTGCCATCAAGACCTGTTGCTGCTTAAGAGGATATTCGTCGGCGATAATGAGAAAGCTGAGGATTGCAGGGGCACTCACGCCAATGCCTTGAAGAAAGCGGCCGCCCAGAAGGAATGAATAAGAGGGTGCCCATAAACAAAGGACACTGCCAATGATAAAAATCACGAGCCCAATCAATATGATAGGCTTACGGCCATAGCGATCGCCTAGACCCCCGACAAAGAACAGGCCCAGACAATATCCAATAAAATTGACGGACAACGATGCTTCAACCCAAAAAGGAGACAAGCCAAAGTGACTTTGTAACTCAGGAAAGCTCGGCACAAAGAGATCGAATTCCATGCCCGTGAGAAGATCCATCAGGATGACGGTAAAGATGACCATACCTTTGGCAAAGGATTGTTTCATTGTGTTAGTCTTCTCACTCGCCAATCGCAATAAGCCTCACAGGGGCTTCAGTGCCACCCTGAATCTTGATAGGTAACGCGAGGCTATAGAAGCCAACAGGGGGAAGGTTAGCAGAATTTGCTATATTCTCAACAATATACTTGCCAGCGCTCAAGAGAGTGGTATGAACAGGGAAACCCTCGTCGGGTCTGTCGGGTGACAAGGTGTCGATTCCAAGGCCAGCAATGTCTCGTTTTAACAGAAATTGAGCAGCGTCAACAGATACGCAAGGATATACAAGGTTACCTCGGTATTTTTCTGGCTCACTCCAGAATTTCTCCCAACCTGTTCGCACAATGATAAAGCTTCCGGGCTTAATAAGACCATACTTCTCCTCAAACACCTCAATATCAGCAACAGTCACGCTATATCTCTCGTGAGCTTTGGCTGACACATCAATGACCAAACAAGGCGCGAGCAAATCATTCAGATTTAATTCATCGATCGTTTTACCGCCTGGAATACAATGCGCCGGAGCATCGATATGCGTTCCAATGCCTTCATTCATATGGACCCTATGGGTCCTAAAGGAGGTAGTGCTACTCGGCTGATAGTCATGTTGAAGGTGATGCTCAAATCCACAAGAGCCATCCCAAGTTGGAATAGTAGGAGACAAAGGATGAGTTAGATCAATGATTTTATAGGGAAACGTCATCTGTAAATGCTTGCCTTAGCTATTGCTTCTGAGCCGAGTTTAACAGCTCAAACACCTTTGTTCTAGAGTGTCTCTCATATTTTCCAACATTCGTTCTGCCTCAAGATATTAAACCTGCCTCTAACCTTTTTCCCATACTTTTGAGAAAATGATCCACATCTTTCGCAGATTTAAGGTGAGCCCTCTCAAGAAACCGTTAGATATGCAGAGTGATTTTGTAGAATATGATGTATAGATGAGAATGAGTCCACTATTTCCAAAGTCCCAGATTTTTCATCTTCGAGAAGGCAACAAAAAAAGTCGTGTAAAAACTTTACGTTCCGCCAAATTCCATCATATTTAGATAGATATTTAAAAACTTGAAAAAGAGAAACACCATCTCTATGTTAAAATTACAGTAACATTTATATTAATGACTTAATATATTATATATGAAGGAAACACTATGATTAATTTTAAAAATGCAACATTTGCACTTGTTTTTACGAGTCTAGTGTCAGTAAGCACCGCTTTCGCTATGAATAATGGAGGAGGCTCTTCTGGTGAGGATGATTACGACCCTCATTTACATAGCAAGCTTCTAGCCGAAGCGACAGCAGATAGAGTCATTAAAACCCAAGCCCGAATTAAAGAGTTCAGGAAAAAAATGGAGAATAAGTCTGATATCACACCAGAAGAAACTGCTCAATTTAATAGAGATTTAACTTACATGAATGAAGCAGATCTGTACGGTACTAAAGCGGAGTTTGAAGCCAATAAAGATCGGATTGAAAGGAATACGCCAGGGACTTTAGAAAGCCTACGTCACAAAACAACTGATGAAATTAATACAAATTTTAAGAGAAACAAAAATTAAAGCGAAGAAATTCAAAAACAGCCTCTCATGATTCACTTGCGGAGCTCTCATTTCATCAAGACAAACAAACCCTTTTGGAAAATGCTTGTTTTTTCAACAGAATTTTTCAACAGATTGATGTACATTCTCAGATATTTACATAGAATATGCATCTCGACTTAATTTGTTAGGAGTTTCATGATAATGAATAAACCATCTTTTAAAAACAGTTTTATATCTCTTTTAACCTCAGCAATCCTCATAAGCACTCATAGCGATGCGATTGGAGGAGGAGAGCTCCCTGAAGGGCTCAAATTAGAGCTGAGGGCGAAAACACTCAGAAAACTTGCAAAAGTAAATGTTGCCATAGAAAATTTTGATGAACCCATGTTTTCACTGAGACTTACATCAGAAGATCAAATCGAGATTATAAGACTCTTAACACAAAAAACTCTTTTAGAAGATGATTTAAAATTATTGCAATAAGTGTAATCATACATCTTTTAATTCCTTGCAAAAGTAGTGAAAATGTGTAGTCTTAGTAATATACATTTAAGAGAAGTGAGTTCAATTATGCTATCCAAATTCCTTGATCCTAAAAACGATATAGCCTTTAAGAAAATCTTTGGGACAGAAAAGAATAAGGATATCCTCATCCATTTTCTCAATGATATGATTACTTTCAAAGCAAGGGGCCTTATTAAAGAGGTCACTTTCTTAAAGACAATTCAAGATCCTGAAACGGCTGCAAAAAAGACAAGTATTGTTGATATTCTCTGTAAAGATGAGAAAGGCAACCAGTATATTGTCGAAATGCAAGTCGCAAGAGAAAAAGGTTTTGAAAAAAGAGCGCAATATTACGCCTCTAAAGCCTATATTTCTCAAGCCCGCGTAGGAGGAGAGTATCATAAACTTAAAGAAATTGTTTTCTTAGCCATTTCTGATTTTATTATGTTTCCAAACAAAAAAAATGTTTTTAAATCAGATCATGTTATATTGGATAAAGATAGTCACGAAAACGACTTAAAGGATTTTTCCTTTACTTTCTTAGAACTCCCTAAATTCAATAAAAACATTGGAGAACTTACGAATATTGTTGATAAATGGATGTACTTTTTTATTCATGCAGAAGAGACCTCAGAAAAAGACCTGCATAAAATCATTGGGCACGATCAAATCATTGAAAGAGCTTATGATGAGCTCAACCGCTTTTCCTGGAATGAGGAAGAGCTTTTAACTTATGATCAAGCCGAAAAATATGAAGGCGCATTCATTGCTTCTATGGCTCAGAAATTTGATGAGGGAGTTGAAAAAGGAATCGAAAAGGGTAAAAAAGAAAGAGATATAGAAATTGTAAAGGCCATGCATTTAAATGGTATAGGTATAGAAACCATTTCTTTGGTGACGAGGCATTCTAAAGAAGACATTGAAAAACTCCTGTCTTAAGAGCAAGCAGACTTAAGGTAGGTGCAGGGCAGGTCGTCTCGCATCCAGGGAGCTTATGACGAACGAGATTACCAATGGTTTATTGTCTTCTACCGAAGTGAAACAGCGAGCCTGGCTGATCGAGAGGATATTTTCCTACAAGACCAGCCAGAGCTGAATGACTTATTGTTTGATAACTCCAGACTTGATCAAAGCCGCAACAAACTCTTCACGGTTCATGTCAGTACGGACTTCTAACGGCGCTCTTAAGCGCATGCCATTCATCATGTTGCCATTATTAGTGACCTTATTTGGACTACTGTTGGTGCCAACCGTTACCCTTGTGGGCGTATGCGTTGCCTTTTTACCATTGAGTACAGGTCATGTGTGATGCCGCTCGTCATATACAAACCTCTCTATCGAGACAATTGGCTTTCCAGAGGAATTCCGTGGAAGTACAATAATATACAGGTGTAAATTATACGTCTGCCTTAAGTGTTTATATTCGGAGAGATCTTCACACCTGAATAGCTCCTACATTTATTGTTCGTCAAGGTCGTCGTCCAATGGTAAGGCTATAGGGTTTTGTTGCTGTATTTCAGGATTAAAATGGAAGTAGTTAATGTTATTAAAATCATGTATATCCCCATATATGACATCGTTACCACCCTGTCCAGCGAGAAGATAATCTGCTCCTTGATCCACTTGCTCCAAGCAAATATTTCCAAAGACATTGACACCAAAATCCTCTTGGTCATACTGAGCTCTAACTGGAGGTTGGGCTCGTGGTGTGATCGGACTGTCGCCACCGTATAAATCTTCATCATCAGTCACGGCAAAAGCTGCGCCGGATGTTAAAAGGCTTGCCAAAACAAGTATAAATGCTGTCGGCTTAATATTGAACATGCTACATCTCCTCATAAATACATTTGTATATAAATTCATCATTTTTAACATAGGAACAAGTTCTTCCAATTTCAAGTTCTTTTCAATAATAAACTTCTCGATTGGGTTATTTTAAAGATGAAATTAACCACAACTGTGAATGATCACCATAAATGTTATGTTGAGTTCGTATCTTTAACGGTATTTTAATAATTATCACCTAATATAAAACTCAAAGATCACAAAAAAATTGTGTGGAAACAAAGGTAGCGTTAACAGAAAAGGCATAAAGTCATGAAAGCAAACATTTTCAAAAAAATCATTCTACTCGGAACTATAAGTTATATTGGGGTTTTAGGAAGTGCTGCTTGGGCGGAACCATACCTGTCCTTACATTATGATAATGACCTGCTTGATAAGGGTGTAACTGGGTTCGAAGTTCATTATGAAAAGGGTAGAATTGATAAAGAACCCGTTCACAAAAGCCACGATTCTCACTTGCTAGCTTCAGGTCATTTAGCATTATTGCCAGGCGGAGTTATAACAGAGGTAAATCTGATCGGCAAACATGTAACAAAATGTACCCTCCCGAACGAACTAAAAATGAAAGAAATAAAAAAAGAAGATAATTTAAATTTAATATACGATATTAGTTTATATAACGGAGAACTTACTTGTAAAGTAACTGTTCACAAATAGTATAAACAACATTCGTGAGAATATAGTCTGAATCAAATTCAAATAGAGAGAAAGAAGATGAAGATCAGAAACATACTAACTTTGACAAGTGCTTTGACATTAACAGCTATATTTTCGACAGCAAGTAATGCCGAGGATTTTTGTACAGCAGACCATCTCAATAACGCTCCTGCGGTTAAAGTGTTTGGGTGCACGCTTGGAACCCATCAAGCAATTCTTGATAAAGACAAGAATCCGGTTAAATGTCATTTGGAGTATAACTGTAATATCAAAGTATCCTTTGGGGACAAAACATTGCTCCAAGGAGTTAAGACTCTTGCTGCCACCTTTCCAAATGATAAAAATTTGAACAGAATTACCATAAAGTTCGGGGCTGTGAATCTGAATATCCAATCTGTCCTTGAGATGCCTGGTCCTGGAAAGTAGAGCATACGTCTCTCTATCAGTATTCTCCTGAACAATTTTAGAGAAGTCGGCATTGCGTTAAAAAGTTAGGCTATTGAGAGACCTCTGCGACGCCCTCTTTCGCATCAACTGGTTTTGTACCAAGTGTTACATCACATTCATTGTAAGCTTCGTTTATCCAAAAAAACATTCCACTTTCATTCGCATGTAAGTCTGCCTTGACAAAGTTTTTTGGGGCATTTTCGCCTACCCACGTAAATTGAATAGCGCAATACCCACAATAAGGGTTAGGGTTAATTGTTATATCGTTCATGGTCCATTTGCCGACTTTTTTTCGTGCTGCAGCAAGTTGCTCGATAAGCATACTGGATTCTGTAAGAATATCCTTGAAATTTACAGTTTTTGTACATTTATGAGCAAAAACCTTGTCAATATCCTCTTGTGTAATGGGAGTATTTGACTGGCCAGCCTTCGTCATAAATGCGGTATACCGTTCACCCGCTTCCTTTAAAGCAGCGGGTGTATGCCGAGCAACTGGTTTCCCAAACACGAGTTCATCCGAGAATTCTCCTCCACCATTCATGGCTAGGACAGAACTGACAGACAAAAGGCTCGTTAAAACACATACGGACGCGAAAGCTTTAAAGTTAATCATAATATTACTCCTCATATAAAACATAATAGTTCAATAAAGCATAAGTGCATAAAAATCAACCTTCCAATAATTTCATACCCTCATCGGTGTGTCTGTTACCTGCAATGTTGTTTGGGTCAAAGAGCGCGTCAATCTGATCCATAATATCATGTGATAATTGGATTGAAGCTGCAGCAACATTTTCTTCTAAATACTTTGGATGTCTTGTTCCGGGAATGGGAACCGTACGGGAAGATTTAGCTAGGATCCAAGTCAGAGCTACTTGTGCAGGCGTGCACTTTAACCCATCCGCAATCTTTGTTAACTCTTGAATAAGTCGAGCATTCTTTTTTGCATTCTCCTCCTGGAAACGTGGCACAAGACGACGGAAATCACCTTGTTCGAGCTGCTCAATTGAGGTGAGCTTGTTCGTCAAAAAGCCCCTTCCAAGCGGACTATAAGGAACAAACGAGATCTTTAACTCTTCGCATGTGGGAATGATCACCTTTTCAGGACTGCGCACCCACAAAGAATATTCAGACTGCACAGCCGTAATGGGATGAATGGCGTGGGCTTTTTTCAGGGTATTCACGTTAACTTCAGACAACCCTAGATAGCGCACCTTGCCCTCTTGAACGAGCTCCGCCATGGCGCCAACCGTATCTTCAATTGGCACATTTGGATCAACACGATGGAGATAATAAAGGTCGATGGTCTCAACGCCCAGCCGCTTCAAGCTGGCTTCACAAGCTGTTTTTGCATACTCTGGACGACCACATAATGAGATAGGAGCGGTTATTTTAAAGGGAGTTTCCAGTTCTCTCACAAAGCCGAACTTTGTTGCCACGGTGATCTTATCTTTGTAAGGCTTCAGAACCCTACCAAGAAACTCCTCATTCGAGCCTATACCATACATATCTGCCGTATCAAAGAAGGTGACCCCTAGCTCGATAGCTCGCTCAAGAGTTGCGATGTTCTCTTGTTCATTCGTAGGGCCATAGAACTCTGCCATTCCCATACATCCGAGGCCAATCTCAGAGACCTGGATGTTTGTATTTCCGAGTTGTCGTTTTTTCATGTTTTTTTCTCCTTTGAGAAAACCTACTGCTATCGCCGCTGTTAATCAAGCTCACATCCCTGTCTCTAGCCATCCGATTATCCGCTCCATTTTATCTTTAATCGTACGAATACCGTTGCCTTCTCCCTCAACTTCCCAGTAACTCACTTTATTTCCGTGAGAGAGTAAGGCTGATACTATATCTCTTGCTTCACCTACACTATGTCTTACATCTTCTGATCCATGAATAATCAATATAGGGAGATCAGGTTTGATGTTCCTAACAGCATCAATCGCATTTCGTTCTGCTAACCAAGAAGCTTTATTATGATCAGTGAGCCCGAAATCTCGTTTGAACATGACAGCCATATCAGGCCTTTCTTTCATCACTTTTTCGAGATTATAGAAACCCGAAAGGGAAACTACTTTATCGATTCGATTTTGGAGTTCAGGATACTTATATAATGTTAAGAAGAGCTCCATCCCTCCGCGCCCACCACCAAGGAGAAAGGTTTTATTGAATTGAAAGTTCTCCTTCAATAGAGCTCCAAGTTCGGGAATAAAGTCGATTACATTTTTGACATCGTTAAGATCCTGTCCCCCAAATTCATCTTTTCCTGGGTTTACCCCATCTCGATAGAGAACAGTGATAATGGTGTAATCTTTGTAATTGTTAAAATCGTAAGTTGGAGAGGGAATGCCAAACTTCTTATTCCCGCCCCTTAACAATATCAGTAAATTCCTATCCTTAAGAGGCGTCGTAAAGCTAATAACTGCCTTTAGTTTCAGTCCATCGCTAGGGTATTTAAAGAGATAAATCTTCCGATTATAGGTGCGAATAATATTCTTATCTTCAACACTTATAAATTCACTGTTGAGAATAGCATCCGTAATGTCCTTGACGTCTTCATGATCACCAATCAAATCATAGAATTTTTCATAGTGAACCGATAATTCACGGGCTTTTTGACTATCTTCAGCGACGGCTTTTTCTCGATCAAGAATTGTTGGCGCTTTATCAGCCTGAACACTCAATGAGTGTCCCAGAAGTATTGCAAGGAACAAGAACTTTTTCATGATATGTCCTATGTTAAAATTTTAATGACTCTCACTGAGCCGCATCGACCACCAGGAAATGGCTTTCCCTCATATTGGTAAACTGAAGTCTACAAACCGTAAAGTAAAATTCATGGGTTCTTCTTCTCTTTCTAAATGCTGTGGAATAGGTTATCCCTATTATCAAGAGATCGATCTAAAGGAGAATGAATGATGAACTGTGTGGAATTAGCAAAGAAATACAATCAATTTCAAATTGATATTGGACAAGGCTTGGAAACGAATACAGACCACGTTATCTCGACTCTTTTCAGTAAATCCTTTCAAAAAATTGCAAACGGAGAGACGCTCGTTGCAGACCGCAATGGATTAAAAGACCAAATTTTAATATGCCGTGAAGAAGCAGGCCCGTGGACGATTGATGTCAAAGAGGTTGAAGCCCTCCAAGATCCAGGCAGGTGTTTCATACGCTATCAACTTGTTTCAGAAAAGTTGGGGGGTTTTGATGTCATGGCAACCCTTCGCAGCAGCTCAGATGGGCTTATAGAGGAAGTTGATGAGATCTATTATCAAACGGCTAACATTTCTTCTTTATAAAAGAGCTTATCTCAAAAACCCAAATTCATCGGATGAGAAAAATTCTTCGTTACGCCTCGGCGCTAACTTCATGTATTCTTTAAGATAAATTCCTGCGGCTCTGTATGTCAGAAGTCGTTTCTTCTCATTGATCAATCTTTCTTGAGCCGTTGATAAACGACCGAATTTCTTTGCCATCTTCTCGTCACCGATTGAGAGAGCCGAAAGTGTTGTTAACTTAGATTCGTTCTTACGAATGGATTCCGTATAATTTTCAGCAAGCTTAGAGGCAGCATTTCCGGATAAATGAAATCTGTCTAATGCATCTCTCATCTTATCTGTTTGTAGGCAGTTCTCTCGTCCCACAGAAATGTATGTCGTGGAATCATATTCAAAAGTTTCTATAAATCCCGGCACTTTTTGTTTGATTTTGAGTGCCGTGAGTAAAAAGCCAGGTTGCCTAACCCGAAGATCCTCCACATGAATTTGAGATAGAGAACTCATGCCCTCTTCAACCAAAGCCATTTGTTGGCCTAATGGAGATTGTTTCACAAGGGATGATTGTTCGGGATCATTGTAAATCGAAGGTTGAGAATAGGATTTTTGAAATTCTTCAAGTGTTTCTTTGAAGTTTTCCCAGGTGAATATTGTGTTTTTTTCAGGTTCGGCGATTTTTTTCTCAATAAACAGGTTAACCCCTTTTAAGGATTTCCCCTGTTTGTAATACGCGAAGGCGCGCTCAATATCTACCGCAACCCCACGGCCCAGTTGATAAAGCTGGCCTAACCTGTAAGCGGCTCTTGGATCTTTGTTTGACAATGCTCTTTCAAACCAATGAAGCGCTTTTCCATCGTCGTTGCTAACACCACGTCCCTTAAGATACATTTTTCCAACGATGTATGGAGTGCGGGGACTCCCTTTTTCTGCTTCAGCAAGATAGAGGGGAAATAGTTTTTCAAGTTGAATAGGATTCGCAACGGCATATAAATAATTGAATCGTTGGTCAAAATCAACACCGTCTTCTACGCTGACACTCAAATACCAAATGGCGGCTTGCTCTACATCTACTAGAGTCCCCTTTCCCTCTTCATAAGCTTTTCCTACATAGTGTTTCGATTTAGGATTACCTTCTTGAGCCTTTTTAAGTTCTAACTCAAATCTCGGGGTTGCTAACCTAAAACTTTGATCAAAAGAGAATCCTTTGTCTTGTAACGTATTGTTCAACTCAATAACATCATCGTATGCTTTTTGATCTCCTCTTGCGGCAAGTGCTGCCAAACGAATGAGCTCTTTTTCATACCAGTCAACGGATTTTCCATCGTCTTGATCATGAGTGAATACGTTTTCATACATGTTTGCAATTCTGAGGTTGAGGGATTCATTTCCATTCCCTGCGCAGTCCAAATAATAAGCCAAAAGTGGTTTTAGAGCGGTTCTCAGTCGTTGCTTTGGGAAGTCTCCCATTCTTTTTAAAGTTTCGTAACAACCTTCAGCCGCGCTCAAACCGTCTGGATGTCCCCACCTTGCCGCGTTAACAAAATGTTCAACTTTCTTCTCGATATTAATATTGTTGACCAGAAAAGTTCCCATAAAAAATGCAGCGTGAGGATTGCCAAGAGCCACCTCTTTTTCAATAGCTTCCAAACAATCAGACTGGGTAACATCTGCGTTTTGTTTAGCAAAACAATCCCAGGTCTTCCCAACAGCTGCACTATCACCAGCCCATGCCATTTTAAGATAGTACCGAATCGCTTCGTCAAAAGCTCCTTCGTGTTCACTAAGGCGTGCCAATAGGCGATGAGGTATATCAACTCTGCTCTCACAGATGAGTCTCAGTTTTGAAGCCTGAACGGCTCTTTGGTCCTTGGGAATCGTATTTAATTTGTCGATAAGCCCTTCGAACGCTGCTAAGGCAGTGATCCCGCCTAGCCTTTCTGCATTCTCAAAAAAATGGGCAGCTCGTTCAAAATCCATAAACAAGTCGTGTCTTGTAAATATATTTCCCAGATTCATCATAAGCTGGGGATCTCTTGTGCCCTCTGCTTCAGAATAAATGATATCAACAAGGCGATGAAATTGATCACCTCTTTCCTTGCTGTTTACTGTCATCACCCTATCGAACAAGGCACAAAGCTCTGTTCTGACACTGCCATGACCTGCTTCTCTCGCTGACCGGTAACTTAGTGCGGCCTGAGGGAGATCCACCTTCCCGCCAAAAAAGGTATGTCCTTCTACTGCCATCCGCGCAAGCGCCAGGTGGGAACCTACATTTCCGCGTGATCCCGCTTTCTTGAAATACTCACAAGCCTTGCCAAAATCTGCGCCTATTTCATGGCCCATACCAGCCATATGCAGCTCTGCTAACAGAACGGATCCCAGTGAATCCGAGTTTTCGTTTTGTTCTTCAGTCTCATAAACGGTTTTGACTTCACCAAAAGTAACGACTGAACCTTTAACAATATCATTCAAAACCCAAGAGTGAATGTCTTTAGCAGATTGTTTCTCCAACTTCCCCGCTTTAATACAAAAGGCTACGGCTTTCGAAATGTCTCTTACAAAGAGTTCACCTGAAACGTACTCATTGGCCAGAACTCTACAAAAGTATGCATCCCTTTCGGCTTCCTTCAGATAAAGTGGAAATATTTGAGCTATAAATTCATTAATGTATTTTTTCCTGCTGTCGGAAGGGATTTTTTTGAGTTTATCAAGTGGCACTTGAAGCGCAGCTTTAGACTCGTTATGACCAAGAGCTATCGCTTTGAAGTAGTAAACAGAGGCGATTGCAAGGTCTTTATAAAAACGCTGTTTTGAATACACATTACCCAAACGGTAAAACAATCGAGCGTCGTTTTGTCTCTCAATCCATTCCGTACTAAATTCGCTTAACCCTTGTTCTGAGAGTTGTTCACTTGCATTTTCAAGAACTTGATTTAACTCATCTCTTGCCCCAGCATCTCCAAGTTCTATAGCTCTGATGCAATATTCAATAGCCGTAGTATACTGGACAGAACGTCCAAAGCCCTTCGACATTTCGATCACTCTACGGCAAGCACCCAAATCTCCCGCATCCGCTTTGGGGATAAAATGGTCTCTCAAATCCCCAAGACCATCCGCGTCAATTCTACTTTCAACTTTATGTCGATCATAAATCTCAAGCGCTGTTTTAAGGGACACTTCATCGCCTTTTTTAGCATAGTAAGAAAGCACACCCCTTAAAAAGGTTCCGTTGCTATATTTTCTCTCTAATAAAGCTCCGAGTTCAACGTCCCCTCTTTCGACTTCTTCAAGGCAAAGGGGGAAAAACCTCATAACCTCTTGAGGAGAGACTGTACTTCTCGAAGCCTTAATACCTTCGAGAAGGTGATGTAATGCTTCTCTTGCCGTTGCCTCGCCAAGCTCTCTAGCTTTGATGGTATATTTAACAGCGAGGTCATAGCGTATAGATAGTCCAAAGCCCTTCGCCATCTCAATGACTTTATGGCAAGCGTCCAAATCTCCCGCATCTGCTTTTTTTGACCAGTATTCAATAAGGGGTTGAAGATGAGATGAATCAACTCTACTCACACGTTTATGTTGTTCATAAAGTGCCATGGCGGCATTAACGGAATCTGCATCTCCTTTTTCCATATAAAAAGAGAAAACGCCCTTCAAAAAATTTGGATTTCTATAATACTTCTCAAGAAAAGTTCTAACTCTTGTGTCACCTCCAATTTCTTGAATACAAATCGGAAAAATTCTTTTAGCCATTAAAGCTAGAGATTCATCCGATTGTGTTTTCTTAAATCTATCAAGAAGGGCATGGAACTGAGTTATTCCCTCTTCACAGCCGAGCACACTCATCTTGAGAAAGCACCGTGCTGCACGTCCACAATGGGCAGTGCAATCACATTTGAATTTTTCAGCGAGCCATTTTAAAAATTCAATATTATCCGCTCGGGCTTCGCGTAAATAGACAGATGTTAGTTTTTCAAGTTGAGCTTCTCTTTTAATATCATCGAGACGGAATTTAAATACTAATTTATCGACCAATCCTTGGAGATTTTTTCTGGCAGAGGGATCCCCTAATTTTTCAGCGTTATGGTAACATTCCGCTGCTTTGCCAAAATCAATGTCAGCCCCCCAACTCTCTGTATGCCGATCGGCTAGCTCATTAAATAATTTACAAAAAGCAGTCGTTCCCGCAGTTGAGAGCACGCCTTGCTTTTTTTCATGCCGACTCACAACTTCATTTAAAAGGACTTCATCTTTGTTTGTATAAGCATCTCTTGTTAGAAGGTCATATCCTTCTTCGTTTAAAGGATATTTGCGAAGGAGATCGTCTTTAGGATCAGATGGGCTATCCTCCTTTCCAAGAGAAAGAACGGAACTTATTGTGCTTGTAACTTTGCCAAATAAACCAACGTTATCCTTCTCAGAACGAGAATCACCAGCACCCTTCATCGCCTGAAGTTCATGAGTCCAAAGAGTAAAAGTGACAGCACTTACAAACAATAAAAGGGAAGGCTTTTTAAATAACAACATATTAAGATGGCTCCAAATAGTAACCTATAAGATTAACATATAAGCGTGAGACTATTGCTTTGCAATAAGTGTTTTGAACTCAGATGGACATGATCATTATCGACAACAAGGGCTCTCGCGCCCACAGTTGTTGAGCCGAGAGTCCTAAAGACCCTGCTTCTTATCTTGTGCAATATTTTGTAGGCTGTGTTTTTGATCATTTCTTATATAAGCCCCTTCGTAAAACATGAAACGAAATCATCTCGCAACACCTTCCCCAATTCAATGTCTCGTGGATCACTCTCATACCCATCAGGATCGTTGAAAGGCATTTCGGTATAACCATGCTTTGAGTAAAATGCAAAGGCATCAGGCGATGATTGAGTCTGTAATACCGAATATCCTTTTTGTTTAAGCCACCTCTCACATAACCTCAAGAAATGTGCTCCAAGGCCTTCATTTCTAAAGGGTTCATCTATCACGATAATCCTCAGGGCTGCTCGATCGTCTGGCCAAAGCTGAAGATGGGTATAGCCAATGATCTGAGTTCCTAGGTAAAGAACAAAGTGAACATGGTCTTTATGATCAAATGTCCAAGTATAGGGATCCGCAACGGGTACTTTATCGAAGAAATATTTTTGCCTAAAGGAACGCACAATATCCCATTCTTCATGGTGAGTGCATAGGCGCATACATAGGCCGTTAAAACCAGTCTGGATGAGGATCTCTTTAATGAATTCATCCTTTCCTAACGTATATTTGCTCAAACCCACACTCACTCTTTCGTGAGAAACATCTTGGGCGACAAGAGAGTTTTTTAAAGAACCGTACGCATCGCGGGCATCTTGATGGGCCCTCAGATAATCACGGAACAAAAGATTGAGCTCAATCTCTGGGTTGCCTTCTTCAAACACGTGAATATTAGCACGGGTATTCCCGTCTCCTTCTCCAAAGACAATATGAAACGGGATGTTGAATTCCCCCTTTTCAATATAGCCCGCTTGAACAAGAGGAGATGAAGTTGCTAAGTAGTCCTTCACCACAGCAATAATGTCGATTTGAGGTTTCGCCGTTAAACCTGGAACAGAGGTAGATCCTACATGATGTACAGCAACACAATTCTCACCCAAAGCTTGTTTGATTTTTACAGCCTCTTCCTCAAACCAGCGGGGCCAGTTAGAATCATAGGGAACGACTTTAATCCTGCGGGTCATGGTTAAACTTTCTAGGTGGATACTTCTCAACGAACGCTTTGCAAAAGCTAACGCAAGAGGGTACAAATGTTAAGTGGAAAAATATATACTTGGATGGTAAGGACAAAACCACAATGAATTCTCTTTCATTTACAACCCTAAACAATCCCGAGTGGGACAAGAAGATAGAAGCAGGGCTTCGCAAAGAATGTGAGGCCTTAACTGGCATTCGTGATGATTTTAAAACTCACACCCTCTATGTACAAAGAGACAACACATTTGCAGGAGGCATTCATTTTGAAATCCACGGAGACATTCTGTGGATTGACTCCGTTTGGGTAGAACAGGATTTTAGAAAACAGGGAGTAGGAAGACAGCTCCTTCAGGAAACGTTTCACCTTGCAACTCAAAACAACGCCAAGGAAATACAGCTAAACACCTTCTTCTCCGAGGCTCACTCTTTCTTTCTCAAGTGTGATTTTGAAGACGTTGCCCAGATTCCCAACTGGAAATATAGCCTTGATTGTTATTTGATGAGGAAAAAAATATGACCCCTCCTATCACAATTTACCTGATCGGATTTGCAGGTTCCGGGAAATACACGATCGCTAAAGAAATAGCAAAATTCGGTTACAAAGTTATTGATAATCAGCTGATCAATAACCCCATTTTTTCCTTGCTCGATTTGGATGGGATTACTCCAATTTCAGAGAAAGCTTGGGCCTCTATTGCGATTATCCGTGCCGCAGTTCTGGGCTTTATCTCATCGGATACCTCATCCAATTTTGTATTTACGAATGTGCTTTATGACGATGAAATTAATTGTGCCCTCTATAACAAAGTCCGGCAAGCAGCTAAAAAACGGAACTCCTTATTTATTCCTGTAAAGCTGAACGTATCATTTGAAGAACGCGCAAAACGAATTACAAACCCAGAACGACTGACGCGCTTTAAAACAACAAACCTTGCTGTATTTCACTTAGAAAGGGAGCTTATCAAAATTAATGACTCTCATTTATTGGAAATGGATGTAACCGATTTAAATGCAGCAGAAGCTGCGAAGGAAATTTTGAATTTTGTTGAGAGGATGCAAAAGTGAAAACAATGATTCGTCCTGCAATCATAGCAGATACAAAAAGTATGGTGGCCCTCTCCGATCAGAAGCGAAGAGAGTACGAAAAAGCTCAGCCCCATTTTTGGAGGAAGGCAGAACAGGCAAATGAGACTCAAACAGCGTGGTTTGAAGAATTGCTTTCGAATGCGAATCATATATTGCTCGTGGCAGTTGATGAACATTACATTAAAGGCTTTATCATTGGTGAACTTAAAGTGGCTCCTGAGGTTTATGATCCTGGAGGACTCACGCTTATGATCGATGACTTTTGTGTTGAAAACTCTGAATGGGATAGGATTGGCAAACCCCTTCTTCATGTGCTTAAGCAACAGGCTAAACAAAAGGGTGCTATCCAAACGCTCGTCGTATGTGGTCATCACGATAAGCCTAAGAGGCAGTTCTTGAGAAGTGAGAGTTTAGATATTGCATCAGAGTGGTATGTGGGAGGGATTTGATGATTTCTCTTAATTCTTTTGAAAACAACATTACCAGTACCTATGGCAACAGAGGCAAACAATGGCTCACTGAGCTGCCACGGAGGGTAAGGGAAGTTGGGGAACTCTGGGGATTATCTGACCTAGAACCGGTCAGCAATCTTTCCTATAACTATGTCTTATCAGGGGTTAGAGGTGCGCAGCCTATCATTTTAAAGTTTGGTTGTGACCCGAATGAACTTATTGGTTAATTGCTAGAAGTTTTTGGGGAAGGTCCTGGTTCTTTTCCTCTTTACCTACAAACGCAGTCTTGTGTCCACAGAATCAAGGACAGTGCAATGGCCCACATGATGCATCCTATGATGAAATCCAGGATTTTCCATGCGCGAGGACTTTGAAACAGGGGAGCTAGAAACCGAGCTCCATAAGCTATTGTGAAAAACCAAACAAAAGAGGTAACCATTGCTCCAAATGTGAAGTAAGTGCGCTCGGGGAAGGGAAATTGCGCTCCTATGCTACCGAGAAGAACAACCGTATCTAAGTAAACGTGCGGGTTGAGAAGGCAAACAGCAACTGTTGTCACAAGGGTCACTTTTAAAGTGGGGCGTTCGAATCCACCATGCAGCTCTAGCTTTTGTGAGGTGAATACGGCCCGGAAGGACCGGAATCCGTAGTATGCTAAAAAGGCCACTCCTCCCCATTTTGCAATCATCAGTAAAGTCATATTCGAGGTGAGGAGTTTTCCAAATCCACCAACGCCCAAAAGAATCAGCAAAGCATCAATGCACGAGCATAGAAGAGCCGTTATAAAAACATAGTTTTTCAAGATTCCTTGCTTCAGGACAAACGCATTTTGCGCACCAATAGCAATGATTAATCCTGCACCTGTTCCACAACCCTCAATAAAGGGCGCTACGCAAAAACCTTCCAAGTGATTTCCTCCGCTCAATGATAAAGGTTGTCTTTCCAAAGTCCGAAAAGAACATAAACTGCCTTCAATTTCTAGAAGATTTTATACTCTAATTTTGGGAGGTCATCCACTGAGAAAAGTGAATAGGCCAGTAATTGAGTTAGTTCCCAATCAAATCTCAGGCTCTTGACCTCATTAAATCAAAGTCCATTGCAATTGTCTATATGGCTTGGTACTTATTGATGGATGAAACAACAAGTGAGAGACTGATGGAAAAAGGACTCTACTTCCTCTCCGTGGCCTACCATGGAACTGATGAAGCAAAAGCTTATAGGACTGAGATCTCTCTGAAGGCGGCAGCTGAATTTTTACGCCAAGGCATTCACGTGTTCGCGCCAGTGATTTATGTGAACCAAATTGTTGAAGAGCTGAATCTTCCCTCAACAGAAGAGCGTCGCCAACTGGTCATGCCCTATTTACTCGATTTTCTCAAAGTTTCAAAAGGAATGATACTCATTACTGTAGAGGGCTGGCAGAATTCATGGGGCGTTCGACAGGAACTTATCTTTTGCCAAGAACACAAGATTCCCGTTTATAAGATTAACCCGGATCAGCTTGGTGGAAATTTGCCCCGTCTTCTCTCGACTCCTCTTGATGTTAATGAACTCTTGGAGGCGGCTTAGACATGAACATCTTATGCATAACGCACGCAGATTTTGAAAGTCCTGGTGCGATTGAAACGTGGGCGAAGAGCAAGGGATATCCTTTCCAAATTAAGAAACCTTACAAAGGTGAAAAGTTAGATCACGATTCTGATTTCGATATGCTCATACTGATGGGCGGTCCTCAGAGTCCTCATAGGATTGATGAATTTCCTTATCTTGCTGATGAAATAGATTTAATCAAAACAAACCTTCATCAAAACAAAAGGATATTAGGCTTTTGCCTAGGAGCTCAACTTATAGGAGAAGCCTTAGGCGCACCTACAGGGCGAAGTCCCGAAAAGGAGGTCGGCGTTTATCCTATTACATTAACTGAGGAAGGCAAAACAGACCCATTACTTACTGGACTGTCGGAGAGCTTCCCCGTTATTCACTGGCATAATGATATGCCTGGTCTTCTCGACGATTCTACCTTGCTTGCTTACAGTGAAGGCTGCCCTCGTCAGATTATTCGGTATAAGCCTTTGGTTTATGGTTTCCAATGCCATTTAGAGATAGATTTGGACGGCATAAAAACAATGGTTGAAGCTGTACCAGAAGATTTGAAAGAGTCAAAATATACTCAAACGAGAGATGAGTCGCTGGAACAAGACTATAAACCAATCAATAACATAATGATTAATCTGCTCGATCGTTTCGTTCAATTAAAGGGGTGATAGACAATATTGTCAGCATCGGGCATTTGCACGAGATTCAAAAACTTGTTATAGTTCACCTAAAGAGGCAGTAACAAACATTTAGCAAAGGAGCTAACCATGGCCGCCTCTTTAAATCGTACGACAAAAATATCTCGGATGCCCTCTCAAAAAACAGCTCCTCCAAGGGATGCAGCAAACCAAAGCCAAAATAACAGTTCTTCAGCATCAATATGATGAGTTTCAAAAACAACGTCAGCAGGACATTGCACACCTCATCACAACGCTTGAGGTTCAAAGAGTCCTACTCAGGGTAAAACATTTTGAATCGAATGAGGATATAATTCGTTTTTTGAATTTGTGAATTCTGTCTAGAAATATTTTTTTGAATAAATTCTTCGAAATTAGATCCGTTATTTGCAAACTTTTCAGCAGCGACAAGGGTATGCGCATTCTTATTTTTTAATATCATCAATTGATTTTTCGAGGCATTCTTTTCAGCTGTTAACAAGGCCCCATATAAGGTTAACGTTCTACCCCAAGACAGTACATCCTCATCACTATTCTTTGGAAGAGAATGGACTTCAATACTGATCTTATTAAGCAACCCTCTCGCAAGAGATTCTTTCCCTGGATTTGTTTGCGTTAATATGAAGGATAATCCTTGTGAGAGAGCGTTATAGACTTTACTCGCCTGCTCAGTTAACTCAACGCCTTGATCTTTAAATAAGCCATCTGCAGGAATGAGAAGCGCCCCTTCATTTAGATATTCATTATTTTTAATATCTTTGCTTGTTAAGAATATTGATAAATTTTCAATCATCTTATTTTTGAGGGTATCAACGTTATTCTCAACGGTTTCTTGGGCAGATTCATGTTTTTGAACATTTTCCTGAATGACAAATCCCATGAGTAATATGATCATGATGAAAAGTATCCCGGCCATCAAATCAACCATGGAGGAATAGTAATTTATGTGATCGTCAAAGTATTTTTTTTTCATGTTTATGCCGCAATTTGCAATGTGCCTGATTTTATTTCTTCAACTTTTTCTTCAATAATATTGCAAAAACGGGCTAAATTTAATTCCAGTTTATGTAAGCAGATTCGAAAAGTTAAAGATAAGATCAGAGAAGATGAAATCCCCACAATTGAGGTCATGAACTTAAATGTTGAAGCGTTGATGAGAAGAACAAAGGCACTTCTGACTTCGTTAAAATCTCCCGTCTTCATTCCGCTTCCGGCAAAATAAAGAGAAGCGACGAGCCCCATGAAGGTCAATACCAAACCAATACCAACGTAATACCCAGGCAATATCGATATAAATCTTAAGGGAACACCCTTCGATTCAAGCAAATCAATATTAAAGTAATCCTCTGGGGTGTTCTCGCCAAATGTCCTTGATTTCTTGTCATCGGGAAGAACACAATTCTTAAATTTAAGCCACCTCTCTTTAAAAAAGAAAGAATCACTTAAAGCCGAATTGACCAATGCAAATTTATCAGCCGCACTCGTCATATAATTTGATGAGTCAATTTTAGTGCTCAAACTTTCAATGGCCTTGTTAACGGGACGAAAAACCATAAATACCATCCAGAAAAAGTTCAAGAAACAAAGGACTGCTAAACAAAGACTCGCGAGAATTGCGGTGTTAGGTGTGCTAAATCCTTCTAAAAAAAGCAATCCCATTGGCTTAAAGAGATCAATAA
>Ga0207080_1016_pt1 | contig 47851 bp, 53 predicted proteins | sample Alteio_BWMinHeat_58_FD_153532 | JGI IMG/M metagenome (GOLD analysis project Ga0207080, IMG submission 153532) | Enriched cells from forest soil in Barre Woods Harvard Forest LTER site, Petersham, Massachusetts, United States -... | ecosystem: Environmental > Terrestrial > Soil > Temperate forest >...
GGCTATACATGCTAGTAGAAGATATGCATATTTTGGCGCCGCGCGGAAAAAAAACAGTAAGAAAACGAACAAAAGAGACGTAGTCGGCCACCCGAATAAATTCATGTGGACCTGTTTTAGCTGATACATGGCTCTTAATATATCGTCAGCTATTAACTCCCATCTTACGCTATCAAAAAATTCTGCTGGGTTGTAGGGAAGAGCATTATTAGCCTTACGAAGGTAATAACCGCCTCCATTTTTAACATAGGCAGTAAGTAAAGGATCGTCGTTAGTAAGATAATTGTAATAAAGTAAAAATGCGACAAAGCAGAAAAATGGAGAGGCAAGCGCACAAAACAGCGGGGCTGCTTTTCTGGGGTTTTGCATCAATCTTCTAATAGAATGTAATGCTATGGGCAGAGCGAAGGGAACTGCTGTCTGCATACGGGTAATAAAGGCATAACCAACACTTGCGCCCGCCAATACAGCAAATTTAATATTGTTCGTTTTACATAGTCGAATATAGGCATAAACGAACAATGTAAGGAAAAACATGGTGCTTACATGGTTCATGTGTTCCGCCGACATGAATATCACAGTTGGGGAAAGAAGCATGAGAACTATAGCGATATACCCAGTGGCTTTCCCCCCCAATTCTTTTGCAAGAAGAAAAACCACTATTATAGTTAATGCCCCTATAAGTGGGTTTATAATCCATGGAGCCCCCAATAATTGTCCCAAAGCTAATAAAAGCGGATGTCCGGGAAATGGTACGCCATAATATTTTCCATCATTAATAGCATTCTGAAAATCAAAAAACTCCTTCAGGGGATGGCTTGTTTCGTACCATTTCCCTTCGCTGATTATTTTGCTTTGAACATATTGAATATGTGTGTCTGCAATATGTGGCAATCCATCAAATAAAATTTGCGATAAGGAAGCAGTCAGGACAAAGAAAGCCAGCGCGCAACAGGATACAAATATCCATGATGGGATATTACCGATACTCTTTAGCAGCTCATCGATTCGCTGATAAAATTTTCTTATGGAGGAGTTGAGAATTCCTAGGATGGAGATAGCAAAAATGCCGGGCCCGGTAATTAAGAATATACTCTGCAACCACCATTTATAACCATTAATGTCAGGCTCATACTGGTATCCCTTAGTGCTGAAATTATATGGGAAAAAAGAAAAAATAAATACAGAGGCAACAAGCCATTTGTAGTGTAAAGCAGCGAATGATTCGAAACTCGCTGTATTTGAGAGAGTAATCAGATAGAGGCAAATAAGCAGAATTACGATGCGGACATCATTATCGAGAAGACTAAAACGAATTATTTTCAATCCGAATTTTCCACCCTGCATATCATGTATGCTTAAATTAAAATTATTTGCGCTCTTGTCATCAATATTAACCCAATTAAGATTTATCCCGCTTACTATATCACATGCATGCTGTGCTGCATTTTTCGGGTCATTTGCAATCTGATTAATGGGTATCCTATTGATTTGCATCATAGTGATGCAACCATCAGGTACAATGTGTAATGGATATATATCATTTAAAAAAACAGGTGGAATTTGAAAATTAAAATTATATATGTCCTCCTTGGAATTTGGGTGAATAGTAAATGTTCTGGCATTGGTAATTGAAGGAAGAGTAAAGGGGAGACTTACAGTTAATGTCTGCCCTTGTTGCGGAGCATATAGTCTGGCGTTATCTATTCGTATTGATCCGGAGATGGCATAATCAAAAATGATAAAGCCAATAACAAAGAAAAGAAGAAGATATAGGACTTTTTTTTTCATCGTTGAAGGTGTGACTGTTGACTGGATAATAAGTTAAGAAATAGTATATTCCCTAAAGTTGTAAGTGACTGATATTGATAGGCTGGGTAGCAACTTTATACAATAGGCAGTTTCATTTCCAATGATTTCTGCTTTACTTTCTCTTCAGCTAATTGTGCATATTTTTGCTTTAGTTCCGGAATATCATAGTAGGTAAAATAGAGATGCAAATTATGACTGCCGCAACTTTTACAGGTTGGGTGATTTGATTTCCGTTTTTTTAACATGTCTTCGCTGGTGGTAAGAAAATTCCCTAATTGATTCTTAGTATAGTCATATACTGCACAGCATAAATTAACATTGCCCTGATAATCCAGTACGATCTGATCCTCAAGAAGTGTACACCGGTTATGTCCTTTGATCGCCTTGGCGGCGGCAATCGCCTCGCTAATGGGAAGTGCAAGGCGGTTCTCTATGAAATCATTTTCTTCAGCATTAAGTTTTCCATCAATGAGCTGAAAGACCTTCTCAAGCGACATATAAGATGCCCATGTTTCCTCCCATTCAAAACCCAGTGTCTTGGCATACGCCTGCATTTGTTGCATCTCATCAAGGTTATGGAGATACTTATGGTAAAATACGGTTACGCAGGTTCGATTTTTTCCATAGCGCCTGTGCGCTTCGCTGACTAATTCCATATTGTGTTTTACCTGCTCGATATCACCACGCACATGGGTTGTGCTGTAGCTTTCCTGGGTAAAGCCGGATAATGAGATGCGAAAAAAATCAGGCCCTGCTTTTAGAACTTCGTCTATATTACGGGCAATAGTTAAATTGGTGCTGATGGTACAAACCAGCCCCTCTTCTTTGACAATGCGAATAAATTGCGGTAATTCCGGGTGCAAAAATGGCTCAGTCCAGTTATGCAGCGCGACAACACGCACTCCATGTTCCCGATGTGCTTTCTGGATAATCTGTTTAAAAAGCTTTTGATCCATCATTGCGCTGGGATGAATTTGCCCGATACTGCCGACGGGACAGGAAGGACAACGTAAATTGCAGGAGCCAGAAAGGTCTATCGTCAGCGTTTTAGGTTTTGCCTTATCACTTGAATATAATAGCTTAGCAATATAATTTCGTATTTTCCAAGGTACCAGATGCCCAATTTTGGCATGGACGTAAAATACTGCTCCCTCAAGAATGCTGCCGGTAATCATATATGTATTCTGTATGCTTCAGGTAATGTAATTATTAAACATTATACTGTATATACCAGAAATTAACCCAACATGTTATTATTGCTTGAAAGATATCATGCAAAACAAGGTGGAAAAACAAAGGGAGCATTTCGAAGCGATTGCTGAGAATTACTTTTGTGCTACCCAGCATCCCAATTGCATCGCTTTCTTTAACCGTATCTGGGCTGGTTTTCTGGCGCTTCATCCCTATATACTGCCAGAGGACGCAAAAATGCTGGAGTGCATGTGCGGGCATGGCATCGCCAAAGACTACCTTGAAAATACTCTCCACAAAAATTTCCGCTATTCAGGATTTGACTATAGCCAGCCGCTTGTGGACATAGCGCGGCGCCGGATGCCAGGAGCTAATGTATTTTTACAGGATGTGACCACGTTTCAATCGAACGCAGAGTATGCGCTGATTTTTTTGTCGGGAGGCCTGCATCACGTATTCGAGCAGACAAAAGAAGTGCTGGAGCGCCTGTATGATGCCCTGATTCCCGGGGGGTATATGCTTTCGGCTGAACCGACATATAATAATTTCCTTGGTGGTATGATTGGAGAGGCGATCTATAAAAGCAGCTCCAAATTTGAGCATGAGAGCGAGAAACGTTATGCATTAAAGGAGTTGAATGCCTATTACCTTAATTCCGGCTTTACCATTGTTGACCAGTTCTATCCCGGCCTGCTGGCCTATAGCATCGCTGTAAGTGCTTTCTGTTTCCCCCGTATTTGCGTGGGGTCACCCGCACTTATGGAACGGCTTATCAGGATAGAACGTCCATTATACCGAAAATGGCTGGGGAAAAAATTATCCTTCTGTACGATAACCCTGTTAAGAAAACCTCTTAATTAAGACATGAAAATTTTTATTATCATAGCCGCCTATAACGAAGCCCGTGCCATTGGCAACGTTATCCATGAATTACTACCGCTTAACCATACTATCGTGGTGGTAAACGACGGCTCCCGGGATGACACCGCCGCCATTGCCCGTCGCAGCGGAGCCACGGTGCTGACGCATTGCATGAATCTTGGGCAGGGTGCCGCACTGCAAACCGGCATCGAGTATGCACGGAAACGCCGTGCCGATATCATTGTCACTTTTGATGCAGATGGCCAGCACCTGGTTTCTGATATAGCTTCCTTGTTAAGTGCACTGGATAATGAGAATGTTGATATAGTCTTAGGTTCACGATTTTTAGGGAAAAAACATTATGGCATGCCGGTTATGAGAAGAATGCTGCTTAAACTGGGCGTGCATTATACTAATATGACGACAGAATTGAAGCTGACCGACATTCATAATGGGCTTCGCGCCTTCAAAGTTGAGCCCACGCGTTGTATCCGGTTGAAGCAGAGCCGTATGGCACATGCCTCCGAGCTATTACAGCAAGTGGCGAAATTTAAACTGCGGTATAGGGAAGTTCCTTGCACTATTCTCTACTCCCCCTACTCTCTTTCAAAAGGACAGAGATTGCCGCAGTTAGTGAATGTGCTGGCTGATTTACTTATTGGGAGGCTACGCAAATGATTATTCAATTCATCCTGACAGGTATTTTGTTAGTAACCCTTATTTTCTCGCTTGCCGGAAGGGAAAAAGCGCCTTTTACCGCCATGTGCATGATATTCCTTTCGCTGATGGGTATCGTTCTGGTTATAGATCCTGCGATTGCACAGGTGTTGGCTACCAAGGTCGGGATCGCACGGGGAGTAGATCTGATTATGTATCTGTTTATGGCCGTGATGCTGATCGTGATTATGGATATTTATATCCGCTTACAGGTGATGCGTGAAATGGTGACGTCGGTCGTGCGGCAGTTGAGTTTGCTTGAAGCCCAGTTAAAGGACCATGATGCTCCTAAGCCTTAAGCTATGACTTTATGACATAATAGGGGGTTAGAGCGAATGAGAATTTACTGATCTGGATCGCTTTGCCCAAAATCTCTTCCACTGCTTTTGTTTCACCGGGAAACACACTGTAATTATCGAGGATGAGCACGCCGCTGGGCACCATCCTGTCCCACACATGCTCTAATATAACACGTGATGGTTCATAGATATCGACATCCATGTTCACCAGCGCAAAACGCGTTTCAGGATTTTTGTTCAGATATTCGGGTAACGTCTGGCAGATATCTCCTTCAACTAATTCTATATTTTTATTCATGTCTCTCTTAGCAAGGGATTGCCTCAGTGATTGAGCACTGATGCATTGGGCGCCAGCGGATTCAATAAATTCTTCGCGTTTTGCCTTATCATTTTGATAGCTGGTATCAGGGAAGGCTGTAAACGTGTCAAACCCTATAATTTTTCGCGTAACCGCCGATTCAAAGAGTTCCCTGAATATGCAAAATCGTGAAAAGGAAGCGCCTTTAAATACCCCAAATTCCGCAATACACCCGGGTAGTTCAATCGCCTTCTTATAAAGCTCCAGATGCGCCGCAAATTTCCCCAGCCTTGAAGGGTCGCAGGTTAAATAAAAATTGTTTTCATATTCCCACGCTTTTTCAAAATCCGCTTTCATAACCCACCCACGCCCCTAATGACCATTAAACAGAATATAGAACATAAAGCCCAATAATTGAACTTCCTACACATAACAGATGCCATGCCGTATTGAGGCGCTGGCGCAGGAAGACATGGGCAAGCAGGATCTGCAGTAAACTGCTCAATCGTTGCACTGCCTGACCAACGGCGGGGTGCCCTTGTACCATATAGGCTGAAAACGCCACGGCGGCCGTCGCCTGCAAAAGTGCAATAATAACCAACGGGCGCAAAGGAATTGCATAAGGCAGTTTCTTTTCTTTCTGCCGTGGAGACTTAAGCCATAAATAGCCAAAGCTTGCGACCGATGAAAACGCGCAGATAAAGAAACTTACATTGATGGGATTGCTTAACAGGATGGCATCTTTTTGAAAATAGGTAGAAACGGCGGTCGGGATGGTAGAAAGAAACGCACATGTTACTGCAAAGGAAGGAATAACCCATTTTACCTTGCCGTGCGCCAATACATCTTTGGCAAAAAAGATAAATACGGAACCCGTGATAATAGTGACGCCAAGAATTTGCTGGGCGGTCAGCGGATAGCCCATTAAGGGGCTGATAAGTACAGCGTACAGTGGTGTTAACGCGGAAAAAACCGTGACATTGGCAACCGCTATTCGGCTATAAGCATAGAAATAAAAAATCTTTGCTGTCCATGTCAAGAGCGCCACCAGCAACAGGTTTTTCCATAACTGATATGAATGTGCATTGAAAATGGATGAATAGTCACTGAATACCAGCAGTAAAAGCGCTGCAAACCCATGGGTGGCGGCCAGCACGAAATTGATGCTGATGGCACTGTTTTTTTGCATGTAGGCGCTGGTCAGAACAAAATACACGGCAGTGGAAACGATGCTCACTGCCATCCAGAAATATTGCAAATAAATATTAGAAAAACCGGCTATATTCATTTGATTTCTATAATCTTCATTATCCTTGTATAAAAGGGATATTTAACTTCTCAAAAAATAATTCCTATGATAGCTGTGCTTATATGAAAAAAATTACTGCTGTTATTGTCGCGCGCGGCGGAAGCAAGCGATTGTTACGTAAGAATGTATTGGTGATTGCCGGGAAGACGCTGGTGGGTCATAAAATCTGTCAGTTACAGCAAAGTTCATTGATTGATAACATAATCGTAGGCTCCGAGGATGATGAAATTCTTGCGGAAGCCAAGCGTTATGGCGCCGAACCGGTAAGAAGGCCCGAATTTTTTTGCGATGAGCAGCGTGCCACCGCTAACGATATGATTCGCAATATGTGCGAGCTTATCCACACGGATATTGTGGTTTGGGCACATTGCACCAATCCCCTGGTCAGCGGAAAAACCTATGATGCGGCGATTAAGGCTTTGTCTGCCAAAGCGTCCGGTGAATATGATTCGCTGGTTTCCGTTGCGGAACTCAAAGAACATCTCTGGGATAGTACACTCAAGCCTTTTAACTATAATCCTTATGACACGCGGCATGTATTGGCATCGGACCTTAAACCACTCTATAAACAAGATGGCGCTATATTCATTCAGGATTATGAAAATATGGTCAGGAACCACTATTTCTTTGGGAAAAAACCATTGTTGTACATAATGCCGGAAGAAGAGATATTAGACATTAATACCCTGCATGATTTTCAGTTAGCCAAGGCATTCATTGAGTCGCAGGCAACTGCAAATTCCTGATGCCATAGGCATCGCTACTTTCCTTTGAACACCCTGACAATATGGTTGTCCTGAAGAGAATTTAGGAAATCTTCCTGATAACCCGGATGATGGCGGGCTGGCTTGTCTTTTCTTTCAGAGAAATACTGCCCCCATTCACCATCACGGTTGGCCCCGAAGCCAAACAGGTCAACCTGATCGCATAGATGCAAGGCCAGAATAATGGTCATAAAACCGGTTGAAGCGATGTCCGTTTTCTTCTTATCGGCGGGTGTAAACCACACGGCATTGGCATACCACAGGAAATCCGGAGAGAATGTCAAGAGGTTGGATAAATCCCGTACCTGCGTCATATTATCGCGCGTCAATGGCGGCATGTCTTTTCCCTCATAGCTTAGGGCTTCGGCCAGATTCATAAAATAATTGCCAAAGGCAGAATAGTCTTTTTTCTGATAGGTTACACTGAAGGGGACAGTGAGATCGGAATGAAGCGGGATAACAATATTGAAGGTATCAGGGCTATAGGTACGAATACGAATCTCGCCATTCACAATATTGGGAGAATAATAATGCGAAAAAATATGATGGGTGGTGCGGTTGCCGACATCAGGTTCATAAGGGTATGTGGGGGCGCTGTTCATCCTGAAGACATAATTATGGCCATCTATTTGCCCGCCATAATTACTGCCAAGCAAATTTTGCGAGTTTCCCACCACCGCACAGGTTGGTAAGGCAGGAGCCATCTGCCGTAGTCGCTGCGTGTTTTGGGTCAGTACATCTAACATGTGCTTTATTTTGGGGTTGTCTTTGGAGTCCGGCATAGCGTCCAGCAGTGGCTTGCTGCTATTCCATTCCATAAATAAAGGGACACGGGCATCGAATTTTTTAGAAAACTGGCTACCGGATACCAGCAGGCAGCTTACATTCCTGCACCCGTGCATGGTATGAGAATACCATAACCCGGCACATAATAAGATTACTGCGGATAGGCCCCAAAGGATGCCCGGCTTTGAGAGCTTGCCCGGTGTTATTTTCATCATATCGTCAATTCTGCCCGGTAATGTAGCGATGCACGAACCTTAGTGATTCCCTTATATTATCAGGGCGCAGATTACACAAGGTGCGGAATGCGACGTACAGGTGATAGATAATTTTTCTTTTCCCGACTCCGGCCGCCTTATGCCATCCCTTCCCTGCCGCCTCATTTGCGAGTGCATCAATACAGCGCACCCCTTCACTGAACATGCTGAAATTTTTTTCATGTATCGATGATGCCGCCGATGGATGGCGACGGCAGGCATACATCACCTTTGGAATTCCGATCAGTGTCTGTCCTTCCAATAACAGATGCCCATAAAAATCCAAATCCAGCAACATGTCCCACCGTGGGGAAAAACGCCTATTTTGCAGTAAGGGCAGATTATAACACATGGTTGGGCACATAATGAAATTAGCGCGCAGCAATGCCGCGAGGCTGTTTTCTCCATGTAGTTTCATTTCCGCATGCCCAGCAGGCCAAAAAAACTGCTTTCCCCAGTCTTTGAAACTAAAGCTCGGGCGGCCATCGATATCAATAGCGCATGTTTTGCAAAATATTCCTGCCGCTTCAGGATGGCGGGCGATGGCTTCAGACATGCTTTCAATATAGTCCGGCAGGATAATATCATCCCAATGTAATATAACGCACCATGGCGTTTTGGCCATATCCAGGCATTGGTTGAAGTAAGCGGCAAGGCCAAGGTCCGGAGCAGCGCGGACATATTGTATCTCGAGTATGGAATGTTGCATGAGTGTTTTAGCATCGCCTTCGATGCTGTTATCGATAACAATGACTTCTGCCGGCAACAGGGTTTGCTTTGCCACGCTATCCAGCGCTACCTGAAGGTAAGCCGGGTTTTTATGATAGGGGATAGCAATGGTAATCAGATCGCTTTTCATACTATTATTGATAGGAGGATGACACGCGCCCGCTCAGCAGGGCCGCCAGTATCTCATGCCGTCGCGCCAGAATAAATTTCCACAGCGCCGGTGAAAAACAGTAATGCGGAGAAACCTTTGCCTCGGCCAGTAATAGCAACGCAAATAATAACTTAATCCGCCCAACGCAAGGACGTAGTATAGCAAAATGCGCCCCCACCACAAAGGCGTCCGTACCGGAAGGCTGGTTGAACCAGTTGATTAGTTTTTCAGCATGAGCTTCGATATCAGGCTCGTCATGAGTTTCCTGTATCCGCCCATGGTGCATGGAAATAACCTTATTCATATCGCTTATTTTAATGGAAAGCCTGGGCAAAACCCATCTCCACCATCCAAAATGGTAGCGCAGGCGTTGTTCAAATTTTTCGATAGCTTGCTGTAATTTCCCATCCATATCTTCACGCTCATCCAGTATTGGGATCGTGCTATCATTATCAGTAGCGGCAGGGCTACCGGTAATAGAAAAATGCTTATCAGCACCAGCAAGGATCATTTGCAAATGCTGGCCAGGATATAAGGAAATGATACGGGAAGAATCGGCTGCAAGCTGCAAATTCAAGGGTTCGAGCAGCGAATCATTCTGGTAAAGTGAGAATGGGGAAAGATATTGGTGAAAGCTGGCAAACGGCACGGCGTAACGCGGCTTTAGGATATCTATAGATCCCTGGTAGTTTTTTGTAAGAGACAGGCGCACATCCTCTGGCGTCTTTTGTGGGAAATGCAGCAATTTACCGGCATGATTAAAATTACTGAAAAGCAGGTCGATAGTGCCAATTTTTGTACTGAGCTTTTTCAATGCTCCTTTCTGCATCACACAATCATTTAAATTCAAAATGGTCATGCCACCCGTGCGAATAATCAACAGGCTATCGATGCTGCCCGAACCTATCCGTTGCACGGTACATTCTTCAGATAGCGGAACCATTTTTTCTTCTGGTAGTGAAATAACCGAGCGGAATCCAAGCGAGTTAAGCTGGGGCCGGATATCGTAATTATAGGCATGGTTTGCCAGCACAATAATATCCGGGTTCTTCTCGGCAATATGTTTGAGCGTAGGGTAATGCAGGTGATCCGAGTGCGGATGCGATATCCAGAGGTGGGTAGCGGTACAGGCAAGGTCGAGTGCATCCGGATTATGCCAACGCAATTTCCAGCCCTGATCAAATACACCCCCCTCATACCATGGATCGGTTAGCAGGCGAATCCCGCCTGTCACCATCAAAAGGGATGCGTGGTTTAATTGATGGATATCAATCACATCTTTAATTTTAATTGTCATCTGTCCGGATATTATTGCATAGAATTCTCAAGGCTATCGTACTGTAGTTTTTATCCTTAGTACCACAAAATTTCCCAGCATTGGTTTGACCCTGCCGCAGTCCAATGCAGAGGGATTGCTTTTCTATTAAAAAAAGTAGTAAATTATGCTCCAAATTAATTAAGGAGGATGTAATGCATAAAATATGGCTAACATGTTTATTGGCAGCTCTAACTATTCTTGCTCCAACGCTATCTCTGGCTGAGCCACCAGATGGTGGTCCAAGGGGGGACAGGCCACCTCCGCCTGTATGTACCTACACTGATCATGCCTGCTATGTGTCGACGCCGGACCTCACTTTTGTTGTTACCAAAGTCAATGACATTACTCCATCCAGCAGTAACGATTGTAAATTGCTGCCGCCTTGCGGCCACCGCCCTCCTCCACCGCCGCCTCCCCGTGAAAGAGACGATGACAATCTACCGCCACCGCCACCGGGTAATCCCTAACATGGCTGGCGATTGAGCGCCACCAGGGGAATACATGCCTACTAATGATCCCAATCAGTCCAAGCCAGACCGGGAGGAGTGGCGACAGGTTATCGCGCGGACACTCCTGCGCACCTTCCTTGCAACGCCTCCTATGTCGCCGCAGGAGGCGGCTACTAGCCTGCGTTCTCATATTTTTCAACCCCAGCATGGTGGGCTGATGGGATTACTGGATAAGCATAAATGGATTTCGGTCGGGAAGATGCTGAAGGTTCCCTCCACTATCATTGCTTTTCCGGAGATGACTGAAACAATGGAAAATTATCCCGTTATCTTCAAGGGTACCGAGTTATCTTCAGCCATGCCAGCGATGATGTGTGAAACGCTTGGCATTGAATATAATGACTATCAGCTTGGGCATTTAAAGCCTTATCCGGGATTTTTCAGGTCAGCGGAATCCGTTGCTCGGAACGGCCATGCTATTTTTATAGAACCTGATACTTACCGGGCTATGGCGAAGAAAATATGCTGGATAATGGCTGATGCTGAACAGGGGGCAAGGTTACTGGGTGTTATCAATGTTCCGATTTATCGTGATGCATTGAGGCCTGATTTGCCATCTGATAATACAAAAAAAACTAAACCAGCAGCATCTAAGGCCATGTTGGAATGGTCTGAGTTAAGAGATGTGGCCCGCAATATGCTGGCAGCTTCCAACTGCGATTCAGAACAGCTTGATCAATTATATGAACGAGCCCAGAGCTCAGAAAATTCAGGCTTCATGACTTTAGTGCAGGCACAGCGACAGAAAAACGCTTCTAAACCTAATGATTCAAGGGGTGATGCAGGACGGGAAGCCCCGGGACGATAATATACCAAAAACTATAAGCCATTGGATGCGTGGGCCAGATGGGGCGTACTGGGTTTGGTATATGGACATGCCATAATTTTCCCGTTGCCAATTTGTAAACCACCTGTGGGTTAGTTGGCGGGATATCCCTCTGCCACATAGTATGCAAATCCGGTCAGCCACGCGGATATAGCACGATATTTCTGGCGCTTAGATTGCTGACAATTCAAGGCAAGAAAGCCAGAAAGGTATGCGGTATTTTAATCAATATTAACTAAATATTAATATGGCTATGATTAAATTAACCCTAACGTGCCTTAGCGCAATGTGGGCATATAACAACTATGGAGGTAGGCCATGAAAAATACGATAACAAAAGCGGCTCTTGCACTGACGGTGTCCGCACTGGTGCTATCGGCAACCTCGGAAATGGCGGTAGCCAGCGCCGGCGGCCCACCAAACCCACCAGCACCACAGGATGCTAAATGTGCCACAGATTTATTAAACTGGCTCAGCACGTTCCCGCCAGGCTCTAACCCGCTACCCAAGACTGCTGTCATTACCGTCATGGTGCAAGCTGACCCCAACACCGCTGTATGCGTCTTTAAATTGGACAGCCCTGTAGGGCATGACATAACGGGGAATAACCTCGGTCAGTTAGCGCCTCAGGGCCTTACTACAAATGTTTATACTTGGTGTACCGGTGTACAAGCGAGTGAGTGTATGAATGAAATCTATAATGCTGGATGGCAGGCAGTGAATGACCGTGTAAATTGATACACGATGATGAAAAGGTTAGGGCGAGTTAGCGGAACAGCTGCTCGGCCCTGACCAGTGCCACCCAGTTTTTTATAGGGTAGCCCCAAGCTATCTCACCGCCCTGCCAGCGATGATGTGTGAAACGCTTGGCATTGACATTGAATATATAGAAAATCTGGTCGCAGTCCTATGTGAATACGATCCTAATTATTATAATGGGCTTTTATATACTGCACCAATTCCGCAGGTGGCTCGGAACTCCAACCAGAGAATAATATTTCTCCGTATTTTGAAAAATCGCTGCTCTTCTTATTCTGGTAGTCATTTTGCATCTTTATAAGCTCTTCTTTTCGTGCCTGAAGATATATATAAAATGGCTTTCCTTCTTCGTTGTTTGCCCGAATGAGAACAATAGCCAGATTGTTTTGCAATTTGACTCGATGAACAAATTGAAGATTGGACATTATTCTTCCTTACTAAAGCTCTTTCGTCTTAGGTGCGGGAGTATAGCCTTGAATTTCTGGCTGGCTTGAAGAAACACCGACAGTAGGACTTTTTGCTATAGCTTCCAATTTTGCCTTTACGCTTTCAAGGTCATCAGTATGGATAAAAATACCGGTGCTTACTTCTGCGCTTTCTGATGACCCTCTTCCATTTACGAATCCTGAACTGCGCGTAACCATACTACCATCAAGATATATAGATTGACCTGGTTGAAAATTTTGCAGGACACTTTGTCCATTTATTTGATAATTACCATCGCATTTTCCTGCATTTGGTAGAACTTCTGCCATCAGTTCTTTTACTATACGCGGAATACTCGGCCTTTCAGTTGTGTTAGAATTTCTAGTAATATCTTCGGCTAATCTAGTGGCTTCATAAAAACGCTCTCTGCTTTCGCTCGGAATGTTTTTCATAGCGTCTTCCTGTACTTTCTGATCCTTAATTAACGACGATTCACCTCTGACCTCCAGACCGATCACTTTTCCTCCACTTTTCATGGCAATATGAGTAGCTTCTTCTGCGTCAACACGGAAATTTACAGGCAAGCCATTGGCGTCAACTTGCCATTTTGCAGCTGGTTTAAAGTTATGACCACCAGATGCACTTACCCGACCGGCGACCACCTTGGTGCGGTCTTCCTTGCTAATGTCTTCCAGTACTCCAGCCAACGCAGCAGCAACTTTTTGCTTTAAATCCGCTGGAACAGGACTTTCAGTTGTAAGTTTGCTAGCTTCTGGCATGATGTAGCCTCATGTAAATTGGTTTGCATCGCCAGTTAATTATAGATCATACAAGTTAAGATTTTGCGACAAACCGAATGGATTTGAACAAATCAACTATTTGAATTCTAAAGATTGCTATTTATTCCCTCGTTTAAAAGTGGAATCTTTGCCCCCCAATTAAGGCTGGCTTTGAACCAGCGGCGATGGCTGTTTAAATGGTCGGAGTGAAAGGATTTGAGATTCCTCCGACTTAAGCCATATAAGCCATTGAATTATCTTGATGCACTCACCAAGTAATTATTAGCTTGTGTACCATACCCTTGTCCCGTTTGCCAGATGTTTTTGGGGATATGGATTTGATCCCGAATCACCGGAGCAATGCATATAAAAATCTTAATGGGCGCATTCATGGGGGTACGCGAGGGCCAGACCGGGGCTACCGGGTTTTATATGTGTTAGTCCCATAATTTCCCCGGTGCCAATCTGTAAACCATGTGTGGTTCGTGTTGGCGGATATCCCTTGCCACATAAATGCAGGAATCCGGTCAGCCAAGCAGATATAGTACGATGTTTCTGGCGCTTAGCTTGCTATCACATTCAAGCCAAGAAAGGCCTAGGGAGGCACGCGGCATTTTAATAAATATTAACTTAATATTAATTATGGCTATGATAAATTAACTATCCAACCCATTTCAGCACAATGTGGGCTGTATAATAACTAAGGAGGCAGAAAATGAAGAAACAATTGAAGCCCATCGCTCTCGCTGCCATAGGTTGTCTGGTGTCCAGTGCGGCGTTTGCAGATTTTAACGTATGTGTTGCAAGGACTAAGGTTTCAAATCCAAATATTCCAAATTCCTATAATTACCCAGCCAACGTAAACACACAAAGGCCTTCGCTCGAAAGCGTTGGTACCTGGACCGGACATAATATTGTTCTTACCAGTGGAAGCACCCTCGGAAGTGAAGGACCCATAGTGAGCGGTACTATAGACACATCTAGCTGTACGAGCCAGGGTGCACTAAATGGGGATTATACACTAAATTGTCAAGCAGGTGGTTATACGGATTTTGCATGGGCGCAGTTATCGTGGAATGGCGATGGCGGGATGGCTGAGTATGAGAGAATACTGTATGTAGATCCGGATGGTTCCCAGAGTGGAGACCAAATTGTATCCCGTGTAATACAGTGCATACCATAGTGCCTACGATTTAAGCAGCTCTTTGCCGGGCAGGCGGGAGCGCGGACTATAATGATAAGCGATGATGGGCAGGTTAGGGCGAGTTAGCGGAACAGCTGCTCCGTCCTGACCTTTCCCTTGTCGGTGATGACAACGGACTTGGCCTTGCACTTGGGGGCGGCGATGCAACCCTTCCGATGCAGGCGGTTCACCGCGGCCCAGTAATGTGCCTTCCAGACGCCTGTGTGGCGGTGCGGTCGTCCGCCATCGTAGGTAGACGAGGGCCAGAATTGCATCATCACCTTGCCTCCGTGCGGCTCGATTATTTCAACCACTTCTGGACTGGTTGGTTAACCTTCATTATAATTAGGTGAGACAAACCTATCTACTAACGGGCAGCTTATGAGTGATAAGAAACGGCCGGAAACAGTAAGAGCGGAGGGAATGGCTTTTTCTGTTACCTATGATTGCACGGAAGGTCATACCAAGGCCATGTTGCACTGTAAGCCCAAGGGCAAGGCTACTGCCGAGCAAATCGCCAGCGAAGCTTTTGATGCGGTTTATAGAGTACATGCCCATGAACGCGTGGGCCATGGCATGAACCACACGTTTAGTGCCGTGCTACAGTATAATGGCGCAGAGGTTGCTGTACCTGTAATGTACATCGATCCCGATGGCCGCCAGCTAGAGCAGGCAACAGCACGGATTAAAGCCGCATTAGAGGCTCTGGGAAAGCCCACCGCTAAGCCTGTAGTGGGCGCACATACGGCCAGAGCAGCAGGGATGGAAGCGCAGCGGCAAGCAGCCTTGAATGACCCAAGCGAAGGGATTTAGGGAAACAATATGTCAATATTTGGAAATATCTTTAGTAAAGCCAAACCTGCACAGGCGACGCCCACGCAGGCAGGACTCAACGCCAGACTACTCAACGATACGAAAAGCGCACTAGAATATTAGCTGCCGCGTAAGACTATTAACATATACGGCATTATTTTAATAAAATATTAATCTTTATTAATTTATAATGGGAGTTGGTAACGAAATATAGAGCATTTAACCCTGTGGGAGAATCTTGTGTCAAAAGCTGGAATAATAAGCGTAATGATTTTGTCTGCTGCAATGTCGTTGGCTCCATTTTCAGCAAGCGCGACGGCACCTTCCTTAACAGGACAACCAACCACCGATACATCGGCGAGTGGGACTTATGGGCAATCTCTATTTAAACCTTCCGTCCTTTTTCAAGATAATCAATTTCCACCTACTACTCCAAATACAACTTCTCCTTGTTCTCCGCCCCCAAATAATACGGCACCTTTTACATTTGAAATTGGCGGACCTCAGGTAATACCGGGGGTATGCTAGTACTATCGTTCATTCATGGCAAAGCTTACCATAGTGTGTACCGCCGCCAGATAGCCGTTGATGGTTTTACCTTTGTGCTTGGTTATAGAAGCAAGATGGTCCCGGAAAGCAATCAACGTATCCAACGTGATATCGCCAATCAGCATATCGCCTTGATATTCCTTGAATACATCAAGCTTTTGCTGATAACGGCTAACACTTACGTCAGCAGCACCGACATTCTTACTGGAACGCCTTTTACTCTCAGTCCATTTATCAAAAATGGCTTGGATAGTAAGGCTTGCGCCTTTGGCAGTAGCATTTGATTGTGCAGGAGGGGACAGAGCAATATTTGCTTGTGGCGCAAAGCTGGCGATAGGCGTGTATGGCGTACCTGATAACTCAGCTCGTTTAGCTGCAAACAGTTCCATGACCTCAACTTCTACCTGAGCTTTTCGCCGCTTGGCTTCGTCGGGTTTGGCTGTACCAAGTGATTTCTTGATTGTCTTTGTGCCTATGATACCCTGTAAATCGTCGGGTACTCGTTTACGAAAAGTGTATATTCCGTCCCTGCGTGTCACTAGCGAACAAAGCCCCATTGTGTACCACCTTTGTGTACCAAATTGCACTTAAGCACACAAGGTAAAACAACAACTTATTGGCTGAACAACCCCTTAGGGTTAGTAATGGTCGGAGTGAAAGGATTTGAACCTTCGACCCCTGCGTCCCGAACGCAGTGCTCTACCAGGCTGAGCCACACTCCGATATCTGGTGCAAGTTTAGATTAAAGAGGGACTCTTATATCGAGTAACAGATAGCTGTGCAACAGATATGAGCGTGGTTTCACCAGTCGCGATTACACGCAATAGTATTATTTATTTAAGTTAGACAGCTAAATTGGCTAGAAACCGTTGCCGAAACCAACATCTTCCCATCTTCCAGGAGATTGCGAGGTATCCAAGGAGAAACGGCAATAGGTGAAGCCTTCGTTCCACCCTTGTTTATACTGATCGTTAGCGGCCATTTCAGGGCGTTTTTTGAACCCGTACATGACTTTGTAATACCATTCACCTTCCGCACCAAGGCCTGTATCGCAGCCATCTTCCCAGCCGAGCTGGTATTCCGGCGGACCCGGAGGGTCAATGGTATTGAGGTATAACGGGCGGCATCCGCATGTCAGTAATAATAGGCTGGCAGTGACCAAACTTTTCTTCATTGCTCATATACCCTGCGGTTATAATACTCTGATCATTGTACATTTATTCGCGTTTAGAGTAAAGCAGAGTACCATATAAAGGTTAATAAATGCGTTAATATCATATTGATTTTTATTCTATGTATGCTTATAATAAGCTTGCTTACTAATATGCAGAAACATAGCCACGCTGATTTCATTATAGACGACGATAATGTGAATGAATCGCTGTTGATTCATGACATTGCCCGCCTGTTTAAAAAGAGTTTTGACCGTAAAGCACGCGGCCTTGGTTTAACACGTTCGCAGTGGCTGACCGTTGGCACGTTGCGGCGCCATGCCGGTATCAGCCAGTCTGAGCTGGCCGAAAAACTCGATGTTGAACCGATAACCGTGGCCCGTACTATCGACCGCCTGGAAAAATCCGGTTGGATTGAAAGGCGGCCCGATGCCGCCGACCGTAGGGTCAACCGCCTTTACTTAACCCCACGAGTGCAGGACGTTGTCGTGCGTATGCGCGAGCTGGCCATGGAAACGCGCCATGAGGCGCTGGCAGGGTTAGAGGCGCAGGAGCATAAGGCCCTTGTGGCAATTTTAAAAAAAGTTAAAAACAATCTTTGTGAAAAAAATAAGGCATGAACATGTTAAAGCAGCATTTGCAAAAATTACATCGCTACAAGAAACTTTTAACCCATAAATGGACAAAATGGGTGGTTGCCGCTCTCGCCTGTGTCGTGGCGTGGTTAGTATATGCGGGTTCTGTTGACATGAAGCCGCCGGTAAGCGCGGTTCATGTGAAAATTGCTTCGGTCAAAAGGCAGGACGTGCCTATTCAGGTGCAGTTGGTGGGCACGGTGGTTCCTTATGAAACGGTTTCGATCAAGTCGCGCCTGGATTCGCAGATTACTGACGTCCATTTTCATGATGGCGATTCCGTCAAAGAGGGCCAGACCATGTTTGATCTGGATGATCGCGCTATCGTAGCGCAGATCGGGCAGCTCGAAGCCGCCCTCCAGAAAGAAAAAGCACAGCTTACCAACGCCGAATTGCAATATAACCGTTCACAAAACCTGATAAAAACCCACGTGGTATCGCAGGCGAATGTGGATGAAACAAAAGCGGCTTATGAAGCGCAGGCAGCACAGGTGAATGCGGCGCAGGCCAATCTTGACAATACCCGGGTGCAGCTGACCTATACCAAAATTCTAGCGCCGATCAGCGGTAGGACCGGAACGATAAATGTAACGCGCGGCAACAATGTCAAAGCCAATGATACGCAGGCGCTGGTCACTATCAACCAGATTACCCCTATCCGCGTGCAGTTCGCTATTGCACAGCGCTATTACGATCAGGTGAGGACGGCTCTTTCGTCGGGGGATATTGTCGTTAAAGCGCAGAACAAGGATTCCAAGGGAACTGAGGAAGGAAAACTTGAATATCTTGATAATTCCATCGATGTCAGCAGCGGCACGTTCGCTGCGCGGGGCGTGTTTACCAATCAGGATGAAAAACTTTGGCCGGGTATGTTCGTGAATATCACTGTCGATCTCGGTGTAGAAAAAAATGTTCTGACCATTCCGGCCGTCGCGGTACAGGGCGATGAAGGCAAACGTTTCGTTTTCACGGTTGCCAAAGATGATAAAAGTGCAAATGGGGATAAAGATAAAATTAAAAAGGCGGTTCGTACCCCTATTGAATTGTCACTGAACAACGGTGATATAGCGATAGTGACCAAAGGGCTGGAGGATACCGATCAGGTAATTGTCGATGGTATTCTGCGGGTAACGGATGGTGCGGTGCTGGATATCAGTAATCCTGCTCCTTAAAGTAACTTACCTATCACGATTTGCTTGTTCTTCAGCTTGATGAACCCGCTTCTGGCGTTCAAGGCCAATGGCATGTTTGCCAGCCTTTCTTGTCAGTTTTTCTGGAGGGTTGACCTGGGGCTCTCCCCTTTCCCTGCTGGCTTGTTCTTCAGCTTTATGCACTCGCTTCTGGCGTTCAAGGCCAATGGCATGCTTGCCTTTTTTTATTTGGTTTTCTGTAAGGCTGTCCACATGGGGTTCTCCCCTCTTCCTGCTGCCTTCTTCTTCAGCTTCATGTACACGCTTTTGGTGTTGGCGTTCTATTGAATGCCTGCTTTGATAGGCCGCGACGGTTTTTTCGGCAAAGTTGTCAGTGTCATCTCCGCCCGCCTTTCTGGCTTTTTCTTCAGCCTCGTGGACTCCCTGTTGGCGGTTGCGTTCAATTGAATGCTTGCTTGCGCGAACCGTACCCGTTCTTTCTCTGTTTCCATTACGATGGGCAAGTTTCATTGCCCTTCCTTCGGCAGCTCTTTGTTCTATAGCTTTATTCTCCGCCTGCTTCATCGCTTCTACCTCAATGTTTCTTTGTATCGCGCGTTCTTTTTCTATCCATCCCCTATCATTCTCACTGAGGTATAATTCAAAAAGATTTTCAGAGCCTTCTATAGGAAAAATACGTTCTGCTGTTTTGATCTTTCTTGCTTCAGCGGCACGGGCGAGAAGGCTGTTCATCCGGTCGGCATCGCCATTTTCATTGGAGAGAAGCATAACATAATCTTCGCCTCGCTTTAATTTCTTCCAATCCAGTTTGGATAGCTTGGCCAGGATAGCGTGGTCACTCTGCAGCAGTATAGCAGCTCTTTCCCGTTCGGATATATCTGGCATCAGGAAATTCCCTATTAATTTTATTATTGTAGGCATAAGTTATTAATTATTATTAAATATTCACCTGCCAAAGTAAAGCCATATCTAGGCGCCGGCAGCCTCACGCCAGTAATGCGCTGATCTCCCTGAAAATTATTTCCAGCTGTTCTGGCTCAGATAGCCGATGGCCGCCATTTTTGATCAAAGTAAGGGTGACATCCGAGGAAACAAGGCATTCTACGAGTTTTTCCGATACTTTCCACGAAACATCTTCATCCTGCATGCCATGAATCAGGCGTACCGGTATATCCAACGGAATGTAGGCGCCAAGCACCAGATGATTCCGCGCTTCCTCTATCAGTGTGCGTGTGATGGGATAAGGATCTTCACCGGAACAGGATGGAACCATAATCACCCCTTCTTCCTCCAGTTGTTTTTTTTGCTCGTCGCTGGCGCTGACCCATAAGAGCATTTCAGTAAAGTCCGGCGCACTGGCAATACCGACAAGCCCGGCCACCTTCTCTTTTAGCGTCAGGGCTGCTAGCAGCATAATCCAGCCGCCCATGCTCGATCCGACCAGGATATTCTGTCCTGGCGCTATATGCTCAAGCATATCAATGGCATCACGCTTCCAGTCACCAATAGTGCCTTGAACAAAGTCACCGGAGGATTGCCCGTGTCCGGTATAGTCGAAGCGCAGGAAGCGTTGGCCCTGCCTGCGGCAGAACGCCTCTAAGGCCATCGCTTTGGTGCCGGTCATGTCCGAATTAAACCCGCCAAGAAAAACGACGCCAGGCAATTTTCCTTCGCTTAAAGTATAAGCAAGGCGCCTGCCATCGGAAAATTCGATAAAAGCAGGTTCTCCATCTTTATTTGATGTTTTTGCGGATTCGTTCTTGACGGGTCGCGTGTTCATCTTTACAGCCTTTTCATATATCGTGTATAAATTACCTTACATGCAAATGCAAATCACAGATAAGAAGGCGAAACCGCCCGATGATAAGCCGCCGGTTATCCTGCAGGTATTGCCGGAATTGCGGACTGGCGGGGTAGAACGCGGCACTGTCGAGATTGCCCGTGCCATAATCAAGGCAGAAGGCGTAGCCATTGTTGCGTCTGCGGGTGGAGCAATGACGTCACAGCTGGCGCATTGCGGCGCCACGCATATTGCCCTGCCCCTTGCTACCAAAAACCCGTTTAAGATCTGGCTTAACAGCTTCAGATTAGCTCGGCTGATAAAAAAATATAACGTGGATATCATACACGCCCGTTCCCGCGCTCCGGCATGGAGCGCGTGGATGGCGGCAAAGCGCACCAAATGCCATTTCGTTACCACATTCCATGGAACCTATGGGCTGAAAAGCTCTTTCAAGAAGCGTTACAACAGTATTATGACACGCGGTGAACGCGTGATCGCTATTTCGCAATTCATTGCCGACCATATCAATAAGCATTATCCCGTAGATCCGGCATGTTTACGCGTTATCCATCGTGGCGTTGACCTTAAACTATTCAATCCTTTCTCCCATTCACCACAACGCATGATCGAGCTGACCCGCCAATGGCGGTTGCCTGATGAGTTGCCGATGATACTTTTCCCCGGGCGCATCACCCGCTGGAAAGGGCAGGATGTTTTTCTACGGGCGCTTGCCCAGCTTCCGCACCGGAATTTTTTTGCGGTGATTCTGGGGGACGACAAAGGTCACGAAGCCTACCGGCAGGAACTGGAAGAGCTGATCACCAAGACACATTTAGAAGGGCATGTGCGCATCGCCCGGCATACCCACTATGTAAGCGAGGCCTATATGCTTTCGCGAGTAGTTGTTGCCACATCCCTTGAACCGGAAGCATTTGGCCGCGTTGTGCTGGAGGCGCAGGCTATGGGTAAGCCGGTTATCGCCACCAACCATGGCGGTCCTCAGGAAACGGTAATCAACGATGCCACAGGCTGGCTGATTTCCCCCGGCGATGTCGATGTGCTGTCGCAATGTATCGACCATGCGTTGTCGATAGATGATGAGACCATGCACTGGATGGCGGAACAGGCTATCGCCAGTGCGCGCCGTTTTTCACTTGATGCTATGTGCCAGCAGACGCTTGATGTGTACGAAGAAATACTTGATCCTGTGGCGAGTGCTGCCGCATCTGTGGATTCCACGATAACCTCAGCGGATGTTTCTACCGAAGCGGCATAATAGAATCTAATTCCGCCCTATCGCCTTGCTCATCTCCAGCATGCGTTCAAGAGGTTTCCTCGCGCTCACCATGAGATCAAGGGGAAGCTCAATCGAAGGGGTGAGGTTTTTCATGCACAGGTAAATTTTTTCCAGTGTATTCATTTTCATGTAGGGGCAGGCATTACAGGAAATACAGGCGCCAGCTGCATCTGACGTACTCAGGCCCGGCACATCGTAAAACGTACTGCCGGGAGAGCGTTTTTTCATCTGGTGCAGGATGCCCGGTTCGGTCAGGACAATAAAACTCTGGCCGGGGTGTTCTTCGCTATAGCGTATGAGCGAAGATGTTGAGCCGATATGTACCGCATGAGCCAGCAGATGCTCCGGGCATTCAGGATGGGCGATGATACTAGCTTCCGGGTGACGGGTTTTGAGCTTAATCAGTTCCCGTTCGGAAAAGCGTTCATGCACGATGCAGGTTCCGTTCCAGAGCAGCATATCGCGCCCGGTTTTTTTATTGAGATAGGCTCCCAGATATTTATCTGGCGCGAAAATAATTTTTTGATTTTCGGGGATCTGTCGAATGATGGCCTCGGCATTGGTTGAGGTAACGATCACATCAGACAAGGCTTTGACGGCCGCTGAACAATTAATATAGGTGACGACCATATGGTCGGGGTGCTGTTCTTTAAATGCACGGAAAGCATCCGGCGGGCAGGAATCTTCCAGAGAACAACCAGCCTTCATATCCGGGATCAATACCAGCTTTTCAGGGTTAAGTAACTTAGCTCCCTCTGCCATGAAGCGTACGCCGCAAAATACAATGACATCCGCCTTGGTTTCCGATGCCCGACGAGCCAGATCCAATGAGTCACCTACATGATCAGCCAGGTCCTGAATATCATCATCCTGATAATAATGGGCAAGGATAACGGCATTCATGTCTTTACGCAGGCGCTCGATTTCTTCCTCGTAATCGAGTTGCTTTTGCATAAGCATGCTCATGGTATTTTGTTTTTCTATATCAGTCGGTAACATGAAGCTTACTTCTTATTTCAAAGGTTGCAGTCTAGCATATCAAAGCGTAAAGGTTAATTTTTAAATGATAAAAGAAGAAATATACCCTTATAAATGGTGAATATCGCCTATAAATTCAATCGCATAAAAATTCTACTACTAAAAGCATTGTTTTTTAATTAATATACATAAACTTAAGAAATAAAAATTATAAATAAAAAACAAAGGGAGTGATAATTATGGAAGCTAGGAAATGGGCAGCAAGAAGCGAGACACCAACTTATAGTCAGGCAACTAACCCTGATCTTATCGCCAATGATATCGCTGGCGGGCATTATTTTAAGAGCATTGCCCATATCGGGGGTGGCAGGGATTGGGAAATCCTGGAGGCATTTGCCGGTGGAAATAAAGATGATGTATTGCAGGCCATTGGCCAGGCTCTCCGCGAAGCAAATCAATCCATGGATAAGGCAAAGAAAGAAAATGCGGGAAAGGAACCGCCCGTCAGCTATTCATTAGTGGATATAAGTGTTGATGGGATATTCAGGCGCGCTCCTGCAATTCTGCGGGAAATAGTTCAGGGGCAAGCTGTAGAAGCGCAAAGAAACAAATCGACGCCAGACAGGTAATCTGTACAGGTTTTAGATTCCTTCACTGGAAAATGGTCGTTCGAGCAATTCGCCAACCACCTGTTCGACGCTGGCGTTTTCATAGAGAATCCGATATACGGAATCGCAGATTGGCATATGAACACCAAGTTTTTTAGCCAGTTTACTCACGGACTCGGCGGCAATAACGCCTTCAGTCGCCGTGCGTCCACGCTGGACCAGTATTTCTTCTTTTGATTTCCCCTGACCAAGCGCAATACCAAATGACATGTTACGTGACTTGGTGCTACCGCAGGTCAAGATCAAATCGCCGAGACCGGAAAGTCCCATTAATGTCTCGTATTTTCCACCTTTCGCCACAGTCAGGCGCGCAATTTCTGCAAATCCGCGTGTAACAATCGCCGCACGGGCGTTCTCACCAAAATTTTTACCTATGGTAACACCGCAAGCAATGGCAATCACATTTTTAACCGCTCCGCCAATCTGCGTAGCAATCATATCGGTGGTCAAATATGGCCTGAACAGGCGTCCGCCAATAGCATACATCAGCATATCCCATAATCCGGTATCACTGCAGGCGATGGTCGTTGCGGTAGGCAGCCCCCTTGCGGCTTCATCAGCAAAATTGGGGCCCGATAATACTACAGCCGGATTATGGGGTAAGATGGACTTAACTACTTCACTCATCAGCATCAAGCTTCCCCGCTCGATACCTTTACTTGCCAATACTATAGGAATATTGGTTGGCAAAAGGTCTGATATGGCTATGCAAGCCGAACGAAGTGTATGCGATGGAACTGCCAAAACCAGAATATCGCTGCGACATACTTCCGCTAATTTATCACTGACAACTATGCCGGGTTCAATGAACACTGATGGAAGGTAAATTTCATTGGTACGCCGTTCCGTGATGGACTGTATCACGTTGGCATTGCGTGTACACAGCATGACGCTGCTGCCGGCACGATTGCACAGGATGCTGAGCGCTGTACCCCAGGCGCCGCCACCAATAATCCCCACGCGATAATTATTATTGCTCATCAACAATGCTTATTTTGTTGGTGGCGTTGGCAATGTTGGCGGCAATCCTCCCAAGGGATTCCATCCATCGTTGAAAACACATACAATATCGTGTCCATGACGAAGTGTGAACTTTTTATTTACCCGTTCAACCACAATATAATCGCCCCGTGTACGATAGTTAATGATCGCTTCGTTTCCTTTATCGTCGACCATGTAAAACGCAGGGACATCGGCATTCTTGTTCCTGAATTGGAAGAATGTGAATTGCCCATCGTCAAATATGCGGATTGGCGCAATCATATCCGTACCGGAAATAGTATATTTCATATTATATTTGCCTGGATCGCTATCAGGCGATGGTACGGTATCAAGATAGTTGCTTACAGTCTGCCCCCCGCTCTCTTCCTCGCCACCCGGGTAAACGAAGCGCATGATGAACACCATATCCTTGTCATCAATATCATCGGTTTCACGCGCATGCAGCTCAAACATGTAGGTGCGTTTACTGGTAATTACCGTCATATTGGTAGTAGCATCCTGTTCAACCGGCTTAATGAAAAGCCGGTATCCCGATGGGTTAAGCATCCATGACGTGGAATCGCCCATGGATATGGTTTTTATTTCTTCATCATGCGAAAATTCAATTTGGGATGCATATCGGTAATGGCCTGTGAATTTATAAACCTCGTCCGGTTGGTATATGATGAGGCGGACGCGGTGATCAATCTGTATAGGTTTGGACTCACGGGTAGCATATGCCGGTATAGCATACACAGAGATAAAGACTGCGGTAAGCAAAGCTGAAAAACTGATATGTGCCATTTTCATTTTATATCCTGCAGTCGTTTACTATGATAATCAGTAACAACAAAGGTCAGAGGGTTTACCTTATCTGATTTCGAGTCAAGTTCAACGCCGCTATACTGAAAAGAAATATTTGCACGCCAGTGAGACTTTTTTACATCTATCCTGCTATCCACCGCAGCTTCATAGATCACTTCCATACCGTCTGGAAGCCTCCTGGTAGATAATATGGCGATTTTACGTTTTGAATGGCGTTGGTACACCTTGATCGGGCTTTCGGCGTTGCGCGGATCAATAAATTGCTGGAATTCTTTGTACACCGCGTCAGAACTCGAGCTTTTGATGCCATTCACATCGCGGTCGAAGGTGCCAATGTCATACTCCTCCCGGGTTATCACATAATGCTTCACGAGGAAGCGCAACAATGCTTCACCCGGGTTTTCATTTTTAAAAGATTGTAGGCTTTGGATATGTGGCAGGTCCTCTACGATGTCATGAGTAAGATATGTCAGTGGGATAGCACCATCCAAGGGATAAAGTCCCTGCACTGCGATCACGACTATAGTTAAAATCATCAGGGCAATTGTCGTAATGAACACATAGATATAGCGTTCAGACATCGGATCGTTAACGGTAAAATCATACATGTTGCGTGCGTCACGGTAATACTCACCTGTTCGCACTTTTTCGGCGATTTTCAGTAGGTATTTCAGTTGGCGCTGTTCGTGGTCGTCAATTGTCGGTGGTGGTGGGGACATAAAGTATTATATAGTCATTTATTTCTAATGTTTGCCACTCTACAATAAAACACTGATATATATACCAGCTTTGTTGCTTGACAGCAAGTGGGTCTCACGGTTTAATCCTCCCAAAATTATATCTCCTATTTCTTATAGCATGGAAAAGTTAACAGAAGTTTTAGGCCAGAAACCAAATAACGCCTTGGAAATGGGGGGATCTGCTGCCTATGTTTGGCCATCCTTCATCATAGCGGCGATAGTTATGCTGGGTATGGTAATCGCCAGCATGTATTCGCTCCGGAAAGCCCGGAAGAGTCTGGCTGAACTACAACAAGCGGCAGCCTTCGCCTCACGTAATGAAGCCTGAAAACCAGCGGCTACTTTGTCGTTATAAGCGTGCATGGTACTCATCTGTTTCGCGAGAGCCAACCTGTTTCGTGAGAGAGTTAAAGATGCAGCGAAAAACAGCATTGCTAAACATGATGAAAATTATATGCCGCGTGAAGTAGTCGATGTGATCAAACGTTCAGGGCATTGGTGCAGTACCCAGCCATGACCGCCGAGCTTGGCCTTTTTTTCCTGATTCTTGCCTTGCTTACAAGCCTGTTGCAAGCTTCGTTTCTTCTGCCTTTACCCGGCTTACGAAAATTTATTACCGCCTGCCTTATACCGGCGGTATGGCTTCAGGCATTATGCCTGACACTGGCCTTTGCCCTGTTGATGGTGCTCCGGCTTGATTCCGATTTCAGCGTGATAGGTGTCGCTGCCAATTCCAATCTGACGCTACCTGTTCTTTATAAAATAGTTGGCACATGGGGAAATCATCAAGGATCGATGTTATTGTGGGTCTGGGTACTTGCCGTTTTCGGGGCTGCATTTGCATTCCGGCCTATGCCTCACGATATTGTGATAAAAATGTTTGCTGTGGCTGTTCAGTCAGCACTCTGTGCTGGATTTCTCTTGCTCATCCTGTTTAGGTCCAATCCTTTTGCACGCCATTTTCCACCACCTTTAGATGGTATAGCCCCCTCTCCTGTTTTGCAGGATTTTACCCTATCTATATATCCCCCCCTGCTTTATCTTGGTGATGCTGGTTTTTCTATTCTCTTTTCACTCGTGGTTGCGGCGCTGATTCAGGGAACCATGCAGCGCAGTTGGGTGGGAATAATGTACCCTTGGATTCTCGCATCGTGGAGCGTACTTACTATCGGCATGGCCCTTGGCAGCTGGAGAACTTACCACGCCGCAGACTCAGGCGGATTCAGGTTCTGGAACCCAATGGAAAATGTTTCGCTGATACCGTGGCTATGCGGGACGGCCTTGCTCCATTCCAATATGGCATTGAAAAAAGCCAGTATCCAGCAATGGATCAAAAAACGTGGGTATGCCCGAATATCGTTGCCCGTGTTCCTGAGTCACCTCGGAGTCGCCCTACTAATAGCCGGTGTAACCGGCGCGAGCGTATGGAAAGAGGAAGTGGGGCGTGAAATCAGTGTCGGTGATACTATTAAAATCGCTGGCTACCATCTCACTTATGACAAACAATTTTTTGAAGACACAACTGATTATCACACCAAGCACGGCCGGTTTCGCGTCACTGATAGCTCAGGCAAGGAAATCGCCACGCTTAGGCCTGAATTCCGCACCGATGAGATTCGAAAAATGGTTGCCAGCGTTGCTGCCATTTATTCCACTTTTAGCTATGATCTCTATGCTATCATAGGAGAATCTTCCACCGATGGTGAGCGCACGGCGACTCATATTTATTATAATCCCTTGATTAATCTGATATGGATCGGCTGCCTGCTGATGGCGCTTGGCGGCATTGCCGGAATAATCATACGGAGAAAAATATGAGTTTTAGCAAGATTGCTGGCAAAATATTATTCATAATCGTGATGCTGTTTTTATGGATGGTGTTGATGATGATATTCACTAGAATGGAGCATCACAGAATGAATGATCGGGTGGTCGGGCATGCCATCACTATGTTTAACATCCCTGAATTAGCTGATCCGGACACATATTTTTCTCCTGAAATATGGAAGGGAAAAGTTGCCATTATCAATATTTTTGCCTCTTGGTGCGGGCCTTGCCAGGCCGAGCACGAAAAGCTGCTGAAACTTGCTCAAACTACCACAGTACCCATTTATGGCATCGCCTGGCATGATAGGGGAATAAATACAAAGGAGTTCCTGTATACCCGAGGAAATCCATATAAAATAGTTGCCCTTGATGAGCTCGGTCATACAACCATACCATTTTTAATAAAGGGCATTCCAGAAACCGTTATTGTCGGGAAAGACGGCATTGTACGCTTTCATTGTATTGGGGCTCTCGATAATGATATCATAAATGGTGAGATGCTCCCGCTACTGGAAAAGCTGAATGCTAAGTAACTCCAATATATCAGCCCAGCCCGGAATTTATTGGATACGTTTGGCGACTGTGAGGTTCCGCAGCACATTATGATGATATATCTGATTTTCTTCATATTGCTGCTGGCGGCGCTTGTTCTATTGCTGGTTCCGGTATGGCGGACAAATGAATTGCCCCTTGAACAACGCCGTCTTTTTATCGCCGTAGTAAGCGCTGTTTTTATTATCGGGCTGTTCGGCTTGTACTATGTTCTGGGCGCGCCGGGAATCGTTCCTTTGATGGCGGAACGAGACAAACAAATGGCAATGTTGCAAAAAGCTATTCTGGAGGAATCCGATGTAATCACGGCCAACCCCAAAGACCTTGCCGCATGGGTTGGGCTGGGCCAGAGTTACATGGCAACCGGCCAGTATAAAAACGCCGCCAACGCCTTTAAACAGGCCGTATCACTGTCGCGTAATAACCCGCTGATCATGCTGGCCTATGCCAGCGCGTTGATTTCCGATGCAGGCGGCAAGATCACCGACGAAGCAAAAAAAAGTCTTAAGATGGTCTTGAGGCAACAACCGCAAAATCCGGAAGCACGTTACCTGCTGGCGTTGCGTATGTTACAGGACGGTAAAAATGCTGAGGGTATGAAAAACATGAAAGAATTATATCACTCGCTGCCCGACGAATCGCCGCTAAAAGCCATAATTGACCGGCAGACTGGAAAGAATTGATTCAACCAAACCGGGTCGGATCAGCCGGATAAACCCCAAGCACCGTAACTTTTTTACAGAAGAAGCCCAGCTCTTCGAGCGCCAGTTGGACGTTCTTTTGGTTGGGGTGGCCTTCCAGCGTCAGGTAAAACTGGGCGGCGTCACGCGCTGCCCCGCCGGGGATGTAACTTTCCAGCTTTAAAATATTCACACCGTTGGTGGCAAATCCCCCCAGCGATTTGTATAACGCTGCCGGTAAATTACGAACGGTAAAAAGAAGTGTCGTCAGTATGCGTCCCGAATCCGGTTCCGGGTCAGTGGGTTCGCGCGAAATAATAATAAACACTGTAACATTGCGATCTGAATCCTGCATATGCTCACGCAGTACCGTCAGGCCATACAGTTCTCCTGCCAGTGGCGAGGCAATTGCCGCTTTGGTTGGATCGTTCCACTTAGCCACATCGGCAGCGGCGGCGGCGGTATTGGAGTAGGTATGGGTGGTAAGCCCCATTTCGCGCAAATGATCGCGGCATTGCATTAACCCCTGCGGGTGCGAGTAGACATCCTTCACTGTCTCAAGCGTAGCGCCTTTGGGGGCCAGCAGGCAGTGTTCAATATTCTGGAAATACTCACCGACGATATGCAGGTTTGTGCGCGGCAGAAGATTATGAATCTCGGCAACGCGACCGGCCTGTGAATTCTCAATCGGGATCATGCCCATCGCCGCCTTTCCTTCAGCTACCGCTGCAAAGACATCCTCAAACGAAGGAACGCCAAACGTATGCATATACGGGCAGGCCTGACGGCAGGCGAGGTCGGCATTCGCACCTTCCACACCCATGAAAGCAATGGTATTTTCTGGATCAGTTATCATATTATTGGCGGCACTACTGGACATAAGGCTATGACTTCTAATCAAGTTATTGAAAATCGCAAGGAAAATATTGTTATAAAGCTATTTATTTGTTAATATTTCTCAATAAATAGGCAAGTTGAAAGCGCAGACAAATGGCATCCGCCAACAGAGAACTCACCCGATCTATTCTTTTAGCTTTACAGGAATATGCATATAGCCATCCTACCGTGGCTGTCCATGATGAAAAGGATAAGCTTATTCGAACTGACTTCGCAGCGATGCGGACGGATGAGCTACAGCAGAAACTGGCAACCAGCCACTCCCCTGAGCAAATGGCAGGGTTTCGTGAGGCTTATCTGGAGTTACTTAAATCAGATGATGTTATAGCGGGTGGTTTTTATGAACATCCAACCGGAAAATCGAGTGGTGAGCCAACCACCACGGCGCAAATTACACCCAAAGGCATGGAATCGCTGAAGGCTATCACGGTAAATATGGCAACGGGTGTGAATAACACGTCCCTCGACCAGAAAATCGATATCGTCGCGTCAAAAATGACGGACGACGATATGTTGCGCCTCAAAGACAGCCTGTGGAAAGGCGCTATCATAAGCGTATTGTCTATCGCAGGTGCGGTTGGGCTTGGGGTAGTCGCCGCACTTACCGCTTCGACGGGAATCATGTTGGCAGCCATAGCTGGTGCGGCACTGCTCGGTGGATTTGGAATGGTTAAGGCGTATGGCACGGGTAAGGTGTCGGGCGTGGCGGCTATAGTATCGGAACGCAAAAAAGCACATCCGGGGATGGATCACCCCCATTCCATACAGGTTCCTGAGCAGGCCATGAATGAAATCGGTACAGCACAATCCAGCAAGGTGGATAAGCTGTTGGCAGAGCGCGCGCAGCAAACGGGGCTTGCAGGTAACGAGTATTTGCGTTAGTGCTATCTCCTTAAATTTACTCAGAACTTGGTAATTGAAAAATACGTATTATGTCGTCCTCATCTCGCCCATGGACCTCTGACAGCTGGCGATCCTTGCCGATCAAACAGCAGCCAGAATATAAAAATATTAAATTATTAAAGGATGTTGAGCAGTCGCTCACCACCCTGCCTCCCCTTGCTTCACCCGGGGAATCGCGTGCGCTCAAGCGCGAATTGGCCGATGCTGTGTATGGCAAGGCCTTTCTCCTGCAAGGCGGCGACTGCGCTGAAAGTTTTGCTGAATTCAGCGAAGCCAATCTGAGCAGCTTTTTCCGCGTATTGCTGCAAATGACCATGGCGCTGATGTACGGGGCGAGCTGCCCGGTAGTCAAAGTAGGCCGTATCGCCGGACAGTTTGCCAAACCGCGCTCGGATAATACCGAAAAGAAAGGCGGCGAGGAGCTGCCTGCCTATCGCGGCGATATGGTCAACGCCATGGAATTCGAAAGCGAGGGGCGCGAGCCCGACCCGGAACGCCTGCTGCGTGCTTATTATCAGGGCGCGGCGACGCTCAATTTCCTGCGTACCTTAGCCCGTGGCGGTTATTCGTCACTGAAGCAGATCAATCGCTGGAACATGGAGTTCGTCCATAGTTCGGCGCAGGGAAAGCGTTTTCAGGAACTGATTGACCGCATCAACGAATGTATCGGTTTTATTCAGGCCTGCCGCCTGCCGCTGGACGAAGTAGAGGAATTTTCGGAAGCCAGTTTTTTTACGTCGCATGAGGCCTTGTTGCTTGGCTATGAATCGGCGCTGACACGTTTCGATGAAACAGATGGGAAATGGTATGCCTGTTCGGCGCATATGCTGTGGATCGGCGACCGTACCCGTTCACCCGATGAAGCGCATGTCGAGTTCCTGCGCGGCATTGCTAACCCTATCGGCGTCAAGGTCGGGCCATCGATGACGCCAGACGGGTTGCTGAAACTTGTCGATATCCTCAATCCCGATAACGAACCCGGACGGCTGACGCTGATTTCGCGCATGGGTTCGGGCAAAATTGGCGAGTTATTGCCGCCGCTGATCCGTGCCGTCAAGAAATCCGGGAAGCCTGTCGTCTGGTCCTGCGACCCGATGCACGGTAACACCATTAAATCGCCCAATGGCTTTAAAACGCGCAAATTTACCGACATTCTGGCGGAAGTGCGCCAGTTCTTTGCTATCCATAAAGCCGAAGGCACCTTTGCCGGCGGCGTACATTTTGAAATGACCGGGCAGGATGTCACCGAATGTTTAGGCGGCGCGCAGGCCATTTCCGAAATCAACTTGAGTGCCCGCTACCATACGCACTGCGATCCGCGCCTGAATGCGTCGCAATCTCTGGAGCTTGCCTTCCTGATTGCGGAAACGCTGAAAAAGCAGAAGAGTTAGCAAATAAGTAAGACGTTAACATGAAGAAAAAGACATATTGGGAGCACGGGGATTTAGAAAAAATAGCTAAACAATGGCATAAGCTAACTGGACTTCACGGTCGTGATGAATGGTCTGCTGCAATAGTGCGTGCTGCTACTGCGGCAGAGATTGCCGCTAACTTTGCAATACGGAAAGAATTTGAATCAAGAAGTAAATTCGACACTAAATTTTTGGATAGTTTGTTATTGTGGGCAAACGGCCTGAATGGCAAAATGCAAAAATTACTTTTACCGCTTGGAGAACAGGAAAAAGAGGACAATAAATTTAAGGGGCTTTCTAAAATCGCCAAATCAATTAATGAAAAGCGAAATTCTATAGTCCATCGAGGGGAATTTTGTAATGAGAAAGAAGCAACCAAACTTATTGATGATACAAAACGTTTTATTGAGACTATAGTAAAGCTCTACGAACCAACGTTCGAATTGAAATCAAAAAAAGTAATTTAAAGCGCGTTGACAATCGCGTTTGACTGCGTAATCATCACTTCCCCAATCATAAGGAGAAACATCATGGCTAAAAAAGCAGGCGGCGTTGCCGTTGATCAATTGAAAAGCATCATCGGACGCGTTGAAAAACTCGAAGAAGAAAAAGCCGGTATCAGCGCCGATATCCGCGATGTATTCGCAGAAGCGAAAGGCAATGGCTTTGACATCAAGGCTATCCGCACCATTATCAAAATACGGAAAATGGATGCCAGCGAACGCGAGGAACAGGAAACGATCCTCGATACCTACCTCAATGCGCTTGGCATGTTGCCAGAGATGGAAGACGCTGCATAATAAGGTTGTTAGACCAGCCACTAACCTAAGTGCCGGATTCAAAGGATAACAAAGCCAGATGGACAATGCTCTGGTAGCCCCATGACCGTACCTTCTCCTTGCGTTTCCATATGCACTATGGACGAGGCCAGCGGCTTCTGCAAAGGCTGCAAACGTACTATCGATGAAGTGGCGATGTGGCTTTATCTGTCCGATGTGGAGAAATCCCGTATCCTCGGGGAACTGGGCGGGCGCAAATTATCTTCTGAGAGTTAAACGCTTTACCTTTTTTAAAGGCTTTTGCCCTAAGGTTTAAAAAAAATCAGAGATAATTATGTCTGCGGTATTATCGGATATCCTGAATTCTTCGCTGGAAATGCTCGTCTGGATGGCGGGGTTTTTTGTGGTTTTTGGTATTCTGGAACGCATCACTCCCTGTAACCCGGGGCAACCTGTCTGGAAGAAGGCTTTGCCGACGGATATGGCCTATTTTCTGGTGATGCCGATATTGACCCGGTTTGTCCGGGCCGGATATGTTTCAATCGGCATCATCCTTCTTTTCCGTGGCAAATCGTCGGATGAAATTTTCTATTACGTCACGCATGGGTTTGGCCCGCTGGCAACATTGCCGATCTGGTTGCAGGCGGCCATCGTATTTATCGTCGAGGATTTTATCCTTTACTGGCTGCATCGTTGGTTTCATGGCAAAGAGATGTGGCGTTTTCATGCCATCCATCATTCATCCACTGCTGTGGAATGGCATTCCACCTACCGTTTTCACCCCATTAATGTCTGGTTGTCCTTTACGCTGGTCGATACGCTGATGTTATTCGTCGGGTTTTCGCCGGAATCCGTTTCTGTCATGGGCGCCTTCAACCTGATGTATTCAGCGATGGTGCATGCCAATCTCAACTGGACATTCGGCCCATTTAAATATCTTTTCTCCAGCCCGGTTTTCCATCGCTGGCATCATACGTCGCAGGAAGAAGGAATGAATAAAAATTTTGCGCCGACTTTTCCTCTTCTCGATATAGTATTCGGCACTTTTTATATGCCCGAAGGCGTGCTGCCTGAGCATTATGGCGTACCCGGAAGCAATATACCGGAATCATTCCTTGGCCAGATGGCCTGGCCGTTTAAAAATAAATAGCTAGCCCTTCAGCAATTTATCTACATCGTCATTGGAAAGAGGAGCGTCGTCAGCTCCGGCGGCAGCTTGCTGTTGGGCAGGCGCAGCATCAGATGCAGCCGTTTCTTTTACGGCAGGGGAATTTTCGTTATCGGGTTTATCGGCAGAGCTATTCGACATTTGCCCAAATGTAATGATAGTGTTGAGTGAAAGATTGTCGCGGATGATACGTTGTACGTCCTTTAAACCGCTCGCCTGCAATGCGGCCTGTGCATTTTCGGCTTCAATCAGGATAAAATTTTTATAGTCCTTATATACACGGTAACGATTCAGGGGCGTTCCCAGCGTTTCTTTCCGGGGATAGGTAATAGTTTTAAACATTTCGGGGGTTATTTCTTTTGATGCCATATCTCAAACCTTATCAGGTGCTTATTAGTATATTCTTCAACGGGCCACAGTTAGAGGGAGTGGAAATTCCCTTTGTATTATAGTTGGTTATAACTATAATTGTTCGTGAAAATAAAAATCCCTTAGTATAAGCATAGCATAAAACACCTATCATTCTATAAAACTTGCAGCAATTTCTGCTGATTTATTCTTAACCTCACATTTGCTTTAAGCACAAAAATGTGCTATGCATTGCACTGATAAAAGCTTTGATCGTAAGGGTAAGCATGACGGATGTAACAGCACAGGTTGCTAAAATGCGTGAGCGCATCCGCGCGAGTAAAGCCAACTCTCAGGAAAAACTTAAATTGCGTTTATCAGAAGAATCGAATCCTGATTACGCTGCCGCTAATTTCCCTGTTGAGATATCAGATCAGAAAATTGAAGAAATTCTTGCGCTCATATTTAAAAAGCTGCCAAAAACTGAAGTGGCTTCATCTGGTGATCTGCCAAAAGCGCCTGCTGCCATACCGATGAATAAAATCAAGGACCCTGCGGCCGCTTTATAATTTAGCTGACGATGTCCAGCAGGCTCTTCAAAAGATTATCCTGAGTTTGTATTGTCTTAAGATTAGCCTTGAAATCGTAAGAGGCAATATGTTGCTGGATCAGCTCATTCGCCGTATCGACATTAGGCTGCTGGATGGTACCATTTCCCTGGGGATCGGGAACGGTTGTCGTCGCTGGATTCACATTTCCCACCTGCGCCAGCACACCACCGCTACTGAGTGAAATCTGGTCTACTTTCTGGGGAATATAAGGCGTATTACTAATTTGTCCGTTCTGAAGCGTTTGGGTGCTGAACTGGTTGGCCAGATTATTGGCGCTTACTTCCAAAAGTTTGCTGGAGGCAAAAATCCCCGAAAGTGCAGTGTCAATTGATGAAACCATGAGAATACCTTTCAATAGGTTATCTCTAAATTCTATCAGCATTGACTTAATCAAATGCTAATAAACAATCGCAATTATATCAAATGCGTAAGAAAATGTTTCTTATTTACTAGCGGGTTAATTCTTCACCCGTAGAAAACGCGGGTGGAATTTTAGGTGTTTTACCTTGGAATCATGCTGCCTGCTGCGCAGCGACTGAATGGTTTCCCCAATAACCTGCTGGCAATGCGCTGCCAGTTTTTTACGATCACCGTGCTGTGACAGGGTAACCGGTGGCAAAAAGACCAGTTCCGCATCAATGGGAGTGAGTTTAAGCAGGTTCCATAAATGCGGCACCAGCTCCATGTCGCCATACCATGCTATCAGTGGCCATTGCGTTGTATCGATGGGTAATTTATGGATAGAACTGTAAGTAATAGCTGCCGGCTGTACAGTCAGCTCACGCCCGTCAATAAGTTCTTCGGCCAGACTGAAAAACCCTGATTTAAAAGGGTGCATATGTATCCCGTTACCTGTCGTCGATTCGGGAAACAGGCTGATCATATCGCCTCCGGCGAGCGCCCTATGCAGGCTTTGTTTCATTTCCAGAAGCTTTTCCGGGCGGCGATCGACAAAAACGGCCCCGCATATACGTGAGATCGCGCTGATGACCGGCCAGCCGGCAATTTCTATTTTGGGGGTAAAATGCACCGCCGCCTTGCTTTGGAGGATGGGTATATCGAGATAGGAAATATGGTTGCTTACTAATAGCAATGGCCGAATGTCTGATGGGCGCCCTGTTACCGTAACCCTGACGCCGATAATCCGCAGCATCCCGTTGCTGCACAAATGTACCATACGGTTACGCATAGCAGATTTTCCCAACTTAAAAGCCAGCCACACCGGCCCAAACCAGAGCGCTATCCAGAGGGATAACAAAATAAGCTTGGACGCTGCCTTTAATTCAGACATCTGATGGTGTGCCGTAGCGCTGGGCGTATTTTTCCGTGACCAGATTGGTTTTAACGACAATACTGACATCGGTGGTATTATATTCAGGATCAATAACAGCACCGAGGCCGATATACCCGCTCAGGCGCAAATACCCTTTAATGAGGGCGGGAAGAGAAGCAAAAGCCTTCTTAACTATGACCCTGTCTTTTGGCATCAGGTTCATGTCGATATAACGTTCCGGCAGTGCTTTGGGTCGCAAGTTTTCCGGCGCAAGGTGGTAATGATGGAGATAGGATAGTGCCATGGCGTGAGTGGCCGGGTTGGTGCCGTGGAAGCTGGCGCAGCCAAACATCAGCGCAATTTCAAAACGGGCGACATAAGCACCAATGCCGCGCCATAGCAGTTGCATTACAGCGCGGTTGCGAAACCCCGGATCGACGCAGGAGCGTCCTACTTCCAGTATTTCCCCCTGGTAGTTATTGATGGCCGACATGTCATATTCGCCCTCGCTGTAAAAGCGACCGACTTTTTCCATCGCTTCACGCCGCAGCAGCCGGTAAGTCCCTACCACGATGGCGTCACCATTTTCCTGACGTTCCACAACCAGCAAATGGTCGCAGACATCGTCGAATTTATCGCGATCACGTTTGGACAGCTCAATTTCGCTACTAGGTTTTGCCCCCATTTCTTCGCAGAATACGCGGTAGCGCAAACGCTGCGCCGCCTCGATCTGTTCAGGGCGGCTGGCGATGATGACCTCAAGGTTTCCGGCGACAGGACTGCCTAGGTCGTACAAAGACAATGGGTTTTTAATAGCTAGCATTATTGTCCGTTACTATCGAGCGGCACGGCAAAGAGCTCAAGACGGTGGTCGACCAGTCGATAGCCAAGTTTTCTGGCAATTTCTTTTTGCAGGCGTTCAATCTCTTCATTAGTAAACTCGATCACTTTTCCTGTTTTAAGATCTATCAGGTGATCGTGATGTTCCTCGGAAACTTCTTCATAGCGTGCCCGTCCGTCACCAAAATCATGACGCTGGGTAATTCCGGCCTCTTCAAAGAGTTTCACCGTACGATAGACTGTAGCGATACTGATACGCGGATCGCCTTTTACCGCCCGCTGGTAAAGCAGCTCTACGTCCGGATGGTCTTGGGATTCGGATAATACCCGGGCTATAATGCGCCGCTGCCCGGTCATTTTAAGGCCTTTTTCAGCGCATTTTGCTTCTATCCGTGATACACTATCCAACAAACATTACCCTACTCTGATACTCTTCATATTGTTGAGCAATTTACACGGAAATTTATGTAAGGCAAGCATTGCTGCCAGAAATTGGGCTAACAACCGTTTTTTAATAAGTATCCTGTATAGTATTTCAGTTATGAATTCCAACGTGGATGGCTTTGTGTGATGTCTAACAGAAATGCTGGTTTTAGTTTGCTGGAGTTGGCAGTGGTAGTTACCGTAATTTCGCTGATTGTCGGTTCTATTCTGTTTGGGGTAGCTATGATCAAGAATGCGCAACTGCAGAGCGCCATGGCCGATATTGACATATACACCAAGGCATTTCAGAATTTTAAGGATAAGTACCATGAATTGCCCGGGGACTTCGATAGTGCGGAGTCCTTTTGGGGATCGGATACAGCCTGTCCTAATACTGTCTATACGGTAACCCCTCATACAAAAACCTGTAATGGTAATGGCGATGGTCGTATTGGTAATCATACTGATAATTCGACAACGGATTATGAAATGTTCCGTGCCTGGCAGCAGCTTTCGGATGCTGCCCTGATAAGACCTACGTTTAGTGGCATGAGCGGAACTGCTAACTCTTATAATTCAGTGATCGGCATTAATGTCCCTGCTACACAATATCCTGCCGGTGGTTTTTTTGTGGAGTATGTCCATGTTTCAAATTTTGCGGCCGATACCACTTTTTTTCTTGCTGATTATGGGCATATCATTGGCTTGGGAGCTGCCACTAATGGTATTAACGATAATCCGCTCCTAACGCCACGGGAGGCATTCATGGTTGATAGTAAAATAGATGATGGTCTTCCTGCTTTTGGTAACGTGCTGACAACAAAATCAGCGGTTACCCCCAACTGCACCACGAGTGATACGGCGGCTGTTTCCCGCTATAATACTGGGTATACCACAGCTGCCTGCAACTTACTTGTCATCACAGGGTTTTAGAATATATCCGATATGAAACATAAAAATGACGGTTTTACCCTTCTGGAGATGTGCATCGTTATAATTATCATCGGTCTGGTCGTTGGCGCTATTTTTACCACCCGGACATTGGTACGTGCTGCGCAATTGCAAAATCTGCTTGCTGAATATGATACATATATAAAAGCAGTGAATGAATTTAAGGATAAGTTTCTGGCCCTGCCGGGTGATATGAATGACGCAACGCCGATGTGGGGTGACGAAGGAGACTGTGCCGCTCCGATATATACCAATATACCGCATATATTGACCTGCGATGGTGATGGAAACGGTACTATCGGTAGCAGCGATACCAGCGCTAACCTGAGCAATAGCAAGGAATGGTTTCGTGCCTGGCAGCACCTTAATAATTCTGGGTTTATAGCTCAAAAATTTACCGGAATTCAGGGTATTGATGGGCCTACTGAAGCTGTGCCGGGCCAGAATGTTCCTATGTCCACTATTTTGGGTACCGGATGGACATTGATGTATTATCTGCAGTCTGCCAACAATGCCAACTTCTGGGGGGGGCAATACGGCCATATTCTGGCAATGGGCGGTTTTTCTACGAATACGTATACCATTGCTCCCTCTCTTGCACCGGGTGAAGCGCTTTCTATCGATCAGAAAATCGATGATGGCAATCCGGGGCTTGGTTTTGTCCGGGCGTGGCGTAGCGCCATATTGCCGGGGTGTACAACCGATACCGGGACAGCGTTAAGCCAAACCTATGTCAGTACCAATGATGCGTCGATAAAATGTTCCCTGGTTTTTATTTTAGGTTTTTGATCTATGGCATTGAAAAAATTAAGGGTAAAAAATGGTTACACGATTTTAGAGGCTGCCGTAGTGTTGACCATAATTGGACTCCTTATCGGCAGTATAATAGTCGGGCAAACCCTGATACGAAGTGCCAAGATGTATGCCGTCAGTATGGATATCGGGATTTATTTAGGGGCTGTGAAAGATTTTCAGGACAAATATAAGGCTTTGCCGGGTGATATGCCGGACGCTGAAAATTTCTGGGGATCGGATACTACCTGCCCGGCCACGCCTTTTACCGCCTCGCCTCATGTGCCCACCTGCAATGGCGATGGAAATGGATTTATTGATGGTACGACCGAACCTTTCCGTGCCTGGCAGCAGCTTGCCAACTCTGGGTTTATCAGTGGTGCCTATACCGGGGTAGCCGGATCTGCTGGTGCAAATCAGCATGTCAGGGGGATCAATTCCCCGAAGACTATGCTCGATGGCGGAGGATTTGACCTTTTTTATATAGGAAACATGTCCGGCGATGTGAATTATTACGGTGGTTATTATCCCCTAAAGCTTGGTTTGGGCACTGCAACAGCGACAGGGGCTTTTGATAAGCCTCTTTTTACTCCGGGTGAGGCGCTGGCTATTGATAGCAAACTTGACGACGGTGCGCCCGGAACAGGTAATATTATGGCATTTAAAAGCCCTATTAATCCGGGTTGTGCCACGACCGACGTTTCAACCACGGCTGTATATGCAATATCTGGTACTAACTTTCTTTGCTCATTGAATATTATTATTCCAGATCCCTTCAAATAACCCCTACGAGTCAATGACGATATCCGCCCCAATGTCAGCAGCGGGGGCCGAATGGGTAAGTTTACCTACGGAGATATAATCCACGCCGGTTTGCGCGATTGCGCGCACCGTATCGAGTGTTACCCCTCCTGAAGCTTCAAGCGGGATGCGCCCTGCCACCAGTTTCACTGCCCGGCGCAGCGTCGCTACGTCCATGTTATCAAGCAGGATACGGTCTGCCAGAATACTATTAGATTGGCTATCCACTGCTTCAGCTACCTGTTCCAGTGTATCGCATTCGACTTCGATCATGAGTTTAGTTCCTGCCCTTGCCTTGCGCACGGCGTCAGCGATATTTCCGGCGAGGGCAATATGGTTATCCTTGATCATCACCATATCATACAGCCCCATACGGTGATTCTGTCCTCCCCCTGCCCGCACCGCGTATTTATCCAACTCACGCAAGCCCGGCATGGTTTTGCGTGTATCAAGGATAACGGCCTTTGTACCGCTGACGGCGTCGACAAAAACATGGGTCAGGGTTGCGACGCCGCACATACGCTGCATTAAGTTCAGGGCGACACGTTCACCGGTCAGGATTGCCTGCGCTGGCCCGGTGACTTTTGCCAGTATCCCGCCTACAGGGACAAGCCCTCCCTCTTCTGCCTGCTGTTCGACGCTTATTTTTGCACCGAGTTGCCGGTAAACCATGGCAGGTATAAATGTCCCGCAGGCGATTACGCCCTCGCGGGCGACAAACAGCATTTGAGCTTGTGTGGTACCAGGAATCAGTAGCTTTGACGTGATATCACCCATACCGTTACCGGGGCCGGTGTCTTCGGCCAGTGCGGTGGCGATGATGCGTTCGATCAGGTCAGTAGCTGGCGGTTTTATTGGGTTAATTTTTGTCATCATAGACTTTTCATAACATTGCCATTCTTTCTTAACAAGCGATTGCTCTGGAATGGTAAGACTGTATGATCGCGCAGCCCTGTTACATTATATGGAATAATCAGTGTCAGTTTACCCACTCATCCAGCATTATCACGACGTGCTTATCGTTGGCGCCGGCGGTGCGGGCCTCAGGGCGGCGGCTGCGGCCAGCGCACACGGGGCCAAAAAGGGAATTTCAGTGGCCTGCCTGTCTAAAGTTCCGGTAACCCGCAGCCATACGGTCGCTGCTCAGGGCGGCATTAATGCCGCACTTGGCAATCGTGTTGCCGACGACTGGCGCTGGCACATGTACGATACCATCCGTGGTTCCGACTGGCTGGGCGATCAGGATGCCATCGCTTTTATGTGCGAGCGTGCGCCAGAGGCTATTATCGAACTGGAACAGATGGGAATGCCGTTTACCCGTGATGAAAGCGGGCGTATATACCAGCGTGCCTATGGAGGCCAGTCCACCGACTATGGCAAGGGCGGATCTGCCTACCGCGCCTGCGCCGTGGCTGACCGGACCGGCCATTCGCTTCTGCATACATTATATACGCATGCTCTACGCCAGCAGGTGGAATTCTTCGTCGAGTACATGGCCACCGATCTTATTTTTGATGATGAAAATGCCTGCTGTGGCGTGCTGGCATGGGAGCTGGAAACCGGCGAATTACACTTCTTTCATGCCCATCAGGTCATTATTGCCACCGGCGGGTTTGGTCAGGTTTTCGCCTCCACTACTGCTTCGACCGTCTGCACCGGCGACGGTAGCGCCATGGTCCTGCGGGCCGGAGTTCCCCTGCAGGACATGGAATTCATCCAGTTTCATCCCACCGGCCTTTACGGCACCGGTATCCTCATCACGGAAGGGGCGCGGGGTGAAGGCGCACTCCTGAAAAACGGCGATGGCGAACGTTTTATGGAGCGTTATGCGCCCAACTCAATGGAGCTGGCATCGCGTGATGTCATTTCGCGGTCAATGACGCAGGAAATCAGGGCCGGACGCGGCTGCGGCCCTAAAAAAGACCATCTCGAGCTCTGCCTTCAGCATCTCAAGCCCGAGATAATCGACAGCAAGCTACCTGCGATCAAGGACATTGCCCATACTTTTGCCCGAATCAATGTCTATACCCAGCCTGTCCCGGTCATACCGACGGTGCATTACACCATGGGCGGTATCCCCTGCAACCTGATGAGCCAGGTTGTAACTCTCGACAGCAAGGGCCATGAACGAGTGGTGGAAGGGCTTCTGGCTATCGGCGAAGCGGCGTGTACATCGGTGCATGGCGCCAACCGGCTGGGCTGCAATGGCCTGCTCGAGCTGGTGGTGTTTGGCAAAGCCGCCGGGGAGCTGGCTGCCGATAGTATAACTCCGGGAAAATCCCATAAAGTATTATCGGCTGATCTGCTGGAACCGCTGCTGACGCGGTTTGATGAACTCCGCACCAGTTGTGGAACGGTAAGGCCGCAACAAATACGCAAATACCTTCAGCAAACCATGCAGGACCATGCCAGTATTTTCCGCAATGGTGAATTGCTGGCCGAGGCGCAAAGGCAACTGCGCGATCTGTGGAATATAATGCAGAATGATTTGCATGTGGCAGACACTTCAATGATCTGGAATAACGACCTGCTTGATGCACTGGAGACCGATAACCTGCTGCGTCAGGCCACTGCCTGCGTGACGTCTGCCTTTGAGCGCATGGAAAGTCGCGGCGCCCACTGGCGTGAAGATTATCCGGCGCGGGATGATAAGCATTGCCTTCAGCACAGTATTTGTTTTATCGATGATAACGGTAATGCCCGTTTCGCCACGCGTCCTGTCCGCCTGACCGGCGAAGAACCGGAAACCCATATCCCGATTTCTTTCCCGCCTGAGGAAAGGGCGTATTGACTACTGCTTTGTTCTTGTGGGTGGTTCAGGCGCTTCATTCTCTACGATAGTTCTGGAAGTGCGTCGTGCGCCTGCAGGCACATGGCTTTTTGCATGACCTTCTTCTGCAGCTTCCTGTTGGGCTGACACTGTTGCAGAAGCTCTTTTCATAGCCATTGCTTCAATATCTCCTATTAATTTATGCCGTTCCACCCTCGATAAATCGGGGTCTGCATTTAATTTATCCACTACATTAGTGTAAGCGCCAACAACGCCGCTATGGGCTAAATGAATTTCCTGCTCACTCATCTCATCACGCACAGCAAACATATGCTCTTCATGGGCGAGTATAAGCGCGTGTATTTCCTTGGCTGCAATAACTTTGGCTTTTGCCATTGTGTCAGCATATAGCTTGGCATCGAATTCATATGCTTTCAGTCCATGAGGATATTTCGGGGTATCGGTTGGGCTAGCCATAACAAACTCCTTTATAAAAGTTAATTAAAGCAGTTTTTAGTTAATATCTTGTTAATTAATTGAGTGGTAATATCCTACCCAGTCCTACCATATTTTTTCCATCACTATTCTCGAATACCGGGTGACAGCTTTGATTCAATCCACTATAAGCAACCACATATGAATACCAGAAAAAATATACAGATTAGCCAGTTAACCGTTTTCGGCATTATAGTTACAGTGGGCCTTGCTGTGCCAGCAAAAGCGGCGGATGAGCGCGGCCTATACCAGGCTCTGGACTATATATCCTGTCCTCAATATATCGAAGACCGGAAACTTCCTGCTCATACCGACCGCAACGCCGCCGATGAAATTTATATCAGCGGCTGGCTGTCTGCCTATAATTATTTAACCCCGAATACCTATGATGTCGTTCCAAATCATGATGTGGGCGCCGTGATGGTGTGGATGGATAAATTTTGCAAAGACACCCCAAAAAAAGGCCTTGAAGCGGGTTTGCTGCAATTTACCAGCGATATGTATCCACAGCGGACGCAAAGCTATACGGCTCCTGCCGCATCGGATGTAGCACCGGATAAATCAGATAAGCCTGATGAATCCAAAAAATCCCAAAAATCTAAAAAATCCCAAAAATCCAAGTAATTTACCGTTCAGCGTATTGTGACGCTGCAACTGCTTGACATCCCCGGCCAAGCCACTAAATTTCATACCCCTTAGAATAAGCGAGTATATATGGATAGCACTAATTTAGGACTTAAGGCCTCATCGCAGGTTCAGGCCCGCCACGTTGCCATTACCCTTCCCGACGGTAGCAAAAGGGAATATCCCAGCCCCGTCACCGGGGAGCAGATCGCGGCGAGCATTGGTGCCGGCCTGGCCAAGGCGGCGCTGGCCATCCGCGTTGATGGCAAGTTGCTGGATCTTTATGTTCCGATTGAGAATGACGCTTCCATCCAGATCATCACAGGCAAGGATGCCGATGGGCTGGAACTGATCCGCCACGATGCGGCGCATATCCTAGCGGAAGCGGTCAAAGAATTATTCCCGGATACGCAGGTGACCATCGGCCCGGCCATCGAGAATGGCTTTTACTATGATTTTTCCAGATCCGTCCCCTTTTCCAGCGACGATCTGGCGACTATAGAAGCGCGCATGAAAGAAATCGTCGCCCGCAATGAGGATGTACGCCGGGAAACATGGAAACGCGACGACGCGGTCAAATTTTTCCATTCGATTGGTGAAAAATATAAAGCCGAGATCATCGCCTCCATCCCTGCCGATCAGGATATATCGTTATACCGTCAGGGCAATTTTATTGACCTGTGCCGTGGGCCGCATGCGCCCACCACCGGCAAAATCGGTACGGCCTTTAAGCTTCAAAAAGTGGCTGGCGCTTATTGGCGTGGTGATTCACGCAACGAAATGCTCCAGCGTATTTATGGCACGGCATGGGCGAGCGAGAAAGACCTCAAAAATTACCTGACCATGCTCGAAGAAGCCGATAAGCGCGACCACCGCAAGCTTGGCAAGGAACTCGACCTGTTCCATATCGAAGAACATACGCCGGGCATGGTATTCTGGCATGACAAAGGCTGGACCATTTACCGCACCATCGAGAGTTATATCCGCCAGAAGATTCGCGGCAAAGGCTATATCGAAGTAAAAACGCCGGTGCTTGTGGACCGCTCCCTGTGGGAAGCCTCCGGCCACTGGGAAAAATTCCGCGAAAACATGTTCGTCTCCAATTCCGATGAAGATCGCACGCTGTGCGTCAAGCCGATGAATTGCCCCTGCCATATCCAGATTTTCAAGCAGGGCATGAAAAGCTACCGCGACTTGCCGTTGCGTATGGCCGAATTCGGCAGTTGCCATCGTAACGAACCGTCCGGTTCACTGCATGGGATCATGCGTATCCGCGGTTTCGTGCAGGATGACGCCCATATTTTCTGTACCGAGGACCAGATTACTTCGGAAACGGTGGATTTCTGTTCCCTGCTGAAAGATGTTTATAAAGCCTTCGGTTTTACCGAGATCAAAGTCAAGTTTTCCGACCGTCCGGCCAAACGCGCCGGTGAGGACGCGACGTGGGACAAAGCCGCGCTCAAAGACGCCGTTAATACGGCTGGGTTGGAATATACACTCAATCCCGGTGAAGGCGCCTTTTATGGCCCCAAACTGGAATTCGTGCTTCGCGATGCCATTGGCCGTGACTGGCAATGCGGTACGTTGCAGGTCGATTTCGTATTGCCCGAACGCCTCGACGCTACCTATATCGCCCCTGATGGTAGCAAGCAGCGCCCGGTTATGCTGCACCGGGCTATTTTAGGATCGCTGGAGCGTTTCATCGGCATTCTTATCGAAGAATTTTCCGGGAAATTCCCGCTGTGGCTGGCGCCGACGCAGGTGGTTGTCGCTACCATTACCGAAGCCGCCGACGGCTATGCCCGCGAGATTCACGGCAAACTGCTGAAAGCAGGTCTGCGTGCCGAACTAGATCTGCGTAATGAAAAAATCAATTACAAAGTCCGCGATCACTCCATGCATAAAATTCCTGTGATGTTCGTGGTCGGCGCTAAGGAGCAGGAAACCCAAGGCGTATCTATCCGCAGGCTGGGTTCGGAGCAGCAAAAAGTGATGGCATTCAGCGAGGCAATGGCGGCATTGCTGGATGAGGCGAAGATGCCGGAGTAACCCTTAATTCCTGCCATAAAACTAGTTTAAGATTGCTTGGGAATGACGATAAAATCCATTTCCCACTTGATTTCCTATGTATTTTCCGGCATGTAAGGTGCCCCCACCCATTTTTAAAAAAGATTTGGGATTTCTTAATGTTTATGGGATAAAGTGCTTTTTTTAACAATTTAAGGAGGACCATTTGAACATACTGGAGTTTTTAGGGACACTGCGCGGCATGCGCAGCTTTGGTAAGATAGCATGAGTAAGGCTGACGAACCCCGCGTAAATAGCGAAATATCTGCCACTTCTATAAGGCTGGTAGATCAGAACGGCAACATGGTAGGTGTTGTTTCTGTAGGTGAAGGATTAAAACTGGCGGAAACGGCTGGTCTTGATCTCGTTGAAATCTCCCCTGGCGCAAGCCCCCCGGTATGTAAAGTCCTCGATTACGGTAAATACCGTTACGAAATACAGAAAAAGGCCCACGAGGCGCGCAAAAAGCAAAAGGTTATCCAGATCAAGGAAATCAAGCTGCGCCCGACCATCGATAAGCACGATCTTGAAATAAAGGTACGCAATGTCATCGGCTTTCTCGCCGAAGGCGATAAGGTGCGTATTACGCTACGCTTCCGGGGCCGAGAAATGGACCATCAGGAACTGGGTATGCAGGTTCTGGAGCGCGTGCAGGAATCGCTCAAGGAGCAGGCCAAGATCGAGTCTCCTCCCCGTATTGAAGGCAAGCAGATCACCATGATGGTGGGCCCGAAGTAAATCCTCCATCCCCATTGTCAGGGGAACGGGCTATTTCTTCTCTACCTGCGTCTCATCGGTAAAATAGACGATTTCATTTTTATTGGCCATGCCAAGCACACGGCGTACCTGTTCGTCCAGCATGTCGACATCAAGTGAATCATCGCTTAAGAGGTGTACTTTACGTTCCAGTGCCAGATGTTTGGCTTTTACTTCGGTAAGCTCGGTATTCAATATTTCCAGTTTACGGGTTTCACGGAACAGGGCAAATACGCCGCGTTCCCCGCTAACCGCATGGAATCCGAGATAGAACATAACGAGAATGAGAAAAAAGGGACCGGCAATCCGTTTTATCAAC
>Ga0207080_1013_pt2 | contig 45540 bp, 47 predicted proteins | sample Alteio_BWMinHeat_58_FD_153532 | JGI IMG/M metagenome (GOLD analysis project Ga0207080, IMG submission 153532) | Enriched cells from forest soil in Barre Woods Harvard Forest LTER site, Petersham, Massachusetts, United States -... | ecosystem: Environmental > Terrestrial > Soil > Temperate forest >...
GGTGGATTCGATCGTTGCTGGAAATCCAATTCCTGTAACACCCATCAATCTTGGTACAGAGGGAACAACTATTGCACCTTATGATGTGTCTCAATACTTTGCCCACAGCAACCCCGTTGAGAATGACGATGCTATAACCTACGCCGTAACCTCAGGATCGCTGCCTGCTGGCGTCACATTACAATCTAACGGAACGCTGATGGGTACGCCAACGGATGATATCTTAAGCTATACGGTCGGGATAACAGCAACCAGTCAAGACGCCAACAACGGTAACCCAAGCCTTCAACAAACATTTACGTTTTCCGTAAATGATGCTGCGCCTGTGTACACCAACCCGCTCGTATCTTCGCCAGCAAATACATTTTTAACGACCTCGAATTCGTCCGTTCCCACTGTGGCAACGGAGGCCCTCGCCGTAGCCGCTGCTTTTGTAAATCCTTCTAACCAAGTCAATGCAGGAAATTCTGGAGATAATTTAGCAGTCGGGAATTTTAGTTTTCTCAACTACAACCTATTCCTGACATCAGGGTTTATCAATGTTAATGATGTTAATATTGCCGGGGGGAATGACGGAAATGATTTGATTCCAGCGGATACATCAAGCGCTACTCCTGGCCCTTCTTTTCCAACGATCACTTTTGGAGGCACAACCTATAATTTATTTAATGGGGATGAAAAGCCTGTCGCTAACGAAACGACAAATTTAAATGCGTCGGGCAAAAATCTCTTTGTTGGGGGTGATAATTCAGCTGGAATTAACTATACAATCACCGCGAACGCTACTGCTACCACTGATACGAATATCCTCATTGGGGGGACCAATTCAGGAGCAGGGAATTATACTCTCACTATTAATGGTAATGGCATTGGTATCCTCGTAGGAGGGAACAACTCGAATTTGTTTAAACTCGATGCTAGCGGCAGCAGTGGAAACAATGTTCTCGTGGAGGGTACGAATTCAGGGAACTATTCGCTCCAGGGCGGCACGGGCAACGATATTTTCTTTGCAGGAAATAGTACGGGCACTACGACTTACACAGGAGGCGGTGGTGTAGACACACTGTCTTTTATTGCGGTTACTGCAGGCATATCAATCGATTTGGGCAACATAGGTAACCCTCAAACTACGGGGGGTGATGGAGGCGTTGTTTTAAATTCTAACTTCTCCATTCTTCAGGGTAGCAACTTTGATGATACCCTCATGGACACACAATCATTAACAGGGACAAGTGGTGGACTCGTTGGAGGACCTATCGCTGTCACGATTTCGTCAGAAAGTATAAATGGGATGGGTGGGAACGACACCATAAAAATTGATGGCACAGCCACAGGGGGAAGTGGAAATACGGGGAATGAAGCAACAACGTTTAACCAAACGAATGCTCAAGTTACCTTTACGTCAGACACACTGGATGCAGGTACTGGCACAGGTGGGCAATTGATATCCCTAATCGGAACAGCTACAGGTGGAAGTGCAACCGTATCCTTTGGTAATCATGCAGCAGCAGGCTTTACAGCTATTTCTGCCCAAGTTGACATTACTGGAAGTACATTAGCCTCAGAAAGCACCGCTACCTCCGATACCTTTCTCATTCAGGCCCTTTCAACAGGTGGGAATGAAGGGCCTGCAGCTTGGAATCCTATGATCAACACGGATGCAAACTATAGTGAAGGGACGGGTAGTATAGCCATCTCAGCACAATCTATTGTTGATGGTAATACTGTTACCGGTGGAGCAGCAGGTGTCACAGGCGGGGGTATTAACTCTTCTATGATCGATGCACAAGCTCATGGAGGGGATGCAACGACGCACAGTACCAATGGACTATATGCAAACCAGGCAATTAATGGTGCTGAAGCTATTTCAGCTCAGGTAACTGTTGGTGACCCAAATAACTCTTTATTAGGCAATCATCTTGATGGTCATGGCACTGTGAACAGTGACAATCTCCTCATTACAGCTATTGCAGTGGGGGGCAATGGAACCTCACCTGGGTTCTCAGCGAACGTTTCTGGCTTTGATCCCGATGGCAATACTGCCCATTATGTAGCTGGAGGGACAGCCATTTCAGCTCAAACGATCGTGGCTAATAACGCTCTAACCGAACATAGCACAGACAATGCAACCTTAGGGATTGATGCCACTGCCACTGGTGGGAATGGACAATTTTGGGGAAATTTGGCCATTACTCAGGGTGCAGCTTCCTCATTGGCTATTTCAGCGGATGTTCTGGTAGACAATAACTCCCTCACATCGGGAACTACTGGTAATGATATACTTGATATAAGTGCCACTGCCCAGGGGGGATTAGGTAAAAATGGTGCGTATGTAAATTCAACCGCCATCGACACAAGACTTGATGTATCTCACAACACTCTTACGGCTGGAGGTGGGGAAGATAATTTAGGAATTACGATTACTTCAACTCCTGGTGGAGTCAATGCAGTAGGTACAGGAGGTGCCGGAACCTTACATCAGGCCCAAATTACCGTGGTAGACAACATGCTTAATGGGGGGACTGGCAATGACACACTTTCCCTACTGATAAATTATACATCAGATCCATCAAATTCTGTGACTATTACGGGCAATGATCTGGTTGGGGGCAGTGGGAATAATATCCTCATCTTTAACGATCCTACGGATATCCTAAACCCTACAAACAACAATGTCTTGAATGGTGGTGTGGGTGGATTCAACACCCTTATTGAACAAGTCATTGGAGCTAACCTGGATTTAACAGCTGCCGGAGTTGCAGGAGGAACGGTCCAGAATATCGAGAAAGTTGATCTGACAGCCTCTGGTACAAACTCACTGACTGTGAATGAATCTGCAGTATTAAATCTCAATCCAACGCATGCCCTATACGTCACAGGTGTTGCTGGAGATAGTGTACATGCGACTGCAGGAGGATTTGTCGATCAAGGATCGACAGTTACTGGTGATGGACTTGGCTCTGATGCTGCGATTATTTTTGAGCACTATCACAGTGCAGGCGGGGCAGATCTTTATGTACAACAAGTCTTAACAGTGATCTAGAGAGTCTCTCCCGAATATTCTTTACTCGACGTTTCAGCTGTTGTTGACTTATATCTTATTCCCGTGATTTAATTACACCCTTAACCCTGACATTGGAGGAAATCATGCACCTTTTACGATTTAGAAGCTGGTACGCAAACTCGAACACTTTGAAACCAACTTTGAAAAGGAACCCGTCATGTCGAAAACGAACACTGTAAAACAAGTCCTCAAAACTCTTCTCCTCTCACTTTCTCTAAGCAGTAGTTTAACAGCTGCACCTCCTACAAAGCACATCGCAATTACCCAATACATAGAACACGTCGCAGCAGATGCTGTGCGCGAAGGTTTATTAGCTGAGCTTAAGGAAAAGGGGTATACACTCACCGTAGACTATGAGAATGCGCAAGGAAGTGCTGCGACCGCTGGTCAGATTGCGCGTAAGTTTGTCAGCCTTAAACCCGATGTCATTGTCGCGATTACGACGCCTTCTGCCCAAGCGATTGTTAATGCGGCGGGTAAGAATACAATCCCGATTGTCTTTAGCGCAGTTACCGATCCTGTGGGAGCAGGGCTCGTGTCGTCTCTCAAAGATCATAAAGGCATGGTCACCGGTGTCATGGATGCGCCTCCTATTAAAGAACAGATGGGACTTATTAAAACCCTTTTGCCGAACGCAAAAACAATTGGAGTGCTTTATAACCCAGGCGATAATGGATCTGTAGCTTCCCTTGCCAGCATTAGGCAAGAAGCGAAAGCTCAGGGTTTTGCGATCATTGAAGCTACACCTGTGAAATCCTCGGATATCCAATCGGCGATTCTTCTCCTCGTTGGGAAGGTAGATGCCATCTACGTTCCTTTGGATAACATGGTGGTTTCAGCCATGACGAGCGTTTCTGGAATGGCTCTTAAGCACAACATACCTTTGTTCTCTGCGGATAGTGGATCCGTTAAAGACGGTGCGTTTGCCTGTCTTGGATATAGCTATGTTCAAACAGGGCATAAAACGGGCAAAATTGTCGCTGAAATTCTTGAAGGGACCCCTCCGAGTGAAATTCCCGTTGCATCTCCTGAAACAAAGGATATATTCATCAATCGACACGTGCTTGAGGCGTTAAAGATACCTCTTACCGAGGCGATTCGTAGCCAAGCTCATTTTTATTAGAGGGAGTCATTCACATGAATTTGATTCAATTCATGGGCGCTATTGAGATTGGCCTTTTGTATGGTTTAGTCGCCATGGGCGTTCTTTTGTCCTTTCGGATCTTGGATTTCCCTGATCTAACCGTTGATGGCAGCTTCCCTCTGGGAGCTGCTGTGAGCGCCATTTTAATTGTGTCCGGTGTCAATCCGTGGGTTGCTACTTTCTGTGCCATTCTTGCGGGAATGTCAGCCGGGTTTGTGACAGCTTTTATAAGCGTTCGCTGGAATATTCTGCACTTGCTTGCCAGTATTCTTACCATGACAGCACTGTATTCCATTAATTTAAGGATTATGGGGAGACCCAATATTGCTCTTCTTGGTGAGCGGACAATCTTTTCACCGATTGAAGATCTTCACTTCTCTCACCTCATCACAATGCCAATGGCGATGTTCGTCGTCGCTGCGGTGGTGCTGATTGTTATGTATCGCTTTTTAAGCTCTGAAAAGGGTCTTTCGATGCGGGCCACGGGTGCGAACCCCAGAATGGCAAAAGCGCAAGGCGTTTCGGTTAACGCTCAAATTCTCTTTGGGATTGCGCTCAGCAATGGACTTGTTGCCCTTGCTGGGGCTCTCTTTGCTCAAAGCCAAGGCTTTGCTGACGTCACCATGGGTGTGGGTACGATCATCGTTGGTCTTGCGGCGGTAATTGTGGGGGAGGCCTTCTTCAATCCTAAGTATATCCTCGGCGCACTTCTGGCCTGCGTTGTTGGATCTATCTTTTACAGGTTGGTGATTGCCATGGCATTAAACGCAGGATTCCTAGGGCTGCAGGCCTCTGACCTTAACTTGGTAACAGCCCTCCTTGTTGGATTTGCGATGATTACACCGAAACTCAGAGCCAAAATTCTTGACTTTAAAGCGGCAAGGAGCTGATCATGATATTACTCAAAGATCTTCATGTGACCTTTAATCGCGGAACGGCAATGGAAAATAGGGCTCTTCGCGGTGTGACTCTCAATATAAAGCAGGGTGATTTCGTCTGTGTGATCGGTGGCAATGGGGCGGGGAAGTCGACTGTGCTGAACGCGCTGTGTGGGGACGTCTCCCCTGAAAAGGGAACGATTTCTATCGATAACAAAGATGTGACAGCTTTAACGTCATGGCAAAGAGCAACCGATGTTGCGCGTGTCTTCCAAGATCCAATGGCGGGTACATGTGCAAACCTTACGATCGAAGAGAATATGGCTCTTGCAATGGGACGGGGCACAAAACGGACATTTAAGCTTGCCTTGAATAAAAGCTATCGTGAGAGTTTCCGCCAACATTTGAGTCGCTTGAATTTGGGACTTGAGAATCGTCTTCAGGACCCGATAGGGCTTCTCTCCGGTGGCCAACGTCAAGCCGTAAGCCTCATCATGGCGGTTGTACGCCCCATGAAGATTCTAGCCCTTGATGAGCATACGGCAGCGTTGGATCCGAAAACGGCAGCCTTTATTTTAGAGCTGACAAAGGAAATTGTGGCTGAAAATAATTTGACAGCCTTAATGGTGACTCACAGCATGCATCAGGCACTTGAACTCGGAAACCGTACGGTGATGTTAAATGAAGGCCGGGTTGTCTTCGACGTCCGTGATAAAGAGCGTGAAGGCTTAACAGTGAATGATCTGCTGGACCTCTTCCATAAAGCCAGCGGCCTAGAATTAGATGATGATAGCTTGTTGTTGAATTAATGAGGAATAACAATGACTTACGTAGTAACTGAAGCGTGCATTAAGTGCAAATATACGGACTGTGTGGAAGTCTGCCCTGTGGATTGTTTTTATGAGGGTGAGAATATGCTCGTCATTGATCCCGAACGGTGTATCGATTGCGGTGTGTGTGAGCCTGAGTGTCCTGTGAATGCGATTGTGCCTGATACAAAGCCTGGCATGGAGAAATGGGTAGAACTCAACGCGAGTTACGCCAAAGTTTGGCCCAATATTACGTGGACAAAGCTCCCCTTGCCGGAAGCTGATCAATGGGCAGAAGTTACGGATAAATATCCTGAACACTTTAGTGAGCTTCCTGGTAAAGGAAAATGAGCATTATTCCCGAATATCTTTTAAACCGTCCCTTTCTCCCCATAGTGACAGATCGGCTCATCATCAGGCCTTATAAGGAAGACGACATTCCAGAACTTGCAAGGCTTGCCAACGATATCCGAGTTGCTGAAAATCTAACAAGGATGCCCCATCCTTATAGTAAAGGTGCTGCTGAATATTGGGTTGCATATACACGTGACAACATCGAGCAAGGGCGTGCAGTCAACTTGGCCATCGTTAGAAGACAAGACAATGTCTTACTAGGGAGCGTAGGACTTGAAGGCGAGCTTGGCTATTGGTTGGGCCATGAACATTGGGGTCAGGGGTATATGAAAGAGGCTGTAAAAGCCTTTCTTCACTTTGCATTTGTAACCCTTCGTGTGAAGGAAATTAAAGGAAGCGCTAAGATAAACAATACAGCTTCCAGGCAAATATTCGAGCATTTTGGCTTTCACGAAACAGGAACAAAAGAGGTGACATCCGTTGCGTATGAGGGCACGAAACCCGCTATAACCTATGCTCTTACATCTCAAGCGTTCTTAGCTCACTATAATTCAGTGAAGAGGCCCATTGTTTGGGTTGTCGCTGCAGCTCTCGTAAATGATAAAGGACAGCTTCTTCTCGCAGATCGTCCCCCTGGGAAAAAGCTCGCCGGAGTATGGGAACTTCCCGGTGGAAAGCTCGAGCAAGGTGAGACGCCTGAACACGCCATCATCCGTGAGCTTAAGGAAGAGCTTCACGTTGACGTATCTGAAGAAGATCTAGAGCCCTTAACCTTTGCCTCATACGGTTATGAAACCTTCCATTTGATAATGCCATTTTATCTCTGTCGTAGGTGGAAGGGAGACCCTCATGGAGCCGAAGGCCAGAAGCTGGCATGGGTGAAGTACGAGGATCTAGTAGATTATCCGTTCCCACCCCCAGACATCATGCTAACCCATCGCCTTGCAGATGTTTTGAAGGGGCAGGGGATTTGGTAACGAAATATTAACATAAATGCTGTTTTATGGTTTGGTAATCTCGTAAGAAAAGGAACCGCGCAATGCATAAGAAACTTCTCCAGATCATTATATGTTTATCCGTAGGCCTCTTTTCGCAAACGTCACTCAAAGCTGAGTTTGATTGTGAAGAATATTGCCTTTGCATGGAGCATTGTAAGAATTCAAAGTTCCCAAACTGTGAAGAGTATTGTTGTGCTCGGATTGAGTGTGACCCTGCAGCAGCAGCGAAGTGTAATTGCCCCGCTGCGACGAAAGAAAGCGATTCCTATATCAAAGGCTTGTAGCGTTCTTTTGAATCCACGTTAAGAAGGACTGTGCAAATTTTTCCAGATGCTTTTGTGTGCCTTCATTGATGAGTTTGCCAGTTTCGTCAAATAGATTATAGGCTCCCCCGATGTAAGTTTCGGGAGTGGGCATTGTGGAAACATTTATGGTCACAAGGCACTGCCGCAAATGATGGTTTGCTCCAAACCCCCCTATCGGCCCCGGAGACGCACTTATAACGGCAGCCGGTTTACCGCTCCAAACATTCTGACCATAAGGGCGTGAGCCAATATCGAGGGCATTCTTCAAGGCTGCGGGGAAGGATCGATTGTGTTCCGGTGTTACAAAGAGAACAGCGTCAGCAGCTTTGATCCCTTTTTTAAACTCGACCCAGGATGTGGGTGGTGTTTCTTCCAAATCCTGATTGAACAACTCTAATTGGCTAATATCGATGAGCTTAAGTTTCAGCTCACTAGGCGCTATCTCTATAAGTGCATTTGCAACTTTTCGGTTGACTGAGTCTTTCCTGATGCTTCCAACTACCACGGCGACGTTATAGGTTTTGGTCATGGCATTTCCTTTCAAAGTAAATTATTACCATAAACTACACTTTCGTGTTTAAAATTTAGTTAAGACCTTGACAATCGCCTGATTTTACCCCATTAATAAACTCTACTTAAGAATCATTCTTAAGTGCAAAAGCGAGTGAAGTTAATGCGTACTTATAAAAATCCCTTGTTGCAGGGTGTGTGTTTCCGTTTGGTTTTGACTGTTTCTCTATTGTGTATTCTCTGGATGGCCATTATTTGGGCACTCTAAAGTATGGAACATCAACCCAATCGTTCTTGGAATCCTTTTAAAACAAATCATTCCGCCATTGAACAAATTCCTGGGCTTCCCATCGCTATTGATATTCAAAACCTTTCCGTCTCTTATCCCAACAATCGTGTTATCGAGGGGTTGACCTGTCATTTTGAAGCCCCTGAATTGTGGGCGATTGCAGGCCCTAATGGGGCGGGTAAGAGCACTCTTTTGAAAGCCCTCTTAGAATTACAGAAAAACAATGGGGGTAAGATTGCTTTTCATGGCTTTTGCCCGTGTGATATCGCTTACCTTGCGCAACAAAATCAACTGGATCGTCAGTTTCCCTTAACTGTTGGAGATACGATTGCGATGGGCCTCTTTCGCGAAGTTGGCATTTTCCGGAAATATACACCCGAACAAAGAGACAAGATGCAGGCCGCTCTTGAACAAGTGGGTCTGGGTTCATTTGCAAAGACGCCTTTGCGTGCCCTTTCCGGGGGTCAATTTCAGCGGGTTTTGTTCGCGCGCCTGATCCTTCAAGACGCTCCTGTTATCTTCTTGGATGAACCCTTCACCGGTGTTGACGGCAGGACTATTGATGATCTGATGAAGCTTTTACAGTTTTGGGTGAAGGAAGGCCGCCTTGTTATTGCTGTCTTGCATGGGGTTGACTTGGTTCAGGATTATTTCCCGAAAACCCTTCTTATTGCGAGAGGCTTCTATATGGCTGGGCCCACAGAAGAGGTTATGACGAAGGAAAATATGAAGTTGGCCGTATCCGCCTCACGCCAATGGGAATCGGAGTTTATAACATAATGTATGAATTTTTCATTGCCCCATTCTTGGATTATATATTCTTAAAACGAGCCCTGCTTGCCTGTACGGCTCTAGCTTTGGGCTGCGGTCCTGTGGGTGTTCTACTTGTGTTAAGGCGCATGAGTCTTATGGGCGATGCGTTAGCCCATGCGATTCTGCCAGGAGCGGCCATTGGATTCCTCGTTGGGGGATTGTCCTTACCCATCATGGGGTTAGGGGGCTTTCTTGTTGGCTTTATTGTGGCCCTTCTTGCGGGGGCAATCTCTCGATTTACCATCCTCAATGAGGATGCAAGTTTTGCGGGTTTCTATCTCGTATCCCTTGCGATCGGTGTGCTTATCGTCTCCACTCAAGGGAGTCAAGTAGACCTTATGCATCTTCTGTTTGGAACTGTATTAGCTGTTGATAATATATCTCTCATTATGGTTTCAAGCATTACAACAATTACACTTGTTGTCTTAACCATTATTTATCGTCCCCTTATTATTGAATGCTTCGACCAAGGATTCCTGCGGGTTATTGGGGGGAGGGGGAGTCTGTATCATTTCATCTTTTTGATCCTTGTCGCCCTCAATCTTGTGGCTGCTTTTCAGGCCCTCGGAACACTGATGGCGCTCGGTATGATGATGCTCCCTGCCGTATCCTCACGCCTTTGGGCACATCATGTTTGGTCGCTCTTCCTCTTCTCAAGCTTCTTTGCTGTAATCTCTGGTTATCTGGGGCTTCTCCTTTCCTATCATTTGGAATGGCCATCCGGTCCTTCCATTATCTTAATTGCGGGTGTTATATATGGGATCTCACTCGTCATCGCTCCTTTTGGAGCCCTTAAACAACAACAAGGTATGGCATAATGCGTAGTTTATTCATTCTTCTCCTTCTTTCCTCGAACTGTTTTGCAAAACCCCTCGTGGTGACGACCTTTAGTATCCTGGGCGATATGGTTCACCAGATTGGTCAAGATAAGATTGAAGTCAGAAATCTTGTGGGCCCCAATCAAGATTCACATGTGTATGAACCAAGGCCACAAGACGCTAAGGAACTGGGGAGAGCGGATCTCGTTATCGTTAATGGACTCGGATTTGAGGGGTGGATCGATCGTTTGATAGAAGCCTCCGGATTTCATGGAAAAAAACTCGTTGCGACAACAGGTATAACGCCTTTGCAAATCACTTATCATGGCAAGGTTTATCTTGATCCCCACGCGTGGCACAGTCTTAAGGCAGCCCAAGTTTATGTGGATAATATTGTGAAGGGTCTTGTCGAACTTGTTCCTGATGAGGCTCCTTTTTTTAAAAAGCAAGGTGAGGCTTATAAACAAGCCATTGCTCAACTCGAGAAAGACACACAGAAACAGTTGGAATCTGTACCGCTTGATCAACGCAAGGTGATTACAAATCATGAGGCTTTTGGGTATTTGGGTCGCGATTTTGGGCTCATCTTTTCTTCTCCGCAAGGCATCAGTACCGATGCTGAACCTTCTGCAAAGGTTGTTGCTGCCCTGATTCGCCGCATTAAGGAAGAACACATACAAGCCGTGTTTATTGAAAACATCTCAAATCCAAGGCTGATGAATCAAATTGCGAGTGAGACGGGGACAAAGGTTGGGGGTGTTTTGTACTCAGATGCTCTCTCAGCACCCGGAACAGAAGCAGATACTTACCTAAAAATGATGGCCTCAAATTTGGCGACCATCGTTAGGGTCATGAAGAAACAATGACACTCAATACACGCGATAGAGTTGAACTCGACCATTTCCAAAGCCTCAGTTCCACCTGGTGGGATGAGGAAGGGCCTTTTCGGATTTTGCATGCGATAACGCCTTTGCGGTTGGCTTTCATTAAGGAAAAAGTCCACAAGCCTTTGAAGGGCCTTCGTATTCTTGATGTAGGCTGTGGCGGTGGTCTTCTGTGTGAGCCACTTGCTCGTTTAGGGGCTGATGTAACAGGTATCGATCCGGTTGAGGAGAATATACGTGTTGCAAAAGCCCACGCAGAAGAGATGGGGCTGTCTATAGCTTACCTGCCCCACGCCATTGAAGACATGCCGTCCAACAGCAAATTCGATCTTGTCATTGCCTCTGAGATTATTGAGCACGTCGCTGATCCTGACGGGTTTCTCAAGGCATGTGCATCTGTTGTCATACCCTCAGGGGGTATTGTTATCACGACGTTTAATAAGACATTCAAGTCTTATTTTTTAGGTGTTCTCGTTGCAGAATATGTCCTTAAATGGGCTCCCAAAGGGACTCATTCCTGGGATAAGTTCATTCCCCCTCAAGACCTTACGAAGAAACTCTTGAATTTAGGCTTCGGTCATCAAGATATATCCGGGCTTGAATATTCACCTCTCACAAGAGAGTGGACGTTGTCCTCAAACATAGATATAAACTACTTTCTTTGGGCAACAAAAACGGAGATATAAATGAAGAGAATTCTAACTCTAACAGGACTCACACTTATACTTTCTTTTAGTCCTGTTTTTGCGGCTTCTCATTTTCTCGTTATAAGTTGCAGCTTAAGTAAAACGAGTCATAGCGCACTTCTTGCTGAACAAGCAGTTAAGGATTTAAAGGCCCAAGGGCAAGATGTTGACTATATTGATTTACGCAACTATAAGCTCCCTCATGCAGATGGCCATGAAGGATCGGCTTACGACAACCGCCAAGTCAAAGAAATTCATGATCGCATTGAAAAAGCTGATGGAATCCTCATAGCGTCTCCGATCTATCTCAATAGTGTTGCCTCAGTGACGAAAAACCTTGTTGAGCTGACAGCTCATCCTCATAAAGGCGTTTTGCGAGGTAGGGTATGGCAGGGTAAAGTCGTCGGCTTTCTGGGAGCCTCGGGGGGCACTTCAAGTACATATTCCTTTTTTCCTTTGTTAACGAGCTTAATCGTTGATTCAAAGGTGGTTGTTGTCCCAACATTTGCTATGGCATCGAGCAAGGACTTTAATGATAAGAATCAAATGTCTGAAGAAACTCTCAAGAGAGTTGATGATACGACGAAAGAGTTGGTCCGCATCACGTCGGCTTTGAAGCGTTAAGAAATTTGGGAGGAAAAAATGGCACGTTCAAGCCAAAATATGGAATTAGAAAATCTGCCACAAATTTTATGGCAATCAGGGTCGGGCGTATCTCTTAAGGCTTTTTCAGGAGAAGGGGCGAGGCCTTATCTCAATCAAATTGCTGCCTTAAGGATAGACCATTACCGAGAGTTTCCTTATCTATATGACGGATCATTTGAGAATGAAAAAAGATATCTCGATCCTTACTTTAACTCTAAAAATAGTAAGATATTACTTGTGTTTGATCTTGATAAGGTCGTTGGTTTTTCGAACTCACTTCCTCTTGCTGAGGAGTCAGATTGGTTAGTGAAACCCTTTGAAAGGGCTGACTTAAAGCCTAGTGATTATTTATATATGAGTGATTTTATTCTAAAAGCTCCCTACCGCGGGAAAGGGCTCTTGCGACGTTTTTTTGAGGCCCACGAAAAGAATGCTCACATAAATGGTTGTTCCAAACTTGCCATGATGACTGTAAAGCGTGAGCCTTCCCATCCCCAACGCCCTGAAGGATATCAACCCTTGGATGATATGTGGCGGCATTTTGGAATGGATGTGGTGCCAGAATGCGAAATTGTGTTTTTATGGAACCAAGTCGATACAAAGAAAGAAGAGCATAATCGCCTGCAAGTCTGGTCGAAGACTTTGTAGGTGAGGTTTCTTCACCTCTCCCCTTCGTGGGAGAGGTCGACGCGTAGCGGCGGGTGAGGGGGAGATATGACTGTAAAGAAATATCAAAGAACACTGCGTACGGCCTACCCCTCACCCGCCCTAAAGGGCGACCTCTCCCACAGGGGGAGAGGTGAAGGTGCCTCACAAATTTCATGAGGCTCACTTTCCCAAAGTTATTTACGATATATTAATCTTCCTATGGTTGTATTATAATGGATAAAAAATAAAGCTGGAGAAGCGAAAATGACATTGCGGAACACATTAATAATATTGCTTGGCTTATCTCTTCTTGGGCTAACTTACATGTTTATCTATAAAACGGCCATTCAGCTTAGTGATGCGGGTGGATCACATCAGGTGTGCAACCCTCAAGAAGAAACTAAAATGCCTGAAACGTTTAATTAAGGAATTTCCTGTATACTAATATTATTGAACGGGAGATAAGTATGCACATTATGGATGAAGGTCAGTTATTATCCGAGCAAGAAAAAGAGGCCTATTACAACCTCTTAAAGAAACACCATCATGATATTCATCAATTTCGGCTCGTCGTGACCGAAGATCAAAAGCCCATGGATATGAATGATCTTAATTACGTTATTGTTGTTAAATTTAAAGTGACGCACCTCAAGAGCCATATGACAAAGATCTATGAAAGCAGTGCGAATTCTGGCATTTGGCTTGGGGAATTTGAAGAAGATTTAATAGCCAAAGAGTTTACGAACCACTAATCGCTGATATTTCTATAAACTTTTCAAAATCTTTTGCCTCATGGAAATCCTTATAAATCGAAGCAAACCTTACATAAGCAACAGGATCGAGTTCGAGGAGCGCTGTCATCACAAGCTCACCAATAGCTGAGGTGGGGATTTCCGTTTCACCACTGGTTTCAAATTGGCGTACAATGCCTGAGGTAACGCGCTCAATCCGTTCATCGGAAATAGGTCGTTTGTGAAGGGCAAGACGAATGGAACGTGTCAGTTTATCCCGGTCAAATTGCTCAATTTTATCGTCTTTCTTTTTAACCAAAAGCTCACGTAGATAAACACGTTCAATGGTTGTAAAGCGGGACAAGCATTCCGGGCATTGACGGCGTCTTCTGATAGAGGTCGAGTCCTCACTGGGTCTTGTGTCCTTAACCCCAGAATCCTCGTGACTACAGAACGGACAGCGCATAATGCCTCACGTATATATAGGGAAACGTTGACAGAGCTCTTCAACTTTAGCGCGAGTTGTACTGATGGTGGAATCATCACCTTCTAAAACATCCGCGATCCAATGGCCGATGTTTTCAAACTCAGCGACCCCAAAGCCTCGGGTTGTGCCTACTGGCGATCCTAAGCGAATGCCTGAGGTTATGGTGGGGGGGAGGGGGTCAAATGGAATAGGATTTTTATTACACGTGAGAGAGGCACTTTCGAGTTTTGCCTCAGCCTCAGCACCCGTAAGTTTAAAAGGACGTAAATCAACAAGAAGCAAATGAGTATCAGTTCCCTCTGTAATGATATTCAGTCCGCGCTTAACCAAAGTATTTGCTAGAGCTTGGGCATTCTTGATGACGGCTTTCGCATAATCTTTAAAATCAGGCTGAAGAGCTTCACCGAAAGCAACCGCTTTAGCCGCGATGACATGCATGAGTGCCCCACCTTGAAGGCCAGGGAATATAGCGCTATTTATCTTTTTACCAAGCTCAGGGCTGTTGCTTAAAATCATGCCTCCTCTTGGCCCCCGGAGCGTCTTGTGGGTTGTCGTCGTCACGATATGGGCATGGGGGAAGGGGGAGGGGATAACACCCCCAGCAACAAGTCCTGCAAAGTGGGCCATATCAACCATGAAAATTGCTTCAACCTCATCTGCAATAGCTCGGATACGCTCAAAATCAATAAGCCGAGGATAGGCAGACCCACCGGCAATGATCAACTTAGGAGAGTGGGTAAGGGCTCGATTTCTGATCTCTTCATAATCAATCAGATGGGTCTCTGGATGGACACCATAAGACGTTGCATTAAACCATTTTCCCGAGAGGTTCGGCTTAGCCCCATGTGTTAAGTGACCCCCAGCAGCAAGTGACATCCCTAAGATGGTTTCCCCTGGTTTTACACAAGCAAGGAAAACGGCTTGATTCGCTTGTGATCCGGAATGAGGCTGAACATTTGCAAACGAACAGTTAAAGAGTTTACAAGCGCGATCAATTGCAAGGTTCTCTGCTTCATCAACCCATTCGCATCCACCATAATAACGATGCCCAGGATAGCCTTCAGCATATTTGTTTGTCATGACAGAGCCTTGTGCTTCAAGGACGGCATTTGAGACAATGTTTTCTGAGGCAATGAGTTCAATTTGATTTTGCTCACGCTTTAATTCTTTTTGTATCGAATTAAATATTGCTGGATCTCTTAAAGATAAGGGATCTGTAAAAAATTTGTGTCTATTAACCATTCGTAAAGGGATCTCCCGTAAGATTCTTGTAGGATTATGGATCCTAACAGAAGAAGTTTTAAGAATCCAGGAGAGAATGAGATGAAAGAACAAGAAGTACGTAAAAAAGTCAAAGCTTTAAAAGGGCTTTACTTAGAGTTGATGAGCTATTTAGGTGTGAATGCAGTGTTGATTCTCATCTGGGCAACTTTCGATGCAAATGATGTCTTTTGGCCTAAATATATTTTGGTTATTTGGGGACTAGCATTGACATTTAAGGCTTACCGGATGGGTCTTGTTCCCCTTGTATTCCATCGTCTTTCTTTTTTGACGCCTGAGTGGGAAGAGAAGAAAATTAAAGAACTGGTTGGAAAAGTGAGCACCCAACGCAAAATTCAACTCAATCGTAACGCAAAGAGGTAAAAAAATTTCGTCATCGCGAGCTTGCAAAAATTCGAGATGACGTGCTATTTTTTTTACCTCAAAAAAGATTAATTATTCGAGGAAATGGAAAATGAATAAATCAACTCTTACAGCTCTTGTTGTTTCAGGTTTTTGTATGGTAGCAGGTGAAGCGCAAGCTAAGGATATGGAAAAATGCAAAATCGTTGGTACTGATGGGAAAGGTTTGATAAAACCCAAAATGTGTGATTGTGCGGTAAAAGGAGAATTTTCTTGTGCGGGTCAGAATCCATCCGGTGATGCAGGTGCATGGATCTTTGTTCCTAAAGGGGTTTGTGAAAAAATACTTGGCGGAACCGTCGTAAATTAGATCTTATATATCCGCGAATGCTTATGAACTCTGTCGGCTCTCCCTCATGAATGGGCGAGCCGCGAAGTCTTTTTCTTAATAGCGCTCTACATAGCAATTATAAGGGTTTCCCCAGTAATCGTAAGAGCAAACTGTCCGCTCATAAACGGGTCTTGAATAATACTCTCTATAAACCGGATAAGAGGGTGGAGCATAATAGGGTTGATAGACCGGTGCCTGATAAACGGGATAGGGAGTCGCATATACAGGATAAGGATATGATGGACCTACATTCAATGAAAAATTGAATTTACTCTTTGCGTCTGCTGGGTTTATTCCGATTACGAAGGTTGCTAAGAACCCTATTGATAGGCACTTTAAAATATTCATAAAAAATCTCCTTTAACCAATTTAATACCACTAAAATATGATAACATATAAAATTCTCTTAATCCATAATAATTTTTAATATACCCAAAGGGTATAGAGCCCGAATAAATTAGACTCTATACTCTTTGTATCTCTAATCAGGTCAACTGACAACTGATTTAGTAGTAATGAAAGACTCTGCGACAATGACGTATCCCATATCCATCGAAAAAGCAGTGTCTGGTATAATAACCAGGGACAGTGTTATAATAAACGGGAGGGTATACGCCAACGCCTAAGCCGACGCCACCCCAGCCCCATCCACCATGTCCACCCCAACCGTGGTGACCATGCCAACCGCCATGACCATGCCATCCTCCGCCATGCCCATGCCAATGTGCCTGCAGAAGGCTAGCATCTTGTGTGTTTGACGTGATAGGTTTAATGACGGCAGCTGTTGAGGGTTGATTAAAGTTAAGCATCAACAGAGCTCCAGCACCTATAAATGTAATTAATCGACGATTCATTTTAATCTCCCTCTGTGTGTGTAAATATATATAATACAGCAATATAATTTATGATTTTCTAATTATTCATCGTCATAATTACAAACTGTATTTCCATATTCATCAATCCAGCAGTCATTTGTAGTTGTGACAGTGGTTCCAAGGACGCCGAGTCCAACGCCTACACCCAATGGTACGCCATACCCATACCAACCTCCGCCGCCACCGTGCCAGTGACCGCCGCCACCGTGCCAGTTGCCTCCACCGCCGTGCCAGTTACCTCCATGGCCACCGCCTCCGTGAGCGAAACCAGCATGACCGCCACCTCCGTGGAAACCACCACCTCCGTGATGTTCACCTCTGGCTTCAAGAAGATTAGATTGAGAAGCTTCAATCATCAATAAAGCTCCAAGTACGATTGATGTTTTTCCAAGTATATTCATAGTATCCTCCCTGTTATATAAGTTGCTCTTTAATTTCCGTAGCAGTGTTGAACGCCGTTTGAATCTGTCCAACAGCCTTGATTCAATGTATCGTAACCACCTACACCATAATAACCCTCGCGATTATCAATTCTGACATCTCTATTCACGTCCTTGCCTACGGTTGAATCAACGTTATGCTCACCAGCATCTTGTCGTGCGTCTTCGTGAGGCGCGACCTCTGCTCTACCTTCTGGGTGTCCTCCCATTTCATGACCACCACCGCCGTGACCACCTCTAGCCAATATAATATTTGATTGGCTCAGTTGTTGTCCGACTGGTGTTATTGATGCTGCCTGGGTTGTATGATTAGCTTCGAGCACGAAAAGAGCTCCAAGAATCATAGAAATGCTAATCATTTTGTTCATAATAATTCTCCTCATTAGTCTTGTTATGAGAATTATACAATAAGAGTATATAAAGAATCGTTAATTGTGAGAATTATATATATAGTTATTTAGAAAACCTCAGCCGGACAAAGCCTTTTTTTACGTATAAGAATATTTAATGGTTTTTTTCAGCGGCCCGATGTGTAAAGAATTTTAAGCATAAGCCTATAAATATAATTAAGACCAATGAGGCTGTGTAACGACTGAGTGCTAATCCACCCTTATCTAACGGTTTATCAAGTAAGTCGCCAAGGACAGCTCCCAAAGGTCTGGTTAATATAAAGGCAGCCCAGAACAATAATGTCCGTGAGATGTTTGTCCAAAAATAAAGAGCAGCCAATAAGGCAAGTAAGGAGCCAAAGATAATCGCACTTCCACCATAGCCAAAACCGAGCGCATCGGACGTCCAATCGCCCAACGCAGTCCCCAGTGTTTGCGAGAACATAATTGTAACCCAGTAAAAGATCTCCTGCTTTGGGGATACAACAGTATCGACTGATATTGATCCGAGTGTTCGGTACCAAATTATTAAAGAAGCCATGAGTAATAAAAATAAGAGTGAAGATCCCCCTGCATAACCAATGCCGAGAGACCGATCAGCAAAATCAGCTAATGTAGTTCCTACCGTCGTTGTAGTGATAATTGTTACCCAATAAAGAACAGGATGGAATTCTTTAGATCTTATCTGTATAAAAACAGATATTATAAATAATACCGCAAATATAGCAGTTCCAACAAGATATCCTAGTCCCAAGGACATTGAAACAGCATCACCCCCTGTTTCCCCAAGTGTTGTTGCGGCTATTTTAATGATCCAGAAGAGCAGCGTTACCTCTGGAACTTTGCTTAAAGCGTTTTTATCCGTTTTCTGCATTGGTATTATGTGTTGAAATGCTTATTGAACACTTCCCTTAACGTTTCAAATCATGCACTAAAGTCTGTTTCGGATGACCTTGCAAACTCCGATAATTCGTCACGTTTTCAAGGACGCGCATGACATAGTTGCGGGTTTCATAATAAGGAATCAGTTCAACCCAGTCGACCACATCAATTTTTCCAGACCGTGGATCACCCAGTTCCTTAACCCATCTTTTAGCAACATGAGGCCCTGCATTGTAAGCTACAGCTGTCAAAATGTAAGAGTTATTAAAATTATTAAGCATGCGCGCTGCATGAGCAGATCCTAGATGAATGTTATGCTTTGCGTCAAAAAGCATATTTTTTGAGTGTTTGATGCCTAATCTTTTTGCTTCATGAGCTGCTGTCGCCGGCATCAATTGCATAAGACCCATCGCACCCGCAGAGCTTTGAGCCGTGGGATCAAATCGTGTTTCCTGGTAAATAACCGCCATAACGAAAGCTTCTTCTGGCGTTGATTGACCGCGTTTTGGGATTGCGTAGGAAGGGAACGCTTTTCTTAATAAGACAGGTTCAGCGTATCCAGCCTTTTTAGCCGCCCAAACAACTTGTTTAGGGGAAAGACTGTGAGCCAACTGAACGGCGAGTTCGCGTTCGCCTTTGGTTTTTGCTTTCGCTGAGACTTGAAGTAAGAACTTGTCGAGTTCATGGGAGGCACCAGACCCAAGGCCTTTGAGGATATAGGTAGCCTTTACCAGGTCTTTTTCTTCAAATCGTCTTTTTTCTTCCGTGGAAGCCTTTGATGCGTTCGCAAGTATTGGATAAGCCTTCTCACCAATTTTAGAGGCGGAGAGTTGTCCATAATAGGTGGTCTTGTAATGAGCACCTTGTTTGTACCATTTATGAGCCATTGTGTTATTTCCTTGCGCTTCATAAACCCGTCCAACCCAATAAGCACCACGTGCCTTACTAATCGCACCTTCAACGTTAGCAAAAAGGCTTTCAAAGTGTTCCCTGGCTTCCTTGTGATTGTTCAAGTATCTCAGGTCAAGCCAGCCCATCAGCCATTTTGCATCTGAGAATCCCTCGTCTCCGGGTTGAAGTCCATTCTTCTTTATGACATCATGGGCCGTTCTAGGCTCACCCATGGCAATGAATTCGCGCGCTATGTAATTTCTTTCCTTCCACCATGCTTGCGCATGCTCAGGACTAGAGGATGTTTTGATAAGAAGCTTTGCGGCATCCTGAAAATCACCCCGTTTGCGATGCCATTTGGTCGCTTCATAGATTAATCCTTCATCCTGGAGGGCTTGTGGGGGAAGGGCTCTCATCTTTTGAAGAGCATCCGACTTCCCCCCGAGAAAAGCCATACGGGCTTCAGCAATTTTGCGTGTAGAGATGGGAACATGCGTTAGCATGCGTTTTGCATCAGCGACGTTTTCATTCCAGAGTAGGAATCGGACACGTGCAATATGGTCCTTTTCTTGAAGGAGTTGGCCAAACCCGCATAAAATCTTTGACTCTTCGGCTTTTGAGAGATCCAGGGTTCTCCAAGCTGCGGCTATAACTTGTGCTGCTTTGTCCCTTTGTTTGTTAGAGCTCAACGTTTTGGCATAGATAATTGCCGTTTCGGAAGTTTGAGGCGGATGCTTTTGAAACCAGGCAAGAATTTCTGCCGGTGATCCTCGTTTGGCAATGGTTTCTTCTGCCTTTGCGCAAAGTTTCTCATGCTGAGGCCAATGGTCATGCGTGTCCAGAAAGTTTGCAAGTTCCTTTGGTGTAAATTGTTTGGGTTCTCTTAAGATGCCGAGCCAGGTTACGAGCTGTTGTCCAACAGGGCAACCGATGGCGGGCAAGCGCTTTTGCTCATTAAGCTGCGCTAATAGAGCCGTTTTACAAGCCTTCAGTTCTTGAGTGGCTGATCCAGCATAGAGTGAAGGAGAAAGGCAGAGTCCAAGAGAGAATATCTTGTAGAGCTTTTTAAAGAGAGGTATGTTCATAATATTAACAATCCCTGTTTGAGGACAAAAAAATGTTTCATGGCGTTTATACAGCTATCATTACACCATTCCGCGATGGATCGGTAGATGAAAAAAAACTAGAAGAACTCGTAAACTTTCAAATCGATGCGGGGATGAAAGGCATTGTTGCCTGTGGAACGACAGGTGAATTTATTACACTTAACCAGGACGAGCAAAAGCGTATCATCACGATCTGTTCAGAGCTGTGTAAGAATAAGGTTGAGTTTATCGTGGGAACAGGTGCGATAGAGACGGCTCAAACCATTGCACAAAGTCAGTATGCCCAAGAAGCCGGTGCAGATGGGGTTCTTGTGATGACGCCGTGGTATGTAAAGCCTTCCCAAGAGAGTCTGTACCAGCACTATAAAACACTTAATGATGCGGTTGATATTCCAATCATTATCTACAATAATCCAACACGTACAGGCGTTGAGATCTCCTTTGATACGCTTGTTTCCCTGGCTGCCTTTAAAAACATCAGAGGTTACAAAGAATCTGGTTCATGTATACAACGCATTTCAGCCCTCAAATGCCACCTAGGAGATCGCCTATCTCTCTTGGCCGGAAATGATGACCCATTTGCCGCTCATTTGGCTATGGGAGGGCACGGTGGCTTTATGATGGGGTCTAATGTCGCTCCCCACCTCTTTGTTGATCTTATGAAGGCTTGGGACGCGAATAACCTTAAAGAGTTTAAAGAACAATGGATCGCCATGTATCCTCTTCTCTCTGCGCTTGCACTTGAAACAAATCCGGCCCCTATTAAGTATGCAATGGCTCTCGTCCATGGTGTTTCCCTTGAATCACGTCTTCCTTTTGCGCCCTTAAAGGTCACAACCCAAGCCGCTATTGAAGCTGCTCTTGAAGAACTGGGGCTTTGGAACCCCATCCGTGCCGTGAGAGATCAATGACCGTCCCCAAGAAAATAATAGCCCTTAACAAAAGAGCGAGGTTTGATTATTTCATCGAAGAAAACATCGAAGCCGGAATTGTGCTCTATGGAAGCGAGGTAAAGTCCTTACGAAACGGGCAGGGGAGTATTGCTGAATCCTATGCGTCAGATGAAGGTGATGAGCTGTTCCTGATTAATGCTTTTATCCCCGTCTATAATGAAGCCAGTCGCTTTAACCATGAACCGCGCAGGCCCAGGAAGCTTCTTGTTCGTAGACGTCAGCTTAATAAACTTCTTGTCTCCATTCACAAAAAAGGCATGACGCTTGTGCCGCTGTCTTTCTATTTTAACGAGCGGGGCATAGCAAAAGTTGAGCTAGGTCTTGCAGCAGGTAAAAAGAAGCACGACAAACGCTCAACCGAAAAAGCAAGGGATTGGGAGCGCGAGAAAGGCCGCTTGGTTCGGGATAAAGGGTAGCTTACTTATGAACCTCAGCATTTAACCAGGTTAAGTATTTGTCATTAATAGAGTTCACCTTAATTTCCGCAATACAATTCAAATAATCAATATGTTTTGATATGACTTTTTCAATGAGGTCTCTTTTTCCTTCGGTTGTTTTAATAATCAAGACAAACTCTGACTCGGTCTTGATCTCGCCTTCCCAGCGATAGGCACAATTGATAGGAAACCAGTTCGTGCAAACTGCAGCGTGACGTTCGAGAAGGTCGAAGCTAATCGCTTTTGCTTCAGCATCTGTATTAAGAGTAACGTAGTAAATTTTCATAATATTTAGCTCCTTAAGAATGTCTTTGTTTAGCAGGTCCTAAGGCTTTATTCAAGAGTAAGCGAGCGCGCCATCACCTCTCCCCAGCGTGGGAGAGGTCGCCCTCCACTGCCATTAAGTTAAGAAAACACTACCAAAAAAAGGCCCGTCATTGCGAGCGAAGCGAAGCAATCTGGTGCTGCAGCGTTTCTCGATCGCGAAGCGATCGACACTATAATTCCCAGATTGCTTCGCTTCGCTCGCAATGACGAGGATAGGGCCTACCTACTTCTTAACTTAATGGCAGTGAGGTGACCACCATTGTTCCCAAAAAGACGCGCCCAAACTCTCTCTAAATTTTTTTTAAAATAATTATTTGACATTTGTTTAGAATTAGGTCTTTAAGATGGTAACGTAAATGCTTACTTGTAAAACATGGAATTAATGTCATTTGAAAAGTTAGGATTAAATACGAAAACATTGCAAGCCATTGCAGATGTCGGTTATGAATCCCCAACGCCTATCCAGAGCCAAACAATCCCCCTTCTCTTGGAGGGTCGCGATGTTATTGCCTTGGCCCAAACAGGCTCTGGGAAAACAGCCTCCTTTATCCTTCCTTTATTGGATCTATTAACGCGAGGTCGCGCTAAGGCGCGTATGCCACGGTCTCTTATTATTGAGCCAACGCGTGAGCTTGCAGCCCAAGTTGAGCAAGACTTTGCCGTCTATGGTAAATACCATAACTTTACAGTCGCATTGTTGATTGGGGGAGAATCCTTTGCCGATCAAGAAAGAAAGCTTGCCAAAGGCGTTGACGTTCTGATTGTCACACCTGGCCGCTTGCTGGACTTATATGATCGCGGGAAGATCCTCTTGAATGACGTTAAAATGTTTGTCATCGATGAAGCTGACCGTATGCTCGATATGGGCTTTATCCCTGATATTGAACGTGTTGCCGCCGTGTTGCCACCCCATCAAACAGCCCTTTTCTCAGCAACAATGCCAGCACCCATCCGACGTTTAACCCAACAGTTCCTCAAAAATCCAGAAGAAATCACCATTTCCTCACCCACAGATGCCGCTGTGAATATCGAACAGTTTATTGTGCGGGCCTTAGAGAAGGATAAGAGAGATGCTCTCAGAGCGCTTCTCCTTAAAGAAAAGCTCAAAACGGCCATTGTTTTCTGTAATCGGAAACGTGAAGTCGACGTCGTCTTCAACTCGATGAAGAAGCATGGATTTAAAGCCGCGGCTCTTCACGGTGATTTGAGCCAAAGTGAGCGTAATGCGACTCTAAAGGCCTTTAAAGAAGGGTCCATTGATATTCTTATAGCGAGTGATGTTGCAGCCCGCGGTCTTGATGTCGAAGACTTGCCAGCTGTGATTAACTTCCATGTTCCGATTAATCCTGAAGATTATATTCACAGGATTGGACGGACGGGCAGGGCGGGAAAGCTTGGAAAGGCTTTCACGCTCGTTTCACCCCATGAGGTGAAATATTTGGATTTTATCTTTAAAATGTTAAACAAAGAAATTGAGGAGTATAAGTTGGTAACTGATGTTAAACAGCTTGAGACAAAGCAAAAAACCCACGCTCAGCCTAAAAAACAAGCCCATCCCGTAAAGCCAGTGGTTCAAAAAGAACAACCTGTGTCATCAGCGCCAGAAGTCGGATTTGGAGATCATCTACCAGCCTTTATGCGGTAAGTCACTGAAAACAAACAAAAGATCGTCATTGCGAACCCACGAAGTGGGTGCGGCAATCCATCTTGAAAAGGAAGAAATGTTAAGCTGACGACTACTCTCCCTCTTGCTATAGACACCAATCAATAGTGATCCACCACGTAGATTCGATCTTTATATAGCTTCCGTATCTTTTTGCCCACATCGTTGTTATTGTTCGGTCCTTCCTCATAAACTGTCTCGCTTACCAAGGGCAGAATCACGCGGTAATCTTGATTGATCCGCATACTAAAAGCCTTTTTTGCATGTGGAAAACCAGGAATGGGACGGTGCAAACGCTCAAAATTAAAGCCACCCGGTAATTCCCCTAACAGGCCAATGGCTTCTTCAAGTGAACCCGCTTGTTGGATAGTATGCAGAATAAGCGTAGCATTATCCATCGCTGTATCTGGTACGATTACTTTTTTCTTCTTCTTAATACTAATATGCGAAAGAGGCCCCTTTCTGGCGACTTCTTGGACTTTTGAAGGGGTATTTTCCAGCTTAGCGGATTTGGTGCAAGTAGCACTTACCTTTTGTTCTTTTTTAATCGTTTTCCGGTTTTGAGCAGCAAGTATTTCTGAAGCTTGGAGCCTAACAGCTTGGGATTCCAGACGAGCATCATTAGGGCCGGCAACCTCTGGTAGTCCCATGGCTGATCGTTGCTCGACCATCATTTCCCTAACACGTTGATTGTTCTGCCTATCTTGCTTGGTCAAGAGGATCTTTTCTTCCACATTGTTCAATATCTTTCTGAAGGTCCTAACAGCTTTTAGCTGTTCAGCAAGAGTCATCTGCTCTCCCGTTCCTTTAGTATAGGCCTCGTGGGCTTTCTCGAGCTGACAAGAAAAAACGCTTATGTCCATATCCTCTGAATTCATTTCCCTCGCGAGGTTATCCATTACAACCTTATGTTGCATTTCAATTGCAGCTTTTCCTTTGTCAATCTTAGCCTTCATAATTTTACTGGTTAAGCCAGCGTTTTGTTTACCTTGATTTGATGCTTGAGTTTTTCGCTTTTCGTTTAACCCATTAATTTTCTTTGTCAGTAAATCAATAAGTCGTTGTGATATAGTTTTATCATATTGCTTGGCTCTATTATAATGCTTAACTGCTTTTATCAGGTCATCTTTACTAGGATTAGCTTTACTGCAATAGATAGTGGCTAAAAACTGATGTACAGCGCCACCTTTACGCTCATATAACCTTAAATAGCTAAGGGCTAAATCATGATTCTTGTTGAACCCATTGACTCCATTATAATAAATCATGCCTAGGTAATATAATGCAGATTTATAGCCTTTCTCCATAGCTTTTTTGTACCAAAAGACAGCCTCATTCATTCTTTCTTCTGGTGATAAACTATAAATTTTATCTATCGCTTGACCGCCATATTTATCCCTCTCTTGATAGTTATATCCTATTTTCACTAAAGAATATCCGTTTTCTTTCTCTACTTTCTTGTTCTTAAAATTAATTAAGTATTGTTTTCTTTCTTTTTGAGTAGAGTCAGGACAACCGATGCCACGGGCAACCAAATCCTCAAGCCTAATAATTTCTCCACCTCCGCCGAGAAGAGCGGCCTTTCTCGCCCAACTTAGAGCGAGACGCCCTCGTTCTGACTGCTCAATGTTTGTGCATCCAAGACCTTTCTCTAATAGGACGCTTAAAACATACATTGAGTAAGCCTCACCCTTGTCCGCGGCGTGTAAGCACCATGAGTAAATCTCCTCATTTAGGGATTTGCTTCCTTGTTCTGGATTTTGAATGCGTTTATACAAGATCTCAGTCATATATGACATAGAGGGTAGGTGCCCAACGGCAGCAGCCTCCTTGAATAATTCAACGGCTTTCACCTGGTCATTTTCAGGCCTGGTTGAGCTAATGTAGCCCTTATGCATTAAAAAGGCCACTAAGTGCTTGGCATGAGTGTGTCCCATGGCCAGAGCTTTACATAACAGCTTTATGGCCTCTCTGTCTCTAGAGAGATTTATCTTGTCCATTGTGCCATTTGGAAACAGTAGGAGGATGGCATGAAATACCATCGTCTCTGGATTGTCATGACGAGACCATTCCTGAAGTTCATGGAGTTGTTTTGATTCTCTTTTATGGCAACAACGTGTTAGTTTGGACCAAGCACCCTTCATAAAGTCCCAAGTGTTATCTAAGAATGTGTCAGGAATTGCGCATATGTTGGTATTGTTGTGGTCAACCCCATATTCGATTAGGCATCGAGGAGTGAAACGCACTACAGGGTTTTGTACTTTAATTTCTTCCTTTGAACTCATAGATTTACATTCATGGCTCGAGCATAAAACTGTGCATAAAACTGTTGAAAATAGGAATAATGAGGACAATAATATGTGACGTTTCATAGAAATCTAACTCCTTAGAAAACAATAAATAGCAAATTTAGGGCCCAATTCAAAATACAAGATTGATCGGATACTTACATTATATAGAAACGATTTAATAAAAATCAAGTCATATGATTATAAAAGAAACTTAGTATTTTTTAGACTGACAATATATGTGTGTCATATTGATTGTATTGCATAGTACAAACACTTCTGGACAAAGTAAAAATCACAGCTGTTCACGAAAATACCTAAGTTTTCTTCTTCTTCGTAAAGTTCTCAATCAGTGGCATTAACTCTATCGGCAGAGGAAACACAATCGTTGAATTATTCTCTTCCGCTATCATGCCCAAGGTTTGAAGATACCTCAGAACCATCGACTGGGGTTGTTTTGAAAGGACTTCAGCGGCTTTTGCAAGCTTTTCGGATGCCTGAAGTTCTCCCTCAGCATGAATAACCTTCGCTCGGCGATCGCGCTCGGCTTCGGCTTGTTTTGCAATGGCGCGGATCATGCTTTCGTTGATGTCGACTTGTTTGATTTCAACGTTTCGTACCTTGATTCCCCACGTTTCGGTTTGCGCATCGAGAATGCCTTGAAGCGACGCATTGAGCTTATCGCGTTCAGCTAAAATAACGTCAAGCTCATGCTGACCCAAGACGGAACGCAAAGTCGTTTGAGCCAATTGGCTTGTGGCTTCAAAGTAATCTTCGACATTTATGATGGCCTTTTTGGAATCGACAACGAGGAAATACAGTACAGCATTCACTTGAAGCGAAACGTTGTCCCGAGAAATAACCTCTTGCGTCGGAATATCGAGAACGACAAGTCGTAAATCAACACGGACCATTTTCTGAACGATAGGGAAAACAAGGATGAGTCCAGGTCCTTTGACCTTCCAGTACCTTCCCAGCATGAAGACGACACCGCGTTCGTATTCCCACAAGATGCGGAAGCTTCGAATGATAACAAGCAGAACGATGACTGAAATGATTCCAAGTAAAGTGATTCCATGTGAAAAATCAAAAAATTGCTCTTGCATGAGTGTATCTCCATACTTATCTTTATATTATCAGTCTATCATGTTTTACGTTCACGGAACAGAGCTGACCAGCCAAGAGAAATGAAACTTGAATTTATGTCTTGATTTTGGGGTGAACTCCCTGTAAACAAGACGTCATCTGTCCCCTTCGTCTAGAGGCCTAGGATACCGCCCTTTCACGGCGATGACACGGGTTCGAATCCCGTAGGGGACGCCACTGCCAAAGGCAGTGGCCAGAAATCAGTAATCAGAAATCAGATCTAAAAAAAGGATAAGCCTTCAAAAACGACCTTTTTCGATCCTCATATGTACTTGGGATCAATTCCTTCAATTGTTGAATGAGTGGGCTTAATTTCTCGCGATCTTTTCGAATTATGTCGAGTCCGCTTGTTAATGTCTCACGTTCCTCTTTAAACTTTTCTTTTTGAGACGCGAGTTTTCTTCTTTGACGAGAATCCTGGGGGTCTATCTTTGCTTCAGCTTCTTTTTCTTTTTCAGTGTCTTCTGTGATTCTAAGTTCAAGTTCTTTAGTAAATGCATCATGTGCTTCTTCATAAGCTTTGAAAAGCGCATCCACTTCCTCAAGGAACGCATCAAAATTGCGGGCCGTCTTAACATTGGCTTCATCCCACGTTACATCAGACTGAGTGCAGGATATAAAGGATGATCGTTTTAGGCTCTGTAGAGCTTCCAGAAAGGGTGGATGAAGTTCAAAGCCACACACCTTGAAACCAGGTTTTAAGTTTAACAGAGAGTAGAGTTCTTCCGAAAGTCGACTTTCAAAAACATAGATGTTCTCATATCCTTTAATACCACATAGAGTTTGATGACTTTTCGATATACAATGCGCTTTTTGGTATAATTCTAAAGCTTTCACGTTAAATCTTAACTTCCCGTCATTTTTGGCTGGTGTGAGAGGGAATGTGGAATTCATAAATAGATAAGCTTGAGGACACCTATTTAATGCGGCTTGAAATATCCATTTCAAACCGAGATCGACATTCCGTTCAACACCGATTCCGTTATAGTACGCACGACCCAGGATCCATTGAGCCAGCGCATTCTTTTCTAAGGTTGCAAGCGGATTAAGCGCAGCTACAGCTGTTTTAGGGTCCTTCTTAAAACCCGTCCCCGTAAGTGAAGCATTAGCTCCAATGCATTGAGCTCCTGTATGGCCTTGATCAGCATATCGTTGAATGAGTATACGTGTTTCTCTGTTTGTATCTTCATCTCCCTCCAAATATATTTCATCGCCCGTTTCAACAAGGACTAAACGCCTTCTGAAAGCCCACTCAGGATCTTTAAAGGCAAAGGTTTTGTCACGGGAATGTTCCAATGCCTTCTTAAAAAGCTTCATACCTTTGATGAGATTCTCTTGTCCTGGTCTTGATAAATAACAAAATCCAAGCAGTTTTATGACGGTTGGATCGTTCGTTTCTTCCGACAATGATAGAAATTCAAACCCAGTCTCACAAACCTCGTTAAATTCCATGGGGTCAAAAGAAAGCGTGTAGAGGAGTCTTTCAGACTTTATGAGCATAAAAGAGACGATACCGATTAAGCCGAGAACTTCTCGGTCACCCATACGGGCTTTGTTGATAAGCTTATTTAAATCAATCCCAACAATGTCTTCCATTGCCTTTTTAAGCTTTGTAGAGTCTTGCATTATTTCTAGCAGCCCTTCCAATTTTTCCGTTTGGCGAGCAGGAGGAGTAGGGGAGGGGCTTTCTTTCTCTACTTGTTTAGAGGGCTCCCTATTAAGAGCCATTTTAGGTTTAATAATTCTCCACTGGGAAGTTTCTTTTGTTTCCGAAGGTCTCTCCGTACGCTTTTTAGAGCCTTGTTCCTCTGGGATACTTGCCTTACGACTAGAGGCAATACATTCTGTTCCTCCCATAAAAATATAAATAAGTAATGATAAAATAAAACGTTTGTGAGCGTAGGGTGACATATACATTTGGGACTCCTCTATTCTTATCTCAACTCTAGCACCATTTCTTAAATAAACAACAGTGAGTCGTGAATTTTACAACCACCCTTTATACTTAAATAATTTATAGGGGAGAAAGCCCGATAGAATCATTAAGAAAATGGCAAAGGGGTATCCTATATACCAGTCTAATTCCGGCATGTAATGAAAGTTCATGCCGTAGACACTTGCAACCAAAGTTGGAGGCAAGAACACAACAGCAGCAACAGAGACGATTTTAATGATAGAGCTCTGTTCAATATTAATCATTCCCAACGTTGCATCGAGCAAAAAAGTCATTTTCTGAGAGAGAAATGTCGCGTGTTCTATAAGGGACGTAACGTCTCGCATGACAGTGGTTATTTGTTTCTTCTCTTCACTGTCCTGGTAATAAGGGGACTGAAGAATAAACCCCAGCATTCTTGTCAATGTGAACAAACTTTCGCGGGCTTTGGATAAGAGATCCTCACTGAGCCCAATATTAGAAATAATATTTTTGAAGTTAGGAATACCCGTTTTCGAAATCCCATTATTTGTGTAACTATATTTAAAAATTTGATGACTGGTTTCTTCAATTTTATGAGAGATATGTTCTATCGTATCGGCGAGATTTTCAGTAATATGATCAAGCATGATGCCAAGGAGATAGCTCCCGGTTATTTCATGGGATGTATCAAGTTTATCTCTTGTAAATAAGGCTTCATATGAAGGCTCTTCCACATAACGAATGCTTATGAGGCAGTTACCGTGGAGGACAAAGGAAACGGAATGAGATTCTGGGTGAAGTGAATTTATATTTGTTACAATTGTTATCGTTGCAAAAAGTGTACTTTGACGAACGTATAATCGACTTGAAAGCTCAATTTCATGCATTTCTTCCCGGGTTGGAATATTAATCCCGAGAAGTTTCTCAATATAATCTTCTTCTCGTACGGATGGGTGATAAAGATCAATCCAAATGGCTTTGTCGATATTGTTTTCTAAGGTTCTGAGATTAAGCTCAGATATATTTGGACCTTTAAAAGTATATGCTTTTATCATTTACCCTGCTGCCGTTGTTGTTTGTTTTACGAGTCTACAGCTATTCTTTTAACAGATTGTAAACGGGAGTCAAATTAGAGGTCTGTCCATTTCGTTTTGATATGACAGATGCGCTCTTCTGTTTTTCTGCCATTCGTTGGGCTTTGAGAAGAACACTCAATGGATCAACGGCCTTGATGATCTCAACTTTCTGAGGCTCATCTATGGCTTTTGCCTTCTCTCGTCGGATACTCTCTATTCTCGCCTTATTAGCATGAAACGAAGCTAATGTTGTTCCTGAAAGCTTATTGCTTGCGAGTTGGGTCACTTTCGTGGGATTCACATGTTTCCCGTTCTGAATCACCTCAAAGTGGAGGTGAGGACCTGACGCACGTCCTGTAGCGCCCACATATCCAATAATTTGACCCTGACGAACCTTTGTGCCGGACTTCATGCCCTTAGCAAATCGACTGAGGTGAGCATAGGCCGTTTTTGTATTGCCATTATGACGGATGCACACATAGTTTCCATAAGAACTATAAGGACTGCAGCGCTCAATAACGCCGTCTCCCGCCGCCATGATGGGGGTGCCTTTGGGGGCTGCGAAATCGACGCCTTTGTGCATCTTTGTAAATCCAAGAATTGGATGTTTCCTATTCCCAAAACCTGAGGAGAGGCGTGCACCGTCGACAGGTGTTTTCATCAGCATCTTTCGGACAGCTTCACCTAGGGCCGTATAGTAACTGGGAACGCCGCCAGGCGGTTGATAACGGTAGACCTCATGGACCTTTCCATCAATAACAAGTTTTGCTGAGAGAAGCTCTCCTGGTCGTTCAAGGCCTGATTCCTCATCCTTATAGGTATCATAGAAGAGAGAAAAGGTGGTGCCGGGCTGGATATCAAATTGGAAGTTTACATCATGACTGAAAACTTTGATCATATCATTGAGCATTTTTGGCGAAGCACCCGCTTTCAAGCCATCTGCGTAAAGGCTAATCTTAATGCTGCCCTCAATAGAAGCATACTCATGTTTAAGTTCTTTTTTGTACTTCGTGGCTTGGAAGACACCCCCTCCTGATCGAACAAGTTCTACGTCATGGTCAAGATCCGCTCGAATGCGCAAGAACTTTAAGTCATAGCCCTCTCCCTCAAGTTGGGAATCATAGATGATATAAACTTCTTGATCCGTTTTGAGGTCTTTGGGGTTAAATACTTTTGAAAGAGCTGTTATCGCCTCATGAGCCTGGGCTTTAGGGATCCCGAAACGGTTAAGAATACTTGCGAGCGTATCACCGGCCGTGATGGTTAAGGTCTCATCATAGGGGCCATCGTCTGCAACGATATCTTCATCTGTTTGTTGTGTTTGAGCGATGGGTTCTGCAACGGCTTCTTCACCCTCAGCCGAAGGGGTCCTGAAGGCCATATAAAAGGCGAGACCATAGGCTAAAACGAGACAAATAAAAATGGCTATGAGCTTAGCTGAACTTTGTCTCATTGACCCTTAAGAATTACGTGGAACGAATAGGCTAACTTTGCTTTTTTAAAAGTTAAAGTCAAGTGTTATAATGTTAATGTTGCGTGTGGCGGATTGGTAACAGTCTTCACCTCTCCCCTGCGTGGGAGAGGTCGCCTCGCAGAGGCGGGTGAGGGGGATATATGATTTTAATGAAATGTCAAAGAACTCTGTGTACGGCCTACCCCTCACCCGCCCTAAAGGGCGACCTCTCCCACAAGGGGAGAGGTTATGCTCCTTCAACATCCTTTTTAACCTTAGGAGACTTAAGGAGCTTTTCAATGCGATCCGCCTCATCAAAAGAGAGATCGGCTTGGAAAACAAGGCGAGGGGTCACGCGGGTTGTCAGCTTACGGGCAACTTCCTTACGGAAATACCAGGATTTTTCTTTAAGAGCCTTAAGGATCTCAGGGACATGTAAGCCACCAAGTGGCAAGACATATACGGTTGCATTCATAAGATCCGGGCTGATACGAACTTCTGAGACAGTTATGGAGGCGCTATCAATGATTTCATCACCCGAAAGCCCGCGTGAGAGGACTTCGGCTAAAATATGACGAATCTCTTCTCCAACGCGCAACTGGCGTTGACTTGGGGCCTTTGCTTTCACCATTAATCAAGTGTCCGTATGATTTCTTCAATTTCAAAGCACTCGATCGTATCGCCGGCCTTGATATCGTTATAGTTTTCAAAGGCCATACCACATTCGTAACCCTCTCGGACATCCTTAACTTCGTCCTTAAAGCGCTTGAGTGTTTTGAGGCTTCCTTCATGGATAACAACGTTGTCTCGTAGAAGCCTGACTTTTGCTCCCCGTTTGACGACACCTTCTGTGACCATACAGCCAGCAACCTTGCCGACTTTCGTGATGTTAAAGACGTCACGAATTGTAGCCGCTCCAAGGTATTTTTCCCGCAGTGTGGGAGCAAGAAGGCCGCCAAGCGCTGCTTTTACATCATCGACAACATCGTAAATGATTGAATAGTAACGAATTTCGATAGCGTCTTTTCGTGCGGCATCTCTCGCTTGAGGATTTGCACGCACATTGAAGCCAACGATCATTGCGTTTGAGGCTTTTGCAAGGGTTACGTCACTCTCTGTAATTTCACCGACACCGGAGTGAAGGATGTTGACCTTAACTTCATCGGTTGAGAGCTTGCCTAAACTGCCACTGATGGCTTCCATGGATCCTTGCACATCGGATTTGATGATTATCGGAAGCTCTGTTGCAACGCCTTCGGAGATTTTCGTGAACATTTGCTCCATCGTTCCGCGGGCAGAAAGAACGGACTTTAACTCACGTGCGCGACGTTGCCTAAATTCGGAGATCTCGCGGGCACGGTTCTCATTTTCAACGACGACGAAATCATCACCAGCATGAGGAGCCCCATTAAATCCAAGAACTTCAACAGGTTCGGAAGGTCCAGCAGAGACAACTTGATTTCCTCGATCATCAACAAGGGCACGCACACGTCCATATTCAGCGCCAGCAACAAAGAGATCTCCGACCTTTAGTGTCCCTTTTTGAACGAGTATAGTTGATACCACGCCACGACCCCGTTCAAGCTTAGCTTCAACAACGACACCTTCTGCTGACCGATTTGGATTTGCTTTCAAATCAAGAATTTCAGCCTGGAGGAGGATTGTTTCTTCTAGCTTATCAAGGTTGATCCCTTTTTTGGCCGAAACCTCGACGTCCAGAATATCACCACCGACTTTCTCAAGGAAAATCTCGTGTTGCATCAACATGTTACGTACACGTTCAGCATCTGCCTCAGGTTTATCAATCTTGTTAATCGCAATGATAATTGGCACTTTTGCTGCTTTTGCGTGGTGAATCGCTTCAATCGTTTGATCTTTCACACCGTCATCAGCTGCAACGACAAGAACAACGATATCTGTGACATTGGCACCGCGAGCTCGCATTTCCGTGAAGGCTGCGTGACCCGGTGTATCAATAAAGGTAATCTTATCCTTCGAGCTTAAAACAACTTGATAAGCGCCGATATGCTGGGTAATCCCGCCCGCTTCGCCAGCAACAACGTCCGTTTTGCGAAGAGCATCAAGAAGAGAGGTCTTCCCGTGGTCAACGTGTCCCATGATTGTAACAACCGGAGGACGTGTAACCATAAGGCTTGCATCATCTTCCTTAACATGCATACCTATTTCGATATCGGCTTCAGAGACACGCTTCACTTGGTGTCCAAATTCGGTTGCAATGAGCTCAGCTGTATCTGCGTCAATCAGTTGAGTGATCGTTGCCATCACACCCATATTCATCAATGCTTTGATAACGTCTGCACCTCTTTCAGCAAGCCTGCTTGCAAGGTCTTGAACGGTAATAACTTCAGGAATAATGACTTCTCGGATAACTTTTTGTTGAGGCTTTTCAAGTCCAGCCATTCTACGCTTTTCGCGTTGACGCCGCATCGCAGCCATACTGCGCCCTGGCTTGTCTTCCTCATTCGTTAAGGCCTGGACAACCGTTAGTTTTCCGCTACGACGGCGAGGTTCAGTTCTTTTAACGACAGGAACTTTTACTTTTCCTCGACGGGATTCTTCCTCTTCATCTGCATAAGCGGAGTAAACGCTTTTCTTCTTGTGTGTTTCCTCTGTAGAAGGAACGAACTCAGGTTCAACAATGGATGCAGATGTTTCAGAAATAACGTCCTCAGCACCGTCTTCAGTTTGTGAAGGGGAGGGAGTTTCTGCTTGTTGAATTTCTTGAAGGCGAGCTTGCTCTTCTAAAAGTTCTTGGCGTGATCGTTCGGATTGATCCACTTGCGATTTCATCGTTCCATGAATAGACTTCAAGCGCTCTTGAACTTGTTCGGGAGTTAAGCCCGCACTGTTAATGGATTTTCCATCAGCAGATTTATTACCTGCACCTTGTTGGCCAGGTAAAACGATACGCTTTTTCTTGACTTCAACCGTTACGGTTTTGGAGCGACCGTGGGTAAAGCTTTGGCGTACGTGTCCGCTTTCGGCTCCCTTTTTTAAGGTGAGCGTCTTTGCAGAAAGCGTCAGAGGCTTTTTATCTTCAGTCTTTTCGTCCGTATCCGTCATGACCACTATTTTCCAGTTGATTTTTCCTCAGCCTCAAACCAATGAGCTCGGGCTGCCATAATAATTTCTTGAGCTTGTTCTTCTGTCAGTCGACCTTGAGGTAGGAGTTCAAGGAGCTCATCCCCCGCTAAATCAGCAAGATCATCTAGCTTCTTAATTCCTTTTTCCGCAAGGGTAACAAGAATATCAAGATCAAGTCCCTTCAAGGATTTTAAATCAGTTTCTACTTTGAGCTCCTTTACGCGTTTTGTCAAACGACTCTGTTGATCAGCGAGGTAAGCTTTTGCGCGGTTTTGGAGCTCTTCGGCTAAGTCTTTATCAAATCCTTCAATGGAGGAGATCTCAGCTATATCAATATAAGCAACTTCTTCAACCTTTGTGAAACCTTCACCGATCAGAAGATGGGCAATCATCTCGTCCACGTCGAGAGCCTCAACAAAGAGTGCAGAGCGTAGGTTCACTTCTTCCGTACGGCGTTCCGATTCCTGAGCTTCGGTAAGGATATCAATTTTCCATCCGGAAAGCATGGAAGCCAGACGGACATTTTGTCCGCGCCTTCCAATAGCAAGGCTCAACTGTTCATCAGGAACAACAACATCGATACGTTGGCTGTCCTCATCCACAACAACTTTTGCGACTTCCGCAGGAGCTAAGGCATTGACAACGAACGTTGCAGGATTAGCGGACCAAGGAATGATGTCAATCTTTTCGCCTTGAAGTTCAGAAACAACCGCTTGAACACGGCTTCCGCGCATACCCACACAAGATCCAACGGGATCGAGGGAGGGATCGGAGGAGGTCACAGCAATCTTTGCGCGGCTTCCTGGATCGCGGGCAACGGCTTTAATTTCAATGACGCCATCATAAATTTCAGGAACTTCTTGGGCAAACAGTTTTGCCATAAATTCAGGACGGTTACGGGAGACGAAGATTTGAGCTCCACGCGGTTCTTCACGAACGTCATAAATGTAAGCACGGACGCGATCTCCAACCCGGAAGTTTTCCCGAGGAATCATTTCATCGCGACGGAGAAGGGCTTCCGCTTTTCCAAGTTCAATGAATATATTCCCAAATTCAATGCGCTTGACGATGCCGCTGACGATATCATCAATTCTGTCTTTGTATTCTTCATACTGACGTTGACGTTCAGCATCACGAACTTTTTGGAAGATAACTTGTTTGGCTGTTTGTGCAGCAACGCGTCCAAAATCAATGGGAGGAAGGGTTTCTGACCAGAAGTCACCCAGTTTTAATTCAGGATCAAGGGCTTGCGCCTCAGCAAGCGTTAACTGAGTTGTCGGATTTTCAAGTTCTTCCACAACTTCACGGTAGCGCATCAAGGATATTTCACCTGTTTTACGATCAATTTTCGCACGGATATCATGCTCGTAGCCATATTTTGAGCGACCAGCCTTTTGAATGGCTTGCTCCATAGCTTCTAAAACTTGATCTTTTTCAATCGCTTTTTCACGAGCTACTGTTTCTGCTACCACTAAAAGTTCACGACTTCCGGGACCTGTATATATATCAGTCATCTTTTCCTCAATTTGACTTGGGCGTTTCATAATCTGGAATCAGCCTAGCCTTTTGTATGTCAGAATAGGCAAACTCCGCAACTTCCTTTTGGGCTTCGAGTTCAATTTTTACGACATCTCCTTCAATTCCCAATAAAATACCTCGAAACCGCCGGCTGCCCTCATAGGGCATCTTAAGCTCGAGTTTAATCAATGAGCCTGCAAATCGCTCAAAATCATCTTTTTGGACGAGAGGGCGATCTAGCCCTGGAGAACTCACTTCTAATATATAGGGCTCATGGATCGGATCGTCTAGGTCTAACAACACAGAAACCGCGCGACTGACGTTTGCGCAGTCATCAACGATAATATTAATGTCATCAAGCCGTTCAATCATGATCTGTAAGGTCTTTCTCCCGCCACCTTGGACTTGCACGCGGACAACACGAAACCCGCGCTCTAAAAGCGTCGGTGTAATGATGTCATATATGCGTTGCTCAGTCGTCATAATCCTCACTTCATTAAGGACAAAAAAAAGTGGGCCCCGACCCACTCATTCTTATTCTTTCAACAATTTCATAGGTTTTATAGCTTATTTTTTTGTGGCAAGCAAGAACTTTTATTGGTGATGTATGACCTTACTTTAAGACTCTATCGTGACAAACATAACAAACCCCTGTATAACGTCTAAAGCGAAAGGATTTACACATGGCTTTTATCGATATTATCCTGCTGGCGGCTCTTGCGGCGTTTTTAGGATACAGGCTTTGGCTGGTCCTGGGGACTCATAGCAAGGATCGTCCGATACGTAAAAGGCGGACGACTGAGGATGATGTTGTGATTCCGATAAGACCCCGTGCGACGTCTCAGAAGAAAGAAACAATTGTTGAAAAGGAAGAAGAGGAAGCAACAGCTCCTCAAACGGACTCTCTTTTCCTTCAGGGGGCAACAGCTGCCTTTCGTCAAATTGTTCAGGCCTATGCGGATGGGAACGCTCAAACCCTAAAGAAACTGCTGGATGGCCCCCTGCTTGAAACTTTTGAAGACGCCATTGCAAAACGTAAGAAGTCAAAGAAAACGCTTGAGGTTGATATTGCACGCATTGTCAGTGCAGAAGTTATTGATAAGGATGAAGAAAAGGGTGAGGCGACGATCACCGTTCGTTTTGTGTCCGAGCAATGTCTAGTCACCCGTGACACCAAAGGGAAGGTCGTTGCTGGTGATCCTGATCGCTATGCGGAAGTGATCGATATCTGGACTTTCGCGCGACCCCTCAAAAGTTCAAATCCAAATTGGAAGCTTGTGGCAACACAAATCCCAGAAGCGAGTTAGTATAAAAGGAGAAGAAAATGGAGTATTTATCACGAATCTTGACCACGAAGTCAAAAACCCTTAATGACCTAATCGTCGTTTTTGGAGGTGTCATCCTTCTTTTTGCGGCCTCACAAATTGAAATTCCTCTCAAGCCCGTTCCGATTACGCTTCAAACCGTTTCAGTCATGCTGATTGGTTTGACATATTCACCAAGAAAAGCATTGGAAACCCATCTGTTATGGCTAGGGCTCGGTGCGGCAGGCCTCCCCGTGTTTGCAGGCTTAGGGAGTGGTATCGCCCATTTCAGTGGCCCCACGGTTGGATATTTGGTTGGTTTTGTCCTCTCAACTTATCTTATGGCAACAATTAAACAAAAATTTGAGCTCAACTCATTTCTCTCTGACGCCCTCTTGTGCCTGATTGGAACAGTGATCGTCTTCACCTGCGGTGTTATCTGGCTTTCACAGCTCATTGGGAATATGAATGCGCTGATGCTTGGTGTTGTTCCTTTCATCATACCCGGCCTTGTTAAAGCCGGTATACTCTGCTCAGCGCTTCAAATACTCCGTCATTTCCGCCCGAAGTGAAGATCCGTTTTCGGCCTCACCACTTCCTCTGTACGCTTGGGTTTCAGGGGAAGGGGTATACCCCCCAATATGTTGAGAAGTATAGAGAGATCGTTGAGTCTCTTCGGGATGATCTTGATATTGAGGTTGTTGGGGAAGGGGATTCCATCTGCGCGTTTTGTCCTCATCTCGGTGAGACCGGTTGTGCTCAAGAAACCAAGGTTCAAGGGATAGATGAGCGTCATCGTCAGATTTTAGGCATTAAGACGGGAGATGTTTTGACATGGGCGGAGGCGAAAAGGCTTCTTAAAGATAAGATGACGCTTGACGCCTTTCACAAAGCCTGTGAGGGCTGTGAATGGAAGGCACAGGGGATGTGTGAATCAGCGCTGAAAAAGCAAGCGAATGAATAGGCCCGCAATTTGCGGGCCTATAACTTGGTTATTTATAAATTAATGTCGCCAAAGCTGCCGTAAACTGTGTTGTTTCCACCTTTTACAGTTATCTTATTCCCACCAGATTTAATATTGACTCCACCACCACGAATATTTATGGATCGACCACTTCCATAAACGACAGTCTTTCCCTTTTCGTCGCCCGTTACGTTTATCTTGTTGCCACCCATAATTAAAGTGGTTGGAGTTGAATCGGCATCTGTTTCAATATTAATATCTTCTGCAACGCCGCCATAGACAACAGCGTGACCTCTGGTATGAACATTAACCTCATTGCTACCGATGATAACGACGTTTCTTCCATCGGTCACGAATTTCGCAATATGATCTCTAACCCAAGCCAACTCTTCTGGCAGTGTTTGTTGAGCTTCAGGAGCCTTAGGTTTAAGACGAAGGACAACTCTTTGTGGTTTTTGGTCGCCATCATTCGTTGGGGTGTTCTTCGTCTGTCCGGCTTGAGCAGCCGTTGCTAATAATAGGCTCGTTAAGGTTAGTGCAGTCATTGTAGATTTAATATTAAAAATAATATATTTCTCCTAAACATATGTTAACTTAACCTATACATAGGAATAGAAATTCATAAATGCAAGTTTTTTTATTGCTCCGTCGATGTCGCCCATGTGACGAGTTCGGCGGTGCCCATCATATTGTCCACAAGGTTGCAAAAATTCTTTAGCGTAAGATCAGACGTAAACCCAGAATAATCAAGCGCACCGGAGCCATCCGCCTTCTTCTTTTTAAATCCTTTTGAGGACAATGAACTGATAAAGCGCTTATGCCCTCCCGTTCCTAAAAGATCTTTCATGCGCTTTTCAAGAAGAGTTGCAATGAAAGATGCCTTTTTCTCTTCAGTGTAGTTTGAAAGCTTATACGCAATCTCCTCATCCTGCAGGACACACCTGGAATCTAATGAAAAGGAAATATAATCGCCTTTCTTCGGCTTTACCTTCAGCCCGAATGAAAAGGTGTCAGACCCTTGATCGTAATCAAAGAAGACCTCTATGTCTCCATAACTTCCTTGAAACACACTCATTTTCCGGAGGCTTGGATCTGCTTCTGTAAAGAGAAGAGCAGGATCCACAAGAAACGCTTGAAGAGGTAGATGGGGGGGAAGTTTTTCCTTTAAGTCTGTTATTGAGATTTTAGGGGGGTGTTCGAGTTTAAATAATGAAGATTGTACGCGCTCAAATATCTTCGAATATAATTTTTCTAAGTAATAGTCTGTTAAAAGCTCCTTGAGGGGTGTTTGTAGCAAGCGTTCTCTTACCATTACTGAAGAAATCATTTCATCTGGTATAGAATGTTTATCAGATTTTAACCCCATTTTGCTTAAAGCCTTTGTATCTAAGATAAGGTGATACGCCTGTAGAGTTATATTCCCATTTCTTTTCATACCAATATCTAAATATGGTCTATTAGTATATCTATCAGTATAAGAGTGTATATCTACTATTGTTAGTCTCTCTTCATCTATCTGTGTCAGGCTAAATAATCCGCGATTAGGGATTTTTCGATCCTCATCGCCGGAAATATCGTTGGTCGCCATGAGACTTGCATTGAATAAAAAGGTAACGGCAACGAAAACGAGTGATTTTTTTAACATAATACATATTCTCCTACATAATAATCCGAGGCCGTTTCATAACAGCAATTTAAAAAAATATAACGGTGGGATCTCGTTTCGTCAAAAGGATTTAGAGGGAGCCCTTGACTTCCCCTTTGGATTCAATCACCCTCTTTAGAATAAATTAGGGAGAACATCATGAATTTAAAACATATTTTAATTGGGAGTCTATTCCTCGTCAGTTCTTTTGTGTGTCAGTCAGTATCAAATGCTGCTCATTTTGATGAAGAGGGAAATCTTGTCGTATCTGTGAGAACACTCAAAAAGGCATTTGAGGAAGGCGAGCTCACCTTAGAGGATAAAACAAGATATACGGTTATGGAAACGTATTTTCAGATGACGCCAGATAAATGGGCTGAGCATTTTGAAAAAGGTCTTGAGGCCATCATCACAGGAAAAATGACCATAAACGGTGCTTATCAAACGTTCTATCATACATGTAATATAGAAGGTAGAGCAGTGCCTGTGATCCATTTTCTATTTATTACGCTTGGAAAAGCTGCTAAGGAGCCTGTAAAATATAATCCGTCAAAACATTCAGGTCTCTATGTTGAATGATGAAAAAACTCCCGCCTGAGGACGTCCATCTCTGGCTCACCCATACGAAAGATGTGAAGCGGAAGCCAAAACAGAAAGTGGAGACGGCACCCAAACCCAAAAAGCCTGTGATTCAGCCGCATCTCTCCAAACAAATTCTTGAAAGGCCTTTTACAACAACTCCCCCCGGATCCTTAGGGCGCCGAGAAATGCGTCGCGTGATGGTTGAAGCAAAGCTTGATCTCCATGGCATGACGCTTGACCAAGCCTACGCGGCCCTTGAGAGATTCCTGCTCAATGCACAAGTCAGAGGTGTCCGAACGATCCTTGTCATCACGGGCAAGGGATCCTTAAGCGCAGATCTTACGATACGAAGCATGCTCCCTCGATGGCTGACCGAGACACCTCTGCGAAATCTTATCTCCTCTGTTCATCATCCTGCAAAACCGGAAGATGGAGGGCAGGGCGCCTTTTACGTGGGAGTGAAGAAAAGATTCTTCACCTCTCCCCAGCGTGGGAGAGGTCGACACGAAGTGTCGGGTGAGGGGGATTAAAATCATCTTTTTCAAGAACGCGTGTCCGGTATTATGACCTCTTGGTCTGATTGTTGTCCTCCATCGGATTCGATACCCAGTTTTCACTAGGCAAATATACCCCTCACCCGCCGCTGCGCGTCGACCTCTCCCACAAGGTGAGAGGTGACCATTACAGCTTTGCTTGACATTATTGAAGTTCATCATTAAATTACACATAAATATACGCCTTAATATTCCATGGTTCTTTTTATGAAAAACATTTTATTCTTTAGTATGTTGTCTTCTCTATTCATAGCCCCACACGTGATGGCGATGAAGGGTCCCGATGTCGTTTGTGAAGAAAGAGAGCCCGCTGCCAAGCACTTTCCAAGGTTTGAAGCTTTAGAAAAAGCCTTGCAAGACACCTCATTTGACGCTTACGCGCATGCACTTCATCTTACGAAGATTCGGATGCAATATGCCATGATCATCAAGCAACTCTTGTTGTCTAAGGATATATCTTATGCAGATAAAATGAGGTTCGTATCAATAGTCGATCCTCGATTTCAGGAGTATTCAAGATTAAATGATAAAGAAAAAGAACGATATCGTAAGGAAAGAAAAGAATTTCTCAGGATATACCCTGAGGCTGATTCGGTTGAAGTCAAGCTTGCTCTTCCAACGATAGATTACGCCATTGCTCAATGGCGATATTTGCATCAGTCTCTTGTTCATCTCAAAGGATCTGCCTCTGAAGGTGAAGGGGTACAATACTTGCTCAAAGAGGCGCTCTTTGCCTCGACATGCGCTGATGTTGACATTGAAAATGTACAGGGCCATTCTTATTACATAGACGAATGTTTCTTTACAAGAAGTCTTGTTGATTCACTTGCATTCTATTTGTTTACAAAAAGACAAATTGATGAAAGGCAACTGGGGCTAACCCATTTTTGTGTTTGTCTTCCATCAACTGAAAAAGAGGAGTTTAACGGTTTAGGAGAGTGGATGGGGAAGAGCATTTTAGATCCAGAACTCGTGAGCCGGATTAAAGAAAATAATGAAACTTCGTTTTATGAGTATAGTTTAAGTTTGATAAATCATTTAAAACTAGATGATTATTTTAACACAGAATTTAAACATATTACAAAAGGGCAGGTGGTAAAGCCGACGCACTTGCTGGGGATGCATGCTTTCGCCATCAAAGTGCGGAATATCTATACGGCGTCTCTTCAAAAGACATCAAACTTTGTACGTATCAAGAAAGCATTTGAAAATGCAGAATTGCATTCTAATCCTTTGCTTCAAAAATTATGCCTCGTGCCGGAATTTCCAGGTTATATACCGAATTTATCTAAATTTGAAAAGCATATCGAACCCAAGGATAAAGCTGGCGTTAAAAAGGATGAGGACGCGAAAAACAAATCATTTTTGGAAGGTACAAAACAACCTGTAACGAAAAATAGAAACAAGGGGGAAACAAAGAAAAAGGGCACAGGAGCTCTTCCTAAAGTAGCCTCTATAACTTATGTTGCTCCCGTGACTTCTGTTCCAGCCAAGGCCCCTGCAGTAACAAAAGCAACGCCATCGAGAAAAGAAATCAGGGACGCCCAGCTACAGCAAGAAAAACAAGCACTCATCCAACAAAAGATGGAAGCCTATGACCGCAATGTTGAGTCTGCCCAGGCTGCTTTGGCCGATATCCGCTTTAACTTTGAGGAAGCATGGGAACCCTCAGTGCAAGAACTTGAGCTCTATAAACTCATTTGGTCATCAAAAAGAGAGACTGACACCCTTTCTTGGTTGAACCTCTCCTCCCATCTCAAATCCTACGGATGGGCAGAAGACGCGCGAGGCGGATCAAGCGTATTACTGCTTCCCCCAAGCTGGCTTGAGCACGTGGCAACAGAAGGGACAGGCGCATTAAAGTTAAACAGGGCGGGAATGCTTCTTGATCACCCTCACCAACGAGCCGTAAAGCCAATGCCGGACTATGTTTTCTACTTCCTCAGACAGAACCTTGAGCACAACGTTGGCCTATCAGAAGTTATGATTGAGGCTTTGATACAGCATGTGAAATCAAAGGGAAGTGCACAAAATTCTAATAATGAATAACCTGACATGTGGACGGGTATAACAAGCTAAGCCTAATCTTTTTCGCTAAAGAATACACTAGTTCGGGGAAACTTTTTCGTGCCACACGCGCAAGTGTCATCCTTGGCAATAATACCTTGATTTTCCTACGGAAAATCTTTAGGTCGAATTCGCCGAGGATCCATAAACTTCGTTTCATTTTGTGGATTCTCGGGAAAGCAATGCTAATGTTTTTCTTCGAAAAACAAAGCATGCGCTTCCCAAGAATGACACCTTTTGGGTTGTTAGTTGGGTGCATTAACTTTCCCCGGACACTAGTGATAAAGAATAGGAAAGACATAGGGTTAATCTATGCAGTCAAAAAGCGGCATCAGGGTACATGCGTTTGAATAAACTCCTTGTAATGTCGTTTTCATAAGGCAACGATAGATAGTTGCATGATACATACAACTATCTATTGGAGCAAAATGCAATGCAGAGCATATAATTCAAAGTATGTTTCTTCGAAGGTTGACGAAGATCGTCCTGAGAAATAAGTTTCCCTTGTTTACCATCTCGCAAAAGCTGAACATGGAGGGCAGGGCGCTCTTTACGTAGGAGTGAAGTAATGAAGTAGATTTACATGTATCCGCGTTTCTTCTTCTACGCTAAAGCATTGGAAGACAAGACGAAACTTCTATTGGTTATTCAAGCATCCCTGGGATTGGAGAACACAAACATAATATTTGGTCGTGAACTTAAGTGTTATACCTAATTGTTTTGCCCGATCAAGAAGAAGTTGTCTTCTTGCCATCGCAAGTTTCTGTGCAGGAGAAGCTTCACTTATTTCAAGGTTTGCAAGGTCACCTATAAACTGACTTTTGAATTTTGGTTCTATTGGAAAGCCTTGAAAAGTTCTGGGACCTTGTTCATCCGCCAAAGGGGGCAGCCAAAGTGGCTGTCTCGCTTCTACTTGCCCTTGTTCTTCTTGCTGTTGAGGTTCAACCTGTTGTTGCTGCTGTCTTTGTGCAGCCCTACCTTCCTCTTCATTTGGGGGAGTTGGACTTCCATCTCCAATTCCTGCAAAAACAGTTGGTGCCATTGCAAGACTGGCAAGAATTACTGTAAGTATAAATGCTTTTGAACTACTCATATTAAGCTCCATCAAAATATATTATCATTTAAATCATATCATATATAAAAGAGAAGTCAAGTAGTTTTGGTGCCAGACAATCTCTTATATTATTTATCAGAAAATTGGGTGATGGTGCCCGATACGGTGTCGATTTTGGGAGGCTAATATAGATGGTTGCATGATACATACAACTATCTATGGGAGTAAAATGCATGACGCAGGAATAAATTCATGCGCAAAACATCTGTCCAAAAGAGATCGACTTTATCTGTTTGACATGTCTAAAAAATAGATGCATGATACATACAACTATTGGAGGTAAGTCATGAATGAAGGCGAAAGAATCGATATCATTAGGAAGAGCACACGAGATATCGTGCTTCACCTGGGTTATCTCAATAACCAATTTGGACACATTGGATCGGTCTCTCAATGTTATGCCATTCATCAGTTAAACGAGAGGGATATGACACCACGAGAACTCAGTGCTGAACTCCTTTTGGACAAGACAACGGTGAGTCGGCTGGTGAAGGGATTAGTCAATAAAGGGTATGTTAAAACCGAAATACAGCAAAAGGATCGCAGAAGCCATATCTTAAAGCTCACGGTTTTAGGGCGAGAGAAACTCTTTGAAATTAACCGGATTGCGCGGGGCCAGGTCCAGAATGCTCTGAGACAGGTCCCAGAAGAGAAGCAAGCGCTGATCTCAAATGGACTTGCTGTTTATTCCCATGCGCTGAAGGAAAGTTCATTTATGAAGGCTCACGATGGATCCTAAACTTCAAGAGTTATCTGACCTTTGCGTCGG
>Ga0207080_1017_pt1 | contig 43767 bp, 36 predicted proteins | sample Alteio_BWMinHeat_58_FD_153532 | JGI IMG/M metagenome (GOLD analysis project Ga0207080, IMG submission 153532) | Enriched cells from forest soil in Barre Woods Harvard Forest LTER site, Petersham, Massachusetts, United States -... | ecosystem: Environmental > Terrestrial > Soil > Temperate forest >...
GTCACAATTTTTTGCAGCCAGGTGCTGGCAGTGTTATCGCTCATGGTTATCATCAGCATCACAACTTTGCTTAGTTCAATGGTATCCTTATCCTTAAACGAGCCTAAAATATCTTCACCTTTGTACAGCAGCGAATCGCGGTAAACCAGCTTTTGGTTGTACTGCAGCTCACCCTTTTCTATTTTATCCATCACTCCGCATTGTATACTCACTTTGATCATACTTGCTGTAGGAAACAGCGTATCAGCGTTAATTTCAACAGTTTTGCCTGTTTTTAAATTATGCACGTATATACCCACCTGTCCATTAAAACTTTTTATAGCGTCCTGTAGTTTAGCGGTTAGTTTTTTATCTGTTTGGGCGAATAAGGCAGACGAGCAGAGTAAGAACAGAAGCAATAATCTTAATTTCATGATGTGAGGTTTTGAAATTCTAAGTTATAAAACTAATGACAAATTCGCTGTGAAAGCGTTTTTATATCTTTACCGCTGATATGAGGTACCTGCGCTGGCTTTTATTCCCGTTTTCGCTGCTTTATGGGCTGGTAGTCACTGTTCGTAACTGGTGCTATGATGCCGGGATACTCAAAAGCAGGGTCTTTACTATCCCTGTAATTTGTGTAGGAAACCTTGAAGTGGGAGGTGCCGGTAAATCGCCGATGACGGAGTACCTTATCCGATTATTCAAAGAGGAGCATCAACTGGCAACATTAAGCCGGGGCTACGGCAGGGAAACAAAAGGCTTTCTGGTTGCTACAGGTACAACTACTGCCGGACAGATTGGCGACGAACCCGCACAGTTCAAGCATAAATTTCCGGGCATTACCGTAGCTGTGTGCGAGGATAGGGTTGAGGGAATAAAAGAGCTGAGAACAACACATAGTTTGATTATCCTGGATGATGCTTATCAGCACCGAAGGGTAAAACCGGGGTTTAGCATTCTTTTGTTTGATTTTGCCAAAATTGATGAGCCTCACCTGCTTATACCCGCCGGCAATATGCGTGAGCCTTTTAGCGGCAGGTGGCGCGCCGAAGTGTTTATTGTAACAAAATGTCCGCCAGGTTTGTCCGCTACAGAGCAAACCCGCATTGCCGATATATTGCAGCCATTACCGTTTCAATCGCTTTTTTTTACCACGATAAACTATCAGTCTTTGCAAGACCTGGAAGGCAAAAAGACCGATGTGGTTTTGGATGCCGGTACCACCGTTTTCCTGCTTACAGGTATTGCAAACCCGTTACCCCTGGAGCGGCATATAAGGGAGTATACCCAAAATATTGTTCATCATAATTATGCCGATCATCACAGGTTTACCTTAAAAAATATCGCTAAACTTGCCGATGAATTCGCAAGCTGCGACGCGCAAAAAAAAGTAATTATTACAACAGAAAAGGATGCCGCGCGTTTATTGGAGCACGAGTTGCTGCGGGCGGTAAAAAAACTTCCTATACTGGTAATGCCTGTGGCAACTGCATTTTTGGATAATAGCGGCCCGCAGTTTGATAATTTAGTTAAAGAATATGTTAGAGAGCATTCAGCAAACCACGTCATACATTAAAAACCGCATCGGCGATTTTGAGCCGGAAATGGGTATTATTTTAGGAACGGGACTTGGTGGCCTCGTAAGCGAAATTGAGGTTGAAAAGCAGCTGATGTATGCCAATATTCCCGATTTCCCGATATCAACGCTCGAGTTTCATTCGGGTAAATTGATATTCGGTACGCTGGCGGGTAAAAAAGTAGTAGCCATGCAAGGCCGCCTGCATTATTACGAAGGTTATACCATGCAGCAGATAACTTTCCCGGTAAGGGTGATGAAGATGCTGGGCATCAAAATGCTTTTTGTATCTAACGCCAGCGGCGCGCTTAATCCAGATTTTAAGAAAGGCGACCTGATGGTGATTGACGACCATATTAACCTGCAGCACCTGAACCCTTTGATCGGCAGGAATGAGGAAGCACTGGGTCCGCGCTTCCCGGATATGAGCGAACCCTATACAAAGCCGCTTATAAAAAAGGCACTTGATATTGCTAAAGCCAACAATATTACCTGTCATAAGGGAGTTTATGTTGCTGTAACAGGGCCAAACCTTGAAACCCGGGCCGAATACAGGTATTTGCGCATTATAGGCGGCGACGCGGTAGGCATGAGTACCGTGCCCGAAGTAATTGTTGCAAACCATATGGGCCTGCCGGTTTTTGCGATATCGGTATTAACTGATGAAGGTTTCCCGGAAGAATTAAAACCGGTTTCAATTGACGAAATACTGGCTATAGCGCATGCGGCTGAACCCAAAATGACACTAATACTTAAAAAATTGATTGCCGGCCTTTAATGCATAAGCGAACTAAATATATTTTATTAGCACTGTTTTGCCTGTCGGCAAGGTTTGGTCTTGCGCAATCCACTACCAACCCCAATTATCCAAACCGGCGGCAACCGGCAAACTTTAGCACGGATACGTCCACAAACAAAGCGGGTAAAACGCTTACCGGCGACCAGGAGATAGATGAGGAGCGCAAGAGAGAGGAGAAAAAGCGGGACTCGGTAATCTTTACTTCCAAGTTTATACGGGTTACTAACGAGCGCCTGCTTACCGATAGCACGCAGGTGCTGCCATTGGATACCGGTCTTGCTAATTTTGAAAACTATAGTGTGCTTTATCAGCCCCGCGACCCGAAAATAAACCTTGGCAGCCTGGGCCTGCCCGAGCGCGACCTTTTATTTGAACCCAACAAAACCATTGGCTTTGATGTGGGTCAGCATTTTTTGGACGCTTACCTTTTCCTGCCGCAGGATGTCCAATATTACAAGGCAAGGGTGCCGTATACCAACCTGACGCTTTTTTCGAGCGGGGTTAAAGAGCAGGTTTTTAAGGCGGTACATACCCAAAATATTAATCCGCAGCTTAATGTAGGCTTCAATTTAGATTTTATTGGCTCACAGGGATTTTACCCAAGGCAGAATGTTGGCGATTTCTCAGGCGCTTTATTTAGCTGGTACGAATCGAAGAACAAACGCTATAACTTACTGGCTAATTACACCTTCAACACGTTGAAAACCCCCGAAAACGGTTCGATACTGGATGACGCTATTTTTACAACGCCCGCGGCAAGTTCGTACACTACGGCAGCAAATCAACCCGTTCGGTTACAAAACTCGAGTGATGAAATAAAGAACAACGGCTTGTATATTAAGCAGTTTTATTATATCGGCAAGGTTGATAGCTCAAAGAAAGGTGCCAGCGTGCTGCCTACACAGCGGGTAGCTTATGCCTTGTATTACAACACCAGTAAATACCTGTTCCTGCAAAACGAGCCGGACATCTACACGGTGTTCCCTGATTATTATTATAGTTCAACCTATTCCCATGACTCACTTACGGTGCAGCACATCCAAAATGCATTCAATTACAGCTTTTATTTACGGCCAAAATCAGGAGGCGTAATAAAAAATGAAGTAAAACTCGACCTGGGACTTGTGCAGGATTATTACCATTACCAGCAATTTGTTACAGATACCGGGATAGTCAATCTTTATCAGCGAATCATTATCCAGGATAGGAAACAAGATAAATCTTTCCAGGATATTACTTTGAAAGGCAGGGCAGGTTACCGTTTCAGCGACAAGATATTGCTTGACGTAGATTTGCAGCAGGTAGCGGAGGGTCGCGATTTTGGTAATTTCCTGTACGATGCCAAACTGACTTTATCGGGCGGGCGCAAAGCGGGCCGGATAATTTTTGAAGGGTATTCGCAAAACAGCTCGCCGCCATTGGTTTACACCGATTGGGTTACCAACCATTTTATTTTTCACGACAGTTTCAATAACCAGAAAACCAACAGCGTATCCTTTAATTATATTAATGATGCGCTGCAACTCGACCTGAAAGCTGAATATTTCCTGATCTCAAGTTACCTGTATTTCAGCGCACAGCCTAATGGCATTGATGCTACGCCAACGCAATTGCACAACCCTATTAACCTGCTTAAGATAAGCCTCGGCAAAAACATCACGTTCCGGCACTGGCATTTCGATAACTTTATTGTCTATCAAAAAACCGATTACCAGAATACCCTGCGCACGCCCGAAGTTTATACCTATAGTAGCCTGTACTATTCCAAATTACTTTTTGATGTGTTGCACAGCAGCTTTGGGATGAATGTGCGCTATAATACGCCTTATGTGGCGCCATCGTACGCAGTAGGTTTAGGGCAATTTTATAACAATACGCCTAATCTTACTTTTTCGTCATACCCGGTAGCTTCTGTATTTATTAAAGCTACACTGATACGCACCAACCTCTTCCTACAGTACGATTATGCCAACCAGGGGCTTTTCAGCAACGGGTATTATATGATAAACCGCTACCCCGGCCCCAATAGTGGGTTGAAATTTGGGGTTTCGTGGACGTTTTATAATTAGGTCTTCTGCTTCTTCTTTTTCGCTGCCGGGAATAGTACATTATTCAATATGAGCCTGTAGCCCGGTGAGTTGGGATGTAATTTAAGATCAGTTGGCGGGTCGCCTACTACGTGCTGGTAGTCCTCAGGGTCATGGCCGCCATAGAAGGTCCATTGCCCTTTTCCGTATTCGCCGTGGATATAGCGTGCTTCGCCTGCGGTTTTCATTTCGCCCATGATGGTTACCCCGGGTTTGATCAGCTTTTCATTAAAGGCGGTGGTAAGCCCCATGAAGCCTTTGATAACCTTCTCGTGATTTTGGGTGAGCATGCTGGGCACTACATCCCATTTGGCCGAAAAATCAAACAACGTAAAAAAATCTTTATCCCGTTCCACCTGCCGCGTTGAGGTCACATCAATATTGCTGAACTGGTGCGACATAGGGTTCATATCCAAATTGAAATTCTTGAAAGCAAAAGTCTGACTGTAATCTAATTTGCTTTGGGCATCCGGGTCGGCAGCATCACCATCAAACATGCTTTCGCAGATGTCGGTATTTTGTGCGGCCAGGGCGATGTCAAAAGTATCCGTACCTGAGCACATCGCGAAAAGGAAACCACCACCCGAACAAAAATCACGAATCTTTTCGGCGACAGCCAGTTTCATTTGCGATACCTTTTTAAAGCCGAGCTTATGAGCCGTAGCTTCCTGGAACTTTTGGTCATCATTGTACCATTGCGCATAACGGAACGAGCCGTAAAACTTGCTGTACTGCCCGGTAAAATCCTCGTGGTGCAGGTGCAGCCAGTCGTACTTTGGCAAATCACCACGTATTACTTCCTCATCATAAACCACATCGTAGGGTATTTCGGCATATTTTAAAACCAGGGTAACGGCATCGTCCCAGGGCAATTTATTCTTTGGGGTATAAACAGCTATTTTTGGCGCTTTTTCAAGTTTGACCACATCCATATTTACCGATGGGTCGCTTACTTCGGTGATGATCTCGTTCACTTTGGCATCAGGTAATACCTCGTAGCTTACGCCGCGTATTTTGCATTCATTCTCAACTACCTGGTTATATTTCAGCATAAAACTGCCGCCACGATAATTCAGCAGCCAGTCCACTTCTTCGCCGTTTTTTAGTGTCCAGAAGGCGATACCGTACGATTTCAGGTGATCCTTTTGTTCCTCATCCATCGGGATAAGAATAGAAGCAGCCCCCCCTAAGAAAGGCAAAAGGAGAAAGGCCAGTATAGCTAAAAGGCGAAAGGTAAAAGGTGAAAGGTATTTCAAGCACTTCATATCCAAATGTAACGAATTATTGCGGAAGGTATTATGCAATTAGACGAATGAAGCCAGCGGCTAAATCTTCTTAATGAGATGGGCCCAGTTCCGTTAGTTCCTTTGATGCGCGCTTATCTGCAGGTATTTTCAGGAATTCTTTATAGCTGTCGTCGATATAAATCGTCAGGTTAAAATCCTCGGCTGTAAAAGTTGCCAGGTCGGGGGTGTACATGGTGATAAAATTCAATAACTCCTGCCCGGTTATGGGAAGATAGTTTTTTAATCCTTCCGGGCTGAATATTTCTGCAATTTTTCCTTTTACACCCTCGTCTTTTCGTACCTGCGCATCTCTTTTTCGTTTATTTTCAGCCGAATGTGAATCTGGCAGCCTCACGGTAAGTCCACCGATGTAATTACCCGCGTCATCCCTTGTATAAACTGCCGTCTGGCTGTTGAACGGCGACAGGGTAGGTGTGCCCTTTAAACTTCCCGTTTTAACCTCCTGCCCGGTAACTTTTACTTCGTCGAGCATTTTAGACTTTAAAGTCAATACAATATCGATATATCCAAGCTTTTGCACGTAAAGGGTATCCGAACGGTAAGAAAAACCCGAAAAAACAACAATATCGCCCACCTTCGCCGGTATCGAGAATGCACCGGTGGCATCCGAAGCAACCATTTTGTTGGTTTTTAAATTGTGTACGTTAATGCCCGGTACAGCTACGTTGCTTTTATCTTCATGTATGCGGCCAACGAGGTTATCTTGTGCACGAGCCACTCCAATAAATAATGTTACTAATGCGCAACATAAAATAAGCCGGACGGCTACACGAAACGGGTAATAACTCTGACACATATTAACTTACAAATGTAACGAATCTACCCAAAGCTTGTCACAAAAAAGACCGCTTTAACTATTTTTAACAAATCTGGTACCCAGGGCAAACATATGAGCGACTGATCTTATTCATGGTTCTCATTACCTTTCTCCTTTGCGCTTTCACCTCATAATACTAACTTTGCTCCCTCTAAAAAAGTAAAAATGAGCAAAGCAATAATAAAAACTGCAAAAGGCGACATGACTGTTGAGTTCTATGACAAGGATGCGCCTAATACTGTAGCGAATTTCAAAAAATTAGCCAAAGACGGCTTTTACGACGGATTGGCCTTTCACCGGGTTATCCCGAATTTTATGATACAGGGCGGCTGCCCCTTCTCAAAAGACCCTGCAACGGCTTACCGTGCCGGCAGCGGCGGTCCGGGTTACCAAATTGATTGCGAGTTGACCGGCGACAACCAATACCACGACCGTGGTGTACTTTCTATGGCACATGCTGGTCGCAATACAGGTGGTTCGCAGTTTTTTATCTGCCATAGCCGTGCCAATACTGCGCATTTAGACAGGAACCATACCTGTTTTGGCAAGGTGATTGAAAATGTTGACGTGGTAGACAGCATTCGCCAGGGCGATAAGATTTTGGGTATAGAGGTGATAGAAGAATAAGTGAATAGTTGATTGAGAGAGTGGTTGATTAGGTTAATTACTTATTCAACCAATCAACTTAATCAACTCAATCAACTAATAATATGAATTTAAAAGGAATAGTAGCTGTAGCGGGAAAGCCTGGTTTGTGGAAGGCGCTGGCGCAAAATAAAACCGGTTTTATACTGGAAAGCCTGGACGCACAGAAAGTGAAACTGATGGCGAATCTATCAACCGCCAAAATAGCGGCGCTGGATGAGATAACCATTTTTTCGGATGATGAAGATATCAGGTTGACGGATGTTTTGGAGCGTATGAAGGCCCTTAAAAACGTTCCAGATTCTAAAGCAGATGGAAGAGCTTTACGCGAACTGTTCAGGGAAGTAGCACCGGGTCACGATGAGGAAAGAGTATACGCCTCCGACATGAAAAAGATAGTGTCCTGGTATCATATTCTGAAGGATATGCCTTTGTTCAGCGAAGTGGAAGCAACTGAAACGGTAGCTGAAGAACCTGTTGCAGAACCCGAACCGGTAAAGCCCGTTAAGGCCGCCAAAGCTGCTAAGAAAACGGAAGACGCTAGTGCACCTAAAAAGGCAAAAGGGAAATAGTTAATTGGGTTGATTGAGTTAAGTCGTTGATTAAGTTTAATTGTCATTGAACTTAATCAACTTAGTCTAACATATTCAACCAATCTAACTCCCCTCAACAATCCACCTGCGCGCATTTCTCATCGGCAAACTCCGGCTCAAATGTGCTGTGGGTTATAGATAGATGTTCGAGCCTGTGGCGCAGATCATGTTTGATGCTATCAAACGATGCAGCATTCTCCTGGTCAATAACCAGGTGGGCAGTTAAAGCATTTTCGGTGGTGCTTAGCGCCCATACGTGGATATGATGCACATCAGTTACACCTTTGGCCTTCATTAGTTCTGCTTTTATCTTTTCAACATCCATTTCTTTGGGTACGCCGTCCATCTCCAGCCTTAAACTGTCAGACAGCAAACTCCAGGTACCTCGTAAGATTACGATAGCCACAATTAAACTTACCGCACTGTCAATCCAGTACAGGTGCGTAAAATAGATGATTAGTCCCGATATCACCACCCCAAAGGATACAATGGCATCAACCGCCATGTGCAGGTAGGCGCCTTTAACATTCAGGTCCTTGTCTTTATCCTTTACAAAAAGATAGGCGGTAAATGCGTTTATGCCGATTCCCGCAAAGGCAACCCAGGCCATGGTGTCGCCTTGTACTACTTCCTGGTGAATAAACCGCATCACAGCTTCGTAACCAATAAACCCAACAGCTATAAAAAGCACCAACGCATTGAAGAAGGACACAATTATGGTGGACCGTTTGTAACCGTAAGTATATTCACTGGTTGAACGGGCTTTTGTCAGTTTAAATGCCAGCAAAGCGAGGGCAAGACCCGCAACATCACTCAGGTTATGACCTGCATCAGTAAGTAACGATAGGGAATGGCTCCATAAACCTGCCACTACTTCCAGCAGCACAAAAGCAGAGTTAAGTATAATCCCCCAAATAAATGCCGTAGTTAAATGGTCGAGTTTGGGTGTATGATCATGGTGATGATGCCCGTGCGAATGTGAGTGATCATGTCCATGATCATGCGAATGGATGTGTGCTGCCATGCGGCAAATTTAGTGATTAAAAATGAAATGGATGATCCATCTGAAAAAAGCAAAGTACAGTATCAATCCCATCAGGATGTATTTGATGGTGTAATACAGATTGCGATTATAGACTTTGATGCGTTTGCCAACAAGCCGGATGGAGTAGATATATTTGAATACCTTATTTAGGTTACCGGTTTTGTCATTACCCATATTGGGTGATGCGGCCGCCGCCATGATGAACCATCCGAAAAACTTGTTCCAAAAACGGCCAAAAGCAGTTTTAACGGGGCGCTCAATATCGCAAAACAGGATAATACGGTCGACATCCGTGTTGTTTTCGGCATAATGGATATACGTTTCGTCAAATAGCACATCTTCGCCGTCCTTCCATGCATAGCTTTGGCCGTCAACTATAATACGGCATTGTTCGGAGTTCGGGGTAATCAATCCGAGGTGGTAACGCAACGACCCTGCGTACGGGTCGCGGTGCTGCAACAGCTGACCGCCGGCAGGTAATACGGCAAACATTGCTGCTTTTACCTCGGGGATACTTTTGATCAACTCTACGGTTTGCGGGCAATATTTTTTTGCCGAAGGGTGAAAATCATCATACCATTTCAAATAAAAGCGCTTCCACCCACGCCTGAAAAACGAATTGAAACCCACATCATTATACTGATTCGAGCCTTTAATCAGCTCTTCGCGTTCCAGTAGCAGGGCTTCATCGCGGATGGCCTGCCAGTTATTCCGGAGGTTGTTTAGTTGTGGGAAATTTTCGGTGCTTATGTAGGGCTTGTTTTCAACTCCTGAAAGTGCATACATCGGCATATTGATGGGCGCCATAAAGGTAGAATGGTCGGTAAGTTGCCTGAAAAATTTATAGCGAACTGTACCCCTGTAATGGACAATTACTGTAGAGATAACCAGGGTATATAGAATAATGAACTTAACCGAGAGCAGTTCAGTGATAACTTGATTCATAGCAGTAGGATGAGAATCAAATTTATCGAATTAGGGATTTTAAACGATAATGGAATTGCTTAATATGATATTTTTTTACAATAATTTTACTTTTTCAGGCTAATCAGGCGTGATGATAGGGTTCGCCTTTGATGATGGTGTAAGCCCTATAAAGCTGCTCTGCAAAAAACAAACGCACCATCTGGTGTGAAAAAGTCATGCGTGAGAGCGATATTTTATCATTCGCGCGTTGGTAAACAGAGTGGTCGAACCCATAAGGGCCCCCTACAATAAAAACAAGATTATTTACTGAACTTATGGCTTTTTTATCCAGGTAGTCGGCAAATTGTTGGGATGTTAACTGAACTCCTTTTTCATCGAGCAAAATAACCTGGTCTGTTGGTAGTAATTTTTTAAGTATAAGTTCGGCTTCCTTCGCTTTTTGTTGTTCTTGTGTTAAGGCTTTAGTGTTTTTTAGCTCGGGTATTTCAACAAAATCTATCCTGGCATAATGGCGTAGCCTGTTCAGGTATTTGCTGATGCCCTCCCTTAAATAAGCGTCTTCAGTTTTGCCAATTAGCAGTAAAGTTATTTTCATCAGAATGTTGTTGAAATATTGTAAAGTTGCAAAGTTGAATTGTTGTAATTAAAACCCTGCAACTTTACAACATTTCAACCTCTCAACAAAATAATGGAACAGGATATAATAAACGATTATAAAGTGCGCGCTGCTGCAGCGGGTGCCGAAGCTGATAAATATAAGGAGCTAATTAATAATTATTCGCTGTTGCGATTAGGGGTGTTTGTGCTCCTTATCCTTTCTGTATATGTCAGCGTTGTAAATAATAATATGACCATACTGGTTGTGGCAGCCATTATATTGGCGTTCTGTTTTGCATGGCTGGTATCGCGCCAAAGCTTTTTTATCGAACAAAAGAACTATTTTATTACGTTAAAGACCGTTACTGAAAACGAAATCAGCAGTATTACCGGGTATTCAAATATCTACGACAATGGCAGCGCTTTCGCCGATGACAAACATTTCTATTCGTCGGATCTGGATATTTTCGGTAATGCGTCATTATACCAACTGGTCAATCGGGCTGCTACAGCCAGAGGCAAAAGTATATTGTCTGCATGGCTATCTTCACCATCCGAAAAAGCTACGATTTATAAAAGACAGGAATCAATAAAGGAACTTTCGTTAAAAAATGACTGGAAACTTGATTTCCAGGCGAAGCTCTTATTTGCCAGGTCGCTAAAGGATGCACAATTGGACAGTCTTTTTACCTATCTGAAACTATCCTTAGAATTATCGGGCGAAGCGTTCCTGAAGATATATATCAAAATTGCCCCGTTTCTATTGTTGGCCGTCCTGGTTACGGGATATTTTTATCACCCTGCTTACATGGCGGCAATTGCTTTAGGCATTTTCAATTTTTCGGTGCAGGTGTTTAAGGGAAGTTATATAATGAAATCGAGCTTTGTGGCTGATAAGATAGGACAAACACTTGATAGTTATGTGCAGGTTTTCAGAGCTATTGAGGAAACACAGTGGCAGTCAGAACGGTGCAGATACCTATTGCAACAGCTTAAAGATAAACACACCTCACAACAAATAGAGCAATTATCCAGGTTGATAAATAAACTGAGCTACAGCCTGGTTATGATCATAGGGTTTTTGCTGAACGTATTCTTGCTTTGGTCGCTTAAACAAATCATAGCTATTGAAGACTGGAAGCGTAACAACCAGCAAAGCCTTGAAACCGCCTTTGATGTTATTGCCGAATATGAGGCACTTATAAGCCTGGCAAGTTTGCACATCAACTACCCCAAATGGGCCTTCCCGACAATAGCAGATGGGCCAGGTTATACTTTAGCGGCTGTTAAAATTGCCCATCCCCTAATTGCTGCCGACAAACGCGTTGATAATGATTATGAGTTGACTGATACATTTAAGATCGACATTATTACCGGCTCGAACATGGCCGGCAAAAGCACTTTTTTGCGGACTATCGGTATCAATACCGTGCTTGCTCTATGCGGCGCACCTGTTTGCGCCGAATCGATGAAAGTATCTATAGTTACGGTTATCAGCTATATGCGCATCAAAGATTCGCTGAATGAAAGTACCTCTACTTTTAAAGCAGAGCTTGATCGCCTGCAAATGCTGCTGGCGGCTGTGGATAGCGATGCCAAAGTATTTTTCCTGATTGATGAAATGCTTCGCGGAACCAATTCGGTAGATAAATACCTTGGTTCAAAGGCAGTGATTGAACAATTGATCCGTAAAAAAGGGGTTGGGATGGTAGCTACGCACGATTTACAAATTGCTGAGCTGGAAAAACAATATCCCGATTATATACGTAATTTTTATTTTGATATACACGTAAAAAACGGCGAAATGCTTTTTGATTATAAGATCAAACATGGCGAGTGCAAAACGTTTAATGCGTCACTATTGTTAAAACAGATCGGGATAGACGTAGACCCAAAATAAAAAAGTGCAAATGGACTAACCATCTGCACTTTTGTAATCATGTAATCGCTAATTATATCTTATTTGTTGCCTGTTCCGGTACCGCCTGCGCCGCCAATACCCTGGTCACCTTGTTTTATATCATCGTTGTTGATCTTATTCTTGTCGGCGCTGAAGGTTGTTTTACCAAAACTGTACGAGAAGTTGATCCCAACTGAACGGAACGGGAATTGGAAAGTGCTGGTTTGTACAAAGCCCGGGCTCGAAAGGCTGGAGTTAAAGTCCTTGTACTTATTGAAGGGTTCAAGCACATTTATGCCTATAGACGCTTTCTTTTTCATGAGTTGCTGGCGTACACCTACACCAAATATACTGAACGAAGGGTTGGTACCCTGTATCGTACGGCGCGGTGAACTTCCAAAGGTGAATACTGACGCAATAAAACCGCTTTTTGCATCATATTCGGCCATTGCAAATCCGTTGTACTGAACATAGGTCCCGTCTTGGGTTTGGTCCCGGATAAACAAGCCTGTAGGGTCGGGCTTGTAAGTATAAGCATTAATGTTTGCCCTAACGGTTACATTCCTGATCGGGCTAACAGAGCCAAAGAAGCTGGTGCCGAATGAGTTATTATTTCCAATGTTATGGGAGGTGGTTAGAGTACCGGGCTGTGCGTGAGTCGAATCGACCTGAACAAGTATCGGGGCAGCTATGGTTTCGATCAAACCGGCGGTGTGTTTATAATAAACCGACATATTGATCACCGATGACTTGACAAATGTTATGTAATCAAGTTCCAATGTCTGCGATACCTCAGGAGCCAGGTAAGGGTTACCTTCGGTTTGTGCCAGAACATTTGTCTTATTATCGTATGGGTTCAGCGATGTCAGGCCCGGACGCGTAATGCGTTTACTATAAGCCAATTTAATGGTCTGTGTAGACGATAAGGCCTTCTGTATCGTTAAGCTTGGGATAAAAGTATTATAACTATTGCTAAAAGGCCTCAGGGTTGTGTCGGAACTAACTGTTTGGGGCGCGCCGCTAATGTGGGTGATCTCATCCCTTGCGCCAACTAATAAAGTATAGCCCTTCGGCAATGTAATGGTCAGCACGCCATAACCGGCTGTTACATCCTGGTTGTAATTGTAAACTGCTGAATTGGCATTGTCAAAAACGAACCCATCCGGGGTTCCCGCTGCCAGGTCATAAGCATAAGCGTCCTGCGTACCTACCAAACGCCTTAATATTTCTTTACCTCCGGCCTCTAGTTTGAATACTTTATTGATCGGCAAGGTATAATCAGCCTGTAGCGTATATTCATTGTTCAAACCGTTGATGTTCGCCTTTGAATTTGGAAGCTGATCAGTATTCATATAAGTGCTGGTAAAATCGGTTACCGTACGGCTATGGCTCCACTGGGTCGACAGATCCAGTTCTTCGCCCTCCTTATGGAACTTATGCGTATAATCCACATTCCAGTCGAAACCACCAAAGCTGTTATGCCCTAAAGAATTACTTGAATAACGGTATGACGTGTCGCCTGTCTTGATGTCCCACGGCGTAATCATGAGGTTGGTGAAAGCGGATTGTGAATTTGCAACTGTATTAAACCCGCCCTGGTTTAGCCTGATATTAGTATGCAGGCCGTTGAAGGCGTTAAAATCGTAATTTGCCGAAACGTTGCCGATAGCGCCATAACGCTTTACATAGTTCGTACCGTTAGAAGTGGTGCTGGTGTGCACAGTATCCTTAGGCTGTATATCATTATAAAAGCCGGTAAGGGAAGTTTGCGGCCAGGTATAGTTACCGCCTATGTTCATTGACAGGCTAAAACGGTTCTTATTGTAATTCAGGTTAAAGTTGCCATTGTTTTGGCGTGTGCCAAAACCGCCGCTCACCGAGCCGCTTATTCCTGTCATGTTCTTTTGCTTGGTGATGATGTTGATGATACCCGCCGAGCCTTCAGCATCGTATTTTGCAGAAGGTGATGTGATCACCTCGATGCTTTTTATCTGGTCGGCCGGGATGGTTTTCAAAACATCCGATAAGCTGGCCGATGTAGCTCCCGATGGCTTGCCGTTGATCAAAACACGAACGTTTGCATCACCACGTAAGGACACATTACCATTAATATCTACCGCTACCAAAGGCACTTTTTGCAAAACGTCCGTCGCGTTACCGCCGGCTGCAGTAAGGTCCTTTTCGGCATTGTAGACTATTTTGTCAATTTTGTTTTCTATCAACGGGGCCTGGGCTGTTACCGATACCTCATTCAAAGCCTTTGCACTCGAACGAACAAATATCTGGCCCATATTTTTATCCGGCTTAGCATCAGTAGTAGTTATCCCGCCAACGCTTTTTTCAGGATATCCTACGTAAGATATGCGAATTTTATAATCGCCCGGGTGTACACCGTCAATTTTAAAAACTCCTTTATCATCGGTCAATACGCCATTGATTGGTGCTTTACCAGTGGCACGGAAAAGCGCCACCGAAGCGTAGCTTAATGGCTGCTTGGTAACGGAGTCAATCAGCGTTCCTGAAATTTTCCCGACGATCGTTGGGCCCCCTCCAACACCGAGTTGTGCTTTAGCGGTAATAAATGAGCAAGTTATTAAGATAAGTATAATTATACGTTTCATTTGTTGTCGTTTTTGTAATTGGAGGCGAAAATAGTTGAAATGTTACAGCGTCGCCGTGATTTTGTGTCATTTTGAAGTCACGTCACTTATTAGTTACAATGGCTGGTTTTTAAAGCACAATATCCACCATAGGATATTGATATTTAGTAACATAACAATCGAAAATACGGGAATTGGACGGGCTTTATGTCTCTATAATACAATATTCACTATCCGGCCTTTTACCACAATCACCTTTTTTGGCGATTTGCCGTCCAGGTACTTCTGTACATCGGCGCTGCCTAAAACTGTGCTTTCAATTTCAGCAGGCCCGAGCGCCAATGAAATATTAAGGTTCAGCTTCATTTTACCGTTGATAGAAATAGGGTAGGCGTACTCATCCTCAATCAAATATTCGGGGTTGAATTTCGGATAGGGTGTGTAGGATAGCGTCCCCGCTTCATTGCCCAACAATACCCACAATTCCTCGCAGATATGTGGTGCATAAGGCGATAATACCACCACCAAATCCTGTAAAATAGCGCGTTTATTGCATTTAAGGTCGGTTAACTCATTTACTGCTATCATAAAGCTGGATACCCAAGTATTAAACGAAAAACGTTCTACATCTTCCTCTACCTTGTGGATGATCTTATGCAGCGATTTCAACTCAGCTTTGGATGGTGAATCGTCCGATAACCTGAAATTCAGTTGCTCATCATGAAACAGTTTCCAGAATTTACGCAGGAACTTAAACACCCCCTCAATACCATTGGTGTTCCAGGGTTTACTTTGTTCCAGCGGTCCCAGGAACATTTCGTACATACGTAATGTATCAGCACCATAACGCTCTATCAACATATCGGGATTAACGACGTTGAACTTGGATTTCGACATTTTTTCTATTTCCCAGTCACAGGTAAATCCCGTGTTTTCTTGAACGAATTCTGTAAGCGAATATGGATTTGTCTTTTGAATGACTTCTCTAAATTGTTTAATCATTAAATAATCATTCTCGACAAGGTTTACATCAATGTGCCATTTTGAAACAAGAAAATCCGACAAGGATATTTCCAATTTCAAAGCTTGTAAGCGTTCGCGACAGATTTCATTCAAATGCCTTTCGAGATTTTTAACAAAAGCATTATCGTCGTCATATAGCTTATCGACTATGTTTTGAGATATATATACTATAATAATATCATCACCACTAATTGGAATAGGGGTGTGAGGCACATGATTAGGAAGAGCTATTAATTGGAAATGAATTTTGTTTATGAAACTTGATCTGCCTTGTATCATCCCCTGGTTAATAAGTTTTTTAAACGGCTCTTCTTCAATAGCTTCACCGATATCCACCAAAAACTTATTCCAAAAACGACTATAAAGCAAATGCCCGGTGGCATGTTCGCTGCCGCCGATGTACAAATCGACATCTTTCCAGTAGGCTATATCTTTTTTAGAGGCAAATTCTTTATCGTTATGGGCATCCATATAACGGTACCAGTACCAGCTACTGCCGGCCCAGCCGGGCATGGTGGAATGTTCGTATGGCCCTTCCGGGTGCTTCCAATTCGAGGCTCTTGCCAATGGCGGCTCACCACTTTCTGTCGGCAAATATTTGTCCACCTCTGGTAATACCAAAGGCAGGTCTTTTTCATCAATTAAATAAGGTAGCCCATCCTTAAAATAAACCGGTACAGGTTCGCCCCAGTAACGCTGACGGCCAAATATGGCATCGCGCATCCGGTAGTTGATCTTTGCTTTGCCTGCGCCTTTATTTTCCAAAAAAGCGATTACGGCAGCGGTGCCGTCTTTATAATTCAGGCCGTTCATAAAACCCGAATTGATGTAGCGGCCTTCTTTGGTTGGGTCGGCTTCGGTTTCGATATTTTGAATATCCATGATAGGCACTATCGGTAAACCAAAGTGTTTCGCAAAAAGGTAGTCACGCTGGTCGCCCGATGGTACGGCCATTACCGCGCCGGTGCCGTATCCTGCTAAAACATAGTCGGCAATGTAAAGCGGCACTTTTTCGCCATTCACCGGGTTGATCACATAGCTGCCTGTAAAAGCACCCGATACCGTTTTTGTATCTGCCATACGGTCGAGCTCCGATTTCTTTTTGCTTTGCGCGACGTAGGCATCAACTTCGGCCTTTTGCTCCGGCGTGGTTAAAGATTCAACTAATTCATGTTCAGGTGCAAGCACTAAAAATGTAACTCCGAAAATGGTATCTACGCGTGTCGTGAATACTTCTATAAAGTCTTGATTCTTGGCTCTTGATTCTTGACTCTCTATCTGAAATTTTACTGATGCTCCCGTACTCTTCCCAATCCAGTTCCTTTGCATTTCCTTTAAAGGTTCCGGCCAGTCGATGGTATCTAAACCTGTCAATAAACGCTCGGCATAAGCGGTGATGCGCATACTCCACTGCATCATTTTCTTTTGCTCCACGGGATAGCCGCCGCGCTCGCTGAATCCGTCTTTTACCTCATCATTAGCTAAAACTGTTCCCAAAGCGGCGCACCAGTTTACGGTGCTTTCGCGGAGGTAGGTGATGCGGTATTTTAATAATTCGGATTGTTGTTCGTTATGATTGAATGCTTTCCATTCAGCAGCCGAAAAACTCAATATTTCTTCATCGCATACAGCATCAATGCCTGCAGAGCCATTTTGCTCAAAATGAGCGATTAACTTTTCAATCGATTCAGCTTTATCCGCAGCCTTGTTATACCAGGAGTTGAACAACTGCATAAATATCCACTGCGTCCACTTGTAAAAATCGGGCGAACTGGTACGAACCTCGCGGCTCCAGTCGAACGAAAAACCTATCTGGTCCAGCTGGCGGCGATAGGTGGCAATGTTGGTTTCGGTAGTAATGGCGGGGTGCTGCCCGGTTTGTATGGCGTATTGCTCTGCAGGCAAACCAAAGCTATCATACCCCATCGGATGCAACACATTAAAACCTTTTAAGCGCTTGTAACGGGCGAAAATATCCGACGCGATATAGCCCAGCGGGTGACCCACATGCAACCCCGCACCTGATGGATATGGGAACATATCCAGTACATAATACTTGGGTTTGGTGGAGTTGTTGTCAGCCTTAAAGGTTTGATTTTTAGCCCAAAACTGCTGCCACTTGCGTTCTATATCTTTAAATTGGTAGTCCATCCGGTATTTCGCTTTTTAGAGGTGGCGAAATTACGAATTTTAGTTGATTTAGTTGATGGGGTTAATTGGTTGATTAGTTGTTATGGGTAAGACCCAATGAGCCTAATCACTCTTCAACCACTCAACACTTTCCTCAATAAACTGCTGCCACACCGCATCAGGCTGCCATACCGCTTCAATAAACTCCTGCATCTCATCTTCATTCAATTTACCTTCGGCAAATAAATATAAACCTGTAAAGGCCGACGCACGGTAATTAGCTGCGCAATGCACCAATATTTTTTTGCCGTCATACTGCTGCATATCGGCAATAAAAGAGGTTAATTCATCCAACTGCGGGTTATCAAATTGAACCGGAATATGATGGTAACTCAGCCCCAAAGCCTTTACCGACCCGGCTTCATCAGCCAAAGCATATTTGCCATCGGCCAAACCCAAATTGATAATCACCTCATAACCATCTTCGGCAATGGAGGCTAACTGACCTTCGCGTGGCTGACCGGCGCAAGCCAATGTATCGGATACTTTTTGAAAGTTGTAGATGTTACTCATGCTGTAAAATTACAAACAGGCGGGTGGATTTTAACCACTTTTCTGCATGATAATAACGGGCATCAAACTTTATTATGATGTTTTGTAACGATATGACTATCTGCGCCGTAATGTTTATTGGCGGGCAATTCCTCCAAAAACTTAATAAATTAATAATGTGTGAATTTCTTCCTTCCGGGAATTTTTTTTTACTTTTAAGTCCCCTGAATTAAATCCAATTATTAGTAAACTCATTTAAAAAGCATGAAACGCAAACTTATCCTTATCATTTTGCTGTTAGCAGGTGTATCACTTACTTATACAGCATGCAAAAAATCGAGCAGTAAACCAACTGTAAGCGCTAAAACCGTAAGCAGCCAGATAGCTTTAAACCTGGCGCAAACCCTGTACGGCGGCCTGGGCGGTTTCGACATCTCTACCGGTTTAAGCAGTACGGCGAGCGTAAACATTAAGCAACTTGCCATTAAACGCCAGCAGCTCGCGTTAAAATTAAACGGCGGCCGCCAAATAAACGACCTCAGCGGCGATATTACCTGCGGAGCGTCAGCCGATACAACGTTAAACTATAGTACCACCCTTGATGATGGCTCATCGGCAACTATTTCGGGTACCATTGGTTTCACTTTTCTATGTACCAATAATGTAGCTTCGGGTTTTAATATTCACGATGACCTGACGATAGGCGCGAAAAACGCTACGCTTACCGCAAGCTACAAACTGAATGAAAACCTTACTGCGCAGGTTGTTGATGTAACCAATGTTAATTCAAGCTATACCCTTGGCGGGACATTCAGCATGAGCGACAATATTTCATATGTAAATCCAAAATCCACCACGACAGAAGCCTACAGCTATAACTTTACAACACCGTTACTGATTGATTCGAGCGGAAATATTGACAGTGGTGCAGCTACTTTTTCAACCAATGGCACCAATGCTTCAGGTACATGGAATTATAGCGGGACTGTGGTTTTCGAACCTAACTTTTTGGTGAAGATCACGATAAATGGTACTACTTATAATGTAAACCTGCAAACCGGCGTGGTGTCATAAATATTATAAACCTAAATTTTCAAGGCTTTTTCCGGGTAACTGGGGGAAGCTTTTTTGTTTAGTGTTAGTTGTAGCAGTTGTAAAGGTTGTATTGGTTGAAGTAGTTTTAATCCTCATCACCACTACAACTAATACAACCAATTCAACTAGTCACACAATAATCGTATAATTGTTTACGCATGAAGAAACTTCTATCCAATCTTACTTTCCAGGTTGTAGTTGCTATTATATTGGGTGTGATAGTGGGCTTATATTTTAAAGACTTCGGCTCGACCGCCAAGCTCATCAGCGATAAGTTTATCGATCTGATCAAAATGCTGATCGCGCCCATCATTTTCTTCACCATAGTTTTAGGCATATCCGGCATGGGCGATATGCGCAAAGTGGGCAGGGTTGGGGGCAAAGCGATATTGTATTTTGAGATCGTGACCACCTTTGCACTCATCATGGGTGTTACCCTGGCCAACCTGCTTAAACCAGGGAGTGGTTTGCCTGTTCCGCATACCGCGAATACAGCCAAACTGGAGCAATATCAAAAAGCCGCTGCCGAAATGAAATGGGGCGAGTTTTTTGCCCATATTATACCATCCAATGTGTTTGATGCCTTTGACAAAGGCGACATCTTACAGATATTATTCTTTGCGATCTTATTTGGCTACGGATTGAGCCTGCTGAAAGAAACCGGCAAGCCTGTGATTGACCTTTTCGAAAAGCTGAATAAGGTATTTTTCAATATCATGGGCTTTGTGATGCGGTTGGCGCCAATAGGAGCGTTTGCAGGCATGGCGTTTACCGTAGCAACTTATGGTATTGATACCTTAAAGCCCTTGCTGCAATTATTGGGCGCGGTATTCCTGGCGATGCTGCTGTTTATTTTTGTGGTGCTGTATATTGTCAGCCTGATTTTTAAATTCAGCCTTTGGCAGTATCTTAAATTTATACGACAGGAAATACTCATTGTAGTGGGCACTTCATCCTCCGAAACTGTGCTGCCCAGTATGATGGAAAAGATGGAAAAATTTGGCTGTTCAAAATCGGTCGTCGGGCTGGTTATTCCCGCTGGGTATTCTTTCAATTTGGACGGCACCACGATTTACCTTTCCATGTCGGTTATATTTCTGGCCCAGGTATTTAATATTCCCTTATCGCTGGGGCAGCAGTTGGTTATTATCGGTATCCTGATGCTGACCTCAAAGGGCGCAGCGGGAGTCACCGGCAGCGGTTTTATTGTATTGACCTCCACGCTGACTGCCATTAAAGTTATCCCGGTTGAAGGTGTTGCGATATTGTTTGGGGTAGATAGATTTATGTCGACAGCCCGGGCGCTTACCAATATGATCGGTAATGGTATAGCTACGATTGTAATAGCGAAGAGTGAAAAGGAGTTTAGGCCCCCGACCCCTAAAGGGGAGTAAATTTCGAATCATGAAGTACTTCGGTGTTCATTATTCGAAATTCGGTGTTCGATATTAAAATATTCCCCCTTTAGGGGTTTAAGGGGTTTTGAGATTCCCAGTAATAAATTAACTTTGCGCCTACATTTATATATGCTATGAGCGTTCTCGTCAATAATAATTCAAAAGTAATAGTACAGGGTTTTACAGGTAACGAAGGTACTTATCATGCCTCGCAAATGATCGAATACGGCACCGACCTTGTAGGTGGCGTTACACCGGGCAAAGGCGGTCAGCGTCATTTGGACAGGCCGGTATTCAATACAGTTAAAGAAGCCGTTGATAAAACCGGCGCCAATGTATCAATCATCTTCGTACCGCCGCCGTTTGCTGCTGATGCCATTATGGAAGCAGCCGAAGCAGGTATTAAACTTATAGTATGCATCACCGAAGGTATCCCCACAAAGGATATGATTATGGTGAAGGAATATATTAAGGACAGGGATACGCGCCTTATCGGGCCGAATTGCCCGGGCATCATAACCGCCGGAGAAGCTAAGATTGGTATTATGCCGGGCTTTATTTTCCGCAAAGGTAATGTGGGTGTAGTTTCCAAATCAGGTACTTTAACTTACGAGGCGGTTGACCAGGTTGTGAAGGCCGGATTAGGTATTACTACAGCTATTGGTATTGGTGGCGATCCCATCATCGGCACACCAACCAAAGAAGCGGTTGAATTGCTGATGAACGATCCTGATACTCATGGCATTATTATGATAGGCGAGATAGGCGGCGGCATGGAAGCCGAAGCTGCCCGCTGGATAAAGGCAAACGGCACTAAACCTGTTGTGGGCTTTATAGCAGGTCAAACTGCTCCCGCTGGCCGCAGAATGGGTCACGCCGGCGCGATTGTAGGAGGAGCCGATGATACCGCTGCTGCCAAAATGAAGATCATGGCTGAGTGCGGTATCCGCGTAGTGCAATCACCCGCTGAGATAGGTGCTGCAATGGCTGAGGAATTAGCCAAATTAAAGGTGAAAGCATAAAGCCAAAAACTGAAAAGTTAAACTATGTCCTGGTAAGAAATTGCCGGGATTTTTTATTTGGTCAGAACGGTGTAAATAACTCGCTCGCCCAAAATCAAAATGCCATTCGTGCCGTATATTTGTTATAGGCACTGAATTCAAATCAATAATTCAGTCATTCAATAATTAAATCATGGAATACAACAAGCTAACGCCCGAAGAAGAACGGGTAATACTATACAAAGGAACCGAACGGCCATTTACCGGCTCTTTACTAAATAATCATGCGCATGGGCTGTATGTGTGCAAACGGTGTGATACGCCATTATACACATCCGAAACCAAGTTTGAATCGCATTGTGGATGGCCAAGCTTTGATGATGAGATCCCCGGAGCGGTTAAACGTGTACCCGATGCTGACGGTCACAGGGTGGAAATTGTTTGCGCCAATTGCGGCGCACACCTTGGTCATGTTTTTGAAGGTGAATATCTTACCCCAAAAAACACAAGACATTGTGTAAATTCAGTTTCGCTGAAGTTTGTGCCGCTGGAGAGTTGATTAAGTTAAGTGGTTGATTAAGCTTTCTCCTTATCAAACACATTATGCCACAGTAAGGCAGCTATTATGCCGCCAATAACAGGGGCAATAATAAAGAGCCATAGTTGCCCCAATGCTTTTCCGCCGGCAAATATAGCAGGCCCGAAACTACGTGCCGGGTTAACAGAGGCACCGGAAATTGGGATAGCCGCTAAGTTTATAATTACCAAAGTGAGCCCGATGGCCAACCCCGCCATATTGGTATTTCCAAAACGCGAAGTAGCGCCAAAAATAACGAACAGGAACAGGAAACTGAGAATTGCTTCGGCCAGAAATGCCGATGTGGTGCTGTATCCGCCCAGGTAACCGGGCCCCCAGCCGTTTGATCCGAGCCCCCATTCTCCAATGCCTGTAAAACCAGGACTGCCTTTTAGAAAAGCGTACAATACTGCAGCGCCTATGGTAGCGCCAACAAACTGGGCAACAACGTACCCCACGGCATCTTTAGCGCTTATTTTTCGGGCAACCAGCATGGCAATAGTAATAGCAGGGTTAATATGGCAGCCTGAAATAGGGCCAATGGTATACGCCATGACAACAACAGTCAGGCCGAATGCAAGCGCAATTCCTAAAATTCCAATGCCAAAAGGTGCATCCGAAAGCACCGCTGCCGGGATTGTTTTTCCGTCGACAACTGCTGCTCCGCAGCCCAATAATACTAAGGCAAAGGTTCCAATAAGTTCGGCTAAATACTTTTTCATAATAGGGGTGAGATTGGTCAAAATAAAGTTATCATAAATTTATTTTGGTTTTATATAATTATCATAAATAAATGTTTGCCCATCCGGCCGTTATTTACATTAACCTAACCCTGTTTATAACTAATCCTGATGTTAAAAACTATCGCTAACATCGTAACCAACCCATCCGCTATCTTTGAAACAATAAGTTCTTTAACAAACGCTATCAAAGGTTACCGGGGTAAAAGCCGGGATTAAAAGGGAACCATGTGCAAATCATGGGCTGACGTGCAACTGTGAAGTGGTGAATAGTGAGTGGTGAATAGTGAATGACTAATGGTGAATAAAACCTCCGTTAATCCATTGACTATTGACCATTGACCATTGACCTCTCAGCCAGACACCTGCCAGGATAGCTTGTCAAAACTTTCACGAATAAGGTTTTGGCGAAAGCCCTGTCTCCCAAACGTCCGCAAGCGTGCCGGTTTCATCGTCTTTTGTCGACTCCAATAAATTAAAACGACAAGGCATGAATCACGAAAACGAAGTATTACTGAGGGAGAACAAGGACCGGTTTGTTATCCTCCCCATCAACTACCCCCGCATCTGGGAAATGTACAAAAAGCACGAGGCCAGTTTCTGGACCGCCGAAGAGATCGACCTTTCAGATGATCTGAAGCATTGGGAAAACCTCAATTCCGGCGAAAAGCATTTCATATCACACATATTAGCATTTTTCGCAGCAAGCGATGGCATTGTGAATGAGAATCTCGCTGTCAATTTTATGAGTGAGGTTCAAGTGCCCGAAGCACGGTGTTTCTATGGCTTCCAGATCATGATGGAAAATATTCATTCGGAAACATATGCCTTGCTGATCGATACTTACATTAAAGATCCTGCCGAAAAAGATCGGTTATTTCATGCCATCGATACTGTGCCTGCCGTTCAGAAAAAGGCCGAGTGGGCACTCAAATGGATAAACAATGGCACTTTCGCGCAACGCCTGGTGGCCTTTGCCGCGGTGGAGGGAATTTTCTTTTCGGGTAGTTTCTGCTCTATTTTCTGGCTCAAAAAGCGCGGCCTGATGCCGGGATTGACTTTTAGTAATGAACTCATTTCGCGTGATGAAGGCATGCACTGCGAATTTGCATGCCTGTTGTATAGTATGCTTACAGAAAAGCTCTCTAAACAGGAAGCTACCAAAATAATCACCGACGCGGTCGAAATCGAAAAGGAATTTGTAACTGACGCCCTGCCGGTAAACCTCATCGGCATGAACGCCAAACTGATGAGTCAGTATATTGAATTTGTAGCCGACCGCTGGCTGGTAGAGTTAGGGTATGACAGGGTGTACAACACCACAAATCCCTTCGATTTTATGGAAATGATATCGCTGCAAGGCAAAACCAATTTCTTTGAAAAGAGAGTTGGGGATTACCAGAAGAATGGGGTCTTAAACGCGGCGGAGTCGAAAGCATTTACGTTAGACGATGACTTTTAACATTCACTATTGACTATTCACCACTCACCATTCACCAAAATGTTTGTAATAAAAAGGGACGGTAAAAAAGAGACCGTAAAATTTGATAAGATAACGGCACGCATCGAGAAGCTGTGCTATGGTTTAAACTCGGCATTGGTCGACCCGATTGATGTCGCCAAAAAGGTAATCGAAGGCTTGTATGACGGCGTAACCACCTCCGAACTGGATAATCTGGCGGCCGAAACAGCAGCCTCCCTAACCACCAAACATCCGGATTATGCCCTGCTGGCATCGCGGATAGCGGTGTCCAACCTGCATAAGAATACTATCAAGTCATTTTCAGAAACGATGTGTAAGCTGCATGGCTACGTAGATGCGAAAGCGGGGAAAACAGCATCCTTACTGGCCGATGATGCATGGCAGGTCATCGAGGAAAATGCTGAGTTGCTGGACAGTACTATTATTTACGACCGCGATTTCGGTTTTGATTACTTCGGATTTAAAACACTCGAAAAATCGTACCTGTTAAAACTCGATGGCAAAATAGCTGAACGCCCGCAGCATTTGTTTATGCGGGTGTCGGTGGGTATCCATAAGGAAGATATTGACAGTGTAATCAAAACCTATAACCTGATGAGCGAACGCTGGTTTACCCATGCTACGCCAACTTTATTTAATGCCGGAACGCCAAAGCCGCAAATGTCATCCTGTTTTTTGTTGACGATGAAAGATGACAGTATCGATGGTATTTACGATACGCTAAAGCAAACCGCCAAAATATCGCAAAGTGCAGGGGGCATTGGTTTAAGCATTCATAATATACGCGCAACAGGTTCTTATATTGGCGGCACAAATGGTACCAGCAACGGCATTATACCGATGCTGAAGGTATTTAATGATACGGCCCGCTACGTCGACCAGGGCGGAGGCAAGCGGAAGGGTGCGTTTGCAATCTATTTGGAACCGTGGCATGCCGATGTGTTTGAGTTTCTGGATCTGCGTAAAAATCATGGTAAGGAAGAAATGCGGGCCCGCGATCTGTTTTACGCGCTTTGGGTGTCCGACCTGTTTATGAAAAGGGTAGAAGCCAATGAGGACTGGAGCCTGTTCTGCCCGCATGAGGCGCCGGATTTAGCTGATTGCTGGGGTGCTGAGTTTGAAGCGCTGTATACTAAATACGAAAATGAAGGTCGCGCCAAAAAAACGGTAAAAGCACAGGAACTTTGGTTTGCCATATTGGATGCGCAGGTAGAAACCGGAACGCCATACCTTTTATATAAAGATGCTGCTAACGGCAAATCAAATCAGCAAAATTTGGGTACGATCAAAAGCTCCAACCTGTGTACCGAAATTATGGAATACACCTCGGCGGAAGAAGTCGCTGTTTGTAACCTGGCTTCACTGGCATTGCCGAGATACATACAAAACGGCATTTTCGACCATCAAAAATTATACGAAGTAACTTACCAGGTTACCTTAAACCTCAATAAGATCATCGACAATAATTATTACCCGGTTGAAGAAGCGCGTTATTCCAATTTGCGTCATCGGCCTATTGGTTTGGGCGTACAGGGTTTGGCGGATGCTTTTATCCTGCTCCGTTTGCCATTTGAAAGTGACGAAGCCAAGCAACTGAACAAGGAGATATTCGAAACCATCTATTTTGCTGCGATGACGGCTTCTAAGGATTTGGCAATAGCTGACGGCGCTTATGAAACCTTTAAAGGTTCACCATTATCAAAGGGTAAATTCCAGTTCGATTTATGGGGAGTTACACCTGAAAGTGGCCGCTGGGATTGGGAAAACCTGCGTTTGGATATAATGAACCATGGTGTTCGCAATTCCCTGTTAGTTGCGCCAATGCCGACGGCATCAACCTCGCAGATATTGGGTAATAATGAATGCTTTGAGCCGTATACATCCAATATCTACACCCGCAGGGTATTGAGCGGCGAGTTTATCATCGTCAATAAATTTCTCCTGCGCGATTTGGTAAATCGCGGGCTTTGGGATAATACAATGAAAGATAAGATCATCACCGCTAATGGTTCGATACAGGATATCGCCGAAATACCCCAGGAATTAAAAGACCTTTACAAAACCGTTTGGGAAATCAAGATGCGTAACATCATCGATATGGCGGCTGATCGGGGAGCTTATGTTTGCCAGTCGCAGTCGTTAAACTTGTTTATCAATCAGCCAAATGCTTCCAAACTAACATCCATGCATTTTTACGCGTGGAAAAAGGGTTTGAAAACAGGTATGTACTACCTTCGTACACAAGCGGCCTCACAAGCTATTAAGTTTACTGTAGAAAACCAGGGCGGCAAAAATATGGAGCCTGTGATACCGGAGCATGTTGAACAAGTGGCCGACGAGATACCTGCCGGGCCTAGCTGTTCGATGGATGAAGGCTGTGTGACTTGTTCTGCGTAAAATAATCCGTAGAGACGCATAATTATGCGTCTCTACATTTCGTTAATTGTGACAAATGGCCATCCATCAAAAACACGAAATAGTTTGCTGCGAACGCTGCCAGTCGGCATTTGAATGTAAGGCAAATTCATTCACCAAATGCCAGTGCACCCAAGTGCAGTTAACGCTGAATGAAACGCAATACGTGAGTGAATTATATGATGGGTGCTTGTGTGCTTCCTGCCTGTTGGAATTGCAAAAAGAATATAGAGACATCTTAACAGCTAAATAATCTTTCGGACTTATGCGGACTTTCGGACTTTCCGACTAATTTTCTATCTTCATCCCCGAAATCACTCTCAAAACTCTTATGAAATTACTGGAAGGAAAAATTGCGCTGATCACTGGCGCTTCAAAAGGAATAGGTCGAAAAATAGCTGAAAAATTTGCCGAACATGGCGCCGATGTTGCTTTTACCTACCTTTCGTCTGTTGAAAAAGGGCTGGAGCTGGAGCAGGAATTGCAAAAGTATGGCACCCGGATAAAAGGCTACCGTTCTGATGCCTCCAAATTTGATGAAGCCGATAAATTGATCACTGATATTGTCGCTGATTTTGGTGGATTGCAAATTGTTGTGAATAACGCCGGGATCACCAAAGACAACCTGATCATCCGCATGACCGAAGAGCAATGGGATGATGTGCTGAATGTGAACCTGAAATCGATATTCAATATAACCCGGGCAGCTTCTAAAATAATGATGAGGGCAAGGACAGGTGTATTCATTAATATGAGTTCGGTAGTTGGTTTGCAAGGTAATGCCGGGCAGTCTAATTATGCGGCCTCAAAAGCCGGTATTGTCGGTTTTTCAAAATCTATGGCTAAAGAGATGGGTTCACGGGGCATTCGCACCAACGTGGTAGCACCGGGCTTTATCCAAACCGAAATGACCGATGCGCTGGACCCAAAAGTTGTGGACGCATGGGCGCAAACTATTCCGCTTAAACGCGCAGGTACTACAGAAGATGTTGCCAATGTATGCGTTTTCCTGGCTTCTGATATGGCCGCTTATATTACCAGCCAGACGATACCCGTTGATGGTGGGATGTTGTAGGCAGTCAAAACTATTGAGTTTTAAGTTCAGAGTCTATCTGCCATCTCATAATAATTTTGCATTTTGCACCATAACGTAAAACTCGGTACGTTAAAGGTCATACGCAAAACATGCAGCTACTATTTTCAGTAACATGGGGTTCGGTTTCGGGATGGTGGACACCCGTTTGCCTGTTGCTGGCTTTGCTGTACGCATGGCTGATGTACCGGCAGCCTGTAAACCTTGGTAAAAATGTTCGTTATGGGTTATTCGCACTCAGGACAATAGCTGTTTTTATCCTTTCCTTTTTATTGATAGTGCCTTTGGTAAGGTCGGTGGCCTATAATCCACAAAAGCCATTAGTGCTTATTGCCCAGGATAACTCGGAATCAATAAATACTTTTAAGCCTGCCGGTTTCAGTGAACAACAGTTTGTTAGTGACCTTTCCAAACTGAAACAACAATTAGGTGAGAAATATGATGTACGCGAATTTAACTTCAGTCGCGACCTGAAAGACAGCCTTTCGGCCAAATTCAATGGAAAACAGACTAATATCTCGTCAGCCATTAATGGATTGAACGAGCGTTTTGTCAATCAAAACATAGGCGCCTTAGTATTGGCGACGGATGGCCTATATAACCAGGGCAGCGACCCGCGATATGGGGCTAAAAACTTAAAGACCAATATTTACACCATTGCCCTGGGTGACACCATTACCAAACGCGACCTGTTGATTGGTAATGTGAACTACAATAAAACAGCCTATTTAGGGGATGATTTTGCGGTAGAAGTTCTCGCCGAAGCATACCAGGCCAAAGGAGAGAACATCCGCCTGAGCGTTACCGAAGATGGCAAACAGGTGTTTTCACAGACGACACAGGTGAATTCAGATAATTTCAAAAAGATAGTCCCATTGAAGTTGAGCGCCGATAAAAAAGGTGTCCGGAAATTTACCATCAGCATTGCGACTGTCAAGAATGAGATATCAGTTCAGAATAATACAGAAACGATTTATGTAGAGGTGCTGGATGCCAAACAAAAGATATTATTGCTGTACGATGGCCCGCATCCCGATATCAGCGTTATCAAACAATCCATTGAAACCAATAAGAACTACGAAGTAAAATCAAGCCTGCTCAGCGACCTGCCCAAGCTGAAATTGACCGATTACAGCATGTTGATCTTATACCAGGCAGCCAGCAGCAGCTCAGGTGCATTACAAAGTTTTATTACGAAAAGCAAAGTGCCCGTTTGGTATATATTGGGCGGGCAATCTGACCTGCAGCAATTTGATAACGAACAGAAAACCTTGCAAATAAGCGCCAATCAGCAGCAGATACAGGAGGTTTTTGCCGAGCCGGTTGCCGGGTTTTCTTTATTCACTTTATCGGATTCGACCCGGAACAAACTATCCAAACTTCCGCCATTAATGGCGCCTTTCGGCGATTACAAAAGCTCTGGCACCAGCCAATCGCTACTAAAACAAAAGATAGGAGCCGTGGTCACAGCTTATCCTCTATTATCATTCAGTGATGAAAATGGCCGCCGGATAGCTATACTTACCGGCGAGAGCCTGTGGCGCTGGGCATTGTCGGAATATCAAACGTATGGTAATCACCACGCATTGGAAGAGTTGTTTGGGCAAACCGTGCAATACCTTACCGCCAATAGTAACAGGCAGCGTTTTAGGGTGTACCCTGCGAAAAGCGTGTTTGACGAAGGTGAAAATGTGCTTATCAATGCCGAGTTGTATAATGATGCAATGGAACTGGTAAACACACCCGATGTAAAGATCGACCTGAAAAACGATTCCGGTAAAAATTACAGCTTCCTGTTTACCCGTAACGGACAGAGTTATCAATTAGATGCAGGAACCTTGCCGGTCGGCGAATACGGTTATTCGGCAAGCACCAAACTGGGCACCCAGAACTTCACCGCAAAGGGGCAACTCACCGTAAAACCTTTGAACCTGGAAACCCGCCAAAGCGCCGCCGACCACCATTTGCTTGCTGACCTTGCCAGGCAATCGGGCGGGCAAATGCTTTATCCGTCGCAAATCGACCAGCTTGCCGACCTCATTCGCAAAAATGATAACATCAAAACAGTGGTTTACGAGGATAAACACTATAATGACCTGGTAGATCTGAAATGGATATTTGCAGTGATTCTTGTTTTGCTTAGCGCAGAATGGTTTTTAAGAAAAAGGGAAGGGGAAATTTAATCCTTCTTATCCTTCACGATCACAAAAACATCCTCGTTATCTTTTTTCATGAGGTATTTTTCGCGGGCGAATTTTTCGAGTTTTTCCTTATTGGTAGTTAGCTCATCAAGGTCCTGGTGAACTTTCGCGGTTTCTTTCTGGTAAAAATCGCGCTCCTGTTTTAGTTTGCTTAGCTGGTGATGATACTGGTATTGCGAGAATAAATCGTTCTTATCAAAAAATACCATCCACACCAAAAATGCCAGGCTGACGATAAAGTATTTGTTCCTGAAAAGATTAAGCAGGCGCTTCATTTCAAACTAAAATAAATTTCGTTTAAAGCTATTTAATTATTTTGAATGCCACAAGGCGGATTATTAACTTGTTAACAAGGGTAGTTGAATGGTTGATTAGGTTTAATAAGTTGATTAAGTTAAATGGGGGTAACTCAATCAACCACTTAACTTAATCCAACTCAATCAACTAATATTATCGCCTTCCTCCAGCCGACCGGTTTCCCCAAAACTTCTTCTTCCCGTCCCTGTGTCCGCCGCCTGAACCGTGCCTTGGCGCCGAACCATTTTTGGCAGGCTCCATTTTTTTGGCCACGAAATTCGGACTCATCGGGTAAGGATGCTCCTCGTTTACCGGTATCTGCTTTGATATCAGTTTGTGTATATCTTTCAGAAAATCAATCTCTTCCGCATCGCAGAAGGAAAAAGCGATACCGCTTGCACCTGCACGGCCTGTACGGCCAATGCGGTGTACGTAGGTTTCGGGTATGTTGGGTAGCTCGTAGTTAATAACATGCGTCAATTCATCGATATCAATACCGCGGGCTGCGATATCTGTTGCTATTAAAACCCGGGTAGTACGGTTTTTGAAGTTGGATAATGCGCGCTGCCTTGCATTTTGCGATTTATTGCCGTGTATTGCCTCGGCAGTGATGCCAACGCGGGTAAGGTCCTTTACCACTTTATCAGCACCGTGCTTGGTGCGGGTAAATACCAAAGCAGTTTTGATGCCCTTGTCTTTCAGCAAGTGAATCAGCAGCGACTTTTTGTCCCCCTTTTCCACATAATACAGTTCTTGCTGTATGGTATCCGCAGTAGACGATGGCGGGGTAACTTCCACCTTTTCAGGATTATGCAATATCGAATTAGCAAGCTGCTGGATCTCATTCGGCATTGTGGCCGAAAAGAACAGCGTTTGCCTGCGGGCAGGTACTTTGGCAATGATTTTTTTAACATCATGCACAAATCCCATGTCCAGCATGCGGTCGGCTTCGTCCAGAACCAGCATTTTGATATGATCCAGGTGCACAAAGCGCTGGTTCATCAAATCCAGTAAACGGCCCGGTGTAGCCACCAGGATATCCACGCCACGACGCAAAGCATCCGTTTGCGGATTTTGTGATACACCACCGAAAATCACCAAATGTTTTAAACCCGTATGCCTGCCGTAAGCGGCAAAACTCTCATCGATCTGGATAGCAAGTTCGCGGGTAGGGGTTAGTATCAGGGCTTTGATGGTTTTTTGCTCCTTATGTTGCAGCCTGTCCTGGTATAACAACTGTAAAATAGGTATGGCAAAGGCCGCCGTTTTGCCGGTACCGGTTTGGGCGCAGCCTAATAGGTCGCGTTGTTGCAATAATATGGGAATAGCTTGTTCCTGTATGGGCGTGGGGGTAGTATATCCCTCTGTTTTTAGCGCCCTGAGGATAGGCTCAATTAATTTTAAATTTTCGAATGACATGTAATGTATCTAATGTAATGTGCTAACGCGAAGCATAAGCGGATCTGAAGAGTTTCGGTGATCAAAACCGTAAGCGAACGGGTAAATATTTTTGCAAAGATACGGTTTTTATTGGGATTAGGCTTTTAAGGGTTATTTCGGGCAATGTCCGCCTATAAATTATCATCCCGGTTCAACCCCGGTTTAGCCCGGTTGCGACCCACTTTAGCCCGGTTGCGACCCACCTCAACCCCGGTTTAACCCGCTTGAGCCCGGTTGCTTTTGGGTATTTTACTTTGTAAAGTATTTACTGACAGGTAGTTGACTTAAAAAAGAGCAATTTTTTGAGCTTTTTTGGAAATGTTTTTTTATTCTGTTTAGGATGATCGACTAATGCCTAATGCCTAATGCCTCTTGAACCAACCACAATATACCTTTAATTCCGGACAAATACAACAATTGGGGCATTTATAATTCGGCTGAATCAGTGGTATTTTCCTCCATCATCTTGTTGATCCTTGGCTGCAATATCCATACCCCGATAAAATGAAACCACACCAGGAAAAACTCAGCCACAAAATCGCTGAATATAACCTCGCGCTGCAACTCAACCGTTTTGATGGTTTTGGCCACAAAATAAATGCAATAGAAAAGACAGAACATCGAAAACAGGTGCAGCGGGAAGATAATGGGGAACAGGTAAAAAATCTGCAGGTTGGGTTGTCCGCCATGAAGAATATCGGAGTTGAACATAGATGATATAAATACCGAAAACAGGACCAGGTACACCATCGGGATGAAGAAGAATATTTTAAACTGCGTTACCTTCATGTTAACACCCCCGGGTATCTTTTTTTGCAGCCCTATTGCCACCGACCATTGCCAGAAGTATAAACCGCCCGAACATAAAATCACCACGAAGGGCAAAAACTTAAGGTACCCCAAAATGAGCGAGGGGTCGTGGTTTTGGATAATATTATAAACAATAGTTACTACCAGTGTCATTTGAAGCACAAAAGGGATCCCGAATGTTACCAGGAATACTTGCCAGTGTTTTGCGCGTAAGAATAAGTTCATAGCGGGGTAAGGTTGGTTTTGGTGAATACTGATACCAATATAATCGTTTTATCGGGAATATTACGATAAGGCGGCCCGGGCGGCTAAAACTTAAAAACACTCAGCAGCCAGCGGTCAACAGAAACAGCGCCGCTTCCTTTAACGATAATAATTAGCAAAACCGACAGCAGCAATACAAAATATTCAACCCCTTCGCCCTTCTTTTTACCCAGCCAGTTCAACGTCCATCCATCACGCGCATGAACAACCAGGGCGCCCATAAAAATGATAAAGTTCCCGGCAGCGGCAACCCTGCCCAAGCAGCCAATGATAAGGGCAATACTTCCCAACGACTGCCCAATAATTACCAACCAGCCCATCAATGCCGGTATCCCCCTGGCCTTCAGGTTTCTCATTGACCCCTTAATGCCAATTCCGCCGCCTAAATCATCAAACCATCCAAACAGCTTCTGCATGCCGTACGGAAAAATAATTATACCGGCTACTACCCTCAGAAAAAGGTAAACATAGTCATTATCCGTTTGCAGCAATTCCCCTGTCATATAAGCAAATATCGGATATTTTAGTCCGGGTTGGTAAACGGGGGCGCATTGGCCATTATCAGTTACCGCACACTAAAGATGTCCGCGCAGGCAACCCATCTTCGCTTAATCTACGTAACCCCTTTGCACCTATAGAAATTGTACCATACAAACATGAAAAATATTAAACAGGCGGCCCTGGCTGCGGCCATCATTAGCTTTCTTGCCTTTACCATTATCGCCACCAATTGGAAAGTAAAAGGTGATGCAGTGATCGAATTTACCAGCAGCAAAGTCAACGGCTCATTCGGCGGACTTAAAGCGACCATTGTGTTCGATAAGGACCACCCCGAAGAAGCTAAATTTTCGGCTTCCATCGATGCCACCAGCATTGCCACCGGCTTTTTCCTCAAAACCAGCCATGCCAAGGATGCTTTGGGGACCGACGATCACCCGTTCATCAAATTTGTATCTACCGAAGTCAGCAAAAGCGGCAATGCCTACCTGGCCAAAGGCAACCTCACCCTCAAGGGAATAACCAGGCCTGCTGTCATTCATTTCACTTTCGACGATAAAGGCGCACAGGGCATTTTTAAGGGTGACATGAAGGTGATCCCCAAAGATTTTGGTATCGACCGCATGGGCACACCACCCGAAGTATTGGTTAAGCTGACGGTTCCGGTAGTTAAATCGTGAGGTGCCCGAAGAGAGGCCCGAACTCTCATGAGGCATGTCTTATTGGGCTGCACGAGTTCGAATCTCGTTCCGGTTTCATAGCCCTTGTTGGTGTTGTCAGGAGACTATATACCTGTTAGACCACAAAGGTAATTTTCTCTTTTGATTTTTAATCGTAGGTTTATGCAAACCTTAATCCGATATGAAAAAACTATTTTTTTTCCTGTTTATTTTTTTTTCCTGTAACGTTGGTAATAAGTCAAGAGATAAGGCTGACGATTCCATCGAAAAAGTTGCCCAAAGCCAGATAGCAAACACCAATATTAATACAAAAATTCAATCTTACAGTTATCAATTAATCAGTTATTTCAATGATGACAATAATAAGCTTGATTCAACTATAGCAACTGGCTTTTTTATTAGGAAAAATAGGCGTCTTTTCATTGTCTCCAATTACCATGTTTTCACTGGCAAATTCACTATTCTTCCAAAAGATTCAATAAAATTTGATTCAATAAAAATTACATACGTTAACCATCAATTAGAGGTACACCACTTAACAATTAACGTGAGCAGGATTGTAAAAAATAGCAGGTCATTTCTATATTATGAAAAACCGGATATATTCTGCTATGATGTAACTGGCAAGTTTCCATTAGATTCAATTATCCGGTCTGTTGAGGTGTTTGATTTTGATTTGCCAAACCACGATAATCAAGCTAATAAAGTATTTTCAAATGGGTACGGGGACTCTTTAAACAATGATAATACAATAACTATGACTTTTATGGTTGATGAAAATTGTTGCAATAGCTATCAGCATCTACCCAAATTAACTGTACCAGAGGGGGTGTTTAAACATTCTTACTTTTTGAAAAACCAATCAGTTTCTGGTATGTCAGGGTCTCCGGTATTTTTTATAAATGATAGCAATAAGACTTTTTTTGCGGGGATTATTTCGTCTCATTTTCCGCAAATTAATTCAACATTAATAGTAAAGCCATCCGTTGTTTATAAAACAATAGATAGTTTGTTAAAAATAAGACGATAATTCTAACGCTTTACAATGTCGGTAAAATGTTTTATAAATAATAAACTGAAGCCGGGTAGCCTATTTATACTATCCGACCGCTTTGTAGGATGAAGAAATTCTTGTTTCCCATATAAGGTATCAATTTTCCCCCTATTAGTCTTTGCATGACATCCAGTTTTTTTAGCCCTTGTTGGTGTTGTCACCAACAAGCCGTTGATTTCATAAACTTAGCACAATGGGAGCTAATCCTCAGAGCAGTGGTTTTTTAGCCTTTGTTGGTGTTGTCACCAACAAGCTGATGATTTCATAAACTTAGCACAATGGGAGCTAATCCTCAGAGCAGTGGTTTTGTTGTTGACAACACCAACAAAGGCGGAAGATTTCGCACCTGGCCAGAAAGCTTTCGGTTTCCGCAGGAAACCGGTAAAGCGAGGTACCCATAAAAATTACGCCGACTTTAATGTCTTACGTGGTCCCCAGATATAACGGCTGGTTTGGCAACGGCCGCAATAATACCTTCTTAACGGGAGAAAGGAAAACATGTATTTGACCAAAGAGTGCCTCGGGAGTCTTTTCTGAAAATCTTTACCGCAACGCGGGCAACGCTTTATACGCCAATAGTTTATATTATCCGGTGGATATTCTTCCATGTTTTAACGTATATCAACCCCCAAAAATTTAATTTATTCCGAGGCTCGTCAGGCAAATGTTACCCTGCTTAACCGGTAGTGTATGGCTTGCCCTTGTGCCTTATTATAAGCATTAGGCCCGTTTTTGTATCAACACCATCAGGAACGTTTTCTGAAAAACAGGCCGCTTAATAATATGCTTTAAATATGTAAAGAAATTGTTTACAAAAAACCCAAAATCCCGAAAAAAGTTATCCCCAAACTGTTAAATAGTTGGCGGTATAAGGGTACCCCCGGGGCTTACGAAGGGTTTTTTTCGGTAGGGTATGCCTAAAAAACTATCCGCCTTTTACCCCAAAACATTTTGGCTTTTTCAGATGTTACTATTTAATCTTTAAACGCTTCTTTTAAAAGTTACCAGGTAATCTCCCCGGAATTGTAAAAAACTGATAACTTTATTGCAGTGCAGCGGCATTGTCCATGAAACGAACACTCAGACCTACCGGTATTGATGCGATCGGGAATATCCCCTGGGGTACACATTTTTGCCATTTTTATCAAAATAATGAGGATTTGCTGGCTATGCAGGTCCCCTTTTTTAAAACCGGTTTAGAAAACAATGAGTACTGCATCTGGATAACTTCAGAACAAACCACTGTAGAGAATGCGGCGATAGCGCTGAAAGATAAATTGCCCGGCATCGATAAATATGTTGAACACGGAAGCCTTGAGATCCTTTCCATGCCCGACTGGTTCCTTGTGAACGGCCAATTTGCCTTAGATCAGGCCATCAAATTCATCCAGGACCGATCAGACATGGTAGTTGACCGTGGTTATGCGGGCTTGCGTATCAACGGCGACGATACCTGGAGGGATCATAGGAAATGGCGGGATTTTATGGAGTTTGAACGCGCCCTCACCCCGGGCATCGCCGGTAAAAAGATCATCGTATTGTGTAGCTGGCAATTAGGTAAATGTACAGCGTCAGACGTATTGGATGTTGGCGTGTTGCACGAATCTGTTGTCTCAAAACGTAAGGGCAGATGGGAAATACTGGAAACCCCGCAGCTTATAGAAACAAAAGCGCAACTGAACCTGGAAAAAGAATTGCTTGAGAAACAAGTTGCGAAAAGCACCCGGGAGTTAAACCGGATCACCGAACAGGTCAAAAAGGAACGTTCTGAAAGGGGTAAAACCCTGGTTTCCCTGCGCAAATCCCAATTAAATTTGAAAACCGTAGTGGATACGGCTGACATTGCATTTGTATTGTTCGATAGTGATTCGCATGTGCTTTTATTTAACGCGATAGCAAGTTATTGGTCAACCTTGTCTTTTGGTGTTCCTTTGAAGAAGGATATCTATTTCCCCGACTTGTTGAATGAAGAGGGAAAAACTAAGTTCGGCGAAATGATGAACGCTGTATTGTCGGGACAGGCGCTAAATTATGAAACCAGCTACCAGGACAAAAGTGAATCGCCGGAATGGTACCGCGTCAGTATTCATCCTGTAAGGGATGATGGTGGGAAGGCTGTTGGCGTAGTTTGCGCAGCCAGTAATATTACGCAGGATAAAATTGCCGAATCGGAGCGTGAACGTTTAAGCGGACAACTGGTGCAACGCAATAAAGACCTGGATAAATTTGCTTTTATTCTATCGCACGACCTGAGAGCGCCATTAGCCAACATGCTCGGGTTGGCAGAAATGCTTAAACGAAGAAATATTTCCGCAATAGAAACCCGCGAACTGGAAGACTTTTTATTTAAATCTGTCGAGAAGCTGGATGAAGTCGTTCATAATTTGAACCGTATTTTAGAACTGGATAAGACCAAAAGTCTAAAAAAAGAGAAGATCAACCTGGCAGACCTGGTGAATGAAGTGTCCGCACGGTTTAAACCGGTCACCAAACAGGACGTTATTCGGATTTTTACAGATTTTGGGGATGTCAATGAGATTTTCTCTGTTAAGGGCTACCTGGATAGTATTTTTTACAATCTTATTTCCAGCAGTATAATATACAACCAGACGGGGAAGCCGCCGGTGATCGGGATCACTTCTGAAAAGGCGCAGGATAAAGTTATTATCTATTTTAAAAATTTTGGGAAAGGGCGTTACCGGAAAGGTAAAAAGGCCGAACCCGGATCTTACAGGAAGCTGAACATGTCCCATAGAGGGCAAGGTATCGGCTTGTCGGCAGTGAAAACCAAGGTTGATATCCTTGGAGGATCGATCAGCGCAGGTACATTGCCCGGCAGTGGTAAGGAGTACCGCATCGAACTGCCGCTTGATTAGGCCCTTGTTGGTGTTGTCACCAACAAGCCGGTGATTTCATAAACTTAGCACAATGGGAGCTTACCCTCGCCGGACGCGGTTTTGTTGGTGACAACACCAACAAAGGCGAACACCAACCTCCGGCCGGCAAATAAATGGATATAACAGCCCATGTTTTCTAATTAATTTCTACATTTGCCGGCACTTAAATCTTATTCATGAACAAACTATTACTAACTCTTAGCCTCGTTTTTCTTACCACATTTTCCTTTGCACAAACCGTTAACTTTGGCGTTAAAGCAGGAATTAACTTATCAACCGTAGCCTTTAACGATCCTTTGCCAAATTTTGCTTACGATGCTCAAAACATAACCGGCTTCCAGGCCGGTGTTGTGGCAAATATTGGATTTCAGCATTTAGATATACAGCCAGGCTTGTTTTTTATTACCAAGGGTCAAAAATTCACGGAGGAAGAAAGCATTCCTAATAATAACCAAAATTATAGCGTACACGTCACCGGTAGTCAAAAATTTAACTATCTCGAACTCCCTGTAAACTTCCTGTACAAAATACAGGTGACACCCGGAACAAAAATTCGTGCCGGCGGAGGGCCATACCTTGGCTATGGCCTCTCGGGTACAACTATCATACATATAACAGGATCTCAGACATCTAATTATACGGGAGGTGTGACCTTTGGCACCGATGAAGCTAAGAATGATTATAAACGCTTTGATTATGGCGTTAATTTCACCACCGGTGTCGAACTGAAAAAGCATTTTACCATTGACCTGAACTATGGTTTGGGCCTGAAAAACATCATGTGGACACGCGGCGCCGATCTGAAAAACAGGTCGCTGGCGCTTTCGATAGGGTATCTTTTTTAAGCAAACATGATCCTCCTTTTACCCTAAAACATTTTGTCTTTTCGACTTTAATTATATCTATCTTTAAAGGTGTCCTATTATAGTTGTTGTGTCGTAAGTCCGTAATTTAATAACGCACATAATTTTTATTATTTGGCAGGAGAATTGTTTATGAAACAAACTCTTAGACCTACCGGTATTGAGGTGATCGGGAATATCCCCTGGGGCACTCATTTTTGCCATTTTTACCAAACAAAAAGGGATTTACTATCTATGCAGGTGCCCTTTTTTAAAACAGGTTTGGAAAACAATGAGTACTGCATCTGGATAACTTCAGGACAAACTACTGTTGAGGAGGCTATCAACGCACTAAAAGAGGTGGTTCCTGATCTTGATAAATATTATGAACGTAAAAGTATCGAAATCCTGTCCCACCATGACTGGTACCTGATCAATGGCCAATTTGAATTAGATAATGTCATCCGATCGATGTTAGACCGTCTGCGGATTGCACTCGAGCGCGGGTTCGAAGGCTTGCGCCTCAACGGTGACGAAGGCTGGATGGACAATAGAACATCGCACGATTTCATAGAATACGAACGCTTCCTTAATCCGGCAATAGCCGGTAAAAGGCTTATCATATCGTGTAGTTATCAATTAGACAAATGCACCGCAACAGACGTGTTAGACGTTGCCCTGGTGCATGAATCTGCCGTTTCAAAACGGAAGGACAGGTGGGAAATACTGGAAACCCCGCAGCTTATAGAAACTAAAGCACAGCTTAACCTGGAGAGAGAATTGCTCGAGAAACGAGTTGCAAAAAACACCAGGGAGTTGAACCGGATCATCGAACAGGTAAAAAAGGAACGTTCTGAAAGAAAAAAGGCGATTCTCTCTTTACGCAAATCCCAATTACATTTGAAAACCATAGTCAATACGGCAGACATTGCATTTGTATTGTTTGATAGTGATTCACATGTACTTTTATTTAACGCAATAGCAAGCTATTGGTCAACCCTGTCTTTCGGTGTTCCTTTGGAAAAGGATGTCTATTTTCCAGACTTGTTGAATGAAGAAGGAAAGAGCAGGTTCAGCGAAATGATGGGCGCTGCTTTGTCGGGGCAGTCGCTAAATTATGAAAACAGCTACCAGGACCAGGGCGATTATCCGGAATGGTACCGTGTAAGCGTTCATCCTGTAATGGATGACGGTGGAAAGGTTGTCGGGGTAGTTTGCGCCGCAAACAATATTACGCGGGATAAAGTTGCCGAATCGGAGCGTGAACGTTTAAGCGGGCAACTGGTGCAGCGCAATAAGGACCTGGATAAATTTGCTTTTATTCTATCACACGACTTGCGGGCGCCGTTGGCTAATATGCTCGGGTTAGCAGAAATGCTTAAACGAAGAAATGTTTCCGAATCAGAAAAATGCGAGCTGGAAGATTTTTTATTTCAATCGGTCGAAAAGCTGGATGACGTTGTTCATGATTTGAACCGTATTTTAGACCTGGATAAGATCCAGAGTCTAAAAAAAGAGAAGGTTGATCTGACAGAACTTGTAAATGAAGTGTCTGCGCGGTTTAAACCGATCGTTAAACAGGATGTAATTCGAATTTTTACAGATTTTGATGATGTTAATGAGATTTTCTCTGTTAAAAGCTACCTGGATAGTATTTTTTACAATCTTATTTCCAGCAGTATAATATTCAACCAGGGGGAAGGGCTCCCGGTGATTGAGATCGCTTCAAAAAAGGCGCAGGATAAAGTGATTATCTATTTTAAAAATTTTGGGAAGGGGCGTTACCGGAAAGGTAAAAAGGCAGACCCCGGATCTTTCAGGAAGCTGAACATGTCCGGTAGAAGGCAAGGTATCGGCTTGTCGGCTGTGAAAACAAAGGTTGATATCCTTGGAGGATCGATCAGCGTTGGTACGTTGCCCGGTGGTGGTAAGGAGTACCGGATCGAACTGCCGCTGATGAGGGAAAAGGTTTCCATAGAATAAAAAGTTGCTAAATTGAAAATCCGCAGATCCGGGATCGTTACCCGGGTTCTAAGCGATGATCTATTTTTTATCTGCCTTTTCAGCGTCTTTATTATATTTGTCAATTGCTTTAAAATAATTTTTCTCATCAAAATATTTCATCGCTTCGGCATCATTTTGGAGCATTTGCTGCAAATTTTCGTGGCTGAATTGTACTATCGGACCGTCCTTTAGTTGAATCCCGAGGATCATTACCGGGCTATTGGGGCCACTCCAGGGCTTACTCGAGTACGAATAAGAGTTTATAGCGCCCGGCTTCACATTAAACATCCAGCAGCTATCGGCCGGCTTGCCAAATGAATGTTTCACAGAGGTTTTCCCGCGGATGCCGTTCTCATAATAAACGGTCTGTTGATCGATGGATAACGTTTGCGAAGGGTATATCTTTTTGTACCGGTTCGTGTCCGATCTTTTAAACTTTTTATCCTGCATCACGATGAACCGTTTGTGCGTAACGCTGTCGGTGTAAATTGCGGATGTTATTTCCTGCTTTGTGCTGTCGCGCAGCGTTACCTCAAAATCATATTCCTCCACCGTACCTGTAACCCCGCGCATATTCATCATCCGCATCTGCATCTGCATTTGCTGGGTCGCCAATTGCATGGTTTGCTGCGCACGGAATGCCCCCATACCCGGGTATTGCGCGTATGAAAGTTGCGCCGAAAAAGTGAGCAGGGCGCTTATAAATAAGACGGATAAGGGTTTAGTGTGATATTTCATGACAAGGATATTTTGATAGGTTAAATATAAAATATTTTCGTCGGTTTCAGCCACAGATGCCGGATCGTTACCTGGGTTTGGGGAAGGCCTTATGTTTACTTTACCACCTCACTCACCAAAATGACGGGACTGATATTGGTATAATTTGGAAAATCCGCGCGAATGGCGTCCCTATGCGGCCCGATAGCTGCTTGATAGTCGGCCAGGCTTTTTACATAAAATGTGCCAATAGCCATAAAAGGCAGCGGTTGGTTAGGAATACCACTGGCAAGCCCTTTTTCAATAGTGTATTTAACCAAATTTGATCCTAAAAACGCTGCAACCATAGGCATGTGTTTAGTTTCATAATACTCCATATTAAAGGTTTTACCTTCGGCATAAGGGTATAGGATGGATACTTTAATTAAGCCTTTTTCAGCAACGACCATGCCCTGCTTTTCCTGGCTAAACGCAGTAAAACAGGCAAATAAAAGCAAAGACGATACAATTAGTTTTAATTTCATACTTAATTCCTTTAAATGATGAGGTGTTCAATTTCAGAATTATTAAGCAAATATTAAAATATTACATCGCCTAACGCCAGCCCAACCCCGGAGCGACATGCTTGAGGATTGATGACAATACATGCACATTATAATCAACACCCAATGTGTTGGGTATGGTCAGCAGCACGGTATCCGCTTCCTGTATGGCTTCGTCCCGGGCCAATTCTTTTATCAGCTGATCGGGTTCGGCTGCATAGCTCTTTCCAAAGACCGCGCGTTTTTCAGGTTCAATATAACCGAAACTATCGGCGCTTTTAGCCTGCCCAAAGTAAAGCCGGTCAAGGTCCGTTACCAGTGCAAATATCGAACGGCTTACCGAAACCCGCGGTTCGCGGCGGTGCCCTGCTTTTTTCCAGGCTTCTTTATACAGCCTGATCTGTTCGGCCTGCTGGATATGGAAGGGCTTGCCGCTTTCATCAAATTTCAGGGTCGAACTTTGCAGGTTCATCGCGTTTTCGGCTGCCCAAACAGCGGTAGCATTAGATGCGGCTCCCCACCAGATACGTTCGCGCAAGCCTTCGGAGTGTGGCTCTAAACGTAATAAGCCCGGCGGATTGGGGAACATGGGATAGGGGTTAGGCTCGGCGAAGCCGACACCTTTTAGCTGAGCCAAAAATTCCAGCGCTTTCCGGCGGCCCATATCCGCATCAGTTTCGCCTGGCAAAGGTGCGTAACCGAAATGGTGCCAACCTTCTATCACCTGCTCCGGCGAGCCCCGGCTTATCCCCAGTTGTAAGCGCCCACCAGAAATGAGGTCGGCCGCGCCGGCATCTTCCACCATATACATCGGGTTTTCATACCGCATATCGATAACGCCTGTGCCGATCTCTATTTTGCTTGTTTTGGCGCCAATAGCCGACAGCAAAGGAAAGGGCGATGCCAACTGGGCCGCAAAATGGTGCACACGGAAATAAGCGCCATCCAAACCTATCTCCTCGGCAGCAACAGCCAGGTCGATAGACTGAAGCAGGGTATCGCCTGCTGTTTGGGTTTTATAGGAGGGATGGGCGGACCAATGCCCAAATGATAGGAATCCGATTTTTTTCATGATGTGCAAATTTAAGGAATAAACGCGAAAGGTTATTGGAAGCCTTGGGCGTTGCCGCTGGTATAAGC